>Ga0310813_10002844_pt1 | contig 10496 bp, 7 predicted proteins | sample YN3metagenome_FD_203086 | JGI IMG/M metagenome (GOLD analysis project Ga0310813, IMG submission 203086) | Soil microbial communities from experimental microcosm in Duke University, North Carolina, United States - YN3 | ecosystem: Engineered > Artificial ecosystem > Soil microcosm > Unclassified ... | reverse complement strand
GCACTTTCCATTCGTGCACGGCGGTCTGCTCGGTGAAGTGCCGCATACGCAGGTACGGCCTTACGGCGTAACGGTCGACACGGAGCGCGACGAGCTGCTCGCCACCGATTGCAGGTTCTACCAGCCGCTGGCAGCCGCCTCCGCCACGCACGGTATCGACGCGCAGTACCTCTACCGAGTGGTGCGCCCGCTCGCGTCGATCCTGTACAAGACCTGCGCCACGGACCAACAGCGCCGCGACGTGATCTGCCTGTTCGCGCAGCCGCTCGACGAAGACTGGTGCATCGCGCACCTGCTGCTCGGCTGTATCGACCAACTGCATACCGACAGTGAACTCCGGCTGTTCCAGCAGACCATCGTCGGACAGGACATCACGATCCTGAACAACCACTGGCCGAAGACGCTGCCGCTCGATCCCAAATTCGAGACACCGGGCCGTGCCGATGCGATATCGGTGGCCTATCGCCGCTGGCTAAGGAACAAGGGTGTCGCCTACGGCACCTATCGCGCCGAATTCGACGCGTGATCCGGGGAGGCTCGAATCAAATGGAACAGATGTTCTGGTACGCCGTTGCACGCACCGACGACATTGCGCCGCGCCACGTTTTTCAGGCCCAGTTAAACGGCGTGGAACTGGCGATCTGGCGCGCCGATGATGGTCGCGTCAACGCGTGGGAAAATCGCTGCCCGCATCGCAGCGTGCGATTCTCGCTCGGCGTCAACACCGGCAAAACGCTGCACTGCCAGTACCACGGCTGGCAATACCGCAGCGGCGACGGCCGCTGCGTGTTGATTCCCGCTTCACCCGATGCCGATCCGCCCGCGACGTTATGCGCGCACGCTTTTGCCGTGACCGAAGCGCATCAGTATGTGTGGGTCAACCTGCATGCCCGCACCGACACGCAGGCGCTGCCATCCCTGCCGTTCACGCCGCTCGACGTGCCGTTGCGCAGCATCGCGATCGATGCCGGCATCGACGTAGTGCGGGCTGCGCTCAGGTTTTATGCGGACCTCGACGCCGACGCCATTCCGGGCAGCGCCCGCGCCACCGCACTGGATGGTGGCGCACTCGAGCTTGGCTGGGATACCAACGCCGGAGAGCCTCGCCGCATTCGTTTCGGCCTGCAGCCGGCGCACGACGACAAGACCATCGTGCATGCGTCTGCCGATCAGTCCCAGCTGGCTGGCGAATCAGCGGCACGCTGGCATAACCAGCGTCTGACGGTACTGCGGCGGCGCGTGGAAGAATCCTTGCCGCCGGTGCAGCGCGCATCGGGGGCGGCGCGCGCCACCCGCTATACCCCACTGCAGCCGGTAGCAGGCACGGCGTGCAGCCAGGCACGCAGCGCGCTCATTTCGACCACGGTCACGGTCCGCACGCAAGTCGCCAAAGACATCGTCAGCCTGCATCTGGCTATCCCGGCGGACCGCGCGGTCGAATTCACAGCCGGCGCGCACATCGACGTGCACACGCCGAGCGGCGCGGTCCGCCAGTATTCGCTGGTCAATGCGCCCGGCGAGCGGCAGCAGTTGATCATCGGTGTCAAGAAAGAGCCGCAGTCGCGCGGCGGCTCGCGCTCGATTCACGAACAGCTGCACGTCGGCGATCGCGTCACCGTTTCCGTGCCGAGAAACCATTTCGCGCTGTCCGGCGCCCGCGGCGCGCTGCTGATCGCGGGCGGCATCGGCATCACGCCGATTGTCGCGATGGCACAGCAGATGTCGGCACAGGCGCGTCCCTGCGAGCTGCACTACTTCGCACGCAGTGCTGCGCATGTGGCATTCCGCGACCGTCTCGACGCGCTACCAGACGTGCGTCTGCACCTGGGTCTCGACGCCAGCCTGACGCAGCGCATCGTCGAGCAGATCGTCGGCACGCTTACCACCGGCAGCGACCTGTACGTATGCGGCCCGCAACCGCTGATCGACTGCGTGCGCGCGTGCGCCGATGCATTGCAGGTCGACCCGTCGCGCGTGCATGCCGAAGTGTTCAGCAACGCGGCCGTCGACTCATCGCGCGACCACGCATTCCGTGTGCGCCTGCGCAACAGCGGCAGCGAGCTGACCGTGCCGGCCGGCGTCAGCCTCGCCGCGGTGCTCAACGCAGCTGGCCACACCGTCGACACGTCATGCGAGCAAGGGGTCTGCGGAACCTGCCGCATCGGCGTGGTGGACGGCACGCCGGAACATCGCGACGTCTATCTGACGCTCGCGGAACAAGCCAGCGGCCGCTGCATGATGCCGTGCGTGTCGCGCAGCCGCTCCGAGCTGCTGGTGCTGGACCTGTGAGAAAACCGACATGATCAAACTCTACGACTACGAGCTGTCCGGCAACTGCTACAAGCTGCGGCTCTTTCTGAACATACTGGGCATCGGTTACGAACGGCGCGGCGTCGAATTCTATCCACGCAAAGAGCACAAGGAAGACGCCTTCCTCGCGCTCAATCCGCTCGGCCAGCTGCCGGTGCTCGACGACGACGGCTACGTGCTGCGCGACGCGCAGGCGATCCTCAGCTACCTCGCCGCGCGCTACGACATCAGCGGCAAGTGGTATCCGGTCGACGACCCGCACGTGCTCGGCGAGGTCAACATGTGGCTGGCGTTCGCCGACGGAATGACGGCTACGTCGTCGGCAGCACGGCTGCACGAACTGCTGCGCTACGAACTGGATGCAGACAGGGCACGCAGCGGCGCACATGCGCTGTTTCGCGTGCTCGACGAGCACCTGTGGTTTTCCGAACAGCGTGGCAGCGGCTGGGTGTGCAGCCCCACACATCCGACTATCGCCGACCTCGCGTGCTTTCCGTACGTGATGCTGTCCGACGAAGGCGGTATCCCGCTGATCGACTACCCGGCCATTCGCCGCTGGACGGATAACGTCAAGCGCATCCCCGGTTTCACTGTGATGTCGGGCATTTTTGAAACGGCTGGCCATTGACAGCCTTCCCCATAACAATGTTTGAGCCGAGCCGCTACGGAGAAAATCACCATGCCTGCTCCCCGTTTTCATCCTGCAGATTCAACCAGTCCCGCTGATCAACTGCTGCCGGCCGGCAGACTGGCCTTGCTGGGCTTTCAGCACGTGCTCGTCATGTACGCGGCAGCGGTCGCCGTGCCGCTGATCATCGGCGGTGCGCTGCAATTGCCGAAAGAACAGATCGCCTATCTGATCAGCGCCGACCTGTTCGTATCCGGCCTCGTGACCCTCGTGCAGACGATCGGTGTGCGCTGGTTCGGCGTACGGCTGCCGATCATGATGGGCGTTTCATTCACCGGTATCGGCACGATGGTGGCGATTGCAGCCAAACCCGGCATGGGACTGCCCGGCGTATTCGGCGCGATGCTGCTGGCCGGCCTGATCGTCATCGCGCTGGCGCCGCTGATCGCGCGCATGCTGCGGCTATTTCCCGCGGTCGTGGTCGGCACCATCCTGCTGGCGATTGCGGTATCGCTGATGCAGGTCAGCGTCACGTGGGCCGCGGGTGGCTTCGGCGCCACCGACTTCGGCAATCCGCTGTACATCGGCATTGCATTCGTCGTGATGCTGTTCGTCGTGCTGATGTCCAAACATACGCGTGGCTTCGTCAACAACATCGTCGTACTGCTGGCAATTCTGTTCGGCATCGCCGTCAGCTCGATGCTCGGCAAAACCGACTTCACAGCCGTGGCCAGCGCGCCATGGTTCGGCATCGTGCTGCCATTCCATTTCGGTGCGTTCCGCTTCGATTCGTGGTCCGTTGTCAGCATGACGATCGTGATGCTGGTCAACGTGATCGAAACCGCCGGCGTATTCATGGCCGTCAGCCGCATGACGAACAGGAAAATCGGCCACGCCGATCTGGTGCGAGGCTTCCGCGCCGACGGCCTGGGCGCGGTGTTGGGCGCGGTCTTCAACATCTTTCCGTACTCGTCGTACTCGGAAAACGTTGGACTGCTGGAAGTGACCGGTGTGCGCAGCCGCTGGGTATGCGCGACCGGCGGCGCATTTCTGGTGCTGCTGGCGCTGGTGCCGAAACTGTCGGCAGCGGTGGCGTCGGTCCCGGTGTTCGTGCTTGGCGGCGTGGGCATGATCATGTTCGGCATGATCGGGGTGACCGGCATCAAGATGCTTAGCCGGGTCGATTTCGTCAATCAGCCGCTGAACGGCTTCACTGTCGCGATCAGCATCGGCATCGGCCTGACGCCGGCCTTCGCGCCGCATTTCTTCGACCGCTTTCCGGCCGAACTGGCGCCGCTGCTGCAAAGTGGCATCGTGCTGGCCGCGATTTGCGCGGTATCGCTGAATCTGCTGTTCAACGGCCTGTCGCGCGACAGCAGGCACCAGTTCGACGCCGACGCCGAAACAGCCTGATCCGCCCGCGCGCCCCCTTGGTTGCGCGTCGCGCCGCTTTTGCCGCCCTGGCTGGCAAGCGGCGCGAGTTCTTTTAAAATTGGCCCCACCATACGAAGTCGACAACTCCAAGGGGCAATTCGTGGGCAAAAAAGGCGCGACACAGATAACGTCGATGAAAGACGTGGCGCAGCTTGCAGGCGTCTCGGCCATGACGGTTTCCCGCGCGATGCGCAATCCCGACAGCGTATCGCCGGCGGTGCTGAAAAGCGTGCAGCGCGCGATCGAGAAGAGCGGCTACGTGCCCAACCGCGTGGCGGGCAATCTGTCGTCGAACCGCACGTCGGTGGTGGCGCTGATCATTCCGAGCCTGCGCAATGCGCTGTACGCGGAAACGATCAAGGGCATTTCGGACGTGCTGTCGCGCAACAACCTGCACCTGATGATTTCGGACAGCGGGCTCGATCTGCAGGAAGAAGAAAAGCTGGTCGCCGAATACGTGGCGCAACGGGTGTGCGGCATCATTCTGCATAACACGAAGCACACGCAGCGTACCGTCGACATGCTGCGCAAGAGCGCGACCGCCTGCGTCGAAACCGGCAACCTGACGTCGACGCCGATCGACATGGTGGTCAGCTATTCGAACCACGCAGCAGGCAAGGCGATGGCCGAGCATCTGCTGGGCCTCGGCTACCGCAGGTTTGCGTTCGCAAGCCTGCCGGTGGCGAGCAGCGAACGGCTCAGGCAGCGCCGCAACGGCTTTCTGGCGGGGCTGCGCAAGGCCGGTATCGAACTCGACCCGGCGCTGTTGCTCGAAGTGGATGCAGGCCTCAATAGCGGCGCACAGGCGCTCGCCGAAGTGCTGACACGCGCGCCACGCACGCAGGCGGTGTTTTTCGCCGGCGACGTGTTGGCTGCCGGTGCGATTTTCGAATGCCAGCGGCGCGGGCTCGACGTGCCCAAACGCATCGCGATCGCCGCATCGGACGATAACGACCTGATGCAGAACATGGTGCCGCCGATCACGACAGTCGCGTTTCCGCGCTACGAAATCGGTGTGCACAGTGCCGAGATGATCGTCGCGCGCAGCGCGGGGGAAGTAGTCGCCACGCCACGCGTCGATCTGGGTTTCAGCGTAATCCAGCGTGGCAGCACGTGATGCCGCTCAGCGCTTGCCAGCCCCCTCCTCCATCGCCTTGAGCGCCGCGACAAGCGCATAGCGCGATTGCTCGACCGCCTGCCCCGGCTCCGCGCAACGTGTGCTGTAGTACAGGTCGCGCCCAAGGCTCACGATGTCCGGGTTACAGCCGGCGGTGCAATCGGCAAGCTCGATCGCCCGCGGCAACACTTCATCGGCGGCCATCGTTTCGTTCACCAGATGCAACTCGCGCGCCTCAGCGGCGCTTAGCAGGCGCGCACGGTAGATCAGGTCGAACAGCACCTTCTTCGGCAGACTGTCCTTGACGATCGCGAGCGCGAGAAACGGAAAAAGCCCATGCGCGATCTCCGGCAAGCCGAGTGTGGCGGAGTGGCTTGCCACTGCGAGGTCGCAGGCGGCCACGAGGCTGAAGCCGCCGGCGTGCGCATCGCCGTTGATCGCCGCGACAAGTGGCTTGCCCAAACGACACATGGCGCGCTCCATGTCGGCAAACGCGCGCGCGAAACCGAGACGTCCTTCGCTGGTGGCGCCCGCGCTCAGGAAGTCGCCGCCCCGGCAAAACACGTCCCCTTGCCCGGTCAGTACGCAACCCGTAATGAAACGATCGGCGCGCGCGGCTTCGAGAATGCGCGCGGCCTGTTCGGCCATCGTCTGCGTTACCCGGTTTTCCCGTTCCGGGCGCTTCATGACCAGAATCTGCACACGACCCTGCATCCGCGTGTCGATCGTGCCTGCCGCAACTTCGCTCATTCACATGCTCTCCTGACGGGTAACTTCAACGGCTGGCTTCGCCGACGCGCGCCGATCCCTCGCGCGGCGCGGCCGAACGCTGGTAGTAACGGCTCAGCACAGCCAGAATCGACAACGCAATGCATCCGTAGACGGCGATCAGCTGCATGCCGCCGGCGGTGCTGCCGGTCGCATCCTTGATCGCGCCGATCACGAACGGCGCGGCGAAACCGGACAGATTGCCGAGCGAGTTGATCACGGCAAAACCCACGGCTGCCATCGCCGGGCCGAGCAGACCGGGCACCAGCGCCCAGAAGATCGGCAACGCTGCATAGACGCCGAAAGCAGCGACGCACAACAGCGCAAGTTCAACCGGCGGAGATGGCGCCAGCGTGGAGCCGCCAAGCCCGATCACCGCCAGCGCGATCGGCAACAACTGATGAAAGCGCCGTTCGTTGCGCCGGTCCGAACGCTTGCCCCACCACATCATGCCGAAGCCACCCACCGCAAATGGAATCGCCGCGACGAAACCGGTCTGCAGCAGGCTCAGATGGAAGCCTTTGACGATCTGCGGCAAGAAGAAGCTCAAGCCGAAATTGAACGCAACCAGCCCGAAATACGCGGCCGCGAGCAGCAGCACCATCGGTCGTTTAATGATGTTCCAGAAGCCGTGTTCGCTGACCGGCACGCGCTGTTGCCGTTCCAGTTCGATGGTGCGCGACAGCCACTGGCGTTCGTCATGGTCGAGCCATTCCGCCTGTGCCGGGCTGTCGCGCAGCACCTTCAGCACCACCACCGCAAGCAGCAGCGAAGGAATCGCTTCGACGATAAACATCAGCTGCCAGCCCTTCAGTCCCATCACGCCGTCGATGCCGAGCAGCCAGCCCGACACCGGGCCGCCCACCACGCTGGCAAACGGCATCGCCGCCATAAACGCACCGACCACCCGGCCCCGATACGAAGCCGGCACCCAGTAGGTGAGGAACAGGATGATGCCGGGGAAGAAACCGGCTTCCGCGATACCCAGCAAAATCCGCACCGCGTAATAGCTGCGCTCGCCGACCACGAACGCGGTCGCCGCCGAAATCACGCCCCATGTCAGCATGATTCGCGCAATCCAGCGACGCGCACCGTAGCGTTCGAGCGCGAGATTCGAGGGCACTTCGAAGAAAAAATAGCCGATGAAAAACAAGCCCGCGCCGAGGCCGAACACCGTGTACGAGAAGCCGAGATCCTGACTCATCGTCAACGCTGCAAAGCCGACGTTGACGCGGTCCATGAACGAAACGACGAAACACACCACCAGCAGAGGCACAAATCGGCGTAACACCTTGCGCATCGTGCGCGATTCGACATCGTCCATGGCGCTCCCAGCTATGCGTGATCGGTGACGACCGTTATAGGGGGCCACGCGCGCCGCCGAGAATCCGTGAAAACCCTTCGACGCCCTGCCGCATGCGACCGACGTTCCCGCAAACCCTTGTGTAGCAGGCGTTGGCATCGCATAGACAGAAAAGTTATCGATAACATTTTTTCCGTGAAGCCTTGCGCCGCGGCCGATGTTATCGATATCATGAATTATCGCTCGATCTTATCCGGAGGACGTTTTGAGCCGCTCTGCCCAATTCCGTGAATTGCTGAAGTCTCCGCCATTCGTCTGCCTTGGCGCGCACGATGCAGTCACCGCAATGCTCGCCGAACAGGCGGGTGCGAAAGCGATCTATGTCAGCGGATTTGCCGCTTCAGCGATCGTCGCGGGGCAGCCGGACGTCGGCCTGCTCACGCAGACCGAGATGTTCGAACACATCCGGCGCATCTGTCGCGTCACGAAAGTGCCGGTATTTGCCGATGCGGATACGGGCTACGGCGGCGTGCTCGATGCCCAGCGCACAATCCGGCTGTGGGAAGAAGCGGGCGCGTCGGTGCTGCATCTCGAAGACCAGGCGGTGCCGAAGAAATGCGGCCACTTCGCCGGCAAGCAACTGGTGTCGAAAGAAGAGATGCAACAGAAGCTCGCGGCCATGCTGGCCGCGCGCAGCGACCCCGATTTCTTTATCGTCGCGCGGACCGACGCGATTGCGGTAACCGGACTCAACGACGCGATCGAACGCCTCGAAGCCTATGCGGCCGTCGGCGCCGACGGGCTGTATGCGGACGCGCCGGAAAGCGTCGACCAGATGCGCGAGCTCGTGCGCCGCCTCAAGCCGCTCGGCAAGCCGATTCTGTTCAACATGGCGCGCTCGGGCAAAAGCCCGTACCTGTCGCTGAAGGAAGTCTACGAATTGGGCTTCGACTACGCACTGTGTCCGATCGAACCGATGTTCGCAATGCACAAGGCGGTCAAGGAGATGATGGAGATCTTCATGCGCGAAGGCTCCACCAATGCGGTTGCCGATCGGCTCACTTCATTTGAAGACTTCAACCGGTTCGTCGGTCTGGATGCCGCGGTCGAACAGGAGCGGCGCTATACGCGCTAGGCGCGCGGCGCGCGCGGCACAGCGCGGCTCACCGCAAAGTTCGGAGCCCGCGCGCAACGGATGCGCGGACCTTCGTCCGCAGCCACGAAGCTTCATCACGATTGCGATTGCGCATCGATCGGCCGCACGCCGCGCCACTCGGGCGACTGCGCCAACCGCTGCTGCAATTGCGCCAGCGTCGCCGCACGCACCACCTCCGCGGCCGCTGAAAGCGGCACACCAGCGGGCAGACAAAACGGCAACTCCCGCTGCAACAGCGCGTCGTTCAGCACGCGTGCCGAAATCCTGCGATGCGCGATGTCCTCAGCCAGCGCGCTCGACGGCAAAGCCGTGACGCCGACACCTGCCGCCGCAAGCCGTATCAGTAAATCGGTCGCGCCAACTTCGGCGGCGAGCCGGTAACGCAGATGTGCGGCCCGCAGCGCCGCTTCGATACGGCTGCGAATCGTGCCCGGCGGGCTCGGCGGCTACGGACAGACCACAAGGCAGGCCATAAAACAGGCGATAAGTTTGCCTTATCGACCAATCTAGATTCCGTATTTTTGCATATCGCTGTGCCTCCCTATACTCCCCGGAACACAAAAACCGCGGAGCCGATGCAACCCGCACGGCACGCGCTATCTCGCGCCGCGTGGGGCGCACCAGGAGACAACACATGACGTCCCTTTCGGGATCCTTCCAGCTCAGCGATGCGCAAGAAGCGGTATGCCGCAAGGTCGTCGCGCGTCTTACGCCGGTGCTGTTCCTCAGCTACCTGTTCTGCTCGATGGACCGCTTCAACATTTCGTTCGCGCAACTGCAGCTGCATGAAGCGCTGAAGTTCTCCGATTCGATCTACGGACTGGGCGCGAGCCTGTTCTTCGTCACCTACGTGCTGTTCGAAGTGCCCGCCAGCATGCTGCTCAAGCGCTACGGCGCGCGGCGCCTGTTCTGCACGATCATGGCCGGCTGGGGCGTGTGCTCGGCGGCGATGCTGTTCGTCCGTACGCCGCACGAGTTCTACGCGGCGCGGCTGCTGCTCGGCGCGCTCGAAGCAGGCTTCTATCCGGGCGTCATCTACTACCTGAGCAGCTGGCTGCCGCAGGCGCATCGCAGCAAGGCGATTGCCATCTTCGCGTCGGGCATCGTGATCGCGGGCGTGGTGGTCGGACCGCTGTCGGGCTGGATCCTGACGGCATTCGACGGCGCGCACGGGCTCGCCGGATGGCAGTGGCTGTTCCTGCTCGAGGGCATGCCGAGCGTCGTGATGGCGCTCGCCTGCGCGGTACGCCTGTCGGATAACCCGCGAAGCGCAGCATGGCTGACGCGCGAAGAAATCACGACGCTCGAAGCCTGCCTCGCGGCCGATCGCGCCAGCACCAGCATCCGGCTCGGCGGCGAATCGGTCGGCTCGCTGCTGCGCGAGCCCAAGGTGTATCTGTTCGCGCTGGTGTTCTTCTGCGCGACCTCGGGCATCTACGCGCTCAACTTCTGGGTGCCGAGCATCATCAAGGGCTTCGGCATGAAAGACCCGCTGCACATCGGCCTGTATTCGGTGATTCCGTGGGGCAGCGCCGCCATCGCGACGGTGCTGATCGCGCGTCACTCGGACCGCAGCGGCGAGCGCCGCTGGCACTTCGCCGGCACCGCGTTCGCCGGCGCCTGCGGACTCGCGCTGTCCGCGCTGCCCAATACGCCGATGTGGCTGGCGCTCGGCTTTCTCAGTGTCGGCGCAATCGGCGTATCGGCCACGCTGCCGGTGTTCTGGTCGATGCCGAGCGCCGCGATCGCGCCGTCGCTGGTCGCCGGCGGACTGGCATTC
>Ga0310813_10002841_pt1 | contig 10503 bp, 8 predicted proteins | sample YN3metagenome_FD_203086 | JGI IMG/M metagenome (GOLD analysis project Ga0310813, IMG submission 203086) | Soil microbial communities from experimental microcosm in Duke University, North Carolina, United States - YN3 | ecosystem: Engineered > Artificial ecosystem > Soil microcosm > Unclassified ... | reverse complement strand
CACCACGGTGGTCGACCAGGGCGGGCCGTCGGTGCTGACCTTCCCCGGGTTCCGCGAGTACGCGGTGAAGCCGGCGTCGACGCGCGTGCTCGCTTTCATCTCGGCCTACATGGTGGGCGGCCTGGAGGGCCACTATTATCCCGAGCTCTATCGCCCCGACTGCATCGCGGTCGACGACACGGTGCGGGCGGCGCGCGAGAACGCCGACCTGGTGCGCGGCATCAAGGGCCATGCCGAGATCGGCGGCTTCACGCGCTGGGGCGACGAAGCGATGCGCCGCGCCGCCGAGATCGGCCGCGCGCTCGACCTGCCGCTCTATATCCACTTCGGCCAGCTCTGGCCGCTGCCCGAGGACAAGGCATCCTACGATCCCGACGCGATCCTGCCGGACATGCTGGAGATCCTGCGGCCGGGCGATATTCTGGCCCATCCCTTCACCCGCCATCCCGGCGGCTTCGTCGACCAGCACGGCAAGGTCCATTCGATGGTGCGCGAGGCGCTGGCGCGCGGGCTGAAGACCGACGTCGGCCACGGCTCGCACTTCTCGTTCAAGATGGCGCGGCTGGTGCTCGAGGCGGGCATCGTGCCGGACACGCTGGGCGCGGACATGCACGGCTACAACACCACCATCCCCAAGCCGCGCGGCACGCCCGAGAGCCATCCCGACAAGGAGGAGATGCATCTCTTCGCCGGTGCGCAGAACTTCTCGCTGACCTCGGCCATGACCAGCATGCTGGCGCTGGGGCTGACGTTGGAGCAGGTCGTGCCGATGGTGACCAGCCACTGCGCCGACATGCTCGGCATGGCCGGCGAGATCGGCACGCTGAAGCCCGGCGTCGAAGCCGACGTCTCGGTGGTGGCCGACGAGGTCGGCCGCTTCCTCCTGCAGGACAACGAGGACACCAAGGTCGTGGCCGACCATTTCATCCGGCCGGTCTTCTGCTTGCGCGCCGGCCGGCGCTTCGATGCCGACGCGGTGATCCTGCCCGAGCCGCTGCTCGCCGACGCCGCATGACGGCGGAGCAGGTTGGCCTCGGCGTCGGGGCGTCGCTTCGGCGCAAGGAGGACGCGCGCTTCCTGCACGGCCGCGGCCGGTTCGTGGGCGATATCACCCGGCCGGGCATGCTCGAGGTGGCGTTCCTCCGCAGCCCGGTGGCGCATGCGACGCTGCGCGCGGTGACCAAGCCGGCCGGCGGCGAGAAGCGGGTGTTCACGCTCGACGACCTGCCGGGCGCGCGGACGATCCGCGCCAATTCCGCGCTGCCGGGCTTCCGCGTCTCCGAGCAGCCGGCGCTCGCCAAGGGCAAGCTGCGCCACGTCGGCGAGGCGATCGCCGCCTGCGTGGCCGAGACGCGCGCGGAGGCCGAGGATCTCGCCGCGGCCTGTCAACTCGACTACGAAGCGCTGCCGGCGGTGCACGACATGCTGGCGGCGCCGTTACCAACGTCGCCGCTGATCCATGAACACTGGTCGATGAACGCCTTCCTCGAGACACGGCGCGACGACGACGTATCCGGCCTCGATGCGATTGCGGTCGCCAAGGTGACGCGCACCTTGCGCACCTCGCGCCAGTGCATGGCGCCAATCGAGGGGCGCGGCGTGCTCGCCGAATGGGATCCGCGACTCGAGCAGCTGATCGTCACCGCCTCGACCCAGATGCCGCATGTCACCAGGACGGGCCTCGCCGATTGCCTCGGCCTCGACGAGGGTCAGGTGCGGATCGTATCGCCCGACGTGGGCGGCGGCTTCGGCTACAAGGGCATCCTGCTGCCGGAAGAGATCGTCTGCGCCAGCATCGCCATGCAGCTCGGCCGGCCGGTGCGCTGGCTCGAGGATCGCTTCGAGCAGCTCAGCGCCAGCGCCAACTGCCGCGAGCACCACTACGTGATCACCGCCTGGGCCGATCGCGACGGCAAGTTGCTCGGCATGGAGTGCGAGGCGACCGTCGATGCCGGCGCCTACTCGTCCTATCCCTTCGGCGCCTGCCTCGAGGCGGCGCAGGTCGGCTCGATCCTGCCCGGACCGTACGTTCTGCCGAAGCTGCGCTGCCACACGATCTCGGCCTGCACCAACAAGCCGCCGATCCTGCCCTACCGCGGCGTGGCACGGACCGGCGTGTGCTACGCCATGGAGACCACGCTCGATGCCCTGGCCCGCCAGCTTGGTCTCTCGGCCGAGGCGATCCGGCTCGCCAATCTCGTGCCGCCCGAGGCGATGCCGTACCGCAACCTGGTCGGCAAGGTGTTCGACAGTGGCGACTATCCCGAATCGCTGCGGCGTGCGGTGGCGGCGTTCGACCTCGACGCCATCCGGGGCCGGCAGGCCAAAGGCGAGACCGTGGGCTTCGGCCTCGCGACCTTCTGCGAGCAGGGCGCGCACGGCACCTCGGTCTATCACGCCTGGGGCATTCCCTTCGTGCCGGGCTTCGAGCAGGCGCATGTGCGGCTGAGCCCCGACGGTGTTCTGGAGGTGCGCGTCGGCGTGCACAGCCACGGCCAAGGCATGGAGACGACGCTCGCCCAGGTCGCGCACGAGATCCTCGGCGTTCATCCCGACAAGATGCGCGTGGTGCACGGCGATACCGCGCTCACGCCTTATTCGACGGGAACCTGGGGCAGCCGGGCGATGGTCATGGCGGGCGGCGCCGTCGCCGAGGCCTGCCGACAATTGGCCGAGCGCGTCGCGGCGATCGGCGCGGCGCTCCTGCAAGTGACGGCCGCCGACGTCGTGGTCGCGGACGGCGCGGTCCGCCGTCGCGACAACAGCGGCTCGGTCGGCATCGCCGACGTCGCGCGCACCTGGTACCGCGCGCCGCAGAATCTGCCGCCCGATGTGAACAAGGGCGGCCTCGAAGTGACCGCAGGCTATCGGCCCGACCCCGACACCGGCACGCACTCGTATGCCTGTCACGCCTGCGTCGTGCGAGTCGACACGGAAACCGGCGGCGTGGTGATCGAGGACTATGTGGTCGTCGAGGATGGCGGCAAGCTGGTGAATCCGATGATCGTCGATGGCCAGGTGCTGGGTGGATTGGCGCAGGGCATCGGCACCGCGCTCTACGAGGAGATGCCCTACGACGCCGCCGGCCAACCGTTGGCCGCCACGCTCGCCGACTACCTGTTGCCGGGAACCACCGACGTGCCTGACGTGCGGCTCGACCACATGGAGACGCTCAGCCCGTGGACGACTTTCGGGCAGAAGGGCATCGGCGAGAGCGGCGCGATCGGTCCGCCGGCCGCCATCGTCAACGCGATCAATGACGCGCTGGCGCCGCTGGGCGCGGAAGTGACCGACCTGCCGGCCAGTCCGCCGCGCGTACTGGCGGCTATCTGGGCAGCGCGGGCCGCCATACGATGAAGCCCGCGCGCTTCGCCTATGCCCGGCCGAACAGCTGGTCGGACGCCCTGAAACTCGTCGCGGCCGGGGCGCGGCCGGGGGCCGGCACGCAGTCGCTCGGACCGTTGCTCAATCTTCGCCTGGCGCAGCCCGACACGATTGCTGATCTCCGCCACCTGCCGGGTTACGCCGGCCTTGCGATCGCGGGCGACGTTATCCGCATCGGCGCCGGGACGACCCATGCGGCGATCGAGGATGGCGCGGTGCCGGGCCGTGTCGGCGAGATCATGGCCAACGTCGCGCGCGGCATCGCTTACCGGCCTGTACGCAATCGAGGCACGATCGGCGGCAGCCTGGCGCACGCCGATCCGGCCGCCGACTGGGTCGCGGTGCTCCCCGCACTCGGAGCCACGGCAGTTGCACTCGGTCCCACGGGCGAACGGCGCATTTCCGCGGCGCACTTCGTCACCGGCATCTTCGAGACGGCGCTTGCGGCCGACGAATTGCTGCGCTTCATCGAGGTACCGGTGCTGCCGGCTGGAGCGCACTGGGGCCATTGGAAGTTCTGCCGCAAGATCGGCGAGTTCTCCAAGGCCACGGCCTGCGTATTGGCCCTGCCGGGCCAACCGCCACGCGCCGTCCTGGCCGCGCTGGACGGTCCGCCGCTGGTGATCGAGGACGCGTCGGCGCTGATGCGGGATGCCGCCGCCGAGGCGAGGCGCATCGCCGATCGCCTTCCCGATCTCGCGCCGTGGCGGCGCGCCATCGCCGAAGCGGCGCTGCGTCGCGCGGTGGAGAGGATGAGGGCATGAGCAAGATTGCGATCTCGCTCGCCGTGAATGGCGAGCCGCGACAGCTGCTGGCCGAGCCGCGCGAGCAGCTTGTCGACCTGCTGCGTCGCGACCTGATGTTGACCGGTACCCATGTCGGCTGCGAGCAAGGTGTATGTGGCGCCTGCACTGTCGAGATCGATGGGGCTCCGGCGCGCTCCTGCATCGCCCACGCCGGCAGCTGCGATGGCGCCTCGGTCCGCACCATCGAGGGCTTCGACGGCGACGCCGTGATGGCAGCGCTGCGCGAAGCCTTTACGCGCGAGCACGCGTTGCAATGTGGCTACTGCACGCCCGGGATGCTGATAGCGGCGCGCGATATCGTGCGGCGCCTACCCGACGCCGGCGAGGCACGCGTGCGCGAGGAACTGGCCGGCAACCTCTGCCGCTGCACCGGATATCGCGGCATCGTGCGCGCCGTCCTGAGCGTGCTTGCGTCGAGCAAGTGGGCAGCTACTGCCGAGTGATGGTGCCCGTCCCGTGACCGGCACCGGATGACGCGCGAGTACCGAAGGGATCGATCAACGAACGACTGGCCCTGCGGTCGTCGCCGGTCGGCGAGGGTCCGACGCGCTCCCCAACCCGTGGCGCCCCGGTCCCATGGTGCGCAGACTGACCTGCGGTCCCGCGAAGAGATATTAGCCGGACGTCGGTTTTTGCGATCTACAATGAACAAATGCCGGGCCAGAGAGTTTACTTCTGATCGAGGTAGGCCCTTGCCGGTTTCGGTAACCCTTCAGGACATCCTTTTGCGCTTGTTGGCAGCCACCCTCGCGGGCGCGGTGATCGGCTTCGATCGCGGCAGCCGAGGCCGGACCGCGGGACTGCGAACCACCATGCTGGTCTGCCTCGCGGCAGCCGGCGCGATGATCGAGGCCAACCTGATGCTGGGCGTCACTGGCAAGGGCGACAGCTCGTTCACGCGCCTCGACGGCCTTCGCTTCCCGCTCGGCATCCTGACCGGCATCGGCTTCATCGGCGCGGGCGCCATCCTGCGGCATGGCAACGCCGTCCGAGGCGTGACGACGGCGGCCACGATCTGGCTCGTCACGGTGATCGGTCTCGTCCTGGGCGGAGGCTATTTCATCCTCGGCGGCATCCTGGTCGTGTTGGCGATCTTCGTGTTGAGCCTATTGGTGTACGCTGAGAAAGCGCTGCCGCGGGATCGCACAGCCTTGCTGGTCATCGAGATGGATCGGGAAAGCCGCGCGGATCAGGAGGTCCGCGCAGCGATCATTGCGGCGGGATACCGCATCACTCTTCTCGCCGTGACGGTGCGCGAGGTCAGGCAAATGCGCTGCAGCTTGAAATGGCGCTCGAGCGAGGGTGCAGTCGATACCCCGTTGCTCGTGAGCAAGCTGTCCAATTCCCGCACGTGACGAGCGTTGAGTGGCAGCCGGAGAGCCCGGACGAACACGAGTAGAGGACGCCCGGTTCCTCTCGCTGCTTCGCCAACGTATGAAATCGCACAGTAGGGCAGTCCGCGCTGGAGTGGGCGCCGGAACCGGCAACAGCACGGCGCGCAGGCCGTTGAGCGAAAGATGCTCCTGCAGGCGAGCCAAGCTGCTCCGACGGTGCAGTCCAGGGCTTGGCGCAATCGAGGAGAAACCCATGAACGCCAAGGATGAGAAAATCCGCAACGCGTTGCACGACGCGTTGACCGTCAACAATATAGACGCCCGCAATCTCATCATCGAGGTCGTCGACGGCAACGTGCTGGTGAAAGGAACCGTGCCGTCGGTCGACCAGCACGAACAGGTGGCTCAGATGCTCCGGCAATGCGTCGGCCAAGGACTCTCGTTGAATTTCGACGTTTCCGTCCTCAGTGTCCCGCCGACCGACAGCCTGGACGGGCGAGGCCGTTCGCCGGTGACCGGTACTTCGGCCGACTCGGCACACGAAAGCCGCCATCAACTCGACCGCACGTAGCGGGCAGAAAGGGAGCGATCATGCTTGTCAAGGAAGCCATGAGCCGTGATGTGCAGACGGTGAATCCCGAGCAGCAAATCCAGGAAGCGGCCCGGATCATGCTGGATATCGACGTCGGCGCCTTGCCCGTCGGCGAGAATGACCGCTTGGTGGGCATGATTACCGACCGCGACATTGCGGTGCGCGGCGTCGCGGCCGGAAAGGGCCCATCGGCACGCGTCCGGGACGTGATGACGCGGGAGGTCAAATACTGTTTCGACGACGAGGACACCGCCCATGTCGCGCGCAACATGGGCGATCAGCAAGTCCGGCGCCTGCCGGTGGTCGACCGCAACAAGCGGCTGGTGGGCATTCTGTCGCTGGCGGACCTCGCAACCTCTGCCAAGACCGGACAGGCCACTGCAGCGCTTTCGGGGATATCGCAAGCCCGAGGCGCGCATTCTCAGAGTTCCTGACTCTCTTCGGGAGATGTCCACGGCTTAAGTGCGAGATCTGCGGCAAGGACCACGGTAGGTCCGCACCGCGCGCTTTGCCATTCGTCGGGAACCTGCGTCGATTGCGCGCCGGAACCTGCCGGGGCGATCGACGTTGCCATCGCGGGCGGGTCGATTCGGAGTCGGGGTTGGCGAGAGCATGCCGCAGATTTTCACGGCGTCCGCTGACACCCGCCTGCGCACCGGCTTGCTGATGCTCTCGCTCGTGTTCGCGGGCTCGCTCCTGTTCACGGCGGGCTTCATGGAGTCGAGCTACGTCACGCATGTCGGATGGGTGGCTAGCCAGCCGATTCCCTTCAGCCATCAACATCACGTGGCCGGGCTTGGCCTCGATTGCCGGTACTGCCACGCCTTCGTGGAGACCAGCGCGCAGGCGGGTTTGCCGCCCAGCCATGTCTGCATGACCTGCCATTCCGAGATCTGGGCGGGCGCGCCGCTGCTTGCGCCGCTGCGTGCCAGTCTGGCGAACGGCATGCCGTTGGAATGGCAACGCGTCGCGCGCCTGCCGGACTACGTCTACTTCAACCATTCGATCCACCTCGCGCGCGGGGTCGCCTGCGTGGAATGCCATGGCCGGGTCGACCGCATGCCGCTGATGGCGCGCGCCAAGCCCTTCACCATGGAGTTCTGCCTCGACTGCCATCGCGATCCTGCACCCCATCTGCGGCCGCGCGATGAGGTCACGCGCCTGGACTGGTCCGGCTGGAAAGAGGATTCGCAGCACGCAGACTTCGGGCAAGCAGCGATGCGGCGATTCGGCATCCGGCCGGCGAAGCTCACCGACTGCAGCATCTGTCACAGGTGAGGCATGGACCGGGAAAAAGCCGAGCCGCCCGTGTTCGATCGCCGTTCCCTGCTGCAGGCAATGGCGGCGTCGCTGGCGCTGGCGGCGGCCGGTGGACGGCGTGTGGAAGCCGACGAGCGCGCACTGCCCTACGTGACCTCGCCGCCGTTCGTCGTGCCGGGCAAGGCCAAGTGGTACGCGACCTCGGTAGGGTTCGCCGGTTATCTGCAACCGGTGCTCGGTCGCTGCATCGCCGGCCGGCCGGTCAAGCTGGAAGGCAATGCGCAGCATCCGGCGACGCACGGCGCGACCGATGTCTTCATGCAGGCGGCGCTGCTCGATCTCTACGATCCGAGACGGTCGCAAGCACCCCTCCATCTCGGTCAGCCCGCGACATGGAGCGCTTTCGATGTAGCCGCGGCCAAGCGCGCCGGCGAGCTCGATCGGGCACAGGGCGAGGGATTCCGGCTGCTGACCGGTGCGGTCAGCTCGCCGACTCTGCTGCGCCAAATCGCCGACCTGCAACGCCGTTGGCCGCGGGCGCGCTGGCACGTCTGGGAACCGGTCGGAGAGCGGTCACGGGTCGCGGCGACGCGCCGCGTGCTGGGACGTGCTCTGCAGATGCTGCCCGATTTCGCGGCGGCCCGGACAGTCGTCAGTTTCGACGACGACTTTCTCGGGCCGGGTCCGCGGCAGGCGATGCAGGCGCGCGCCTGGGCCGAGCGGCAGCCGCGGCTGTTCGTTGCCGAGCCCACCCCGTCCGCGACGGGTACGCGTGCGCAGGATCGGCTGATCATTGCATCGGCACGCATGGGCGTCCTGATGCGCGCCCTGGCGCACGCGCTCGGTATCGGCGATCCGCCACGGTCCTCACTGAGCCAGCGCGAGCAGAAATGGCTGGCGGATGCGCAGGCCGCACGGCCGGAGCTGCTCACCGTCGGCATACAACACGATCCGTCGCTGCACGGGCTGGCGCTGCTGATCAACGAACGGCTCGGCGGCTTCGGCAGGACGCTCGGCTTCGCCGAGCCGGCACTCGCGTCGCCGCCGGACGGCGAGGATTCCTTTGCGGTGCTGGTCGACGACATGAGCCACGGCCGGGTGACGACCCTTATGATGCTCGATGTCGATCCGCTGGGGACCGCGCCGACGGTCATGAATTTCCGTGCCGCGCTGGCGTCGGTGCCGTTCGCCATTCATGCCGGGCGCCATCTCGACGCGACGGCCGCAGCATGCCACTGGCACTTGCCGCTGCAGCACGATCTCGAAAGCTGGAGCGATGGCCGCGCCCCTGACGGCACGGCGGCGATCGTGCAACCGCTGATCCGTCCCTTCCATGACGTGCGATCGCCGCATGTCGTGCTCGACCGCTGGCTGGGCGGCACGGCGTCGGACCACGACCTCGTGCGCGCAACGTGGAAGGACGGCTGGCAGGAGGCGCTGCTCGCGGGCTTCATCGCCGACAGCGCGCCGCCGAGGCTCATGCCGACGGTCACAAACCGTGACGTGAACGTCGACGAAGAAGAGCCGTCGGACAGCCTAGCGCTGGAGGTTCGGCCCGATGCAACGCTGTGGGACGGCCGCTACACCTTCAACGCCTGGCTGCAGGAGACACCCAAGCCGCTCATCCAGGCGACTTGGGGTAACGCCATCCTGGTGAGCCCCGCGCTCGCGAAGGAGCGCGGCATCGACAATGGCGATGAGATCCGGCTTCGTGCCGGGACGCGCGTCGTGACGGGGGCAGCCTTGGTCATGCCCGGTCAGGAACCGCGCAGCCTGACGATGAGCTTCGGCGACGCCGTCGCCTTCGTCGAGCCGGCCAGTCCATGGCGCGTGCGCGGGGTCAGTATCGAGAAGACCGGTGCACGGCGGCTGATCGCTTCGACCCAACCGACCCAGGACATGACAGGCTTCGATTTCGTCCGCACCGTCGAGCCGGCGCAGGAGATGGCGCGTCGGCGGACCGATCGGCTGAGCTTCCATCCCGACCGCCGGTGGGATAGCCCGTCCTGGGGCATGTCGATCGATCTCGATCGTTGCATCGGCTGCAACGCCTGCTCAGTCGCCTGCATGGCCGAGAACAATGTGCCCGTCGTCGGCCGCGAGCTGGTCGCGCAGGGCCGCCAGATGCACTGGATCCGCATCGACCACTATCACGAGGGCGATGCCACCGAGCCGCGCCATCATTTTCAGCCAGTGCCCTGCATGCATTGCGAGCAGGCGCCGTGCGAGATGGGCTGCCCGGTGAACGCGACGGTGCACAGCAGCGACGGCCTGAATTTGCAGGTCTACAACCGCTGTATCGGCACCCGCACCTGCTCGGCCTACTGCCCGTACAAGGTGCGGCGCTTCAACTGGTTCGAATACACCGGCAATGATCCGGAAACCTTGCGCGCCATGCGCAATCCGGACGTCACGGTGCGCAGCCGCGGCGTGATGGAGAAGTGCACCTACTGCATCCAGCGCATTTCCGCTGCGCGCATCGCCGCCAAGATCGATGGCCGGCCGATGCGCGACGGCGACGTCGTCACCGCCTGTCAGCAGGCCTGCCCGACTGGGGCGATCGTGTTCGGCGACATAACCGATCCCGACAGCGCAGTCAGCAAGCGCAAGGCCAGCCTTCGCGACTACAGCCTGCTCGAGGAGGCCAACACCTGGCCGCGCACAACCTATCTCGCGCGAGTGCGCAAATGACGGACATCTCACCCGACGCCCGCGATTTCCAGGTCCTGACGCACGAGATCGTCGACATCTCGCTCGACTACCCCGACAAGCGCGGCTGGTGGGCTTGCTTCGTCGGTGCGCTGGTGCTGCTGGTGTTGTTCGCAGTGTCGGCGTCGGTGCTGTTCTGGAACGGTGTCGGCGTATGGGGCAACAACATTCCGGTCGGCTGGGGCCTCGCGATCTCCAACTACATCTGGTTCCTCGGGATCGGCCACGCGGGGACGCTGATCTCGGCGCTGCTGCTCCTGTTGCATCAGCGTTGGCGCAATTCCCTCAACCGTTTTGCCGAGGCGATGACCCTGTTCGCCGTGATCTGCGGCGGGCTCTACCCGATCCTGCATCTCGGGCGACCCTGGCTGTTCTACTGGATGGCGCCCTACCCCAACACCATGACGATCTGGCCGCA
>Ga0310813_10002840_pt1 | contig 10503 bp, 12 predicted proteins | sample YN3metagenome_FD_203086 | JGI IMG/M metagenome (GOLD analysis project Ga0310813, IMG submission 203086) | Soil microbial communities from experimental microcosm in Duke University, North Carolina, United States - YN3 | ecosystem: Engineered > Artificial ecosystem > Soil microcosm > Unclassified... | reverse complement strand
CGCCGCCAAGATGGTACAGCTCAGCCCCGAGTTGCGCGGCATCATCAAGCCGGTTCCCAGCCAAAAAACGCTCGTCGGCCTACCGATGAACGTGGAGTATCAGGCCATCGCGGCCGAGGCCAAAGGCGCACATGGCGGCTCGCCAATCGTGGCAATCTTGGACGAGGTCGGCCAGGTGCGCGGGCCGTATGATGCGTTTATCGAGGCGATCGAGACCAGCCAGGGCGCCTATGCCGGCAAGAGCCTGCTGATTGCCATATCGACGCAGGCGCCAAGCCCGAACGATCTTTTCAGCCGCTGGCTGGATGATGCGCGCTTGTCAAATGATCCGCACATTGTCAGCCATGTCTATCAGGCGCCGGAGGAATGCGATCTGCTGGATCGCGAGGCTTGGGCGGCGGCCAATCCGGCCTTGGGCATTTTTCGCAGCCTTCAGGACGTGGAGGAGGCGGCAGAGCGCGCGACGCGCATGCCGACAGCCGAAAGCACGTTTCGTTGGCTGTATCTGAACCAGCGAGTTGAGGCATCGACGCCGTTTGTCAGCCGCAGCACGTGGGCGGCGTGCGGCGCGGAGGTGCAATCATTGGTCGGTTATCCGATCTATGCCGGATTGGATTTGTCCAGTACGGCCGATTTGACGGCGTTGGTGCTCGGCGCGTGCATCGATGGCGTCTGGCACATTCAACCGACCTTCTGGCTGCCGGGCGACACGTTGCATGCAAAGGCAAGAGCGGATCGCGTGCCGTATGACATCTGGCACGACGAGGGGTATTTGCTGGCCGCGCCGGGCAAGAGCGTGGATTATCAGTACGTCGCCGAGTATCTGCGCGGCATCTTTGACGAGTACGATGTGCGCAAGGTGGCGTTCGACCGCTGGGGCATGAAGCATCTGCGGCCATGGCTGTTACAAGCCGGGTTCACCGAGGAGCAGCTCGAGGAGCACTTTGTTGATTTCGGCCAGGGTTACTACAGCATGTCGCCAGCCTTGCGTGCTCTGGAAGCCGAGATCCTGAACCAGCGGCTTGCGCATGGCGGGCATCCGGTCTTAACGATGTGCATGGGCAATGCGGTGGTTGAGACCGATCATGCCGGAAACCGCAAGCTCGCCAAGCACAAGAGCGCCGGCCGGATCGACGGTGCGGTAGCCTTGGCGATGATGGCAGGCGTCGCGCCATTGGAGAGCGCCGACCCGCTCGATGTGCTGAGCCTGGTGGCTTGATGGCTGGCCGGAGGCATTAACATCTTCCCCGGCCTGAAGACCGGGGATTTCCGCAGCAGGAGGGTGATGTTCCACCCCGGAGACTGAAGTGATCCAGGCCCCTTACTCGCAACCCTTTTCAGTGTCACCTGCCGCATTACTGCGGAACGGGTTACGGAACCTTGGCCCACAACCGGGTGGCGTCATCGCCAGAAAATCCCAGCCGTATCGGGCGTGTTCGTTTGTCGGTCTAGCTTTTACGGCCGGGCCTATCCCGACCAACCAGCAAACCAGATTGTCAAACAGCAGGCGGACAGGATACCGCGCGGCGACGCCCCGCCAAAGCATAGACGCTTCGGATTTGAGGCAATGTCGCCCTATTGGGCGACCCGCTATCCCTCCTCCCCCTGAAGGGAGAGGTTTCTCGCGGAGATCCCGATGACCCTGATCCGCAAAGCCGCCGCCGGCAAGGCGAGCGGGAGCCTCTCCTATGTGCTCAGCGACGCCACGGTGGACCGCTATGGCGATATTGTGGAACCGCAGGGCTGGGTGCTTGAAAATTTCAAATCCAACCCAATCGCCCTGTTCAATCACCGCCCGGATCAGGTTGTCGGCACATGGGGCAATGTCCGCGTCGCGAAAGACGCGCTGATGGCCGAGTTTCAACCGGCCGAGCCGGGCACCAGCCGCATTGCGGATGAGGTGCGGCGGCTGGTGGAACAAGGCGTCTTGCGCGCCGCCAGCGTCGGGTTTCACGGCATCGAGGCCGAGCCGATCAAGGGCACGCGCGGCACACGGTACAAATCACAAGAACTCGTTGAAACAAGTATTGTTAGTGTTCCGGCTAACCCCCAAGCACTGGCGATCGCGAAATCGTTGGACATCTCCGACGACACAATGGAGCTGGTCTTCGGCAAGCACGCCGCAACAATAACCCGCTCCATTTCATCCGGCAAGCACGCCGACACTCACCCGAAGCACAAGGTTCGGGCAATGAATATCTCACAGCAGATCGAAGACGTACAAAACAGACTAAACGCCGCGCGCGATGCGTTGCACGCCCATGTCGAGAATTCCGATCACGACATCGAGCAGGCGCAGCAACTTAACGATGAGGTCGAGTACCTCGAAAAAGATTTAGCGTCCAAGCAACGCACCGAAAAGAGCTTGGCGTTGCGGGCCGTCGAGCAAACGCCGCAACTGCCGGCGGTACGGCGCCCGCTCGGGACACCGGCGCCGCTGGTCAACAAAGGCGACTACATGTGGCGCGCCGCGGCGGCGCAGTTCTGCGCGGTTGCCCAGCGCAAGAGCATCGAGGACACGCTGCGCGAGCGCTATCCGCTGGAGCGCTATCCCGATGCCGAGGCGACCGGCTGGGTGACGCGCGCTGCGGTATCCGGTGCGTTGACATCTGTGCCGGCCTGGGCCGGCGATCTGGTGCAGGAAAGCACCGCGGCGTGGCTTGCGACGCTGACACCGGCGCCGGTCTTCACGCAGGTTGCCGCTGCCGGGACGCAGCTCAATTTCGGTCCCGAGCAGGGCGTCATCAAGATCCCGTCACGGGCAGCGACACCGAGCATTTCCGGCGCGTTCGTCGGAGAGGCAAGTCCCATCCCGGTGCGCCGGCTGGGCCTGACCTCGATCCTCTTGAGCCCGCACAAGATGGGTGGCATCAGCGTCTTCTCGCGGGAGATGGCGCGGTACTCGAACCCGTCCATCGAAGGCATCATCCGCGACGCGATCACTGAGGATACTAACCTCACGATCGACACGCTGTTCCTCGACGCGACGGCGGGCAGCGCGATCCGCCCGGCCGGCATCCTGTTCGGCATCAATGCAACGGCGGCCAGTACAGCCGGGGGCTACGCCGCCGCACTGGCGGACATCTCGGCTCTGACGGCACCGTTCTACGCCGCCAATGCCGGGCGCACGCTGGTGCTGATTATGAACCCGGAGCAGTCCATGCAGTTGGGCTTTGCGCCGGGGCCGGATGGAAGCTTCGGCTGGGCGGCACAGTTCACGGCGCGGTTTAGAATTGTGGAGAGCACGACCGTGGCGCCGGGCACGGTGATTGTCCTCGACGCCGCGGACCTTGTGACCGTGTTCGGCGGGTTTGAATATGACACCTCTGAGCAGGCGACTCTTCACATGGAAGACAGCGTGCCGTTACACATCTCGGCACCTGGGGCACCCGCGACTGTCGCAGCGCCCGTCCAGTCTATGTATCAAACCGCGCAAATCGCCATCCGTATGCTACTCACGGTTACGTGGGCAATGCGGCGTGACGGGATGGTGCAGTACACGACCGGCGCAAACTGGGCGCCGTCCGGCCCATAATTTGCTATAGGCTGAGGCGAGCCGGCGAAGTGTTACAAGCACGATGCCGGCTCTATCCAAAACCCGATCGTGTGGGGATCGAGAAGTGGACCGTCCGATTATATCACGCGCCGACGCGCTGGCGCAGGGCTTGCAGAGATATTTCACCGGCGAACCGTGCTACCGTGGGCACGTTGTCGAGCGTCTTGCCAGTAATAAGCAATGCGTCGAATGTCGTGCGATCAGCGGCTCGCGCCCGTGGCTCCATGTTGACTTATTGGCGTATTTGGCACGCTTCTATGAGCTTACGAATGCTGTATCGCGGGACGAGGCGATTGCACAGGGATTGTTGCGCTACTTTACCGGGAAGCCTTGTCATCAGGGACACATCGCGGAGCGCATTGTCTCAAGCTACAAATGTCTTGAATGCGCCAGAATTGAATCAGTGGCGACAAGAGCAGCAGATCCCGAGAAGGCACGGGGAAAAGATCGACAATGGAGGGAAACGAACCCGGAAAAGGTGCGCGCAAATCTTGCGCGCTATAGGGACGCCAACCGTGATCTTATTAACGCACGGATGCGCACAAGGCGCACCGAACCGGGGCCAAAGCGGGGCGCGTATCTTGCCCAGCGGCGTGCTCGCCGCGCCGCACGCCTTGACGAACTCCGGGCAGTCGAAAAGGCGTATCGTGAGGCCAACCCGGAAAGGGTTCGCCAAAAAGCGAGAGAATATTACTGGAAAGATCCACCGAAACATCGGACTGCAACTAAACGATGGAAAGAAAACAACCCGGAAAAATTTCGCACGTATTTGGAAAAGCGCAAGCCGAAGACCAAGGCGTATCGCGAAGCCAACCGCGACAAGCTTAACAAGTATTATCGGCAATGGCAGATAGAAAACAAAGATAGGGTCAATGCTAACGTCAACAAACGCAGGGCGCTCAAGAAGCAGTCGTCGGGACAATACACAGCAGACGAAGCGAAGGCGATACTTGTTGCGCAAAAACACAAATGCGTTTATTGCGGCGCCGATTTACGAAAGGTGAAGAAACATCTTGACCATATCCTTCCGCTATCACGCGGCGGATTAAACGATAAGACCAACATCCAGTGGCTCTGTGCGCCATGCAATTTGCAGAAGCGCGATAAAGACCCGATCGAATGGGCAAACGAACTCGGTAAGCTACTCTAACCACAGGAGGAAACATTGGCAGAGTCCACACGAACGCCGGAGCAGCAAGAGCAGGACCGGCAACGCCAGGAGCGCGAGCGAACGCAGGCGGTGGCGCGCAATGTGCCGCGGACACAGGAGCAGCCGTCTCCCCGCGCCGAGGGCGAGCGCGCGCGCGACGAGGCCGACAAGCAGATTGCCGAGCATCTCTCCAAGCCGCCGGAAACGCCGGTGCCCTCGCAGGAGGAGGCGGACGAGATCCGCGAGCGTGCGCTTGCCGGCGGCAGGACGCGCGAGGGGCGGCAAGAGCGCGACGTAAAGCCCGCCGATCGCGGACCCGGCTACACGACGCGCTAGCGGTATCCCGCGTGAGCTTTCTCGCTCGGCTACCGATGCTCTGGAAAGGCAAGGGCGCGGCCGAGGGGAAGTATCGCCCTGGCCCGTGGCTGACGAATGACGGCGTCATCGCCGCGAGCTGGGGCCGGTACTGGAATTACTGGCAGGCCGGCTATAACCCGCTGCCCTATGGCGAACGCTCGGCGATGGTCGAGGCGTGCCAAAGCGCCTATTCGCAGACCGTGGCGATGCTGCCCGGCGATCATTGGCGCGGCCTCGCGAATGGCGGTCGCGAGCGCGTAACCAATTCGGCGCTCAGCCGGATTTTGCGCCGGCCGAACGATTATCAAAGTATCAGCGACTTTTTGCTTAATCTCACCCGCGCTTTGTACCAAAGCGGCAACGCTTATGCGTATGCCATCAGGAACAACCGCGCCGAGATCGCAGAACTCCACCTAATGCGCGACGGCCAGGTAGCGCTTGCCGAGGACGGCAGCATCCATTACAGCCTGTCGGGCAATGAAGTAGTAGACGGCCGTTTCGACCTATCCTCTCCCGTGCCGGCGCGCGATGTGTTGCACGTCCGGCTGCATACGCCCCGCCATCCACTGAAGGGCGAAAGCCCGATCCTCTCGGCGGCATTGGACCTCGGCATGCACAATGTCGCGTTGCAGCAACAGATTACCTTTTTCCAAAATCAAGCGCGCAGCTCATTCATTCTCGGCACCGAGGAGAAATTCGCTGTCGAGCAGACCGACGCCTTGCGCAACAAGGTCAGCGAACGGCTGAGCGGGATGAATGAGGGATTGCCGCTGATCCTGACCGGCGGGATGAAACCGTTTCCGCTGTCTACCTCTGCGGTCGATGCGCAGCTTGCCGAGCTGCTCAAGATGAGCGCGGCGAATATCGCGCTCGCGCACCGCATCCCGCTGCAAGTGCTCGGCCTTGGCGAGACGACGTATGGCAGCACGGAGATTTTGAACCAGGCATGGCTCAGTACCGGCTTGGGGTTCACCCTGAACCACATAGAGGTTGCCTTTGACGCGCTATTCCGTTTGGACGGGCCGCCCGACGAGTACACCGAATTGAGTACGAGCGCTTTGTTGCGCAGCGCTTACCGCGAGCGCATCGAAGGCCTGGCGCGCGGCGTCATCAGCGGCATTTACTCGCCGGACGAGGCGCGCGCGAGCGAAGAGTTGCCGGCCGTTCCGGGCGGCGTTGGCGAGGAGCCTCGCACCCAACAACAGGTTGTGCCACTGTCGTATGGCGCGAATATGAAGCCGCCGCCAGTAACTCCTGCGGCATCCCAAACGCCCGACACGCCGCCGCCGGATACGCCTGCACCGGACAACCAGGACAGTCCCGATGCACAGCGCCAACTCGCTGCGTTCCGCGATGCGTTTATACGGAGCCTCGACAGTGTTGCGTGATCCGGCGGCGAGCGAATTGTTGGCCGCCGAGATGGGTGCGCTGATGGCGCGCGAGGTGCGTGCGTTTCGGCTGGAGGTCTCCGCCGCGCTTGCCGAGCTGCGCGAGGGGATTGCGACGGCGAAGGCAGAGCGGCTCCAGTGGACCTCGGACGGCGAGGACACGCTGGCGGCGTGGGAGATGCGGATCGCGCAGCGCATGGAGTCTGTGCGCGACGGAATAGACGGCGAGCAAGGCCCGCCGGGCGCCGATTCCACGATCCCTGGCCCACCGGGGAGCGATGGCCGTTCCGTCGCTGTGCGGGGCTTGTACGGCGAGGCGGATGCATACCAGGCGCTCGATGTCGTGGCACTGAACGGCGGTTCGTTTATCGCACTGCGCGACGACCCTGGCCCGTGCCCTGGCGAGGGTTGGCAGATGCTCGCGCGCCAAGGGAAAGCAGGACAGCCCGGCCCCAAGGGCGATAGGGGAGAGGCGATCGTCGGCCCGCCCGGCCCGCCCGGCCGCAGTCCGGTGGCGCTGAGCGTCAATGATGACGGCGTGCTGACGCTGAGCCTAGATGACGGCACGACCGTGACCTGCGACCTCTACCCGGTCCTGGCGCAACTGCGATGATCTCCGAATATCGCATTAGCCGCACGGTGACACCGGCGGCGAGCATGGCGCTTGTCACCTTGGATCAGGCCAAGGCGGCGCTCGGCATCGACCCGGCCGATACGACGCAGGATGCCAGCCTGACGGCGCAGATCGCGAGCGTGTCGCAGGCGATCGTTCGTTACGTCGATCGCGTCCTCGTCCAGCAAGGCTACCGCGACCAGTTCCGCTATATCTGCAACTGCTCCTATCCCGGCGAGCCATTGCAGCTACGGCAGTTTCCGATCGCGGTGGACGCCACCGGCGCGCCAATCGCGACCGTCATCGAGGACGGCGTTGCGGTTGATCCACTGTACTACGAGGCCGACATTGAGCGCGGGCTGCTCTATCGCCTCGATGGCGGCGATCCCTACGGCTGGACCGGGATGCTGATTACGGTGGATTACACCGCCGGCTATGAGCCGATCCCCGAGGACATCCAGGCCGCCGCGCTCGATTGGCTGACCTCGCGCTATCATGCCGAGGGCCGCGATCCGGCACTGCGCAGCGAGACCATCCCCGACGTGCTCAGCCAGGTATTTGCCGGGGATTACGGCTCGGGCACAACGGCGGGCGCGATACCGCCGGGCACGCGCGATTTGTTGCAGCCATACCGACTCTTCAGCCTGTGAACGCGCAGACGCTGATCGCCCGCCTGGACGCGGCCCTTGCCGGCTACGGGCAGACCGTGACGCTCCAGCGTACCAGCGTGGACACCGCGACCGGCGCCGTGACGATCACCGAGAGCGTCGATTGCCCGGCGGCAGTACGTCCAACGGGTCCGCAGGATCTGGAGGCCGGAGATGTGGTGCCGATCGTCGTCATTGTTTCGCCGACCGGGATCGGAAGCTTCGGCATCCCCTCGCGAGATGATCGGCTGCTGATCGAGGGCGACGCGGCCAACATCATGCAGGTCGCGCCTTTGTACTACGGCGGACGCCTTGTCCGCATAAACATGACCGCGCGTGGATAAGCGCGAGCAGCTCCTCGCACGCCTGACAACAGTTTGCGGCAGCGTCCAGGGCATTGTCTCGGCCAAGCGCAACGTCCTCGACGTGCCGCTGTTGGGCCGCCCGGCATTGGTTGTGCAGGACGGCAGCGAAGAGCGGCTCGACGGGCCGGCCTCGGCCAACCGCTCCGGCGTGCAGCGGCTGCAACTGACGCCGCAGATATGGTTGCTGGTGCGCGGCAGTGCCGACGATGCCGGCCCGCTGATGAGCCTGTTTCGCGGCCGGCTGATCGCTGCCGTGCTGAACGACTCAACCCTGCAAGACCTCACCGGCACCGCAGGCGGCATCCGCTATGACGGATGCACGGTCAATGAACCGACGCCGGAAACAAAAGAGCCGCGCATGGATGTGAATTTCAGTTTCACCTACACGCTCAACATTAACGACATCGCTGCGATGATGGAGCTAAATCATGGCCTTCGCAACAACCGCGCCTGACATCAACAATTATTTTATCGCCAAGGGATACGTCAAGTTTAGTCCTGACGGCGGCACGACCTGGACTCATCTTGGTAATGCCCCGGAGGTGGAGTGGTCGCCAAATTTGGATCTTTTGGATCACTTTAGTGCGATGAGCGGCGTAAGGTCCAAAGACAGAAAGGTCATCCGCGAGAAATCCGCGACGGTGCGGATCGTCCTTGAAGAGTCAAACCCGTTTAACCTGGGGCTGGCGCTGATGGGTGACGTCACAACCGGGACGCCGCCTGCCCCGACCACAATCGACATATTTAGTTTGGCCGAAATAACCGGCGCATTATTATTTGTCGGGCAAAACGACGTAGGCCCGAGAACGCAGTATTATTGGCCGAATGTCTCGATCACGCCGTCCGGTAGTATCAATCTGATCTCGGACGAATGGGCGTCGATGGAGATCACCGCCGAGGTGTTGGTCGATCCCACCACCGGCTCGTTCGGCACGGCAACCTGGGACATCACAGATGAGGTTACGCCAACACTGACAACAACTACAACGCGCGGCGCGCCAAGGACGCGGACGCGGGAGGCGGCATAAACCGTGCCCGGCCTCAAAGACATTGCGAAAAACCTGCGCCGCACCGTCACGCTTGCGGGCGTGGAGGTTTCCATTCGCGGCCTCACGGGAGACGAGCTTGCGGCGCTGCTCAACGCCTATTCGGAACTCGGCAAGTTCTTGACCGTCGGGTTCCAGCATCTCGACGCGGCGGCGCTGGGTGAGCAAGCGCCGGAGTGCGTCGCGCGGATCATCGCCATCGGCACGTCCCTCAACGGTCACGCGCCGGAGGAAAAGGACATCGCCGAGGCTCGCACGCTGCCCGGCGTCGCGGCGCTCGAACTGCTGGCGTTGATCTCGGAACTCACTCTGCCGCGTCAGGTGGTGCGCCCTTTCGTGGAGGCGGTACTGGATCGGGCGGGCGAGGAGGCATCCGACGATATTACCAAGGCGCCGGGTACGAGATAGCCGAAATGGCGCTTGCTTTGTCGCGTGCCGGGTATGGATCGCTCGATGAAGTGATGAGCTGGACGCCATACAGAATGAGTCAGGTGATTTTCATTCACGGCAAGTTGTTGGACATCGACCAAAAGCGCGACCTAGCGCTGCACGCCTTTGCCGCGCAGGGCGACCCGAAAGAGCTGCGGAAGGCGCTGTCGCGCAATGGCAGTTAAGGTCAAGTATGACCGCAACGCCTGGCGTAAAGGGCTGAGCGAGGCTCAGCAGCAAATGGCGCGGGCGGCAACCAAGGCGTTCCGCGAAGGCGCAAAGGAGATTCAGCGCGAGGGGCAAGCGGAGTTGGCAAAAGTTGTCGGGCCATCGAATGCCAAGTGGTTTTTCGCGCGGGCCAAGCCGCGCGGCGGCTACTCGTTGCGGCCATCCTTGCGCGGCTATCGGCGTAAACAGTTCCTGAACATCTTCGAGCGCGGGGGCACGATCCAGCCGCTCCGCAGGAAATATCTGTGGCTGCCGCTGTCGCATGTCGTCCAACGGGTCAGCCGCAAGCGTCTTACGCCGCGCATCTACGAGCGCATGTTCGGCAAGCTGCAGTTTGTCAAGCGGCCCGGCAAGGCGCCGTTGCTATTAGGGGATGTCGCTGCCGGGCGCGGCGCGGCTGCGACAGGCAAGGTGACAAGGGCACGGCTGAAGCGCGGCGCCGCATCGCGCAGCGCCGGCCGCGCCACGCGCAAGGTGCCGGTCTTTGTCGGGCTGTCCTCGGTCACGATCCACCAGCGCCTGCACTTTGACGAGATTTACGAGGCCATGCGCAGGGAACTGCCGGAGTTGTATCGACGCATGATGGCATTGGAGGGCAATAGATAATGGCGCGTGGTCGGTCCGGCGGCATTTCGCAATTTATCGAGCTGGTCGGCCAAGAGCAGGTCCGCGAGGGCTTTCTCAGCCTTGGTAAGATCGGTGAACAGTCGATGCTGCGGATCAG
>Ga0310813_10002838_pt1 | contig 10505 bp, 7 predicted proteins | sample YN3metagenome_FD_203086 | JGI IMG/M metagenome (GOLD analysis project Ga0310813, IMG submission 203086) | Soil microbial communities from experimental microcosm in Duke University, North Carolina, United States - YN3 | ecosystem: Engineered > Artificial ecosystem > Soil microcosm > Unclassified ... | reverse complement strand
CCGCGGACCGTGGCTGCTGAGCGTCGGCATTCCGACCCGCGTGGCGTCGCAGCGGACGCAGCCGCAATGGCGGCGCAGTTTCTTCATCGCGGATGCGGCCATCTGCGTCGGCCTGTTCATGGCGCTGCTGATGTCGAGCCGGTCGAGCCGCGGGATCAACCGGATGCACGCCGCCGTCCAGCGCATTGCCAGCGGCGATTTGTCGCCGCCGGAGCGCGGCGCCGTGCCGAATCGCGAGCTCGCGCGGCTGCAGGACGGCTTCATCACGATGGCGGCGAACCTGCGCGATACGCATCATGCGCTCGACCGCCAGATCGAGCAGGAGCGCCAGACGCGTGAAGCGCTGCAGTCGCTGCAGCGTCAAGTCGTGCGTCAGGAGCGGCTGGCGGCCGTCGGCGTGCTGGTGTCGGGCGTCGCGCACGAGCTGAACAACCCCCTCACCTCGATCGCGGGCCTCTCCGAGTTCCTGCTGGAGCAGAAGGAGCTGGGCTCGGGCGATCGCGGGCACCTGAAGGTGATCCACGAGCAGGCCGACCGGGCCGGACGGATCGTGCGCAACCTCCTCACGTTCGCCCGCAAGGGTCCTGCGGAGCGCGTCCGGCTCGACGTCAACGATCTGGTGCAGCGCACGCTGCTCCTGATGTCGTACGACCTGCGGCTGCGCGACGTCGAAACCCAGGTCGTGCTCCCGGACGGGCTCCCCGAGGTGATCGGCGACCGCCACGCCCTGCAGCAGGTCGTCCTCAACCTGCTCACCAACGCCGCGCAGGCCGTCGGTGACCTCCCCGAGGACCGCACCCGCGCCATCCGCATCGATACCTGGGCCGACGGCCAGGTGCACCTGCGCGTGAGCGACACGGGGCCGGGCGTCCCGGAGCGGCTCGAGCGCCATCTGTTCACGCCGTTCTTCACCACCAAGGAGCCGGGGCACGGCACCGGGCTCGGGCTCTCGATCTCCTACTCGATCGTCGAATCGAACGGCGGGCACCTGAGCTACGAGCGGGCGTCGGGAGGCGGCGCGTCATTCCGCATCGACCTGCCCCTCGCTCCGGCAGTTCGGCCGGCCCCCGCGCCCCCGGCGCCGCCCGAGCCGCAGCTGCCGCCGTCGTTCGCGAAGCGCTCGATTCTGCTGGTGGACGACGATCCGGCGGTGCGCCGCCTCGTGCAGGCGTTGTTCGGCCGCGAAGGCCATCTCGTCCATGTAGCCAAGACGCCCGAGCAGGCGCTCGCCATGGTGCGCGAGCGCGGCTACGACCTGATCCTGGCCGACGGACAGGTGAGTGCAAAGGGCAAACTGTTCGTGGAAGAGCTCGCGACGCTGCACCCGGAGCTCCGCAATCGGATGCTGGTGGCCACCGGAGACGTCCGCCCCGCGACCGAAGAGGCGCTCGAGCGCCTCGGCCTCCGCTACGTGCGGAAGCCCTTCAACCTGCGCGACCTGCGCGAAGAGGCCGCCCGGCTGTGGGCGGCGGTGCTGTCGTAGGCTTCCGACGGCCAGCCGTAGTTCGAGAGATTCACGGCTCCGCCAGGCGCGAATTTCACGCCCTCTCTGAGCAGCAGGGCGCGTTGCAGCACCGCGCTGTGATCGCTCGCCAGGGAAATGCGTCCGGCGGCGTTGATCACGCGCCACCACGGCACGTCGGTGTCCTCGGGCAACGCCGAGAGCGCCCATCCGACGGTGCGGGCCGCGCCGGGCCGGCCGGCGAGTCGCGCCACGATCCCGTAGGTCGCGACGCGCCCTTTGGGAACGTGGCGGACGATGCGGTAGATGCGGTGGTAGAAAGGATTCACACGACGGGCGACGCGTGATGCGACGATACGCGGAGTCTGTTATTCGGCGCGGACGGCACCATGGTCCACCGTCGGAGAGGAGGCTCGCCTAGGATACCCGCAGCACATCGTCCAGCAACCCCCCACTGCCACCCCCCACGATTGACAAAACGTCGTCCAGTGCTCTGCGCTCTCTGGGCCACGCAAAACGTCGCGCGGCGTCCGGCGGGTGCAGCCAGAGAAACGCGTCATGCTCGTCGGAGAGTCGCGGCTCGAGGTCCGGGGCGACGATCGCCGCGAAGGCGGGGATGATCGCGAGCTCGTCGGCGGCGTGGAGATAGAATCCTTCGATCCGGCTCAGGTTGTAGAACCGCTGCGGCTCAAACCCCGTCTCCTCGCGCAGCTCGCGCAGCGACGCCTGCACCGGCGTCTCTCCCGGCTCGATCGTGCCGTGCACGGTCTCCCACGATCCGGGATTGCGGCCGCCGGGCGCGCGCCGGAGCACCAGCACTTCGAGCCGCTCGCCGGCCCCGCGCAGCACGAACGTGTCGACGAACCGGACGTGAATCGACGTCACGCCGGGCGGCGCCGGCCCAGTACGGCCTCCAGCCGCGCCGACAGGGCGCGCGCGCGGAACGGTTTCTGGAGAAAGTCGTCGGCGCCGAGCTCGAAGACACGTACCTCGTTGTCTTCATCGCCCTTGGCGGTCAACACGATCACGGGAATGGACGCGGTTGCCGGCCGCGAACGCAGCTGCGCCAGGACGCCGTAACCGTCGAGCGCCGGAAGGTTGAGATCCAGCACGATGATGTCGGGTCCCACGCGGTCGACCTGATCGAGCGCCTGTACGCCGTCGCGCGCCTCGGCGACCTCGAAGCCGTCGCGCTCCAGCAGATCCCTGAGGACCTTGCGCAGACTGTCCTCGTCGTCCACCAGCAGCACCTTGCGGGCCGGCCCGGAGGGGCCTCCCCCGGACCGCAGCCCACCGACATCGTCGAGCAGCTCGAAGCTCGCGCTAAAGGGCTCGGCGACGGGAGGGGGCGGCGCGATCGGCGGAGCGGGCGATGCGCGACCCGCCGCCGGCGCCGTGGATGCCGCCGCTCCGGTGGCTGTGCCGCCGCTCCGGCGGGCGGGGTCCATGCGCTCCTCCTCCGCCGGCACGTCGACCACCCGCAGCAGCTCCTCGACCGAGGCATCCCCTTTCAGTACGTGCGACAGGCCGCTGTGCCACAGCCCCAGCATGCCGCTCTTGCGGGCCGCCAGGGCGATGCGGTCGGCCGTCTCTCCCGCCGCGATGCGCCGCTCGACGTCGGCCGTCACCGCCAGGATCTCGAGAATCGCGAAGCGGCCGCGGTACCCCGTCATCGCGCAGTCGGGGCAGCCGGCCGCCCGATACAGCGTCGTGCCGTGGGGGATCCAGCGCTTCAACTGGTCGGGCGGTGCCTCGGTGTGCGCCTCCCGGCAGGTGGGACAGAGCCGCCGCATCAGCCGCTGGGCGATCACGCCGCGCAACGCGGCCGCGATCTTGTACGCCTCCACGCCGATGTCGACGAGGCGGGTGACGGCGTTGGCAGCGTCGTTGGTGTGCAGCGTCGAGAGCACGAGGTGACCCGTGAGCGACGCCTGCGTCGCGATCTGGGCCGTTTCCTTGTCGCGGATCTCGCCCACCAGGACGACGTTGGGATCCTGGCGCAGGATCGACCGCAGCGCCGCCGCAAAGGTGAGCCCGGTCTTCTCCTGGACCTGCACCTGGACGATCCCGGGAATGCGGTACTCGACCGGATCTTCGACGGTCACGATGTTCACACCCTCGCTCTTGATCTGATTGATCATCGAGTAGAGGGTGGTGGTCTTCCCCGACCCGGTCGGGCCGGTGACGAGAATGATCCCCTCGTGGAACTGCAGCAGCTTGGTGATCCCTTCCGACTCGTTCGGGAACAGGCCCAGCGTGTCGAGCGACTTGACGGTGGCGCGGGAGTCGAGAATGCGGATCACGACCTTCTCGCCGTGCGCCGCGGGCAGCGTGGAGACGCGCAGGTCGATCGGCTGGCCGTTCACCGCGACCCGGGCCCGGCCGTCCTGGGGCCGTAGCCGGTCGGCGATATCGAGCGACGACATGATCTTGATGCGGGAGATCAGCGGCAACCCGGCGGCGCGCGGGATCTTCATCACCTGCCGCAGCACCCCGTCGATGCGGTAGCGCACCGCGATCCCGCCCTCTTCGGGCTCGACGTGAATGTCCGATGCGCGGGTGAGAATGCCTTCGGAGAGAATCAGGTCCACCAGCTTCACCACCGGCCGCTCGCTGGCGGCCGCTTCGGTGATGTTGTACTCGTCGACCGTTTCCTCGTCGAGCTGCACCAGCTCGGCGGACTCCCCCATGTTCTCGAGCAGGCGATCGAGCGCCTTCTCGGGACGATACTGCTGCTCGATCTGCTCGGCGATCTTCGACGGCGAGAGCAGCGACAGCCGGATCTCGCGGGCGGTGGCGAAGGCGAGCGTCTTCTCCATGTCGAGGTCGAACGGGTTGGCCGTCCCCACCTCGAGGTAGGAGTCTGTCGCCCGCACCGCGAGCACGCGGTAGCGCCGCGCCAGGGCTTCCGGGAGGACGCTGCGCGCCCCCTGATCGAGCTGGCTCAGGTCGGCGATGCGCAGGTGAAAGCGTGCGGCCAGCTTCTCGAGGATCTCGTCGTCGGTAGCGAGCTTTTCCTGGACGACCGTCTCCCACAGCGTCTTCCCGGGCTCCGCCTTGGTGCGCAACTCAGCCAGGCGTTCGGGCGTGAGCGCCTCCAGCGACTGGGCCAGCCACTCGTCGGGGAAGAGGTTTTCGGGCATGGAGTTCACGGAAACCTAGCGGGGGGGCGCGCCGGGAGGCTAGACCGTCGTCACAGCACGCTCCAAAAGTCTCGTGTTACGTCGAATGCGACGTGGGTGTGACCGCTCTGCGCGCCGTACCCGACCTCGAGCCGGAACACGCCGAGCCACTCGAGGCCCAGTCCGGTGGTGACCCGCGCGCCCGGCGTGGCACGCCAGGGGGTGTTCGCGACGCCAGCATCGGCCCACCCGGCGGCGATGAACGGCGCGAGCGTGATCGAGCCGGGCGTGCGCGCTGCGGCACCGAGCGAGATACTCGGGAACGGCGCCGGGATGCGCCACTCGACGTGCAGCAGCGCGACGTGACGGCCGCCCCATGCCCGGAAGTCATCGCCCAGGAGCGTCCCGCGGCCGCCGAGGACGAAGGTGCGGTAGGCGGGGACGTCGACGGTCGCCGCGTCCCCTTCACCGCGCACCAGCAGGCGTGTGCCCCCGAGCGGCAGCAGCAGCTGGCCGACGGCCGCAAGCCGTGCATACCGCGCGTTCGCATCGGTGCGGCCCGCCTCGAGCGACACGTCGAAGGCGTGGTCGTGGCGTACCGCGAGACCTGCCCCGGGACGACTGAGGGCGAGTGTCACCAAGCTCACCGTGGATCCGCCCAACGCGGGATTGGGCCGGTACACGCCGCTCGCCGGAGCGGCGCGCACCGTGAGCGTGGCCGGCGTTTCCCGGGCGACGCCGATGCGCCACGTCGCGGGACCTCCCACCGAGCCATCGAGCGCCACGCGGCCGCCGGTCACGCGGGCGTAGTCCCCGTAGTCGTCCCCGAATTCCTGCGATGCGATCGAATTCATGATGGGGGACACGACCGGCCGGTCGGCGACATCGCGCACCTCGCGGTACGTTTCCACTGCGAGGCGCCGGGCGCCGAGCGCGAGGCGCACCGTCAGCGCGCCGTCGAGGCGGCGGTCGGCGAACCCATAGCTGGCGCGCAGCCGTCCTTCCAGCGTCCCCTCCTCCCCGCGCCACACCCATCCCGCTCCGGGGACGACGCCCTGCACGCGATTGACGCGCAGCAGATCGCTCAGGGATCGCACGGCCAGGCCGTCGTGCCGCCAGCTGCTCAACGCGTGCCGTCCCGCGACGCGCGCGACTTCGGAGCGCAGCGCCGCGAGATCGTTCTTGCGGATGGGTTCGGCGACGGGGCCTTCCGCGGAATCCAGCGTCGTGCGCCAGGGGAACGAGTCGCGCACCGACTGTGGCGCGACCGTGATCTCGGGCCCGGCGAACCAGGCGGCGGTCAGGCCGCTGTTGAACTGGTAGTTGTCCACTTCCCAGCGACCGCGGATGATGCCGCGCGCCGGCAAGTCGAGCATCATGGCGTGGCGCCGGATCTCGATTTCCTGATGGCGCGGCAGCCACCAGCGCCCGGCGTACAACGCGTTGTCGAGCACGACGCTCACGTCTTCGAGCGACTGATCGCGATACGCCGCGGGAGTGAAATTGAACGCCAGGCGTACCAGATCGCCCGACGACAGGTCGAGGTAGGCCGTTCCGACGATGCGGGAGGCGTGATACTCCTTGGGACGGAAGGAGAGCTGCACGACACGGACCTGGTGGTCGGGCAACGTGAGCGTGAGCGTGTCCTCCACCGCGTAGTCGTACAGCAGCGGGCCGCCGGCGGCGAGCGGATGCGGCACGTCCTGCACCTCGTCCCCGTCCCCCAGACGGATGGTCTTGCCGAACCCGTTCTGGACGATGCCCAGGTGATCCTGGTGGTAGACGATGTCGGTGGGCAGCTCCGCCCGATCGCGCCAGCCGACGATGCGCTGCTTGCTGGCGCCGGGGGCCTTCCAGTACACTTCCAGCTCGAGTTGGTCCGCCTTGATGAGACGCGGCGGCTCCGTCAATCCCTCACCGAATGCGCCGAGGAAAAACAGAAAACCATGCGCCTGAGCCCGGTAATCGTGGAGCGAAGTGTCGGCGGCAGCGCCGACGCGCCGGGTAATGGCGCGGTCGGCCAGGGCGCGCGCGTCGGCCGAGTTCCATTGCTGCGCGCGGGCGGCGGTGGGGAGCAGGAGGATGCAGAGCGCCAACGGCGCGTGACGCACGCCCGCGAAGCCACGCGTTGCCTGGTGGCGGCAAGCGCGGCGCTGCTGGCCGCGTGCGGCGGCGGCACGACAAGCGTCGATACCGGTCTCTCCAGAAGCGCGCTGCTGGCGCTGGCCCGGTTCGATTCGGCCGGACCCAGCAGTCCCGCGAGCTGCGTCTTCCATAACAATCAACTGTTCACCTGTTCCATCACGCATTCGGACAGCGTCCACACACTCTTCGCCTCGATCAAGTTCACGCCGCACAGCATCGTCTCGCGCAGCGACACGCTGCTGTGCGACAGCTGTACCATCGTTGTGACGGTGGCCCTCACACCGGGGAGCTATCAGCTCGACGTCGGCCCGGCTTCGCTCGTGTTCAACCAGTCCGGCGAGCCCGTGGCGACCGTGTCGTTCGAGCGGTACGGCGACCCCTCCGTATACACCCAGAGTAGCCGCTATGCTTCCGCCGCCGCCTACGAGCAGGCGGTGGAGCTGTGGCGGGAGCGCACCCCGGACCACTGGGTGGAAGCCCGTAACAGCTCCCATTCTGGGCAGTTCGCCATCACGAGCGCGCTCGAAGGCCCCGGGAGTTACCTCGTCGCCGCCGTGAAGTGAGCGATCCGCGGTCGGACTTCCTCGCCCGGGCCGCGCGCGGCGGCGTCGTTCCGCTGGCGCGCGAGATCGTACTCGATGCCGACACGGCGCTCGCCGCCTACGCCAAGATCGCCCGCGCGCCGTACGGCTTCCTGCTCGAATCGGTGACCGGCGGCGAGCGCTGGGCACGCTACACGTTCCTCGGCTCCGAGCCGCGCGAGGTGTGGCGCTACCGCGGCCGCGGAGTGGAGCGCTGGACCGCCGCCCTTGGCTGGAAGAGCGCCGGCGAGACGTCCGATCCCGTTGGGCATCTGGCGCAGCGCCTGCGTGCCCTCGTGCCGATCGCCGTGCCCGGCTTGCCGCCGTTCACCGGCGGCGCGGTAGGCTACCTCGGCTACGATCTGGTGCGATCGATCGAGCGGCTCCCGGCGCCGCCGGCCGACACACTCGGCCTGCCGGATGCCGTCATGATGATCGCGGACAGCCTGGTGATCCTCGACAACCTCTATGGCCGTGCCATTGCGGTGGCGAACGTGGAGGTGCCGGCCGACGCCCCGGGACGCCAGCGCGTGCAGCTGTACGAAGCCGCCGAAGCACGCCTCGACGAGCTGGTGCGCCGCCTCGCGGGACCGCACCCCCTCGGCCCGTTGGCGCTGCCTCAGAACCCCGAGGTGCCCGCGACCACCACCCGGTACCCCGAGGATGCGTTCGAGCGTGACGTGCGACGCGTGCTGGAGCACATCCGGGCCGGCGACACGTTTCAGACCGTGCTGTCGCGCCGCCAGGAGATCCCGGTGCGCGTCGATCCACTACGGCTGTACCGCTGCCTGCGCGCGCTCAACCCGGCTCCATACCTCTTCTATCTGGCGCTCGACGACTTCGCGCTCGTCGGCAGCTCACCCGAAGTGCTGGTGCGCGTAACGGGAAACGAGGTGACCGTCCGTCCCATCGCGGGCACGGCACAGCGCGGCCGTACCCCGGAAACAGACGAGATCCTGGCCAGAGCGTTGCGCGATGACGCCAAAGAGGTCGCCGAGCACCGCATGCTCGTCGATCTGGGGCGGAACGACGTCGGCCGCGTCGCCGTCTACGGCAGCGTCCGCGTCACCGAGCTGATGGGGATCGAGCGGTACTCCCACGTGCAGCACCTGGTCAGCGAGGTCCGCGGCACCCTGCGGGATGGGTACGACGCGCTCGATGCGTTCAAGGCGTGCTTTCCCGCCGGCACCGTCACCGGCGCACCGAAAGTCCGGGCGATGGAGATCATCGATGCGCTGGAGCCGGAGCGCCGCGGTCCGTACGCCGGCGCGGTCGGCTACGTCGGCTGGGGCGCCACCAGTCTCGATACCGCGATCGCCATCCGCTGCGCCGTCGTGCAGCCCGATCGGGTCATCCTGCAGGCCGGCGCGGGGATCGTCGCCGACTCGGACGCGGCGCGCGAATACGCGGAGACCGAAGCGAAAGCCGCGGCGGTGTTGCGGGCGCTCGCGCTGGCACTCGCCTGAGCGGCGATTCCGCTCCCATACCCCCGGGGTATATTTCCCGACCGTGTTCAAACTGCTGAGCACTTCCGGCGACCAATCGATCGACCTGGCCCCGGGTCGCATCCTGGTCGTGGGACGCGCCGTCACGAGCGACGTGCCCATTTACGATCCGACGATCTCCCGGCGGCACGCCGAAATCTCGCTGGGTCCGGCCGGGGTCCGGGTGAAGGATCTGGGATCCTCCAACGGCACCTTCGTGAATGGCGCCCGCGTCACGCAAGCCGACGCCACCACGAACGACGTCATCACCTTCGGGAAGGTCGCCTTCAAGGTGGCGAGCATCACGCCGCCGGCGCGCCCGTCGTCTCCCACCCCCGAGTCGAGCCAGACCTCCGGGTCGCGCGGCATCCCGCAGGGAACCATCGTCCGCCAGCTGCCGCTGAGCCCGTCGTCCGGCGGGGTGCCGGCGATCGTCCACGGCGGCACGTCGGCCGCCGCCTCGGGCGGGGGCCACCTCAAGGTCGCGGCGCAAACCGAGGCGGAGCGGCGCGAAAAGAAGCTCTCCCTGCTGTTCGAGATCGCCAAGGAGCTGTCGCGCCAGCAGGAGCCCGACCAGGTGCTCAATAAGGTGGTCGACGTCACCTTCCAGATCTTCAACGTCGACCGCGTGTCGATCCTGTTGCTCGATCCGCGCACATCGGAGCTGGTGCCCCGTCTGTCGCGGAATCGCTCCGGCGACACGACCGCCGCCCGCGTGCCGCAATCGATCGCGCGCAAGGCGGTGGATGACCGCGTCGCGATCCTCTCCGACAACACCGCCGAGGACAACCGGTTCAAAGGCAAGTCGATCCTCATCCAGAGTGTGCGCAGTGCGATGTGCACGCCGCTGCTCGGTGCGGACCAGACGGTCCTCGGCATCCTGTACGTGGACAACCAGACCGCGATCCAGTCGTTCACCGACGAGGATCTCGACTTCCTGATGACCTTCGGCGGCCTCTGCGCGGTGGCCATCGAGAACTCGCAGATGTCGGAGCGCATCCGCCGCGAGGCGATGGTGCTGTCGAACTTCCAGCGCTACTTCGCCCCCAACGTGGCGGCGCAGATCGCCGAGCAGAAGGGCGCCGTCACGCTGGGCGGCGACAAGCGGCCGGTAGTGATTTTCTTCTCCGACATCCGCGGCTTTACGCCGATGTCCGAGAACATGAATCCGGACGAGGTCGCGAAACTCCTCACCGAGTATTTCACCGAGATGGTGGAGATCGTCTTCGAGCACTCCGGCTCGCTCGACAAATTCATGGGCGACGCGATCATGGCGTTGTGGGGGGCCCCCATCGCCCACGAGGACGACGCCGACCGCGCCATGCAGTGCGCCATCGATCAGCTGACCGTGCTCGAGAAGATGAACGCGAAATGGGCCGAGCAAGGACGCCCGCCGATCAACATCGGCATCGGCATCAACTTCGGAGAGGTGTTCGCGGGGAACTTCGGCTCCGACCGGCGGCTCGAGTACACCGTCATCGGCGATGCGGTGAATACCGCGAGCCGGCTCTGCTCGGTCGCGGGTCCCAACGAGATCCTGATCGCCGAGCCGTTCTACAAGGCGCTGAAGAAGCCCCCCACGGTCGAAGCGCTCGAGCCGGTGCAGGTCAAAGGCAAGGCGAAGAAGGTTCCGGTCTACCGCGTAAAGCGATAAGGACGGCCGAAGCGCCCCAGCAGGTCGATCGCCAGCCGCAGCGGCAGCCCCATTACC
>Ga0310813_10002835_pt1 | contig 10508 bp, 12 predicted proteins | sample YN3metagenome_FD_203086 | JGI IMG/M metagenome (GOLD analysis project Ga0310813, IMG submission 203086) | Soil microbial communities from experimental microcosm in Duke University, North Carolina, United States - YN3 | ecosystem: Engineered > Artificial ecosystem > Soil microcosm > Unclassified... | reverse complement strand
CGCGACGAAACGCCAGACCAAGCTAAGCCGTGGGGCTTATTGGACAAAGCGCTCCGTGATGGCGCGAAATGTTGCCCGCTGGACACTGGAGAAATGCGTTCATCTTCGGTAACAAGGGGACGAGGCAGAAGGCGCCTCAAGAGTTCAAGAACAAGGGTGGGTTGCGATGCGCGGGCGAGCGGCGATTTCGGTGATGCTGATGGTGAGTGCCGGTACGGCCTGGGCGCAGACCCGCCCGGCAACGGCGCCTGCCGTCCGCCCGGTGACGGCCGCGACGCCGGGCCAGCCCGCCGCGCTCGATCCGCTGGCGCCGGCGCCCGGCGCAGTCGCGGCAACCCCGCCCGCGACCACCGAGCCGCTCGCGCCCGCACCGGTCGTCGAAGCGCCGCCGGCCGTCTGGCCGGTCGCCGCGGCGACCGAGCTGCTCAGCTACATCAAGGCGGTCGGCAAGGAAGGTCTCGATCCACGCGATTATAATCCGGCGCTGCTGGAAAATGCGCTGAAGTCTGGCGATCCCGCTGCGGTCTCGGCCGCGGCGAATACCGTCTGGCCGTTGATTGTTCGCGACCTCGCGCTTGGCCACGTCCGGGGCGCCGCGCGGGTGCAGTGGTTCGTCAAGGATCCCGACCTCCCCGAAGGCCGCACGCGCGAACTGCTCGACGCGGCGCTGGCGGGGCGGGGCGTCGCATCGACCCTCGACAATCTGCTGCCGACCCACCCGCAATATGGCGCGCTCAAGAATGCGCTTGGTCTGGCCAAGGATGCGTCGGCGACCAGCACCATCCGGCTCAACATGGATCGCTGGCGGTGGCTGCCGCGCGATCTTGGCGATCGCTACATCATCGTCAACGTGCCGGGCGAGCATGCGACCCTGGTCGAGAACAGCGTCACCCGCTGGAAGCGCCGGGCCATCGCCGGCGCGACCAAGACGCCGACCCCGCAGCTTGCGGTGCAGGCGACCGGGGTGATCCTCAACCCGTGGTGGGAAGTCCCGCCGAGCCTGTCGGCCGAAGTGTCGCGCAAGGCGGGCTATGTCGCGGTCAAGGGCAAGGATGGCAAGGTCCAGCGCTGGCGCCAGCCGCCGGGGCCGTCCAACGCGCTCGGCAAGATCAAGTTCGTGATGTACAATCCGCAGAATATCTATCTGCACGACACCAATAACCGCGGCCTGTTCGATGCGCGCTCGCGCTTCCTCAGCCACGGCTGCATCCGCACCGAGCACATCCTCGATCTCGCCGCCGAGCTCCTGAGCGACGACGGCGGCGACTGGTCGAAGGAAAAGATCGACGCGGTGCTGGAATCGAAGAAGACCACCTCGGCCACCTTCGTGAAGCCGCTGCCGGTCTATATCGTCTATTTCTCCGCGGCGGCGCTGACCGACGGGTCGATCGTCAAATACACCGATCTCTACAAGCGCGATGCGCCGGTGATGGCGGCGCTCAACGATCGCGACGGCGGGGCGAAGCCGGCGGTTCGGGCCGCGGCACGCTGATAAAAAAAAAGAGCCCGGGCTGATTGGCCCGGGCTCTTTTTTTCCCAAGGTGGTGGCCGTTCAGGCCAGCTTGTCGGCGTAGATCATCCGGCCTTCGCCAAGCATCCGCATCACTTCGAAATGGCTGTCGCGGCCGAAGGCGAAGCAGCCTTCGGAGCGGCCGAGCTTGCCGTGAATGCCGATCATCTCGGGCTCGGCATACCACGCCTGGTGCGCGACGATCGCGCGGCCGAGCGCATTGTTGTTGGTCCAGTCGAGGCCGTTGAGGCGCATCGAAAGGCCATATTTGCCGTGATAGAAATCGGCGGTGGAATAAGCCCCGCTCGACGTCGCATTGCTTCCGAAATCGTTGGAAAAGCTTTCGAGGAAGCCGGTGTGCCCGCGGTCCGACCCGCGACCGTGCGCGACGCGGTGGCTGGTGACCTGGCCGGTCGCGACGTCCACCACATGGAAGCGCGGATCGCGGCTGGCGGCCGAAAAATCGGCGATCCCGATGCGATCGGTATGACGCAGCGACGGCCGGTGCCGCTCCAGCGCCGCCTTGGCCCGCGCGAACAGTTGCGGGTCGACGCCAATGGGAGCGAGCGGTGTCGCGACCGGGGTCGCCGGTGCCAAGGGGGCGGGGGCCACGGGGACCAACGGCTCGCTCACGAATGGCTTGGATCCGCCGAGCAGGGTCGGAAGGTCGGCTGCCAGCGCGGCTCCGGAGAGCAGGGCGGCGCCACCACCTAATCCTACATGGCGAAGCATATCGCGGCGATTCAAGGTCACCCACAGCCCTCCTGTCATGGTTGGGAACGAGAAATGTCTATACACGACAATAGGTTAACGAGCGATAACCAAGTTCCAATCCGACCTCGCCATTCCTTCGTTTCGTCGCAGTGTCCGGCTGCGGGTTGTGGAATCGGGGAACCGCTGGTAGAGGCCGCTTCTTGCCGGACGACCCTTGGCCGCCCGGACAGCCGCTTTGGTCGCCTGTTTGAAGCATCTTTTGATGACGCAGTGCGATGCCTAGCCGCCCGGAAACGGCGGCGTGGGCGCAACCTTTTAGATCATGGAGTGACGGACTTTTATGCAAATCATCGTTCGCGACAATAACGTCGACCAGGCGCTGCGCGCGCTCAAGAAGAAGCTGCAGCGTGAGGGCGTTTATCGCGAGATGAAGCTCCGCCGTCACTACGAGAAGCCGTCGGAAAAGCGTGCGCGTGAACGCGCCGCCGCCATCCGCCGCGCCCGCAAGCTCGAGCGCAAGCGCGCCGAGCGTGAAGGGGCCCGGTAAGGCGTTTTCGACGCTTTCACTTGACCATCAAGGAGGCCGCCCCTTACCGGGCGGCCTTTGCTTTTGTGCCGCACGCAGCAGGATGATCCACCGATGAGCGCCACCCAGGTTCCAATTCGCCCCGTCTCCAGCGCCACCCGGCTGCGGCTTGCCCTTGGGCTGATCCTGCTGGTGATCGCCGGCGCCGCCCTGGCCTTTGCCGGCGCCGGGCAAATGGGTCCGAAGATCACCCCCACCGGGGTCGAGATCCGCACGGTCAAGGCCGGTGAGGGCGATATCATCGGGCCGCAGGACGGGGTGATCATCGATTATGTCGGCACGCTGCCCGACGGGACCAAGTTCGACGAAGCGCAGGATGCGCCGCTGCTGGTGCAGCAGGTCGTGCCGGGCTTTGCCGAAGCGCTTCAGAACATGCAGCCGAACGGCCGTTACAAGGTCCGCATCCCGGGTGAGCTCGCCTATGGCGCGACCCCGCCGCCGGGCTCGCCCATCCCGCCCAACAGCCCGCTCGATTTCGAGATCACGGTGAAGCGGGTGGTGCAGAATGCGGCGGCGCAGCTGCAGGCGCAGAGCGCGGGCCAGCTTCCGCCGGGGGCCGAAGTGCCGGCTCCGCCGCCGCCGGCCCCGGCGCCCGAGCGGGGTCAGTAAGGCCGCCTGAGGAGCGGCGCTCGGCAAGCTGTTCGAGCGTCACCTTCAGCGCCGCCATGATGGTGTCGGCGAGCAGCAGGCCGAGAAAACCGAACAGCGCGCCGAAGACGAGCTGCGCCGCCAGCACCACGGCGGGCGCGAGGTCTACCGTCTTGCGCGCGATGTAGGGCAGGATCAGGTAGCCATCGATGTTCTGCACCGCGAAATAGGTGAAGATCGCCCACAGGCCCTGATCGGTCCCGGCCGAAAAGCCCACCGCGACCATCAGGATGCCGGACACGATGGCGCCGATGTTGGGAATGAAGGCGAGCACCCCGGTCAGGAGGCCGAGCAGCGCCGCCATCGGCACCCCGCCCGCCCACAGCATGGCGAAGGTGAAGATGCCTTCGATCACCATCCCGACGATCCGCCCGAACAGCAGCCGCCGCAGGGTGAAGCCGACCGCGGAGAGGATGGCGTAATAATCGTCGCGGTGGCGCATCGGCAGCATCCAGGCGACGCCCCGGTCGTAGACCTTGGGTTCGCTGGCGAAGAAGATGCCGATGATCAGGATCAGAAAGGCACTGGTAAAGGCCCCGATGGCCGAGCCGACCACGCTGGTAACCCTGCCGAGCGAGCCGATCACCTGCTGCACCACCGTGTCCGAGCTGCCTTCGGCGACGAGGCCGTGGTTGGCCGCCCAAGCATAGAGGCGCATCACCTGGGCTTCGACGGTCAGGCGCAAGGCTTCGAACTGGGCGGCGAAGGTGGTCCCGGCGTAGTAGAGCACCCAGACGAGAAAACCGAAGCCGAGCAGCGCGACGATCGCCAATCGAACCCCGCGGGGCAGCGGCAGGTAGCGGCCGAGGAGGCGGGTGCCGCCGTCGAGCAGCACCGCGAAGACCAGCCCGCCGACGATCAGCAGGAGCGGCTGCGAGAGGAGGACCACGGCCGCGACGAGCAGGACCGAGCCGATCCAGACCCAGGCGCGCTGAAATTCGCGGCGGATCAGGGGATCGTTGATTTCGGCGGGGCCGGGCTGCTCGACATGGGTCTTGCCGCCGCTGTCCCCCGCCATGATCCTAGACCCCGGACCGAAGGCTCGTGCCGGCGCGGCCACCGCGGAGGGAGGTCAGCCAGCTGACCGGATTCCACCAGCTGGCGTTGCCGTCGAGGCTGAAGGTGATGAACTCGGCGCGGCCGCCGATATTCTCCCACGGCACCGGTCCGCCGAGGCCGTTCTCGACCGGGCCCAACGCAAAGCGGCTGTCGGCGCTGCGGTCGCGGTTGTCGCCCATCAGGAAGACATGATCGGCGGGCACCTTCACCGGGCCATAATCGTCGCCGACGCTCTGCCCGAGATCGACCGTATCGTAGGTCGCGCCATTGGGCAGCGTTTCGCGGATGATCGGCAGCGAGCAGGCAAAGCCGCCGTTCGGGGTCTGGACCAGCCGGCCGGCGAACTGCTCGACCCCGCAGGGCGCATTGGCGTCGGTCGGGACCAAGCGGTCGGGCATCTTCTGCTGGCGGACCGGAACGCCGTTCAGGATCAGGCGGCCGCCGCGGACCTCGACCGTGTCGCCGGGGAGGCCGATAACGCGCTTGATATAATCTTCGCGAAGACCCGGCGGGGTGACGATGACGACATCGCCGGCCTTGGGCAGACGCCCAAACAAACGGCCTTTCTGTTCGGGCCAGACATGGAAGCTGGGGGAGACCCAAGAATAGCCATAGGCATATTTGCTGACCACCAGCCGGTCGCCCTTGAGGAGCGCGGGCATCATCGATTCCGACGGGATGTAGAAAGGCTTGGCGACGAAGCTGTGGAACAGCAGCACCGCGACCAGCACCCAGAAGATGCCCTTGATCTCACGCCATAAGGCGCTGTCCTTCTTGCCCTCGGCAGGCGGCGCGGCGGGCGCGTTGGGACCCTTGGCCTGGTTGAGGACGGTTTCGCTCACTTAACTCTCCGCATTCGGCACGGCTTCCAGAATGACGAACGCCTGCGCCCACGGGTGGTCGTCGGTCATCGTCAGATGTACCCGCATGGCGTGGCCCGCAGGGGTGAGCGCGTCAAGCCGCTCCGCCGCGCCGCCCGTCAGTTGCAGAGTGGGCGCGCCGCTTGGCAGATTGACGACGCCGATGTCCTTCATGAACACCCCGCGCTTGAAGCCGGTGCCGACCGCCTTGGAGAAAGCTTCCTTGGCGGCGAAGCGCTTGGCCAATGTGCCGGCGGCGGTGAACGGGCGGCGCGCGGCCTTGGCCTGCTCGCTTGTCGTGAAGACGCGGTTGAGGAAGCGGTCGCCGAAACGGTCGAGTGAATTCTGGATTCGCTCGATGTTGCAGAGATCGGAGCCGAGACCGACGATCATCGGCTCACATCGCTCCGGCGAGCAGCAGCATGGCAGCGATCGGCGTGACGCTGGCGACGATGGCCAACAGCGTCTGCCCGCGCTTCAGGAGCAGGCGGCAAGCCGTCCAGCAGATCGCGACGCAGAGCAGGGGAACGCTGCCTATCAGAACGGCCAAAGGCGAGGGCGCCCCGTTCGGCATCGGATAGGCGGATGCCACCACCACGATCAGGGCCAGCACCAGCAGGGCCGAGATACCTTCGACGATGAATAGGCCGATCATCCACCGAGGCAGGCCGTCTTGCCCCAACGCCGTCACCGCGCGCTATCCATCAGGTCGCGCATGCGGCGGATGCTGGCTTCGAGGCCGACGAAGATCGCTTCGCCGACGAGAAAGTGGCCGATGTTGAGCTCGGCGAATTGCGGCACGGCGGCGATCGGCACGACGTTGGCGAAGGTGAGGCCGTGGCCGGCGTGGGGCTCGATCCCGTTCTTGGCGGCAAGCGCGGCGGCGTCGGCGAGGCGCTTCAGCTCGGCTTCGCGGCCATCTTCGGGAAGGTGGGCGTAGCGGCCGGTGTGGAGTTCGACCACCGGTGCGCCGAGGCGGACGGCAGCGTCGATCTGCGCCGCGTCTGGCTCGATGAACAGCGACACGCGGATGCCGGCGGCGCCGAGCTCGTCGGCGAAGCGGCGGAGATGATCGAACTGGCCGGCGGCGTCGAGTCCGCCTTCGGTGGTGCGTTCCTCGCGCTTTTCGGGGACGATGCAGGCGGCATGCGGGCGGGTCGCCAGCGCGATCCGCAGCATCTCCTCGGTCGCGGCCATCTCGAGATTGAGCGGCAGCGCGATCTCGTTCTTCAACCGGACGAGATCGTCGTCACGGATGTGGCGGCGATCTTCGCGGAGATGGGCGGTGATGCCCTGCGCGCCGGCGGCTTCGGCCATGTGCGCGGCGCGGACGGGATCGGGAAAATCGCCGCCGCGCGCGTTGCGGATGGTCGCGACGTGGTCGATGTTGACGCCTAGGCGGAGCGGTTTGCTCATGCCGCCAGGGTCACCAAGGTCACCGGTGCGGCCGTATCGGCACGGCGTGACTTTTCCCTTCGTAGCGGCGCGTTTCCGAAGGTCACACGGTGTGACCTACAGCCAGGCGGCGGGACTAAGGGAAGGCGCGGCGTCATCGCCGAGAGATGGCAGCGCCAATCCTATTGTTCAATCAGGCGGCTTTTTCGATCAGGCGGCCGGGCAGGCGGCGGCGGCGAGGAGATCGTGGGACAGGCCCTTGCCCTGCCACACCTCGCCAAAATCGAAATCGTCGCTGCCGCGATCAGTGAAGACGGCGACGGCGGTGTCCTGATCGGGGAGGATGAAGTTGCGAACCTGCACGCCGCCGATCTCCCCGCGCCGCTCGATGATCCTGACGGGCGCGGCGCAGCCCTTCAGCGGCGCCTTGAAGGACCATTGGCCAAGCGCGATCGATCCCAGTTGCGGTTGCCCGTCCCACATCTCCGCCAGCTGCTTGGCAGGCAGCAGCTTGCCGGTCATCAGCGCCCGGTCGAAAACGAGAAGATCCGCCGCCGTCCCGAAGAGCCCGGCCGATGCCCGGTAGACGGTCATATCGATGGCGGGTTCGGGCTTGTTGCCGACCGTGCCGGCAACGGTTGGCCGAGTGGTCGGAAACGCGCCGAGCGAGGTCAGTTTAAGCGGTGCGGCGATGCGTTCCCGAACCAGGGTCGTCCACGGCTTGCCGGTGACCCGCTCGAGCAGCGCGCCGGCGACGATATAGTCGCAATTATTGTAGCTCCAGCGGCCGCCGGGCGCTTCGGTGACAGCGCCCGCACAATAGCCGGTGAGCGGATCGCGGCTGCCCGAGAATTGCTTCGTGTAATAGCCGGGGATGCCCGCAGCATCTTTCGGAGTGTCGTCGGGGTTAGGCAAACCAGACTGGTGCCGAAGCAATTGGCGCACGCTGATCAGTGCGGCGTTCGGACTTTTGAAGCCAGGCAGGTAGCGCGACACAGGCTGATCGAGGTCGATGCGGCCCTCCGCGGCCTCCTGCATCACCATGGTCGCCACGACCTGCTTGGTGACCGACGCCCAGCGCCAGACACGGTCGCCGGCTGGACCGGTCAGGCCGCCGCGCGCGAGGTCCTGGCGATACTCGGACCGTGGGGTCGTATCGATGACCCACGTGTCGTCTCCGCGGGAGACCGCGATTTCGCCGTGCAGGCCATAACGCTGCCCCACCGCGGCGAGGGAATCGTTGAAACGATCGATGTCCGCCTTCTCCAAGGGGGCAGCGGCGAGAAGCGAAAGGGCGGTGACGATCATGCCGCGCGGCTGCCCGGTTTAATCGCGGGGATGGCCGCGAGTTCGGGCGGCAGCGCGTCGGCTTCGTAGGTCGGCACGTCGAGGCGGATCAGCGGGGTGAAGGGGACGCCGAGGTCGGCGGTGCCGTTTGAGCGGTCGACCAGCGCGGCGGCGGCGATCACTTCGCCCCCGGCCTCCGTGATGGCGCGGATGGCTTCGCGGCTGGAGAGCCCGGTGGTGACCACGTCCTCGACCATCAGCACGCGGGTGCCGGGGTCGAGGCGGAAGCCGCGGCGAAGCTCGAAGGTACCGGTAGGGCGCTCGACGAACATCGCGGGGAGGCCGAGCGCGCGGCCCATTTCGTGGCCGATGATGACCCCGCCCATCGCCGGGGAGACCACCGCCTGCAATTGCGAGCGCAGCGCCGGGTCGATCCGCGCGGCCAGCTCGCGGGCGAGGCGTTCGGCGCGGCCTGCGTCCATCAGCACGCGGGCGCATTGCAGGTAGCGGGGGCTGCGGAGGCCCGAGGAGAGAATGAAATGGCCTTCGAGCAAGGCTTCGGCGGCGCGAAATTCGGCCAGTATCTCCTGTTCGGTCATGATCCCGGCCCCTTTCCTGCACCACCTTTGGACGAGCTTTTTCTTGGCCGCTAAGAACGGCAGAGACAAGCGCTTGAGAAGGTGGGAACCCCTGCCTATAAGGCCGCCACTTTCAGGCGGCCCGGCCGGGCGTTCCTGTGGCTTGAAAACCTGTGACCGGGGTCATGATGACGTTGAAATTTGGGCTGATCGCGCTGGCTGCCGTGGGGATGACCCCTTTGGCGGCGCAAGGACAAACCCCGGCGAATCCGGCTCCGCAGGCGCAGGCTGCGCCGAATGCCGCCGCGCCGGCCGGTCCCACTGCCGCCGCCGCCAACCCCAGCGCGACTCCGGCTGCCGCCACCGACGCGACGGGTGCCAGCGCGGTGGCGCCGGGTGCCGCTCCGGCCGCTCCCGCTTTCGATCACGCCGCGCCGACCCCCGGCATCGGCATGCCCGACGGCCGCATGGGCCTGCAGGACCAGTTCACCCCGGTCGGCCGCGAAGCCTCGGCCTTTCACAACAACTGGCTGCTGGCGCTGTGCGCGGCGATGAGCCTGCTGGTCCTGGTGCTGCTGCTGTGGACCATGGTGAAGTATCGCCGCAGCGCCAATCCGACGCCGTCGCGGACCAGCCACAACACGTTGGTGGAAGTGATCTGGACGCTGGTTCCGGTGCTGGTGCTGGTCGCCATCGCGGTGCCGTCGATCCGCCTGATCCGCCATCAGTACAGCCCGCCGCCCGCCGACCTGACGGTCAAGGTGATCGGCAACCAGTGGTACTGGAGCTATCAGTATCCGGATAACGGCGGGTTCGAGATCGTCTCGAACATGCTGAAGGAAAAGGGCGATGCCGCCGCCGGCACCCGCTTCCGCACCGACGCCGACGGTCCCCGTCTCTTGGCGGTGGACGAGCGGCTGGTGATTCCGGCCGGCAAGGTGGTGAAGTTCATCGTTACCTCGAACGACGTGATCCACAGCTTCGCCATGCCGGCGTTCTGGACCAAGACCGACGCCAACCCGGGCATCTTGAACGAGACCTGGGTCAAGGTCGACAAGCCGGGCGTTTATTTCGGCCAGTGCTCCGAACTGTGCGGCGCGCGCCACGCCTTCATGCCGATCGCGATCGAGGTGGTGACGCCCGAGCGTTTCGCGCAGTGGGTCGCGACCAAGGGCGGCACGATGCCCGGCGCCACCCCGGCGGTGGCTCCCGCCGACAGCACCGCGGCGACTCAGGTCAGCCCGGCCGCGGTCAGCGCCCCGGCCCCGGCCGCCGGTGCCGCGCCCGTCGCGCCGCCGACCGCTGCTACGCCGGCCGCGCCCGGCAACACCACTCCCGGGGTCGCCAACCGCGCGCCCGACGCCCCCACCAAGCTCTAAGTTCTGAACGGACCGATCCATGGCCACCACCGCAGACACGCTGAAGTTCGAGCCCGCCCACGCCGGCGGCCACGATCACGCGCATGACGATCATGATCACAAGCCGGGCTTCTTCGCCCGCTGGTTCATGTCGACCAATCACAAGGACATCGGCACGTTGTACCTGCTCTTCGCGATCATCGCGGGGATCATCGGCGGCGGCATCTCGGGCATCATGCGGGCCGAGCTGATGGAGCCGGGCATCCAGTATCTGACCGGCGCCTGGCCGATCGGATCGGGCAGCGCCAATATCGACGAGGCCTATCACCACTGGAACGTGCTGATCACCGGCCACGGCCTGATCATGGTCTTCTTCATGGTCATGCCGGCGCTGATCGGCGGCTTCGCCAACTGGTTCGTGCCGATCATGATCGGCGCGCCGGACATGGCCTTCCCGCGGATGAATAACATCAGCTTCTGGCTGACCGTGGCGGGCTTCTGCAGCCTCATCCT
>Ga0310813_10002833_pt1 | contig 10514 bp, 7 predicted proteins | sample YN3metagenome_FD_203086 | JGI IMG/M metagenome (GOLD analysis project Ga0310813, IMG submission 203086) | Soil microbial communities from experimental microcosm in Duke University, North Carolina, United States - YN3 | ecosystem: Engineered > Artificial ecosystem > Soil microcosm > Unclassified ... | reverse complement strand
CATTTCTGTCAGCTCACCGCCGGAGTACGAATACGACATCGCCGAATTGGATTCGTCGACGCTGTTCCGCTCCTGGTACCGGAGTCCGTTTTCCCACACGACCTGGTATTCGAAATTCGAGATGATACTGTCCATCCCGACAAAATCGTAGGTGACATCGAACGAATACTTGTCTTTGTAGAATGTGTAGGTCTTGAGGATGCGGCTTGTTGGGCTGACATCGAGCGCAAATGCCACATTCGTGGAATCTGTCGTCAGGGTGATCTCCGAGCCGCTGATGTCAACCGGTCGAAAATCGAGGTACTTTGTATTGACGAGCCTTCCGTCGGAAGTATAAAACAGAAGGTTGAGCTCGCCGTGATTGTTGTCGTTGACGAGGTTGACGGGGTAGCCGTTCCAGGTCTTGAAGTCTTTCAGCTCCCACGAACGTATCGAACCGCCTTTGGACGAAAGCCCGGCATTGACGACGCCGTTCCGTATCGTATAGATCCGCTCATGGCTGCCGGCGAGACTCTTGAAATATTTCCCAAGCGTGTCGGGTGAAACCTCGGGGGGTTGCGCCGCGCCCTGACTCTTTTGCGTACTCGTATCGACGGCAGAGTGTTGCGCAAGGCTATCCCTGGTGAGGTTATGATTTTCGGTCGGAGAGGGCGAATTAAGCCATATCCAGACCATCAAAACGATGGCAATTAAAACGAATCCGATTACTGTAGTACGATCCACGATAATAACCGATTAGTGAATAAATTTAGGGAAGCGGGTCATAGCCGCCTGGGTGAAATGGGTGACAACGAAAGATCCTTTTGACTGCCAGCGATGTTGCCTTGAAAAATCCGTACTGCTTGTACGCCTCAAGGGCATACTGCGAGCAGGTCGGATAGAAACGGCAGGTATTGGCAGGCAGCAGGGGAGAGATAAGATGCCTGTACAGTTGGATGCCGGTGGTAAAAAGGATTTTCACAGCTTTGATGCTAATTTTGATAAGATACGCTTGACGTCGGTTTCAATCTGGCCGAGCGAGACTTTGGCGGCGCCTGCCGCTGACTTCGGAGAATAGAGAAAGACAAGCGCAACGTTGGTTTGCATAGGAGACGATGCCAGGATATTCTTATTTGTCCTGTAAGATTCGCGCATAAGCCTTTTAAGCCTGTTTCGCTGCACGCCATTGAGAAGCCCCCGCTTGATGGCAAATCCTACGCGGATGCCGCCATGGGGGGATTTGCCCGCCTCAGATGTAAATATACCTCGGATGTGAACAGTGTCGATCGATGTACCGCATTGGAAAACATGGAGAAATGAGTCTTTGCCGCGGAGGATTTCAGCCTTGCTCAGCGAGTTTGACACACGGGAATTTCCCCTTATTTCTCATCGCTGACGGTCAATTTCCGTCTTCCTTTTGCCCGTCGGCGGGAGAGGACCTTGCGGCCGTCTTTTGACTTCATCCGTTCGCGAAAGCCGTGCTTGTTTTTACGTTTCCGGTTACTGGGCTGGAACGTTCTTTTCATCTTCTTCGTGCTCCAAATTAAGTAATGCTGGCTGGATTAAACAAAAAAGAGGATTGTCGGACAACCCTCTTCCAATGTGACGACACAATATAAAAAAATGTGCCATAATTTCAAAACGGCAAAAATTAATATTCTTTTTTCTGTTGCTCACCCGAGAAAAAAATTGTATTATGATTACGGGAGAAGCAATTCGGCTGTGTTGATAACTTGTTGAAGATTTTTACCGCTGCTGGAAGCCGGGGGGTTTCTGCTTCTGTTAACCGATTTATCACGTTTTTCACACGTCTCCTGCGGTTCGTCATTATGTAAGTTGTGCACATAGTTGTTGGCATTGTGTGGGTAAGTGTTATTAATAGCTTCTAGCGTTTTAACCTCCGTCTCCTAAGTCATTATGAACAGCGAATATACGCCTCCTTCGTTTTTACAGAATAGTCTCTCGGAATCCGATTCTTCCACATTCTCCGCAACCGATGTCTGGAACCAATGCCTCGATATTATCCGCGGGCGGGTCAACAACCAGAGCTTCAAAGCCTGGTTCGAGCCGGTAGTCCCGCTGCGCTTCGACGGCAAGCGTTTCGTCATCCAGGTACCCAGTCAGTTTTTCTCCGACTGGCTTGAAGAGCATTACTACTCACTGATCTACGAAGTGCTCACACAGGTGACAAAAAAGGAAGTCGCTCTTGAATATGAATTTTTTATCGAGGAGCGGGAGATCGCGCCTCCGGCCGATCAAGCTGGCCCGGACCGCCCGCCAAGACAGAGTGCCGAATCTCTCATCACGGCATATTCAAAATCGAAAAATGCTGTATCACAGGAGTACTGCGAGCTTTCGTTGAACCCGAAATATACGTTTGAAAATTACATCAAAGGCGACAGCAACCAGTTCGCTCGCGCGGCGGCGCTGGCGGTCGCGAACAACCCGGGCGGAACATCGTTCAATCCTCTCGTGATCTATGGGGGAGTGGGGCTTGGGAAGACGCATCTTGTCCACTCGATCGGAAACTCGCTGCTCCAGTCGGGCAAAACCCAGCGCGTCCTCTACGTCTCAAGCGAGAAATTTACCGTCGACTTTGTCGAAGCCATCCAGCAGGATAACGTTAACGCCTTCTCGAACCAATATCGAAGCGTCGACGTCCTTATCGTGGACGACATTCAGTTCTTTGCCGGCAAGGAAAAGACACAGGACACTTTCTTTCACACGTTCAACACGCTTCACCACCTCGGGAAGCAGATCGTGCTTTCGTCCGACAAGCCCCCGAAAGACCTTAAAGGGCTCACAGACAGGCTCATTTCACGCTTTCAGTGGGGTCTGACGGCAGATATCCAGCCTCCGGATCTCGAGACGCGTATCGCGATTCTCCGGAAAAAGAGCAGCGACGACGGAATTGAACTCTCTCAGGAAGTCGTGGAATTTATGGCCTCCAATGTCACGACGAACATCCGGGAACTCGAAGGATGCCTCATCAGCCTGCTGGCCCGCGCCTCGCTCGAAAGCAGAACGATCGATCTCGCGCTCGCCAAAGACGTTGTCCGTTCGATCATCGGCGAAGTCAGGACACACGTGACGGTGGAAGAAATCCAGCGCACCGTCTGCGACCACCTGCAGATCCCACAGGATCTTATACGCGCGAAGACCCGGAAGCAGGAGGTTGTCAACGCCCGGCAGATCGCGATGTATCTTACAAAAGAACTTACAAACTCTTCTCTCAAAACGATCGGACTTCACTTCGGCGGCCGTGATCACAGCACGGTCATCCATGCGTATCAGACCATCGAAGACTCCATGAAGAACGATCTGAAGCAGCGCAATATCGTTCAGCAGCTCCGCTCGAAGCTCGAACTGGGCATGCGCTGAACCATACCGTGCGGTAGTTTTTCTTCCGAAGGTTGTTGTTTCAGATATCCGGAGTTGCGGATATCTTTGTGGATAATCCCGGCGAACATGTTGGCCCCTTGTATACAAATGCCCCAAATACTATATCTCCATTTTGTTGTTCATAGGCAGCATCGCTATTCACATTGCCTGGACAACTTGTCAATACCGGGATTCGATGATATCTTCGCATCAGCGGGCATACAAAAGATATTCTCCCGGTTATTCACTTATTAACAGTATTACTATTAATCATCTTCTTTATTTCTTTCTACATATATATTATTAGATAGATATGAGTAGTGTTAAGTACGTAGTAACGGGAAAGAGGGGGTTATGAAAGACAAGTAATTGAGAGAAGGAAGCCTTTACAAAGAGAGCAGGAATCCGGGTGAATTCTCTACTCTTTGAAGGGTGAAAGCGGCCGGCTTGCCGGCTAAAATTACCGGGCAAAACCCGGTAAGAATTTCGACAAAAACCCACGATTTCATTGAAAATCATACAATTATTTAGTATATTAGAACTCTGAAAAATTACTAATTCCGCCGTATTTCCAAGGTCAAAAAATGAAATTTTCTATACAGAGCAATGAGTTACAGCGGGCACTCAGCGTTGTCAACGGAGTTATCCCCAGCAAGTCGACGCTCCCGATCCTTGAGAACTTTCTCTTCGAGCTGGCGAAGGATTCTCTCACGATAACTGCCACTGACCTTGACACCTCGATCTCCATTGCGATCGAAGCGAAAAGCCCCTCGTCGGGCAAGATCATCATCCCCGCGAAAAGACTTATTGAAACAGTTCGCGCCCTGAGCAATACCGAGATTACTATTACGTCGGAGCCGGACAGCAACAAGATCCTGATGAAAACGGAAAACGGCGAGTACAAACTGAGCTGTGAATCGAGCGATAACTATCCTTCGATATCATCGTTCAAAGCGACCGACGAGATCAAGATGAGCAACGACACGTTGAAGCGCTTGATCGCCAAGACATCGTTCGCCGTGAGCTCCGACGAGCTTCGCCCGGCAATGATGGGTGTACTATTACAAATGAAAAAGAATGAGATCCGCGGCGTCGCCACCGACGGCCACCGCCTGGTGCGGATGGTGAACACCGGGTTTTCCGCAGGGAAACTCGAGCGTGAAATTATCATTCCTTCGAAAGCGCTCGCACTGGCGATGAAGTCGTTCGAGAATTCCGACACGACGATAGCGTTGAGCGATACGCATATCCAGTTCACGATCGGCTCTGTGACGCTGATCTCCCGGATGATCGAAGAGAAATATCCGAACTACGAAAGCGTCATCCCGATCGACAACGACAAGAAGCTCATCGTGGATAAGGACCAGCTCATCGCTTCGGTCCGCCGGACGGCATTGTATGCAAGCTCAACGACACACCAGGTGCGGTTTTCTCTGAAAAAGAATTCGATGACCGTTTCCGCCGAAGATATTGATTTCGGCAGCGAAGCAAAAGAGACGCTGGCGTGCGATTACACCTCCGATCCGATGGAGATCGGGTTCAACGCTTCGTATATCGTCGATATTCTTTCGCACATCGACACGAACGAGGCGCTGATCCTGCTGAGCACGCCGACGCGCGCCTGCATCATCAAACCGACCGAGCAGCACGCCTCGGAAAACCTATTAATGCTGGTGATGCCGGTGAGGCTGAATACATGAGTGAACTGCGGAATGCGACTTGATCATCTTAGGCTCAGAAATTTCCGCAATCACCGCAACTCATCGTTCGATTTCGGCAGCGGCGCAAATGTTCTCCTCGGGGACAACGGGGAGGGAAAAACAAATATCATCGAAGCAATCTCGTACCTCTGTCTTACAAAGAGCTTTTTTGCTGCCGGCGACGCGCTTGTGGTGAATTTCGGGGAGGAACTGTTCGAGGCGGAAGGCGCCTTTACCGACGACCACAGCCACACAAGCTCGGTGCGCGTCGCGTACTCGGCACCGCAAAACGAAAAGGTCTACACGATCAATAAACGGGATGTTGAGTCCTTCTCATCCGTTGTGGGAAAATATCCTGTCGTTATCTGCTCCCCTGAATACACTCCTGTGACAACCGCCGGGCCGGTGGATCGCCGCCGCTTCGTGGATTTTGTCATTTCGCAGTCGAGCCAGGTGTATTTTCAGCATTTGTTGGAGTACCGGCGCGTCTTGCGCCACCGCAACAAGATTCTTTTTGATGCAAAGGTATCGCGCTCGAACCCCGACGCGCTTCTCGAGCCCTGGACCGAGCAGCTTATTTCGCTCGGAGGATCCATTGTGTTCCGCCGTCAGCGGTTTATAGCGGAGTTTCATGAGTATATTCTCTCCGCGTATCATCATTTGATCGGAACAGGGGAGACGCCGACGATCGAGTACGCGCCGACATTTTCTCTTTCCGCCGATGCATCAGAGCAGGCGGTCATCGAAGCGCTGAGAGAGAAAGTCAGCGAGAAGCACACGGAAGAACTTCGGTACGGCGCATCGCTTGTCGGCCCGCACCGCGACGAATTGCTCCTGAAGATCAACGATCTCGATCTCCGGAAATTTGCCTCGCAGGGACAGCATAAGACGTTTCTTGTCGCGATGAAAGTGGGAGAGTTTTTTTACCTGAAAGACCGGTGCGGCGAGACGCCGCTGATGCTGCTCGACGATGTGTTCAGCGAGCTTGATGAGCACCGCTCAGCGAACCTCCTGCGATTTGTCCGGGACCTGAGCCAGACGTTTATCACGTCGACAAGCCCGAACTTCTTTGACCAGGTCCTGACGTTCGGGGACCGCGACCGGAAGTACACCATTCACGCGGGAACGGTTGTCGAGCAGATGCACGAAGAGCTGTCGTAATGCGCGAGGAACCAAAGCCCCTCGGCAACATCATGTCGACGCTCCTGGAGCAGCTCGGGATCGGCAAGAAAGTCAAGCAGTACGGGATCGTCGATCTCTGGCCGCAAATTGTCGGCGAGAGGATCGCGCAGGTAACGAAGATCGAGCGCATCGAAGGGGACAAGCTCTTCGTCTCCGTCTCGAGCGCTACATGGAGAAATGAGCTGATGTTCTTAAAACAAGAGCTCATCACGAAGATCAACGCTGCGTTGGACGAGCAGCTCATCAACGATATTATATTCAGATAATATGGCAAAGGAAAAGACGAAAACAACAGAAACTGACAGCGACAAGAAATACGGCGCGAAAGACATCACCGTCCTCAAGGGGCTCGAGCCTGTCCGGCAGCGCCCCGCGATGTACATCGGCGACGTCTCGGTCCGCGGGCTTCATCACCTCGTCTATGAGGTTGTCGACAACTCGATCGACGAAGCGCTCGCGGGATACGCCCACAACATCGACGTAAGCATCAACAGCGACGGCAGCATTACCGTTATTGACGACGGGCGCGGCATTCCGACGGACATGCATCCCGAGGAAAAACGCTCGGCGCTCGAAGTAGTTATGACGGTTCTCCATGCCGGCGGCAAGTTCGACAAGAACACCTATAAGGTCTCCGGGGGCCTTCACGGCGTCGGCGTTTCGGTCGTCAACGCGCTTTCGGAATGGCTCACCGCCGAAGTTTACCGCGACGGCAAGACCTGGTACCAGAAATATGTCCGTGGCAAGCCGCAAGGCGACGTTAAGAGCACCGGCAAAGCCGAAAAAGGAAAGACCGGGACGAAGGTCTCCTTCTCTCCGGACGGACAGATATTCAAGAACAGAATCTTCAAGTTCGAGACGCTCGCAGAGCGCCTGCGCGAGCTTGCCTTCCTGAATCCCGACGTGAAGCTGAGAATCGTCGACCTCCGCGACAACCAGGAGCAGGAGGAGACGTTCCATTTCAAAGGCGGCATCGTCGAGTTTGTGAAGTATATCGACGCGACGCGCCCGTCGGTGATGAAGAAACCGGTCTACGCCAAGGGACAGGATAAGGACGAAGGGGGACGCCCCGTCGAGGCCGAGGTCGCGTTCCAGTACAACGACCAGTATAACGAGAATGTCTTCACGTACGTCAACAATATTAATACCCTCGAGGGGGGCACGCACCTCGTCGGGTTCAGGACCGCGCTCACGCGCACGCTGAACACCTACGCGGCAAAAAACGGGCTCGTGAAAGAGAACGGCGTTCAGCTTACCGGAGACGATTTCCGCGAAGGGTTGACGGCAGTTCTGAGCGTAAAAGTCCAGGAGCCGCAGTTTGAAGGTCAGACGAAAACCAAGCTCGGCAACAGCGAAGTCAAAGGCATCGTCGAAGCGATCGTCGGCGAGCAAGTGAACACCTGGCTCGACGAAAATCCCGGAGACGCGCGGCGCATCATCGACAAATGTCTGCGCGCCGCAGAAGCGCGCGAAGCTGCACGAAAAGCCCGCGACCTCACCCGTCGCAAGAGCGCGCTCGAATCCTCGAGCCTCCCCGGCAAACTCGCCGACTGTTCCATCAACGACCCCGAGCACTGTGAGCTATACATCGTCGAGGGAGACTCCGCAGGCGGAAGTGCGAAACAGGGACGTGATCGCCGCTTCCAGGCCATTTTGCCGATCAAGGGGAAGATCCTCAACGTCGAGAAGGCGCGGCTTCACAAAATTCTCGAAAACGAAGAAATCCGATGCATCTTCACGGCCATCGGCGCCGGCGTGGGGGAGGATTTTAACGCCGAAAAGATCCGCTACGGCAAGATCATCATCATGTGCGACGCCGACGTCGACGGATCCCATATCCGGACACTGCTTCTGACGCTGTTCTTCAGATACATGAAGCAGATCATAGAGCTCGGCCACGTCTACATTGCTCAGCCCCCGCTTTATAAATTGAAAAAGGGGAAGCAGGAGGCGTATGCCTACGACGAGGACGAGCGCGACGAAATTATCAAAAAGATGAAGAGCGAAAAAAAGAAAGAAGAGCCGAAGGCCCAGGCCGAAGAGGAGACTGAGGTTGTTCTGGAAGAAGTAAGCGTGAGCTCCAACGGAGTCGCAATCTCCCGCTTCAAAGGCCTCGGCGAAATGAACCCCGAACAGCTCTGGTCGACGACCATGAACCCCGAGACGCGAACGGTGCTTCAGGTCTCGATTGAGAATGCTGCCGACGCAGACCGGACGTTTTCAATATTAATGGGGGATGAAGTTGAGCCCCGGCGTGAGTTTATCGAAAAGAACGCGAAGTACGTGAGAAACCTAGACGTGTAACCGTTTAGATCTTATCAGGCGCCGTGGTTATGGTTCAACCCCTAAGATCGTTACGCGGGGCCTCAAAAAGAATTTAAAGAAGTCACGAACAAAAAGATAAGAATGGCAACTACCAACGAGAAAATAGTCCCCGTAGACATAGAAGATGAAATGAAAGGCTCGTACATCGATTACGCGATGTCTGTAATCGTTGCACGCGCTCTTCCCGATGTCCGAGACGGCATGAAGCCCGTACACCGCCGCGTCTTGTTCGGCATGAACGAGCTTGGCCTCGCGAGCAACCGCGCCTATAAGAAGAGCGCGCGTATCGTCGGCGAGGTTCTTGGTAAGTACCATCCCCACGGCGACAGCGCTGTCTATGATACGATGGTCCGCATGGCGCAGGATTTTTCGCTACGCTACCCGCTTGTCGACGGACAGGGAAATTTCGGTTCCATCGACGGCGACTCGCCGGCAGCGATGCGTTATACCGAAGTCCGCCTGTCACGCATCGCCGAGGAGATGCTCAAAGACCTCGAGAAGAACACCGTCGATTTTACTCCGAACTTCGACGATACGCTGAAAGAACCCACGGTTCTTCCGGCGCTTGTTCCGAATCTTCTCATCAACGGCACCTCAGGTATCGCGGTCGGTATGACGACGAACATCCCGCCGCACAATCTCACAGAGGTCATCGACGGCTGTATCGCAGTGATCGATACTCCCGGACTTGAGGACGCGAAGCTCCTGAAAATTATTAAAGCCCCCGATTTTCCGACCGGCGGCATCATCTACGGATACCAGGGCGTAAAAGACGCGTACAAGACAGGCCGGGGCAGAATAATTGTGCGCGCAAAAGCGTCGATCGAAACGGGCAGGGGAGAGCGCCAGTCGATTGTCGTCACCGAAATTCCGTACCAGGTCAACAAGGCGTCGCTCATCGAGAAAATCGCCGAGCTTACACGCGACAAGAAGATCGAAGATATTTCTGATATACGGGACGAATCAGACCGCGACGGGTTGAGGGTCGTCATCGAGCTTAAACGCGATGCGAACGCGCCGGTCGTCCTGAACAATCTTTATAAGTACACGCAGATGCAGACGACCTTTGGTGTGATCATGCTTGCCCTGGTCGAAGGCCGCCCGAAGATATTGTCGCTGCGTGAACTCATCGACCATTTCATCAAGCACCGCAACGAGGTGATCGTCCGGCGATCCAAGTTCGAGCTCGAAGAAGCGGAGAAGCGCGCGCATATTCTTGAAGGCTACAAGATCGCGCTCGACAACATCGATGAGATTATCAAACTCATAAAGAAGTCGAAGGACGTTCCGACCGCGCAGGAACAGCTCATGAAGCGGTTCAAGCTGTCGGAGATTCAGGCGAAAGCCATCCTCGACATGCGCCTGCAGAAGCTCACCGGCCTCGAGCGCCAGAAGATCGAAGAGGAACTCGCCGAGACGTATAAGCTTATCCAGAAGCTGAAGAGCATCATCTCCAATAAGAAATTACAGATGCAGATCATCAAGGACGAGCTCCTTGAGATCAAGAAAAAATATGGCGACGAGCGCCGGACGGAGATCGTCCACAAGGCCGAAGAGTTCAGCGTGGAAGATATGATCGCCGAAGAGGATGTCGTCATCACCATCAGCCACGGCGGCTTTATCAAGCGCTTCCCGGTCTCGGGATACCGGCGTCAGGGACGCGGCGGCAAGGGAGTCACCGGCGCGACGACGAAAGAGGACGATTTTATCGCCCAAATGTTTATCGCGTCGACCCACCACTATATTCTGTTCTTCACCGACAAGGGAAAATGCTACTGGCTCAAAGTCCACGAGATTCCCGAAGCGGGAAGAACGGCGCGCGGCAAATCGATCGTCAACCTCATTCAAAAAGGCCCGGACGAAAACATCGCCGCGTATGTCACCGTGCAGGAGTTCGACGACCATCATTATGTCGCCATGGTGACCGAACAGGGCCTGCTCAAGAAG
>Ga0310813_10002831_pt1 | contig 10516 bp, 9 predicted proteins | sample YN3metagenome_FD_203086 | JGI IMG/M metagenome (GOLD analysis project Ga0310813, IMG submission 203086) | Soil microbial communities from experimental microcosm in Duke University, North Carolina, United States - YN3 | ecosystem: Engineered > Artificial ecosystem > Soil microcosm > Unclassified ... | reverse complement strand
GAAGCAGGACGTCGTCGTCTACTTGATGAATCACCGCTCCAACGCCGACTACGTCTTGGTCGCTTACGTTCTGGCCCGCGGCACGCACGTGAGCTACGCCGTGGGGGAGTGGGCCCGGGCCTGGCCGCTCGAGTACGTGTTCAAGTCGTTCGGTGCCTACTTCATCCGGCGCCGATTCCGCGAGCCGCTCTATCACGCGGTGCTCGAACGCTACGTCCAGCTCATCACGACGAACGGCGTCACGCAGGGGATCTTCCCAGAAGGGGGCCTCAGCAGGGACGGCAAGCTGCGGCCCCCGAAGCTCGGCCTGCTCGATTACCTCTGCCGTACCCTGATCGATCCGGCGTTTCAGCGGGACATCTGGTTCGTCCCCGTGGCCCTCAACTACGACCGGGTGCTGGAGGACCGGTCGTTGATCCGCGAGCTGATCGACCCGCGAGACCGCCCCGGTCTGATCGCGCAGCTCACGACCGTCGTCTCCTACGTGGCGGGAAATACGTTCCGCCTCGTCACCGGGCGGCTGCGACGCTACGGCCGCGTCGCCGTGAATTTCGGCACGCCGCTGTCGTTGCGCGCCTGGCTGGCGACCGCGCCGCCCGGTGTCCTGACCTGGCCGAAGGAGCGCCGCCTTCCCGAGCTCGACCGGCTGGCGCAGGAAATGATGCGGCGCATCGGCGTGATCATCCCCGTCACGCCAGTCCCATTGGCAGCAGCGGCCCTGCTTTCGTTTCAGCAGACGGTAGTGGCGCGAGACGCCGTACTCGAGCGGATGGATGTGCTGCGGGACCGGCTGCTCGAGGTCAACGGCAAGGTGGTGCGCGGCGGTGCGCGCATCAGCGAGATCTGGGATCGCGCCTGGCGCATGTTGCGGCTGCGCCGGCTCGTCGTCGAGGACGGAACGAGCCTCGTGATCCTGCCGCGCGGACGCCCGCTGCTCGAGTACTACGCCAACTCGATCGCTCACCTCCTGCCGATCCGCGCGCCGCGGCTGCCGATGCACAAGGAGCACGATCGCGAGACGGACCTGCCAAAACTGCGAACCGGGGAGTGGGATGTGGGGAGTGGTACCTGACGGCGCAGCAAGGGGGTACGCATCGCAACGTTTGGTGCCACTCCCCACTCCCCACTCCCCCCTATATTTCCCCCGCTCCCATGTCGGCCCCCCGCGTCCTAGACCTCCCTTCCCTCCAACCAGGCGAGCGGGTGCAGGATACCCTGCTGGTGCTCGACGCCGAGCAGCGCAGCTTCGAGGGCGGGTGGTGCACCGTGCTGACGTTCGGAAACGCCACCGGTCGCCTCACCAGCGCACCGTTCTGGGACCGTGAGCAGGCGATCGTCGAGGGGGTGCGGCCGGGTCACGTGGTCCAGGTGCTCGGCGAAGTGGCCGACTACCGTGGCCGCCGCCAGCTCCGGGTCACCTCACTCCGTGTCCTCCCACCGAGCACGGCGGAGCTCGGCCGGCTGCTCCCCAGCGTCGGGGACGTCACGCGCTACTGGGAGACGATCGACGGCTGGCGCGCCGAGCTGACGAAGCCGCGGCTGGCGGCGGTGCTCGCGTTGTTCTTCGAGGACGCCGACTTTCGCCGCCGATTCGGAGCTTGTCCCGCCAGCGTCTCGGGTCACCACGCCATACTCGGCGGGTTATTGACCCATACCGTCGAAGTCGGCGCCATCGCCCGCACGATCGCGCGCGCCGCGGGCGCCGATCAGGAGCTGGTGCTCGCGGGCGCCCTGCTCCACGACATCGGTAAGCTCGACGCCTACCGCTGGGACGGCGTCTTCGGGTATACCGACCTCCATTATCTCCTGGGACACGTCGTGCTGGGCGCATTGGCGCTGGAACGGCGCCTCAATGAGGAGCCGGTGGCGACGTGCACCTCCGATGAGCGCCAGCTGCTGCTGCACCTCATTCTGTCGCACCACGGCCGCTTCGAGCACGGCAGCCCCGTGTTGCCGCTGACGCTCGAAGCCGAGGTGCTGCACTGGGCGGACAACGCGAGCGCCAAGACCGCCAGCATGGCGGAGGCGTTGCGCGACGCGGATGCGTTCACCGAAGGACTCATCTCACAAAAGCGGGTCTGGCAGCTGGACCATCGCCGGCCGTACCGGGGATCGAGCGATTGGGGCGGGACACCAACGGTCGAGCCGGATCGCTGACCCGGGACTCCCTGCGATGACCCTCGATCAGACCCCCCGCGGCCGCTACCTGGCCACGCTCAGCGTGGCGGCGCTCGGCGTCGTGTACGGCGACATCGGCACGAGCCCGCTGTACGCGTTTCACGAAGCCTTCTACGGGCCCGTGGGAATCCCTCCCACTCCTGAGAATGTGCTCGGAGTGCTGTCGCTGGTTTTCTGGTCGCTGATTCTCGTCGTCACGATCAAGTACCATGTCGTCATCATCCGGGCCGACAACAAGGGCGAGGGAGGCGTGCTCGCCCTGATGGCGCTGGTGCAGGGCAGCCGCCTGGCCCGGGGACTGCCGCCGCGCCACGTGATGATCATCCTGGGGATCTTCGGGACCGCGCTGATCTATGCCGATGGCGCCCTCACGCCGGCGATTTCCGTCCTCGGCGCTACCGAGGGGCTGGAGGTCGCGACACCGGGCTTGGGGCGTATCGTCGTCCCCCTCACGCTCGTCATCTTGATCGGGCTGTTCTGGTTTCAGAGCCGCGGCACGGCGCGCATCGGGGCGGTGTTCGGTCCCATCATGCTCGTCTGGTTCTGGACGATCGCCGTGCTCGGAGTGGTGGCGATACTCCGGCAGCCCAGTGTGCTGGCGGCGGTGTCGCCGGTCCACGGCGTGGGGTTCTTCGCAGAGAACCCCCGACGGGGGCTCGTCGTCCTGGGGGCGGTGTTCCTGGTGGTGACCGGCGGCGAGGCGCTGTACGCCGACCTCGGCCACTTCGGACACCGTGCGATCCAGATCGCCTGGTTCTCGACGGCCGGGCCGGCCCTGGTACTCAATTACTTCGGGCAGGGAGCCCTGCTGCTGCACGATCCCAGTGCGGCGGTCAATCCGTTCTATCATCTCGCGCCGCCGTGGTTCTTGTATCCGCTGATCGCATTGGCGACGGCTGCGGCCATCATCGCCTCGCAGGCGATCATCTCGGGCGCCTTTTCCCTGACGCGCCAGGCCGTGCAGCTGGGGTATAGCCCGCGGTTGCAGATCGACCACACCTCGTCACGGGAGATCGGGCAGATCTACGTACCGGCAGTGAACTGGGGGCTGATGCTCCTGACCTGCGCCTTCGTGATTTACTTCGGGTCGTCCACCAACATCGCTGGGGCCTACGGGGTCGCGCTGTCGACGCTGATGCTTATGACGACGCTGATGTTCTACGTCATGTCCCGCGAAGTCTGGCGCTGGAGCTTTCTGCGTGCGGTCGTGGTCGTGGGGTTGTTCCTGGCGATGGATATCCCGTTCTTCATCGCCAACGCTCTGAAGATCAAGAACGGCGGATGGGTCCCGCTGGCGACCGCCGCAGGGCTATTCCTGCTCATGTCCACCTGGAAGCGCGGTCGCGAGATTCTCTCGAAGCGCCTCCAGGAGAAGTCCGTTCCGCTCAACATCCTCATGGCCGACCTCGCCGCCGATCCTCCCCTGCGTGTGCCGGGCGTGGCGGTCTTCATGTCTGGGACACGGGACGGTGCGCCGCCGGCCCTGGTTCACAATCTCGCCCACAACAAGGTGTTGCACGAGCGCGTGGTGTTCCTCACGGTGTTAACGGAGGAAATACCCCACGTCCCCTCTGCCGAGCGCGTGATCGTGAAGCATCTCGGCAAGGGATTCCACAACGTGACGGCACGCTATGGCTTCATGGACGACCCGGATATCGTCGACATGATCGACCGCTGCCGCGAAAAGAAACTCATCATCCCACTCGAGGGGACGACGTTTTTCCTGGGTCGCGAAGAGCTGGTGTCGACGGATCGTCCGGGGATGGCGCGCTGGCGCGAGCGGCTGTTCGCGTTCATGTCGCGCAACGCGCTGCGCGCGACGGCGTTCTTCCAGATTCCCTCGACGCAGGTGTTCGAGGTGGGGGCGCAGGTGGAGCTATGAGCTCGAGGTGATGGAAGTTGGTGGAGGTCGCGAAGATCAGCGCAGCAGCTCCCCGAGAGAGCGGAATTCGTAACCGGCGGCGCGGGCATCAGCGATGATTCCCGGCAGTGCCGCCGCCGTATTCGAGCGATCGCCACGATCGGTCGTTCCGGCGGGGTCGTAGCCGTCGCCGTCGTGCAGGAGGATGATCGCCCCGGGCTTGAGCTTGACCCGAACGCGGCGCCGAATCTCCTCGGCCGGCGGTCGGTCGGAGTCCCACACCCCGTAGGTCCACCCGATAGTGCGATAACGCAGCTTGTTGGCGACGCGCGTAACGAACGGGTTGCGGTACCCGTGCGGGGCCCGGAAGGCGCGCGGGATTTCCCCGGTGATCTCCACGATGTCCCTGTGGCCCCCCGTCAGCTCGGCGCGGACCGCGCTCGGCCCGAGGCGATGCAACTTGCGATGGGTGCGCGTGTGGTTGCCGATCTCGTGCCCCGCCCCGGCGACCTGTCGCGCCATCTCGGGATGCAGGCGAACCGCCGCGCCGACCAGGAAGAACGCGGCCGGCACGCGCTCCCGGGCCAGGGTATCGAGAACATTGCCGGTCACGGAGGGTCGCGGCCCGTCGTCGAATGTGAGGTAAAGCACGCGCTCGCGTTTCGATCCGCGACCCACGACCCGCCCGAAGAGTGGGCTCGTCGGGTCGTAGGCCCCCCACGCGAGCGTACCGGCAGCGGCGGCTCCCGCCGCGACAATGGGGACGATCATGGACTGTTGACCCGGTGAGCACTCCGGGCGTCAAAAACCCGCCTGGAAATACGAAGCCCCTGGAACGACCCGAAGGGCCGCCCAGGGGCTCCGCACATCGGTTACCCGGAGCCGGGGGATTGCTCCCGCCGTTCTTCGTCCTGCCGCCGCCGGTGGACTGTTGCGTCCGCGGTAGGGCGTACAGGAGCTCCGGCTTCCATCCCCAAGCAACCTGGCCGGGTCGCAAGGTTCACCGCTGCGAGTGCTGCGGGTCAGATCGGGTCGCGGACCGACCTTCCGCACTGCACGTCGAGGCACCGCGTCGACGTGGCTGAGGCACGCGACTGGCCTCAGCGATCCGAGTCGGTGAGATCCTCCCGGATCGACAGGCGCCTGAGCCCTTGTTGCATCGGCACCTTCCCCGGAATTCCCGCTCGGACAGGTCGTGTGGGCGTGGAAGGGACTTGAGGCCCCAACCCTTCCCCACTCGACACGCAGGACAATTTAAGGATCGCGAGAAACCGCGCAAGTGCCGATGTTTCTTCGGGTTAGCTCACTGCGATGTGCATCGAATGTGGATCATAACCAGCGCGCTGCAGAGGCGTTGCGGCATCCATCCACATCGTGTGGAGTTGTGGATCAACAGCGTTCACGTTCCCACATCAGCTCGCTGCCGGCTTTTTCAACGCCGCCTGCTTCATGAACGCGCGCAACAGGCCGATATAGTGGCGGAGCGCCTGGTCGAGACGCGCGCCGCGATAGGGACCCCAGGCTCGCAGGCTGTCGGCGCTGGCGCGCGTCGGCGGCTCGGGTGCTGCCCACTCACGCTCGCAACGCGCCAGTGTTCGACGCAGATCGGCGTTCCCGCTCTGCAGCTTCACCTGCTCGACTTTGGCGTGCGGGACGTAAACGCCTCCCGCGAGCACCGTCGACACCTGATCCAGCGCGGCCGCGGCGCTGTGGCAGGACTGGCGCACCCGCCGCGCGCGCGCGAGGACGAGATCGGGGGACGCGCTGGCAAGGTCGATTGGAAAGGCCGCGATCGCACCGCGCACCACGTCCAACGAATCGGAGACACCGCTCAGCGCACGCTCGTAGCGGGCCTGGCGCACGGTGTCCGGCGCTTGCGCCACGAGGGCGAGCGCCAAGAGAGCAGTCATCATGTCAGGAGTCGATGTTGACTTCGCTGTAACAGTAAGGATCCCCAGCTTGCGCGGGGAGGAAGAGACAACCGGCGCCGGAAGTGGCGAACCAGCCCGCCATCAGGAGCGTCGAGCGTGCTTCGCCGGTTGGCGGAGCATTGAACAGATCTGACAGCCAACGGCGCACATGCCGCAGCTCCGGCGCGCGCCGGCCCAGGAGCGCCAGCATCGCTCCAGTCCCCTGCGTGGCCCGCAGGAAGTGCGCGACGGCATGACCGCGCTCGGCGAAGGCGTAGGCGCGCACACCCGGGCCGTCGTACAGCAGCTCGCACTCGCCGGGATCGGCGTAGGGTTGATCCATGCGGGGGCCGAAGTACGCGAAGACGCGCCGCTCGGCGTCGCGCCGCTCCACGACCGCCGCGGCGGCGTCGGGGCGGATCCAGGCGGCGTGCATGAGATCGTCGTCGTGCAGGATGCCCGCCGCCTGGGTCCACTCGATGACGGCGAGGGCCTGGTCGAGAGGACATCCGACGGCATCGTCGAACGCGAGAAAGCGCGGGGCTTCGGCCGCCCGGGCGAAGAAATGACTCAGCGCCTCGGCGCGATCTTCGAACGTACGAGACATGCGGGAGGTTGCGGGAACCGGCATATCGAGATTATAACCCAAGGCTCCCACGAATGCTCCGGAGAGACAGTTTGCCTATGCGGTCCATCGTCATGCCGTTCTTGGTGTTAGGCGCCAGCATCGCCGCCCCCCCCGGCGCGTCGGGCCAACTCCCCGGCGGCGGGGATTCTGCCGCTGTTGTCGCGCCACCGGCTCCCAATCCCGCGCAGCAGCGGTACTTGCAAGGCTTGCGAACGGCCGGGCGTGGCGTGGCGCAGATCAAGACCGGCATCGACCGGCTGAATCGCGCTCGCGGCGGGCGCGATTCAACCCAAGTGAAGGTCGCCGCCAAGCGACTCACCGGGTATTGCTCCGCGGCCCGCGGCTTCATCGCGAGTGGCCGTGGCCAGATGGACCCGGTGGCCTACGAGCCTCCGACCCGCAAACCGGCCCGCGTCCTGATGGTCCAGCTCGATTCGCTGTCATTGTCGGCGAAGGACTGCCAGAGTGCAAAGGGAATGGCGGCACAACTGTTGAGCGCCGGTCTGGTGACGCGCCTGCGGGCGTACGACTCGGCGCTCGCGGATTTCCGGACCGCCATCGGATTGCCCAACAAGTAACGACGTACGGAAAAGGCGTATGGGATGAGACGTATCGTGGAGGGATGTTTCTAGTGTATAGATGCTGTCGCTACGATGACTGATGGGGATTTCTTGGTGCTGGTGGGGATTTCTTCGTGATTGACAGCCTCAGATCAGGCTCCTACCTTTGGCCCCGGTTCAAGCAATACGTGGCACCGTCACCGGCTGTCTGCGCTCCGCGAGGACCATCGAGTCTCGCGGTTTTTGTTTGAGCCCGTCCCAGGTCGCGGTGACCTTGGTCGATCAACAGTCCGGGGCGATGCCCCATTTGTAAAGAGGTTTATCAGTATGGCAAAGGGAAAGGTGAAGTGGTTCAACGACGCGAAGGGCTTCGGCTTTATCGCGCAGGAGTCGGGTCCGGATGTGTTCGTCCACTTCACGGCGATCCAGGCGGACGGTTTCCGGAGTCTCGCCGAGGGTGACGCCGTCGAGTTCGATGTCGCCCAGGGTCCGAAAGGCCTGCAGGCGCAGAACGTCCGCAAGGTCTCCTGACCCTGTCGGATCGCAACGAAAGGCGGGCCCGGGGGAGACCCCGGGCCCGTTTTTATATTGTGTCCATGCGTCTCGCTCCCGTCTTAACCGGCCTGCTCTGGGCTGTGCCCGTTGCGGCGCAGACCCCCACCCCCGCACCCCCTCCGGTTGCCGCGCAGTCTCCTGCCCAGCTGGCGTATCGGGGGTTCGCGCTGGCGGCTCCATACGGCGCATTTACCGAGCACGCCCGGGCGCTCGCGGCGTCCGATTCCACCCCGCTGCTTTGCAACACGTCGCGACGAACCGCCCAGCTGATGGAATGCGGCGTGCAGACGCTCGACCCAGCCGATAGCGCGCACTTCTACGTCGCCGCGTACGTCTTGGAAGGAAGAGTCGCGTTCCTCTCGTTCGGCGACTCCGGCACCTCCGCGCTTGTCGACTGGGCGCAGCGCGATATGGAAGCGCATTTCGGGCGCCCGCGTGCTTCCCGCGCCGGGATGTGGGAGTGGCGCTCGGGGCGTCAGGTGGCTCGGCTCACGTGGCGGGGGCGCGGTAGCGCCCGCTGGATCTACATCGCGCTCTGGGACGAGCCGCTCATGGACCGGATCCAGCGCTACGTCCCCCGTCGCACTCACTGAGATTCTCTTCGGCGCGCTGGGCGGATACGCCCTGCTCGCCGCCCTGGCCTGGCGGTTTCAGGAGCGGATCGCCTTTCCAGCCCCTCGCGGCGCGCTCCCCACGCCGCCGCCGCGGGGACTGCAGGACGCTGAGAGCGTCGCGCTCACGATGCCGGACGGTACGCGGCTGGCCGGCTGGTATATCCCGCCCTTTCCTCGTCCTTCCCCGCCCGTCCCCGCCCTTCTCTGGTTCTACGGAAACGGCGAGACGATCGCAGCGATCTGGCCGGTGTTGCGGGATTTCCGCCCTCCCCGGTCGGCCCTGCTCGTCGTCGACTATCCGGGATACGGCGCGAGCGAGGGGCGGGCGACTGAGCCCGCTTTCTACATCGCTGCGGATCTCGCGTACGCCGCACTCGTCGCCCGCCCTGGGGTGGACCCCGCGCGCGTGCGGGTGTACGGGCGATCGCTCGGCAGCGCGGCGGCCACATATGTAGCCGCGAATCACCCCGTCGCCGGATTGATCCTCGAATCTCCGTTCACGAACGCGCGGGAAATGAGCCGGCGCCATTACGCGCCGTTCCCGCGGTTTCTGATTCGCTTGCGGCTCGACAACCTCGACATGATCACCCGGGTTCGCTGCCCGGTGCTGATCCTGCACGGAACCGAGGACCGGTTGGTGCCCCTCGAGATGGGCCGGCGTGTCGCGGCCGCCGTGCCAGGCCCCGTCGAGCTGGTGGTGATCGATGGGGCGGGACACAACGACACCTACGACATGGGTGGCGTGGCGTATCGGAACAAGCTGTGGGAATTCCTCGATAACCCCGAGGCCCGGTCCAACCTTCCCGGATGAAGGTCGTTCCAATCCCCTGAAACTCACGCCGAGGCGGAGAATGGCAATCCGGGCGGCTCTTATTGGATCGGTTCTGGGATTGAGTCTCGCAGGACGAGCGGCGGCAACGCCTGTGACCGACACGGTGCCGTTGCTGCTCACCAGCCTGGCGCTGAACCTGCGCGTCGATTACGCCCATGCAACGCTTGGCGGAACGGCGACGCTCGAGCTCAGGAATCTCGCGAACCACCGCGTACGGCAGATCCCCCTGTTGTTGAATCGGCTGATGACCGTCTCGCGCGTGGCCGGCCCCGACGGCCGTGCGATCCCATTCACGCAGCGGATGGTGCTGTTCCTGGACGACTCGGCGCTCCAGGTGAATGCGATCACGGTCACCCCTACCGCTGCCGTCCAGCCCGGTAGCGTGCTCTCCATCACCGTGCACTATTCGGGCGTTCTGGTCGGTTACCCCGAGACCGGCGCGCTCTACATCAAAGACCACGTGAGCCCGGACTTTACGATTATCCGAGAGGATGCGTTTGCCTTTCCGGTGGTCGGGATTCCTTCCCGGTCCGGCAACCGCTCGGCGCCGCGAGAGCCGTTCCTGTTCACCGCCCGTATCACGGTGCCCCCGGATCAAGTGGTCGCGATGGGCGGTGAGCGCATCGAGAAGGCCCAGCGGGATTCCGAGGCCGTCTGGAGCTATCGCGCCACCGGCCCGGTCCCGTTCCTCAATATTGTGATCGCCGGCTACGGGACGCTGGAGATCGGCGGAGCACGGATCTTCTATTTCCCCGCTGATTCGACCGGAGCCCGGATCGTGGGGCAGGCGGTCGCCCTTGCCCTCGCTCGCTTCCAGCGGTGGTACGGCCCGCTCGGGAAGGAGCCCCGGCTGACGATCATGGAGATCCCTGAGGGATACGGCTCGCAGGCGAGTCTGACCGCAGGCGTCCTGCAGACGGCGGACGCGTTTCGGGACCGGTCCCAACTGCGACAGCTGTACCACGAGCTCTCACATCTCTGGAATGTGGCTGACCGCGAGCGCCCTTCTCCGCGCTGGAACGAGGGCCTGGCATCGTTCCTTGAACGGCGGATGGCGGCGGAATTGGACAGCCAGACCGATTGGCATGCGATACTGGAGCGCGCGGTACGACGGATCGACGGCGCATGTGCGCATCCCGTCGCCTGCGATCGGGTGCCGTTCGCCGACTACGGCCGAGCTGGCCTCACCGACCTCTCGTATCCCGTCGGCGCCGTCATGTTCTATGCGCTTTACACCACGCTCGGCTCAGATGACTTCGATCGCGCCTATCGCGACTTCTATCAGCAATTCCGGGACAGCAGTGCGACGAGCGCCGAGCTCCTGGCGGCCTTCCACCGAGTGAACCCCGCTGCCGATCGGATCTTCCAGGACTGGTTT
>Ga0310813_10002829_pt1 | contig 10516 bp, 11 predicted proteins | sample YN3metagenome_FD_203086 | JGI IMG/M metagenome (GOLD analysis project Ga0310813, IMG submission 203086) | Soil microbial communities from experimental microcosm in Duke University, North Carolina, United States - YN3 | ecosystem: Engineered > Artificial ecosystem > Soil microcosm > Unclassified... | reverse complement strand
GTTCCGGACCTTGACGCGGGGTCCGTCCTGTTTCCTGAATGCCCTCCATAACGGTCGAGGACGCTCCGGCTCTTAGAGCTGGCCTGCTGGCCACGCTTCAGGAGGATCGATGCATCGTCTTGTGATGATCGGGCTCGTGCTGTGGATCGTCGGCGGTTGTGCCGATCGACCTCAGACCATCGACACGTCGGGATCGCATCCCACGATCGGGACGGCGGAGCCCTTGACGAAGGAGGCCATGGAGGCGGAAGTGGACACCGGACGGCTCGTGGTCCTCTCGCCGAGGATTCCGGAACAGAATCCGATCGACTACAGCTCCCCGCCCGTCCTCCAATACTCGGGATACACGGTCTACACCGAGGACGGCCACAAGGTCGCTCATGAGGACAACCATGGGGTCCGCATGCTGGGCCCAGTCGAGCGCAAGCTGGCCCCGGGCCGCTACTTCGTGCGGCTGGACCAGGAGGCCCCCGAGCGGACCTTCTGGGTCAGCATCGAGAAAGCCCGCGTGACGCGGGTCCAGAACAGCCGCTGGCACGAATCCCCTTCGACCGTGAAGTAGGCCCCCGACGCGGCGTCACGCGAGCGCGTGTTTCGTCACCGTGCCGGAGACGGTCTTGTCGCCGATCGTGACGTAGAGAACCCCTTCGTTGCGCATCAGCGTCCATCGAGCGTTGCGATCGGTCAACGCACCAAGTTGCTCGAGAAACTTGGGGTCGAGCGCGTAGATCTCGATCTGATCCGCCTTGTGGATGTCGCGCTCCTGCGCCTGGTTCCGCAGCAGGCGAGGATCGTGCTGCGTGAAGACGACGACGCGCGGGCTGGCCTTGCTGGCCTTGTGCAGACGATCCGCCGCCGGCGTGCCGACCTCGATCCAGGCACGGAGGTTTCCCTGCAGGTCGCGAATGGAGAGAGGAGCCTCGTCCGCCGACGACAAGCCCCCCTTCGAAAACGCCAGGCCCTCCTCGTAGAGCAGCGCGTACGCGATCGTCCGCGTCAACAGATAGGGCATCGACTCGGATGGGTGCCGGGCGATGCGGAGATCGAGGGACTCATAGACGCCGCGGTCGACGTCAGAAAGCTCGATCTGCAGGTGATAGACGGTTGCGGTGAGAGCCACTCGGGGATTCTACGGGGACGGCGGTTCCACGGAAAGATCTTCAGTCCTGTCGGGTTTTGAGATCGACGACCGTTCAGCATTGCACCGAACTCTCCAGCACTCTATACCGGCTTCCCTGGACGTGTTGGTCTTTCGGAGGTCGTATGAAGCGGCTGTGGGTCCACGCGCTCGCCCTCCGGCTTGCCCTGGGCCTTGCCGTAGAGGTCCCAGAGGGCGACGTCCAGCGCGCCGAGGATGATCACCTGCCAGCCGCGACGGTTGGTGTGGATGATCGCGTCCCACATCAACTGCCACAGCCGCTCCGGATGCGTGAGCTCCTGGCCGATCAGCAGGCGCCCGAAGTGCGTCTCCGGCCCGCCCACCGTCGCGACGACGACTCCGGGAGGCACGCGGAAGACCTCGGAAAGACCGCTGAGCCCGGCGTCGGTATGGATGCGCAGGCACGCGATGGCTTCGACCCCGCCCTGGTCGGGATCGACCTTGTCGCCGTCGCCGATCACGAAGGTCTCGAGCCGGATGATCTTCATCCCGGTACCATAGCGGGCAGCGGCGCCCTGGACAAACAATCGTGGAAGGACATCCGGGGCTGGCCGCGTCTTGAAGACAGTTCTAGAATGACGGTCATGATGAAATCGATCGCCGCCGCCCTCGCCCTCCTCGTCCTGAACGGCTGCTACTTCAGCCGGAAGAAGGACGATCGTCCCTGGCCCATGGACGTCGTTTCGAAGATCGAGGTCGGCAAGACCACCAAGGCCGAGGTGCTCAAATTGCTGGGCCCGCCCAAGCAGATCATCCGGCTCCTGGAGTCGGAAGCCTACATGTACATCGCCTCCGTGGAGAAGAGCTCCGGCCTCGTCCTCGTGGTCCTCAATCTGTCCCGCAGCGACCGGCAGTACGACGCCGTCACCGTCATCATCAACCGGCAGGACGTCGTGACCGCCGTCGGCGCCCGCTTCTCCGGCGAGGATGCGGCCTATGGCCTCCCCTGGGACTAGCCCGCTGCTTCGCCTCGGACGGACCGCCCTGGCGGGGCTGCTCCCGCTGCTCGGCGCGGGCTGCCTGTCGATCTCCCTCGAAGGAGGCAAGGACGGCGTCTCCGGGACCCTGGTCGGCCTCCACAAGCTCGAACCCGGGCGGACCACGCTCCGCGATGCGCTGCAGCACCTCGGGCCGCCGACCCTCCTGCTCCGCTCGGGCGAGACCGACCGCCTCTACTACGTGTCCTGGGACGGACTCAATTTCAAGCTGGCGATCTCGGCGCCGGTCCCGTTCCCCGGCCGGAGCCTCTCGACCGACGCGTTCATCCTGGGACTGGGGTCCGAAGAGCTTCGGCTCGCCCGCCTCGAGTTCGACCGAAAGGGCATCCTGCGGGACCTGCAATCGGGCACTTTCGGCAGTTCCAGCCAGGGGCAGTACTTCGCAATCGACAACCGCGTCGTGGAGACCTTCCTCGAGGACCGCGCCCGTGCCCTGTCGATGACGGACCAGGACGACGACGACGATTACGACCTCGAGCTCAAGCAGGTCCCGAAAAAGTAAGGGCGGCCGTAAGGTTCTTCCCGATCCCCGTGGGATCCCCGGCGGCACGCTTAAGTTCCTATCCGGCCCCCCCACTATTGACCCGGCCCAGTATACTTTTCATGAACCATGGGCCACGCGATCTACTACTGCAGTAGCTGCAGCATGCAGCTGCGCGATCCGGACTTCGAGAAGGGCACCGCCTTCCGCGCGGACGGCCGCGTCTACTGCAAGACGTGCGCCCCGGAGGACGTCCGCGCCAAGGCTCCCGTTCCGGAGCGGAAACCCGAGCTGATCAGCCCGGGCACCAGCCGCATCATGTACGCGGTGCCGCCGCCGGCCGGTCGCAAGCCCCTGCCGACGCCCCTCCTGATCGCGGGCGGCATCGGCCTGCTGGTCCTCCTCCTCGCCGGCGGCCTCCTCCTGGGGAGCGGGTCCTCTCGTCCGCCCACCCACGACGCAGCCCCGCGCGACCTGGGCCGCCCCCCGGAGACGCGCCCCGATCCTCCCCCTCCGCCGTCTCACAAGCCGGAACCGGCGCCGGCCCCGAAGGACGAACGGCCGGCCGAGGACGCCCTCCGCAAGGCGCGGGAGTTCGCGCAGTCCCGACCCGAGGATCTCGCCGGGCAACTCGCGTTCTTCGACGCGGCCGTCGTCGCGGCCGACGGGACCGGACACTACGTGACCGCCGTCCGCGAGCGCGACGCCATCCTGAACCGCTTGAAGCCCGAGGTGAAGAGCGGCCTCGACGCGCTCGACGCCGCGGCGAAGACCGCCGCCGCGAAGGACGACTACGGAAAGGGGCTGAAGCTCTTCGAGGACGCGCTCGCCAAGCCGCTCGGTCCGGAATGGACGGCCGAGGTCCAGCGGAGGTCGCAGAAGTACTCCGAGGACACCCAGGCCGCCTTCACCTCCGTAAAGAACAGCGCGGTCGGGGCGCGGCAGCGCGGCGACGAGGCGAGCGTGAAGCGGATCACGGACCGCGTCGACAAGTGGGGCATCGAGCGCTACCGCAGCGAGCTCGCCTCGATCCTGGCGACGACCAAGGTGAAACCGCCCCCGCCTCCCGTGCTGTCGAAGCCGCTCGAGGCCTACCGACGCCGCTGGAGCGAAGTCGTGGCGACGGCTCCGGCGCGCGACTACGCCGCGCTCCTGAAGAAGCTCGAAGAATCCAAGGGGAGCGATCCCGCGGTCCAGCCGGAGGCCGCGGCCGATCTCGAGCTGCTCCGGCTGGCGATGGCGCTCGAGGACGAAGGCCGCCAGGCCCTCGTCCGCATCCCGAAGGGACAAAAGCTCACGATCAGTTTCACGGGTGAATCGGGGGCGTTCATCGACGTCTCCGGGACCGTCGTGCGGATCGAGAACCAGGACCTCGTGCTCGCCCGGGACAAGGGCCCGGTCCACGTGCCCACGGGAGAAGTCGCGGCCCGCTCGCTGGCGGCGCTCGCGAAGCCGCGTCCCGACGGCAAGGCCGCCGCGGTCCTCTGCCTGCTCGAGAAGGACGTGGACGGCGCGAAGACCTTCGTCGAAGGCGACGGCGGCATCTCTGAGAAGTACTGGGCGCTCGTCAAGGTCGCGAAGGATCCGGCCGAGGCGGAGGCGCGCAAACAGTTCTGGAGCGCCACGCGCGACCTCTCGAACCCCGCCAAGACGGTCGGCGCCGCGCAGCGGATGGCGGCGCTGCTGAAGGACCGGGGCGAGACGCCCTTCGTGCGCCGCAACCGCGCCCTGATCGCCGCGGGGTCCGAGCCCGTCCGGGAATTCTTCTTCGCCTCCGACGACCTCCGCCTGCGCGGCTCGTTCCGCTCCGCCAAGACCGACAAGGACGAGCCCTACTGGAAGACTAACGCGGAAGTCGACCCCGTCAAGAACCCGGAGAACGCCGCGGAGATCTCGTTCTCGGTCGTCGCCGACACGGAGTACCGCTGCTGGTTCACCGTCGGCGGATGCTGCACGGAAACCGTCGCCTGCTCCTTCCAGATCGCCGAGGGCACGGAAGCGCCGGGCGAGGCGACGCCCGTGAGGCAGCTCCCGTCGATGCAGTACAAGACGCACGCGTCCCACACCGGCCGCGGACGCCCGGTGCCGCGCTTCGGCTGGGTCTCCATCACCCTCCCGAAATTCACGACCCCCGGACCGAAGAGGGTCCGCCTGACCTCGACTGAAAAAGGCTTCTGCGTGATGCAGGCGCTCGTCAGCGCCACGCGGCCGGGCACGCCGACGAACGCGGAGACGAAAGAGCTCGAGCGGGCGCGCCTGGAGCTCCGCGGCCGCTCCGATCCTACCTTGGTGGGCTACTGGAAGCTCTCCGACGGAGCGGGCGAGGTCGCCGTCGACTCCTCCTCCATGGGAAACGACGGGAAACTGATGCACGGCGCCGCCTGGGCGCCCGGCAAAGAGACCCCGTGGAGCCCGCCGTCGCTCAAGCTGGATGGGAGCGCGCACGTCAGTCTCGGGACCCAGCTGTCGACGCTCCAGAGCGTGTCCGCCTGGACGATGGCCGCATGGATCTGCCCGGAAAAGCTCTCCGCAGAACACAACATCATTCTCGCGTTCTCGAAAAACAATGGGACGACGCCGACGCAGGACTCGCGCGGGCAGCTCTGCCTGGTGGGAGGGGGCTTCCTCTACGCGGGCGGCCGTGCCGCCGACGCCGCGAAGGATCCCCAGGGCGTCAAGACGGCGGAAAAGGTCGCGAAGCCGGGAATCTGGATGCACGTCGCCGCCGTCATGGATTATTCCTCGGACGTGGTGCTGTACGTCAACGGCGAGCCCGTGGCGACAGCCCCGGTGAAGTTCAACCAGAAGACCACCCCGAACTCGCCCTCGACCTGCGCCGCGCTGGGCGGCGAGGACGACGGCTCCCGCTGGTTCTTCAACGGCCGGCTCGCGGACGTGAGGGTCTACAACCGGACACTGACCAAGGAAGAGATCGCGGAGCTGGCGGCGCCCCGCTAGCGGAGTTCGATGCCCACCGGGCAGTGGTCCGAGCCCATCACGTGCGGAAGGATCCAGGTCTTCTTGACGTGCGGACGCAGGCGGGCGTTCACGTTCGTGTAGTCGATGCGCCAGCCGACGTTCCGCTCGCGCGCCGCGGTGCGCATCGACCACCAGGTGTAGGCGCCGGCCTTCTTCGGAAACTCCTCGCGGAACACATCGTGGAATCCCGCGCTCAGGAACTCCGTCATGGCCTGGCGTTCCTGCGGAAAGAAGCCGGGGCTTTCGTGGTTGTCGTCCGGCCGCGCGAGATCGATCTCCTGGTGGGCGATGTTGTAATCGCCCGCGAGGACCACATCCTCGCCCTTCTCGGCCCGGCGCTTGAGGACCTTCGTGAAGAGCGCGCAGAAATCCAGCTTGAAGGAAAGGCGCGCCCCCGCCTCCTGGGAGTTGGGAAAGTAGGCGGAGATGACGTGCAGGTTGCCGAAGCGGACCCCGGTGACCCGGCCCTCGTCGTCGAAGCGCGCGTCGCCGATGCCGGTCCAGACTTCGTCGGGCTTCGTGCGGCTGTAGATCGCGGTGCCCGAGTAGCCCGGTCGCTTCGCGGGCGTGTGGACGGTGTGATAACCCTTCGGCTCGCGCAGCTCCGGCTCGAGCTGCTCGGGCCGGCCCTTGATCTCCTGGAGGCAGAGGACGTCGGGCTTCTCCTTCGCCAGCCAGGTCAGGAGACCCTTCTTGTGGGCCGCCCGGATGCCGTTCACATTCCAGCTGAGGATCTTCACGGCCCTAGCCCTTGGCGAGGCAGCACTGCTTGTACTTCTTCCCCGACCCGCAGGGGCAGGGATCGTTGCGGCCGACTTTGGCCTGCGTCGACTTGATCGGCGCCGGCCCCTGGCGCACCGGACGGCTGTAGAGCCACGCGCCCTCGATCCGCTGGAACTCCCCCTTCTCGTGGAGGGCGTGCTCCGCGTCCCCCTCCCGATAGTAGGCGGTGAAATCGACGAAGGCCGTATCGGGCTTGGGCGAGATCTCGTGCGCGTGGATGACCAGGCGGGTCCAGTTCCTCGCGCCCGCGTCATCCTGAGCCTCGTACGGCTCCTTCGCCGTGTCCTTGAAGGTGCGGTGCAGGTGGGCCCAGTCGTGGGCCACGTGGGCGCTGAAGCGGGAGCGCATCAGCTCTTCCGCGGTGGCAGCGATGCGCTGCTGCTTCAGGATCGGCTCGCAGCACTGGGCGAACGTCTTCCCGCTGCCGCAGGGGCAGGGCTGCTCGCCGCGGGGCGGCGTGAATTCTTCTTTGGCCATGGGCCTATGGGATACCGAAATCCGGCGCCAAACGCCAGCAGAAGCTCAATCGGCCCCGAGCCAGCGCCCGATCAGGGTCTTCTTCGAGACCGAGAACGCGCCGGACACCGCGTCGAGGTAGGGTTTGGCGGCGCCGCTGAAGAAGGGAACGAAGCCCTTGGACCGCACTTCCGAGATCGACTCCGCGTACGAGAGCAGGATCTTCTCGTAGAAGAGGCCCCCCGTGGCCTTCCCGGCCGCCTTCGTCGCCGCGAAGGCCATCGCGCCCGACACCTTGAGGAGCGGGAGCTTCTCGCGGCGCCGGATCTCCATCAGGCCGTCCCACAGGGTGTCGAGGGACGGCAACGCGTCCGCGGAGCGTCGATAGAGCGCCGTGTAGCTCGACGCGATCTCGTCCTTCAGGGCCCGCAGGTCCGCCGCGCTGAGCGGCGGCGTGTCGATCGGCATCGCCGAGGTCGCGCTCGCATGGGCCAGCGCCTCGAGGAGGCGGTCGACCGAGTCGATCGTCGTGCCGGCCGGAATCGCGCCGTCCTTCTCGAGCTCCGCCGTCACCCGCCGCAGGTACCCCTGGGTCCCGCTCGCGGCGTCGCCCACGAGCGCGAAGAACCAGACGGGCGAGAAGTGGAACGCGAAGATCCCGGCCACGTCGGCGAGGTTGCCCACGATCTTCCGAGGCAGGTAGTCGTCGGGCAGCTTCTCCCCCTCGCCCGTGCGGACGTCGCCGATCGACTCGATCAGGAACTTCTGGGTGTTGCCGACGAAGTACTTGTAGAACGTAAGCCCGCGGACCGACTTCGGGAGCAGCGTGTCCGTCATGAGCTTCGAGACGCCGCCCAGCGCGGCGGCGGTCGAGCGGAGCGCCCGCTCGGGGAGCGAGAGGGCGTAGACGAGGGCCTTCTTCAGGGTCATCGGCGTATAGACCTCAGGGCTGCCGGGTTGTGACCCGGAATCGGGTTTGACCCCCGGCAGCGCCCTGATCTAGACTTCAGCGACATGGCGCCTTCGCGGCAAGGAAATCCGTTCTGGACCTTCATGGCCGTCGCCCTGATCGTGGTGACGGCGGCCACGTACGCGGCGGTGTCGTCCACCCTGCCGGCCTGGATCGGCGCCCTCGCGGGCGTGAACCTGGCGACCGTCCTGCTCTACGGGTACGACAAGGCCGTCTCCGGAGGGACGAAGCTCCGCGTGCCGGAGAACGTCCTTCACCTGCTCGCGTTTCTCGGCGGAAGCCCCGCGGCGCTGCTCAGTCGGGCGATGTTCCGACACAAGACGATCAAGCCGTCGTTCCGGCGCACGTTCTGGCTGATCGTCGCGCTGCAGCTGACCGTCGCGGGCACGGTCTCGTGGTGGGTCCTGCGTCGCCCCTAGGCGAATTGGCCACAGAGCCCTCAGAGAAAAACTCTGTGGGCTTTGTGGGCTCTGTGGCTAATCAAAGAGAGTCTTTGTTTTAGGAATATCCCCTAGGGCAGCGTGCTCGCGAGGCCGATGGCCGCCCACGCGCTTCCCCAGTAGCCGTAGATGGGCTCCAGGCTCTTCATCTTATCCGGCGCCCGCTTCGGCGTCGTCAGCGCCGCCGGCGGCACGGGCCAGGATCCGTCGTCGCGCTGCTGCTCCAGCAGGAACTGGCGTCCGCGCTGGATCGCGTCCTTGGCGGTCACCGGCAGCGCGAAGAGGGCCTGCCCGGTGGCGAAGGCGTCGCTCGCGGCTCCCTGAAGCGACGCCCAGCCGCCGTCGGCGTTCTGCCGCGCGAGCAGCTCCTTCACGTCGTCGCAGGGTTCTCCCCGCTTCGTCGCCAGGAGCAGGCGGACCACGAGTCCCTCCAGGACCTTTCCCGGGGAGGCGTCCTTGAGGTACGACCGCGCCCGCGCGCCGTCGGCGTCCGGGAGGGCAAGCACGGCCCACGAGGTTGTGAGCTGCGTGGCCTCGGCGGCGGAACGGTTCGTCGAGAAGAGCTGGCCTCCCGGCTTCCAGGACCCGTCGGCCTTCTGGAGCTCCCGGATCCGTCCACGCGTGGCGTCGACGAACTCGGCGTCCCCGGCGCCGTAACTCCCGGAGAGCAGAAGCTGCACCATCGAGTCGAGACCGCCGCCGTCGCCCTTGTCCCGCGTGGCGTGCTTCAGGAGGGCGGCGCGATGCTGCGTGAGCTCGTCCGGAGCGAGAAGCTTCCCCAACTCGTGGAGATAGACCTCTTCCTTGTTGCCGCCGGGCTTCTGGGCGAACGGCGCGAGTTTCGCCAGCGTCTCGGCGGGAACCCCTTCCCCCTTGAGCGCGTCGAGTCCCGCGGAGGAGAGTCGGACCTTTTCGCGCTGCATCGTCGATTCCTTCCGGGCCCACTCCGTCCAGGTCGCGAGCTTGTCGGCGTCCAGCGGGATCCCTTTCGATTGCGCGATCCGGTGACTCCAGAGCAGGAAGGGAACGTGATGGCAGGAAAGGCAGTTGCGCTCCTTCATCCACGCGACGCCTTCCTTCTCCAGATGAGGAAGGCTTCGGGAGACGGCGGCGCGGACCGCCGATTCATCCTGGGAGACGAGCGCGAGCAGGAGTGATGCGAATGCGGCCATGTCGACCCTCCGAGCCGTTAACGGGCCGGGAAGGTCGGCGTTACACGGATTGCTACTCTTTGATGGTGTAGGCCATCAGGACGTCCTGCTCGCGGAGGAAGAGCTTGCCCCCGGAAACCACCGGGTGCGCCCAGCTCTTCGAGCCGCTGCCCTTCTCGGCCGGCGTGAACGTCCCCTTCGACTTGTACTCGGCGGGGTTCGCCTCGACGAGCGCCATGCCCCCCGACTCGCCGCGGCAGTACAGGTGCCCGTCGGCGTACGCGATCGATCCCTTGCCTACGCTGCGCTCGGACCACACCTGCTTCCCCGTCGCGAGCTCGATGCAGCGCAGCGTCCCCTGGTCGTGCAGGCCGTAGACGTGCTCGCCGACGAGCACCATGCCGCCGTGATGGATCTGAAACTGCGTGCCCGAGTACGCCTCCTGGGCGCGCATCTGGTCGCCCGCCAGCGCGACCTTGAAGGCCTTGCAGCCGACGCCGTAGCCCGCGGCGACGAAGACGATGCCGTTGCCGTAGACGGGCGTGGGCACGACCGCCCGGTCGCCGGGGAAATCCCCTTCCCAGAGGATGGCGCCGCTCGTCGCGAGGATGCCCGCGACGCTCTTGTCGGTCATGACGAGGTACTGCTTCACCTTGCCCATCTCGGCGAGGGAGAGCGAGCTGTAGTCGGTCGTGCCCTTGAGCTTCTTGCTCTGCCAGACGGTCGCGCCGTTAAGCTTGTTGAGCGCGATCACGGTGCTGCCCGGCGAGAGAAGCACCAGGTTGCCGTCGATGAACGGAGACTCCACGAAGCCGAAGCCCGGCATGCCCGCGCCGAAGCTCTTCATGTTCTTCTGCCACACCACGCGGCCGTCGGCGACGCGCACGCAGGTGATCTCGCCCGTGGGGGAGACCGCGACGACGACGCTGCCGTCGGTCGCGGGCGTGGACCGCGGGCCGGTCCCTCCCTGGGCCTCGGTGAACGGCGCGCCCACCGGCAGCTTCCAGAGGATCTTGCCGTCCGCCGCGGCCAGGGCCACGAGGTGGCACTTGCCTTCCCCCTCGCCCATCGTGAAGACGGTCTTGCCGGCGTGGCAGAC
>Ga0310813_10002827_pt1 | contig 10519 bp, 9 predicted proteins | sample YN3metagenome_FD_203086 | JGI IMG/M metagenome (GOLD analysis project Ga0310813, IMG submission 203086) | Soil microbial communities from experimental microcosm in Duke University, North Carolina, United States - YN3 | ecosystem: Engineered > Artificial ecosystem > Soil microcosm > Unclassified ... | reverse complement strand
GAGAGCGCCCGCGTCCGCACTCAGACTGCACGAGAACGCGACGGTGTTTTTGGATCGTGAAGCCTCGGCGCTATTGAACGGCGATCCGGGCGCTTAATACCAATTGCGGAGCCGGACGTCGATTCCGGTTCCGGCGAGCGCAGCTTCGAACGCCTTAGTGTCCGAGCCCATGTAGTGGTATGGGTAGACCACCTTTGGATGAAACGCCTTCACAGCGTCGGCAGCTTCCTCGGGCGTCATGGTGTAGGGCAGATTCATCGGCACGAAGGCCACGTCGATGTTCTTCAGCGCGCGCATTTCGGGAATGCCTTCGGTATCGCCCGCGATATAAATTCGCAGGCCGCCGTAGGTGACTATATAGCCATTTCCGCGGCCTTTATCGTGATAAAGCTTGCCTTCGGAAGGACCGCGTTTCAGGTTGTACATCGGGATGGCCTCGATCTTCCAGGCGCCGAGGGTCTTGGTCTCACCGTTGCCCAGGACCTGCGCCTCCGTTACCGTCTTGGCGACGGCCGCGGGCGCGATCACCACGCCGCCGGACTTCTTGACTTTCGCAATCATGGAAGGATTCATGTGGTCCCCATGGATATCGGTGATGAGAATCACATCGGCCTGGGGGATGCCGTCCCAGCCTCCCTGCGCGGGATCGACAATCACTACTTGGCCGCCGGCCTCTATCACCAGGCCCGCATGCATCACGGTGGTGATCTTCAGCGGCCCGGCACTGGTCTTGAATTGTTCCACATTACGCGCGGCGAAGGCCGACGCAGCTACAACGCAGCCGAGTACAATCGACGAATATTTCATAGACAGTATTATGCAGCATTTTGCGGTCGATATCTGCCTGTTAACCTAGTCGAGTGATCTCCCGCCGGGCCCTGTTCGCGTTCCCGCTGCTCGCCGCGTGCGGCCGCCGCCGCCAAAGCGCGGGATTTCGCGGTTACGCGTTTGTGGCCAATGAAGAAGGCCACGCCATCGCCGCCGTGGATCTGGAAGCGCTGGCCGTGGCGCGGCACATCCCGCTGAATGGCGCTCCCACGAGCGTGGTCTCGACGGCCCGGCGGCCTTTCGTCTACGCGCTCAGCCCGTCGAACGGCACCGTGCATGAGATCGAGGTGGACCGGTTGAGCTTCAACCGGCGATTGGCGGTGGCTTCATCCGCGCTGGCCATTGCGGTCGCGCCGGACGATAGCGCGCTGTATGTGCTGGCGAGCGAGCCGCAGTCGCTGATCCGCATCGCGTTGGATACGCTGAAAGTGGAGTGGCGCATGGCGCTGCCGCGAGATCCGGTGGATTTCGCGGTGGCCGTCGACGGCGCCACCGCCGCAGTGAGTTTCGCCAATGGCGTCCGGCTGGTAGATCTGGCAGCGCGCAAGTTGAGCGCGCCGGCGGGCGAAGGCGAATTCGGCGCGGTGCGGTTCCTGGCCGATTCACGCACGCTGGTCGCGGCGGATCGCGGGGCACGGCGTTTGTCGATTTACGATGTGCCCTCTGGCGGCGGCTTGATCACGCACTTGCCGCTGGCAGTGCGGCCGGATCACTTGTGTACAAACCTGGACCCCGACAGGCGCGCCACGGATGGCGGCCAATTATTCGTCACCGGCGAAGGCATGGATGCGGTGGTGGTGGTGTATCCATATCACACGCCTGAAGTTGCCGAGACGGTGCTGGCGGGACACGCTCCGGGGCCGATGGCGGCGTCGCTCGCGTATCTGTTTGTGGCGAGTCCGGGGTCGGGCGACGTCAATATTCTGGAGATCAATTCGCGCAAAGTGGTGGCGGTGGCTTCTGTAGGCGCCGATCCAGGTTTCATCACGGTGACGCCCGACGATCAGTACGCGCTAGTGCTCAACCGCAGCTCGGGGGACGTTGCGGTGCTGCGGGTGGGCGCGATCACAAAAAATCGCAATCGCCGAGCCTCGTTGTTGACGGTGATCCCGGTGGGCTCGCGGCCGGTGAGCGCGGCGGTGCGGGCGGTTTAAAGCGTGCCGTGCGTGGGAGCGAGCCAGCGCATCAGGAAGAAGCGGCGGCCGCAGAGAGAGCAGCGAAAGGGCAGGAGAACCCAGTGGAGCGCTTTTTCGAAGGCGTTGCGCGCGCCCACGCCGCGAAATTCGATCGATCGGCAATGCGGGCAATGCCTTGAAAATAGCACTGGCGGCTAACCGTCGGTCTTCGCGCCGCTGCCGGTCGAGGTGGCGAGGCGATTGCGGAAAGAACGCCCCGTGGCGGCGATCTTCGGCGCGTTTCCGCGGCTGAGATCGGGACGGCTGGCTTCGCGCGCGGCTTCGATCTGCTCCGGTGTTCTGACGTCGGGTTCAGAGAGCTTTACTTTTTCCTTCGCGCGCTCCACCTGGCGCTTGTGCCGTTTGACTAATCTCTTGTCCATACCTTAACACTACACCCGAACAAGGCACCCACGAGCACGGCAGCGGCGCGTAAGCGCCGGAAGTCACCGCAGCGACACGTGGCGGCGGCCCTCCCACTCGTCCGCCGAGTGCCTCGATACTGCTGGTAACCGCAAGGCGGCAACGGTCAAGCGGCGCGCTGCGCATACTTTGGCGTTTTCGCTTGCCCCGCCGCGGCCGGCACGCGGCATAGTCTCAAGCTGTCTTCGACGGCATCAACCGGCGCGAGACAGAAAAGGAGATCTTTACCATGGGTGAACCTATCGTCGTGTTTCCGCCTTCTCCGGCCGGCAATTAGCCGGTTGCCTCGGGGCGCTGGGTTCGACCGGCGCCCTGGTTCGAGTGCCAATTTGCAGCCCTCAACGCAGCATTCTTGCTTTCTGCGCGCTGCGGTACTATAGGTCCCACACAAAAGCGCGTGCTAGCATAGCGCTGTAATCTCGTTGAACTAAGCAATGGCTGCCTTCGGGAGAAGCCTTTGCCTGATTCTGACGCTGTGGATGGCGGGTTCACGCAGCCCGACGGTCATCCCGCCTAGATCGCCTGATTCTAGCCCCTGGTGGGATCAGGCCTCCCTTAAAATTCAGCAACACGCGCTGCGCTTGCGCAAGGCCGGAGACTTCCGCGCCGCCGCCGCTCTCTATCAAGAGGGTTATCGCGAAGCCGTGCGCCGCGGCGACCGGCTGGCTTCCGCGCGCTATCTCATGAGCGCGGGCGGCTGCGAACTGCTCGCGTTTCAGTATCGCGCCGCGCTCGCCAGCTTCCTGCGGGCTCGCGATCTGGCGAACACCATCGGGGATCATGCGGACCTGGGCGCCATAGCAGTGAATCTCTCCAGCTTGTATCTGGAAATGTGGGATCTGCCCTCGGCCAACCGCGCTGCCGAGGAGGGCTTGCGCCAAACGGAAATCCTGGCCAGCAGTGTCGCGAGCAGTGCAGCACGCGGGGCAACCCACGGGGCGGTCCCTCAAACAGCTGGGTCCTACTTCAAGCCGCACTTGCTGGTGCAACTGGGACGAATTCACAGCGCGCTCGGGAACGGTGAAGCCGACGCCTATTTCGGCGCGGGAATCGAGGCCGCGCGAGCTGCTGGAGAATTTTCACTGGAAGCGATGGCGTGGGATCAGCAAGGCGCCGGGGATCTTGCCGCAGGGCGGCTGCCGCAGGCGGAAAACAGGTTTCTCGAAGCGTTCCGATTGCGGCGACTTTTTCGTCCGGGGGATTTGGGCTGGTCCTACGGACATCTCGGCGCGCTGGCTTTCGCGCAGCATGATTTCAGGGCCGCTGAGCGCTTCACTCAAATGGCGCTGGACCATGCAAAGCGGGGCGCACCCGCCTGGCCGCAGTATCTATTGCTCCAACAGCAGGGCCGCATTCGCCTGGCACGGGGACAGGTGAGTGCTGCGTTGCACGATTTTTCTTTAGCCCTGGATGCTACCGCAGAGTGGCGTATCCAGATTCTTCCTGCCCGGTCATCTCTCGTTAGCGTCAACGTCGTGCTTGAACAACAGATTTTCGATTCGTTCATCCAACTCGCTGCGCAATACGCGCTGCAAACTGGGAATGCAGATTGGAAAGCGCGGGCATTCCAGGCGGTGGAGATCAATCGCGCCGCGAGCCTTCGCGAAAGCCTGGATTTGGCCGACGTCTGGCGCGAGAAACTTCCCCCGGAGTACTGGGAGACGGTCGCGCAGCTAGCGGCCGAAGAAGCGCGGGGGCGCGAAGCGGGAACGCGTGAAACCGAAACGCCTCATGCGGAAGCGGGCGGTACCGAAACGGGTGGCGACGCGGGCCCCATGAATGCTAACCGTCTCCGTTTGAAACTTACCGAAATGGAAGCCGAGGCGGGAATCGGACTCGAAGTGAAGAAAGTCGAGAACTTTCGCAGCCGGATTTCACTTATACATTTTCAGGAAGGACTAAGAGGCTCGGAATTATTCCTCAGTTTCGAGCTAGGGGAGAAGGAGTCCTACCTGTGGGCGGTGAGCCGGAGTTCGCTGAGGCTATACCGGCTGGCTGCAGAACGGGACATCGCAAAGTCCGTGCAGACGTTTCGCGAAGCAATTCCCAACGGCGGCGCCGAGGCCGTCCGGCAGGGGCGGCAGTTGTATCAGCAACTGTTCGGGCAACTCAAGTCACAAGAGGTCCAAAAGCCGGTGTGGCTCCTATCGCTGGACGGGGCGCTGTTTAACCTCCCCTTTGCGGCTTTGGTGAGCGGGCAGAACGATAACCCGGTGTACTTAATGGATACCCATACTTTACAAACCGTTTCGGGGGCGCTGCTGCTGAGAGCTGCACCGGACTCTGTGAGCAGCGGAAGCGATCGCCGGCGCGAGTTCCTGGGCGTGGGAGATCCCATCTACAACCAGGTGGACCCACGGTGGCGCGGTTCGGTCTCCGCCGGTTCCTCCACGGGCCAGCTGCAGCGCTTGGTGGGAAGCCGGAATGAGGTGGAGTCAAGCGCGAAGACCTGGGTGGCGGGAGGCGGGGCCGCCGTTGTATTACAGGGTTCGGAAGCGCAGCGGGAAGCGTTCCTCGGGAGGCTGGAGCAGCGGCCGGCGGTGATCCATCTGGCCACGCATGTGCTCTTTCCAACCGCCAACCGGGAACGGGCGCTGATTGCCTTCAGCCTGGGCGATTCGCGCACTGCTGGCTCACCCGGGATTACGGCGGAGCCCGAGTTTCTTAGCACCAGGGAGATTGCCGGGTTGCACGTTCCCGGGGCGCTGGTCGTCATGACCGGCTGTGCTACCGGCAGCGGAGAGGCGCACGCCGGTGCGGGACTTCTGGGATTAACCCGCGCGTGGCTGATGGCCGGCGCCAGCACCGTGATTTCGACAACCTGGCCCGTCGCAGACAATTCGGGCGGCCTATTCGCACGTTTCTATTTCTATTTGAGGAATCATTCAGCGGCCGAAGCACTGCAATTGAGTCAACGGGAAGCGGCGCACTCCAGAACCGGGCGGCAAGGGCCGGAAAACTGGGCTTCGTATCAAGTGACTGGAGGAATTCATTAGCCATGCTCCCACCAAGACTTGCCGGCAGCTCGCCCCCGGCGCCCAATGCGGACGGTACGTCCACGCCTCGGGGGTGCCCCGACGGGCGAGAATCTCAGAGGGAGACGAGGGGGCCCGGCCTCGAGGCGGTTCGCCCTTCCTTGGAGGCAGCCCAGGTATACGCCGGATGGGCGCAGCTGGTCGAGCGCATTCGCTTTAGTCAGACCGATGGCATGGCGGAACTGTATCACCTGTTCTCGAAAGGTGTCCGCTTCTATCTGTGCCGCCAGTTGGGGATACAGGAATTGGACGACAAAGTCCATGACATCTTTGTGGTGGTGGTCCAGGCCATCCGCCGCGGGGAACTGCGCGAGCCCGAACGGCTGATGGGATTTGTCCGTACGGTTGTCCGCCGCCAGGTAGCCGCGCACATTGACAAAGCCGTGCAGGCCCGGCGCGAGCAAATGGACCTGGACGCCAGTGCTCGTGTCCCCGACCCGAACGGAAATCCGGAAGAAGTCGCGATCTTCAATCAAAAAGAGGACTTAGTACGGCGGATCCTGGCAGAGCTTTCGAGCCGGGATCGGGAAATCCTCACCCGTTTCTACCTTGACGAAGAGAGCCAGGAAGAAATCTGTGCCGTAATGATCCTCACCGAAACCCAGTTTCGGCTGCTCAAATCCCGCGCCAAATCCCGTTTTGGCGAGTTGGGGAAGAAAAAACTGGCCCAGAGAACTTTAAACGCAATTTGTTTGAGAAAATCTGCGACCGCGTCCCACTAAGGAACAGAGTGCCACTTTGGCACGCTCTTGTTCGGTTCCGAGTTGGGTAACGCCTCAGGTAGGTACGGCTTCGATTTCGGCACCCCTTGATCCGGTGCCGAGGTTCCATGCCGTTCAGTTCGGTGCGGGCTAATTCGGCAACATTTTGCGGAAGTTCGTCCGCAGCGGCACGAAGCGGACACATGGAGGAAAGCATGTCATCGGATGCTCGGCCCTCGGTTCTCGTCCACGCCACCGAAGAGCTCCTGGAAGAATACTCGTTCGGACGGATCTGCGAGCCGCAACTCGGCTGGCTGGAAGAACACTTATTGATCTGCGCGCAGTGCCAGTTGGAGCTAGACGACATAGAGGAATATAAGGTCCTCATTAAAGCCGGCTTGGCTTCTTTTGAGAGTGACCGCCGAGCTGCCGCTGTTCCTCTGGACTTCCCGGCGGATCCGGGCTCTCTGAATCGCCTGGCGTCTGGACTGCGGAGGACACTCTCGCTCCATTTCGCGTGGCCTGGAATGTTAGCGAGCAAAAATTTGTTGGCGGCGGCCTGCTTGGTAGCGCTGGCGGGAGCCATCGTGGCTTGGCGGATGCAGTCGCCAATGACGATGGCGCCGGCCGCTTTTGTGAAGTTAGTCGCTTTGCGGGGCGGAGAAGACAGTGCTGGCGCTCCGTCCGGCCGTCCTCTGGATTTGGTGTTTGACCGAACGGATCTGCCAGCGGATTCCTCCTACCGGGCGGAAGTGGTCAATTCGTCGGGCCGTCAGATGTGGAGCGGAAGCGTGCGGATCGCCGACCAAAATCTTTCCATCCGAGTCGCCAGGCCGCTAAGGGCGGGAGCGTATTGGGTCCGTCTCTACTCTTCAGCCGGACCATTGCTGCGCGAATTCGGGCTGAATGTCGAGTAGCGGAACGTTTCCCGCGCACGTTTCCCAATGTTCCGTGGCGGCGGCAAGAAGCAGCGCTAAAATGAAACCTTGGAACCCACGACGCCCGCCGCACCGGCTCCGCGCCACGACTGGACCGTCGCCGAGATCGAAGCTGTTTACTCCGCGCCGCTCCTCGACTTAATCTTTCGCGCACAAACGATCCATCGCGCCTATCACCACCCCGGTGACGTGCAGGGGTGCGCTTTGTTGAGCATCAAGACCGGCGGCTGTCCTGAGGATTGTGCGTACTGCCCGCAATCGGCACACTATAGAACCGGCGTCGAACGCGGGGGATTGCTGAGCGTAGATGCGGCTCTGGAGGCCGCGCGGAACGCCAAAGCGCAAGGGGCGACGCGTTTCTGCATGGGCGCGGCATGGCGCGAGATCCCTAAAGGCGAGCAATTCGAACGGGTTCTCGACATGGTGCGCGGTGTGCGCGCATTGGGCCTGGAAGCCTGTTGCACGCTGGGGATGCTGACGGAGGAGCAGGCCGCGGCGCTGGCGGGGGCGGGTCTCAACGCTTATAACCACAATTTGGATACGTCGGCGGAATTCTACGGTGAAATCATCAGCACGCGGACGTATGCCGATCGGCTGACGACGCTGGACCGAGTGCGGCGCTCCGGTGTGACCGTGTGCTGCGGCGGCATCATCGGCATGGGGGAGAGCCGCCAGGAACGTTACCGGCTGTTGCGGGAGCTATCGACGCTGGATCCGCATCCGGAGAGCGTGCCTGTGAATATGCTGGTGCGCGTGGAGGGGACGCCGCTGGCGAGCCAGCGCGCCCTGGATCCGCTGGAACTGGTGCGCATGATCGCGGCCGCGCGAATCCTGATGCCGGCATCGATGGTGCGCCTTAGCGCGGGGCGGCTGTCGCTTTCCGATGAGGCGCAGGCCTTGTGCTTCCTGGCCGGGGCAAACTCGATCTTCATGGGCGACCGGCTGCTGACGACTCCCAACCCGGAGGCTGACGCGGACCGGCGGTTGTTCGACAAACTTGGCATGCGGCTGATGACTGCGGAGGCCGAGGACCCGATTCATGCCTGACGTGCTGATGCCGCGGTGCACGGCGAGGTTGGCGGAACGCCTGGCCGCGATCGATGCAGCGGGCTTGCGGCGAACTCTGCGGCCGCCATCGGACATCGATCTTTGTTCCAACGATTATCTGGGACTGGCGGGACATTCGCATCTGAAACAGCGAATGGCGGATGCGGTGATGGCGGAAGGCGTCGGAAGCACGGGCTCGCGCTTGCTGCGCGGGGAGCGCAGTGGATTCGCGCGTGTGGAACAGATGTTCGCGCGGTTCAAAGGGGCGGAACGAAGCCTGTATTTTTCGAGCGGCTATCTGGCGAATCTGGCGGTCTTGACGACCTTTCCAGAGGTCGGGGATGTGATCTTCTCCGATGAACGGAATCATGCGAGTCTGATTGATGGAGCGCGGTTGTCGCGCGCTCGCCGGGTCGTGTTTCCGCACAACGACGCAGAGGCGCTGTCACGATTGTTGCGCGAGCAAACCGGCGCGGGACAGAAGTTTGTGGTGGTCGAATCGCTATTCAGCATGGATGGCGATCAAGCGCCACTGGCGGAATACGCCGCGCTGTGCCGGGTCACGGGTGCCGAGTTAATCGTCGACGAAGCGCACGCGATCGGAGTTTATGGAGAGGGTGGCAGAGGCTTGGCGGGCGATGCCTTCTTGTCGATCAACACCGCAGGAAAAGCCTTGGGGGTCAGCGGAGCATTCGTGGCCGGGCCGGCCGATGCCATCGAATACTTGATCCAGCGCGCGCGGCCGTTTATTTTTTCGACGGCACCTCCGCCTGCCATCGCCGCGGCACTCGAAGCGAGTCTAGAGGTGATCGCTAATGAACCGGAACGCCGCGAACGCCTGCTGGCGCGCGCACGCCACCTGCGGGAGCGGCTGGGGCTTGCCGGGGATTCGCCGATCATTCCCATCATCATTGGCGAAAACGAACGCGCCGTGGCAGTCGCGCGCGAGTTGCAGGCGGCAGGCTTCGACGTACGCGCGATTCGTCCGCCGACAGTGCCCGCGGGAACCGCGCGTTTGCGCATCACCGTGAACCAGGAGCTCAGTGAACAGGTGCTTGACCGGTTTGCCACGGCCCTGGCTGCAGCTAGAGAGGCATGAAGGGCCTCTTCGTTACCGGCACCGACACCGGCGTCGGGAAAACAGTTGTGGCAGCGGCGCTGATGCACCGCTACCGCGGCGTCGGGCCGCTGCGGTATTGGAAGCCAATCCAGACCGGCATTGAAATCGATGACGACACGGCAACGGTGCGGCGGCTGGGAGGGTGCTCGGAGGACGAACTTTTCGACCAAGGCGCGCGTTTGTCGAAGCCGGTTTCGCCGCACTTGGCGGCGCGTTGGGCGGGTCAACGGATAGACCTGGGGGAATTACGCGGACTCGTTGGGAACGGCGGCGACGGCACAACCTGGATCGTCGAAGGCGCGGGCGGAGTGCTGGTCCCCGTCAATGAAACGCAAACGATGGCGGATTGGATCGCATATCTCGCGTTGCCGGCTTTAGTAGTGGCGCGAAGCGGTCTCGGGACCATCAATCACACTCTGCTTACTCTGGAAGCTCTGCAAACGCGCCGGTTGTGCGTTGCGGGAGTCATCATGATCGGTGAAGCGAATGCGGACAACCGGGCGGCTATCGAAAAGTACGGGCACGTGCCGGTAGTGGCGGAGATGCCGTTTCTAACGCCGCTCGATCCGGGATTGCTGGGCGCTTGGAGTGTGACCCATCTCGATGCGGAGTTTCTGCGGTGACCCTGAATCAGCGCGACCGCGCACACGTGTGGCATCCCTATACGCAGATGCTGACGCAGCCGCCGCTGCTGCCCATTGTGCGCGGCGAAGGCGTCTACCTATACACCGAAGACGGGCGCAGAATTCTCGACGGCATTTCCTCGTGGTGGGTAAACATTCACGGCCATTCGCATCCCAAGCTGAACGCGGCGCTGGCGGCGCAAGCGCAGGAGATCGAGCACGTGATCTTCGCCGGGTGCACTCACCGTCCGGCCGTCGAATTGGCTGAACGGCTGGTAGAGGTAATGCCGCCGGGTCTGAATCGTGTGTTCTATTCGGACAACGGTTCGACCGCGGTGGAGGCGGCGATCAAGATGGCGGTCCAGTATTGGCGGAATCGCGGCGAGCCGCAGCGCAGCGGGCTGATCACGCTGCATCACGCCTACCACGGCGACACCGTGGGCGCGATGTCGGCGAGCGAAGACTCGGTATTCACGCGCGCGTTCACGCCGCTGCTGTTTCCAGTAGAGCGCGCGTACGCGCCCTATTGCTATCGCTGTCCGCTTGGATTGAAACGCGAAACGTGCGGGATCGACTGTCTGGGTGATCTGGAGCGCTGCCTTGAGGAACATGGCGAGCGCACCGCCGCG
>Ga0310813_10002826_pt1 | contig 10522 bp, 7 predicted proteins | sample YN3metagenome_FD_203086 | JGI IMG/M metagenome (GOLD analysis project Ga0310813, IMG submission 203086) | Soil microbial communities from experimental microcosm in Duke University, North Carolina, United States - YN3 | ecosystem: Engineered > Artificial ecosystem > Soil microcosm > Unclassified ... | reverse complement strand
TTCCTCTGCGCGCCTTGCCTGCACCGCAAGCCATGCGAGCAGCGGCCGGCGCCAGCCTTGCGCCGAAGCAACGTCTATCGCGGCGGCTACGTCCTGCGGCGTGATCGTTCCGGCACGCAGCCGCAAACCGGCGGCAACCAGTTGCGACATCGGCTGCTCGGTTGGCGCGCGCGCCATGCGGCCGGCAAGATAATCGGCGTACGCGAGTTCCTCGGCGCCCGCTTCAGCGCGCGACGCTTCGAACCCCGGGCAGCCGTCGAACTCGAGGCTCGCAGTGCGCGCAGCGCAACGCAGGAGCTCAGCGCGCGCAAGCAGATCCAACCGCCCGGTGCGAGCAATCTCTGCCTTCGCGTTCTCGAATTCCCTCTCGGCGAGCTTGGTCTCGCCGGCGAAATAGTAGCGCTCGTATTGCGCGAGCGCGCCGCGCGCGTTCAGTTGCCAATCCAGCGGCGGCGGGCCGCTCGCGCACGCGGCGAGCAGCGCCGCGACGCACCAGGCGCACGCTCTCATGGCAGCGTGATTCCGGTTTCGCGCTGGAACGGCCATTTACGATTCATCTCGTCCACCAGGCGCGAGATCTTCCTCATGTTCTCGTCGACCTCGCCGCGCAACTGCGCCAGGTCCGCGGTTGCGCTCTTTGCGCTCGCGCCCACGCTTTGCGCATCCGCGAGCAGCGCATCCAGCTTCTTCATGCTGCCGCGCACATCGCCGATCAGCGCTTCGGCCTGCGTGACTGCCTTGCGCGCCTCGTCGACGACGCCTCCGTCGCCGAGCACCCGGCGATCGGCGTTGGCGAGCAGCGAATCGAGGCGCGACGTCGTTCGCTCGAGCGAGGCGAGAAGGCCGTTCGCGCGCTCGACCGTGCCGATCACCTTCGCGACCTGCTCGTCGCTGCCGACGAGCGCGCCAAGCATTCCGTTCGGACCGCTCATGCGCTCGCTGAGCTTCTGCAGGTTGGCGAACGTCGCCTGCACCGCGCCGCCGGACGAGGTCATCCGCTCGACGTTCTCGAGAATGCCCCGCGCCGTCGCGACGAGCTGCGGCATTTCTTCCGAGGTGTCGCCGCGCAACACCGGGCGCTCCGCGCCATCGGGCAGCGGCGGATCCTGCAGATTGCCGCTGTAGACGCGGATCTTCGCGCCGCCGACGAGCCCGCGCTCGAGCGTGAACACGCTCGACGTCCTGAGCCATTTCGCGTCGTCCTCGCGGACGTCGATCTCGATCTTCGCCTTGCCGTCTGCGCCCAGGCTGATGCGCCGGACGCGGCCGACCGGAAAGCCGGAAAACGTGATGTTCATGCCGATCGCGACGCCTTCGACGTCGCCCGCGATCAGGTACAGGCGCTGGGTGTGCTCGAACGTGCCGCGCGCGAACAGCACGTAGAGCACGAATCCACCGGCAATCAGAATCGTCGCCGCGAGCAGCATCCCGACCTTGACGCCGAGCGCCCGCGGAAGCGCTTTCAATGCGGATTCGGGATCCATCAGATGTACTTCGCCACCAAAGAAAGAATCTGAATCACGCCGATCACGAAGAACAGCTTCACCAGACCGCCGAGCACGGCGCTCGGTGCCGACCCGAGGTTGTCGCGCTCGGCCTCGAGCCCGGTTGCGACGGGAATCAGTGCGACCGCCATGCCGAACACGACGCATTTCAGCACCAGGCCGGCAAGGATCTGCGGACCGAAGACGTTCACGACGACGCGCGAAAATTCCTCCTCTCCCACGGTAGAAAAGCCGTACATGGCCACATACCCGAGGAGCGTCGCAAGCGCACAGCTCAGCGTGGTGAGCGATGCCACCGAAAGCGCCGCGCCGGCGATGCGCGGCACGAGTTCACTATGCAGCGGGCTTTCCCCCGCCTCGGCGCTGTCCTGAATCTCGCCCTTCACGGTCATCAATGCGATCTCGGCGCCGATCGCCGCACCCGAACGCAGGGCAACGAACAGCGCGGTCAACAGCGGCAGCACCTCCAGTACGAGAACCCGCAGCACGAGCTCGAACGAATATTGCGCAAGCCCGTACTTGCGCGCCGCGGTCAGCACGATTTCGATGATGACCAGGCTGAGCAGCCCCGAGAAAAGCAGATATCCGGGGAGGACCTGCCACGCGGTGTAGTAGATCTGGCGCACCGCGAACTCGCGCGTCTGCGGCTGGTAGGTCGAGGGCGAGAGCAACGCCGCCGTCGCCACGCCGGCGAAGCGCGCGACGCGCCGCCAGCTGCGCACGCGAAAGAGGATCGTGCCGGCAAAGGCCATGGCGCGAGTTTACCCATGCGAGAGAGCGCCGCGAACCCCGGATTTGAGCGAGGCGAAAAGAGCAGTAGAGTGTTGAAGGATTTGGGGGAATGTCATGCGCCGAGTCGCCACTGGTATCGCCGTGTGCCTGGTCATGCTCGCGTCGGCGGATTGCGCGCTGGCGCAGAAGGGCGGCGCGAAGAAGGCGCGCCAGCTCGAGGTCGAGACCAGGCCCTGGAAGGGCGACTTCGACCAGATGCTCGAGCGGCGCGTGATCCGCGTTGCAGTGCCCTACAGCCGCTCGCTCTATTACATCGACAAGGGCCACGAGCGCGGGATCACTGCGGACATGATGCGGGATTTCGAGCAGTTTCTGAACAAGAAGTACGCCAAGCAATTGCGCAAGAGGCCGCTGACGGTCTACCTGACGGCGACCACGCGCGACCAATTGCTTTCCCGGGTAGTCCATGGCACAGCCGACATCGCAGCCGGCAACCTTACCCAGACCGAGCGGCGCGAGGAGATCGTGGACTTCGTGCTGTCCCCGCTGATCGTGCGGGAGCTTCTCGTGACCGGATCGAAATCGCCGCCCGTCGCGTCGCTCGACGAGCTGTCCGGGAAGAGGTTGCACGTGCGCAAGGCGACCAGCTACTACGAAAGCGTGCTCGCATTGAACCAACGTCTGGCAAGAGCCGGAAAAAAGCCGGTGGAGATTGCGCCGCTTCCCGACGCGCTGGAAGACGAGGACAAGCTCGAGATGCTGAACGCAGGCCTTCTCGAATTCGTCGTGGTCGACGACTGGAAAGCGAAGATGTGGGCGCAGGTCCTGCCGAAAATCAAGGTGCGCGAGGACCTCGTGCTCCGTCCGGCAGGCCGGATCGGGTTTGCCATCCGCGAGAAGAGCCCCAGGCTCGCCGCGGAGATCGCGGAGTTCTACGAGAAGGAGGTCAAGCCCGACCTGTCGAGCCTGATGGCGAAGTATTACAAGCGCGTAAAGCAGATTGCGAACAATACGGACGGCGCCGAGTGGAAGCGCTTCGAGGCCACGACCAGGCTCTTCGAAAAATACGGCGCCCGGTACGGCTTCGATCCGCTGATGCTGGCTGCGCAGGGATTCCAGGAATCGCGGCTGCGCCAGGAGGCGCGCAGCCCGGTCGGCGCCATCGGCGTCATGCAGCTGATGCCGGCCACCGGAAGGGATCTCAGTGTCGGCGACATCACGCAGGTCGAGCCGAACATCCATGGCGGCGCGAAATACATGGACCATCTGATCAGCAATTACTTCCCCGACGCGAAGTTCAGCGAGGCCAACCGGACCCTCTTCGCCTTCGCGAGCTACAACGCCGGACCCGGCAACATCTCGAAGATGCGCAAGGAGGCGATCAGGCGCGGCCTCGATCCCGACAAGTGGTTCAACAACGTGGAAATCGTCGTAAGCGAAAAAATCGGGCTCGAGACCACGACCTACGTGCGCAACATCTACAAGTACTACGTCGCCTACCGTCTGACGCTAGCGGCGCAGGACGCCACCCGGAACGCGCGCCGGCAGCTGGAAGCACCGAAGAACTAGCGGCCGGTCGCCCGGCCGCGCTATTTCTTGCCCGGCTCCGGGACGACCTTCCAGGTCTTGTCGGGATTGAACTTGGTGGTCTTCTGCGCGGCCGCTTCGGTCCCGGGGCCGAGGTCCTTCTCGTACACGACGCCGTCATGGTTGACCATGAACGTCATGACGCCTGAGTTGCCGTAGGTCGCCGGCCAGGCGATCACGCCAAATCCGCCGATCATCTTGCCGCCGGCAATGTAGTCGTAAGCGCCGCCCTTCGCGTCCGGCCCCTGCCCCGTGAGGATCTTGTACTTGTAGCCGTGGTAGGGCCCGGGTTTCCCGTCGGTGGCCTTGTACCCTTGCGCCTTCGCGGCGTCGAAGAGCGGCCCCAGCGGGCTCGCCGGCTCGCCGGCTTTCACCGGGAAATAGAGGCCATCGCGCTTGCCCGGTGAGCTCGCCATCCGCTGCGCGTAGTGCAGCAGCTTCGCGTTATCCGGATTGCGCGTGTAGTAGTCGCGCTGCGCGTCGGCGTAGGCCAGCACCGACTGCACGGTGAAGAGCTCGTTGCGCCCGATGCGGCGGTTGAGAATTTCCTCTTTCCCAGCTTCCACGTCGAAGCGCCAGCCGGAATCCGCCTTGACGATCGGAACCGGAAACGGCCACTTGTCCTTGCCGACCGTGAGAATCGCCTTCGCATCGCCGGACTTTTCCAGCGCATTCGCTTCGTCGGCAGCCTTGACGAAGCGCTCGCGCGCTTCCTTGTCGGCTACCTTGTCACCGGACTGCAGCACCTTGTCCGATCCGGGTCCAAAAATAACGCTAAGCCCTTTCGAGTCGCCCGCCTTGGCCGCGGCAATCACCGCCTTCGCGGCTTCCTCGGGCGACGCGAATGTTTTCGCCTGCGGCTTCTGGGCCTTGTCCGCGGCAACCGCCGAGCTCGTCGCAACAGCGGCAAACGCCGCGAGCAGCGCAACGATCCCGCGCCGTACCGATCCTGTGCCTGCCTTCGTCGCAATCATGCTCGGCTCCTACGATTCTGTGCGATTCGTTTCGGCTCTTACCTGCGCCCGCCGCGGCCACCGCCGCCACCACCACCGCGTCCGCCACCGCCACCGCCGCCGCTAAAGCCACCACCACCACGTCCTCCGCCGCCGCCGCTCATGCTCGAGCGGCTGGATGCGCCCCGGCTGCTGAAGTCGCGTGTCGAACCACCGCCGCCGACGTCGAATGCGCCGCCGCCACCGCCGCGTCCGCCGCCACCACCCACACCACCACGATCGCCACCGCCGCCCACACCACCGCGATCACCGACACCGCCTCGATCGCCCACACCACCGCGATCGCCAACGCCGCCGCGATCACCGACGCCACCCCGATCCCCGACTCCGCCGCGATCGCCTACACCGCCGCGATCGCCCACACCTCCGCGATCACCAATGCCCCCATCACGGGCGAGGTCCTGTCGGCCTGCATCGGCGCGACCGCGAAACTGCTCGCGCGACTGCGCGCCCTGGCGCTGCTGTCCGCCGCCGAACTTCTGCTGGCTCGCCGAATCGCGGTACCCCGCGCCTTTGCGGTGCTCGGCGTTATGACTCCAGTTGCCATTGCTGACGTTGGTGCGATTGAAGTTGTTGTACTTGTTGACGTTGACGTTTACGTTGCCGCCACCCCAGTTGCAATTGCCCCAGAGCGCACCGCCGATCGCCAACCCCACGCCGAAGGTGAACAGCGCCGCCCCCGGCGCGTAAGGGTAATAGGCATACGGGGGGTAGGCCGGATACGGCCACGCGCCGTAGACGGCGGTCGGGTTGTACTGTGGAACGTAGACCACCTGCGGATCCGCAGGCTCGATCTTGATGACGGTCGTACCGCCTTCCTGCGCCTTAGTGACGTTTTGTTCCTTGCTGGACTTCAGGTTGCCGGCCGCTTCCGCCCTGCCGCGCAGTCTCTGGACCGCCTCGAGCACTTCCTTCTGCTGCGCCAGGAACGCATCGCCCAGCTTCTGCGTGACGTCGAGTTTCTCGTTCATCGCCGACAGCACTTGCGGAAACGCGGTCAGCGACTTCACGCTCGGATCCCATTTTTGCTGCTGCAGCGCGTCTTCGAGCGCTTTCTCTTTCAGCCCCGGATTCGCCTTTGCCCAGCGCGCGGCCTCGACGACTTCCAACGGATAGGTCGACGCCATCAGGATCTGCGCGACCAGCGAATCGGGATAAAGCGCGATCGGCGCGACCAGCGCCTCGATCTCTTCCTTCTTGAAGAGTGGCGCTGCCTGCGACGCTGCCTGCTGACCTGCCGGCTGCGCCGGTGCCTGTTGGGCGCGCGCGAGGGGCGCGAGCGCGACCGGCACGCTGAGCGCCGCCACAAGGATCGGCTTCCACAAAACGGTCATGTCATCTCTCCCTCAGGAATCGCACGACGCGCAACAAGCCAACAAGTAGGGATGCAACCGAAGAAACCGCTGTTCTCTCTACCCGACAGTATTCGCAGCTTGCGTCGGCGCGTAGGAGTCTAGAATCCTTTTCACTCAGGGACAAGGGGTGGGGCATGATTCGGATGTCGAAACACATTCTCGCCCACGTATCGCGCATCGCGCAGCTCGCGATTGCTTCCTCAGCGCTGCTTACATCCGTGTTATGGGCTGCGGAACCTGCTCCCGAGCGCAGGCCGGGGAGCAGCGCGCCCCGAATCGGCGTAGCCCTCTCCGGCGGCGGCGCACGCGGTCTCGCGCACATCGGCGTTCTGAGGGTGCTGGACGAGTTGCGAGTGCCCGTTCACTGCATCACCGGCACCAGCATGGGTGCGGTGGTCGGAGGTGCATTTGCCTCCGGCGTTTCCGCGGCGCAGATGGACGATACGGTCACCAAGACGGACTGGAACCAGGTGTTCAGCGATCGCCCGCCGCGCGCGGAAGTCTCCACGCGTCGCAAGATCGAGGACTACAAGACCCTGTTCGCGCCCGAAATCGGCGTGAGCCGCGACGGACTCGCGCTCCCCAAGGGCGTGCTTTCGGGCGTCTCGATCGAATCGTACTTCCGCCTGCTGACGGGGCCGGCAAGTGCAAACGACTTCGGCAACCTGCCCGTTCCATTCCGCGCGATCGCGGCCGACATCGTGACCGGCGAGGCTGTGGTGCTCGAGCGCGGAAGCATCTCGCAGGCGATGCGTGCGAGCATGTCGGTGCCGGGCGCGATGTCGCCGGTCGAAATCGAAGGGCGGCTGCTCGTCGATGGCGGCATCGTGAACAACCTTCCGATCGACGAGACGCGCAAGCTGTGCGCCGACGTGGTGATCGCGGTCAACATCTCCACGCCCCCACTGAGGCGCGAAGAGATCACGTCCGCGGTCAGCGTCTCGCTGCAACTGATCAACCTGCTCGGGAAAGCGAACGTCGACCAGCAGCTGAAGAGTCTCGGAGATCGAGATGTGCTGATCGAGCCGCAGCTCGGCGACATTTCGGCAGGGAGCTTCGATCGCGCTGCAGACGCAATCCGGATCGGCGAGAACGCCGCGCGCGCGCTCGCCGAGAAGCTGAAGCGTTACAGCCTGCCGCCCGAGCAGTACGCCGCATTGCGCGCGCAGCAGAATACCGGCCGCGCGGCGCTCGGCAAGGTCGACGAGATCCGCTTCGAAGGATTGGAGCGCTCGAATCCGGAAGTGCTGCGGCCGCTCGTGCAGTCGCAGCCCGGAGAGCCGCTCTCGGAGGAAAGGATCGCCGCCGATTTGCGCCGCATCTACGGGCGCGGCGACTACGAAAGCGTCGGGTACCGCATCGCCGAGGAAGGCGGCAGGCGAATCCTGCTGATCCAGCCGCGCGAGAAGACCTGGGGTCCGGACTACCTGCGCTTCGGCGTCGGCCTCGCGACCGATTTCAGCGGCCTGAGCCCGTTCAACATACTCGCCAGCTATCGCAGGACCTGGATGAACCGCCTCGGCGGCGAGTGGCTGACCGAGCTTCAGATCGGCAACCAGCCTAGCCTCTTCACGGAGTTCTATCAGCCGATCAACGAAGGCGGACACGTTTTCGTCGCGCCGTACCTCCGGTTTGGCCAGGTCGTCGAGGGCGTGTACTCCGACGGTCACCGGATCGCGGACTACAAGCTGAAGGAAAGCCGCGTCGGCTTCGACCTCGGCGCCGTCCTCGGCACCTGGGGCGAGGCTCGGGTCGGCCCCGTGCTGCGTCGTGTCGAGGCTAAGGTGGAAACCGGCTCGCCGGTGCTGCCCGGCCTGACCGAGGATGCGTCGGGGTTCGCCATACGCTTGTACGCCGACCAGTTGGATCACGCGTGGTTTCCGCGCAGCGGTCATCGAGCGATCGTGAATGGCTACGCGGGAAGCAAGACGCTCGGCGCTGCGCGCGAATACCAGCGGCTCGGTGCGAACTACACCGCAGTGCACAGCTTCGGCGCGCACACGTTCAACTTCAACGTCGCCGGCGGGACGGACTTCAATTCGAACCTGCCGCCCTACGACGGCTTCTCGCTGGGCGGTCCGCTGAACCTTTCGGGCTACCAGATCGGCGAGTTCAGCGGCCGGCGCATGGCGTTTGCGCGGATGCTGTACTACAACCGGGCATTCGCGTTGCCGGACCTGCTCGGGTCGGGCCTCTACTTCGGCGCGTCCGCGGAGGCCGGGCGCGTCAAGGGCAGCTTCGTAGCGCCCGCCGACAGCGGCAAGCTCTATTCAGGATCGGTCTTTCTGGGCGCGGACACGTTCCTGGGACCGGCGTACCTTGGCGTCGGATTCGGACGCGACGGTCGGCACACCGTGTACCTGCTGCTCGGCGCGCCCTGATCGCGGCTGACTTTACTTGACCGGTGGAGTCGCGGGCGGCAGGTGCCAGCGCTCCTTCGGCACGAGTTGCGGCTCCTTCGGCTCCACCATGTAGTGCGGCGAAAGGATCTGCACGCCGTGCTCGTTGAAGACGTCCTGGATGCTGGCATGCAGCCGGCTCAGTGCATTGGCGCGTTGCGCCGGATCCGCGAGAGGCGTGTGCGCGACGAGCCGGTACTCGACGTAGAAGTCCGAGAGCGCGGTCTGGCGCACGTAAGGTGCCGGCTCCGTCGAGAGTTGCGTCGTGCGCCGCGCCGCCTCCTCGAGCATCGCGTGCACCTGGCGCCATGGCGCCGAATAGCCGATCGTGACGGCAGCATCGAGAACGCAGCCCGTGCCGGGCACTGCGCGCGAATAGTTGCGGATCGCGGCCGCCATGACCGTGGAGTTCGGCAACGTGAGTTCCTCGCCCAGTCCGGTGCGGACGCGAGTCACGAAAGTGCCGAGGGACTCGATGGTCCCTTCACTGTCGCCGATTCGCACGTAGTCGCCTTTTCGATACGCGCGGCTGTACATCAGGATGAAGCCGTTGAAGGCCTGGCCGATGACGCTCGTTGCGCCAAGCGACACCATCAGGCCGACCAGCACCGATAGCCCCCTGAACGCCTCGGTCTGCGCGCCCGGCAGGTACGGGTAGGCGATCGCCAGCGCAAACACCCACACGATGAAGCTGAAGATGCGCCGCGTCGGCTTGGCCGTGTCCGCGTCGATCCAGGCGATCTTGCGGTCGCTGCGCTCGACCTGATCGAACAGCAGCCCCGCCAGGCGCAAGACTGCCCGGGCGATCAGGAAGATCACGATGGCGAGCAGGATTCCCGGCAGCGCGCCGACGATCGCGAGCAGCATCTCCATGCCCAGACCGAGCAGGCGGTCTTCGAGCTGCTCGCCCCATGGGCGCGTGTAGGGAAACCGCGAGAGAACAAAACCCAGCCATGCGCTTCCAAGAACGAGCGCCAGCACCCAGGCCACGAGGCTGAGCGCGCGCCGCGTGAGCAGGAAGACCTGCCCCGCGTCGAAGAGTCGCACGCCGGCGAGATGCAGCTTTCGCGAATGCTTGGCCGCGCTCGCGGACAGGCGCTCGCCGACCCAGCTGTTGACGCCGAAGATCAGCCAGAGCAATGCGCCGTAGAGCAGCGTCGCCGCGCCCGCAAACGCGGCCGACCACGCAAGGTAGCTCGGCGAGCGTTGCTCGTTCCGCTCGCCGACGGCCTGCTCCAGCCGCAGTACTGCCGCTTGTGCGATCAGCGCCGTGGTTTCGCCCGCCTGCGCGTCGATGTCGACGGAGGTCACGATGAAGGCAAGCGTGCCGCCGAGCACGACCCGCGTGCCGTGCGGCGTGTCTTCGGTGGTCACTAGCGGGCGACTTTCGCCAGCGAGCGTCCGCTCGATCCGCTCCATCGCGCTTGCGGCACGCTCGCGCGCCGTGTAGCCGGCGATCGGGCCGCGCAGGATGATGATCTGCCGGTTCGCGACGACGACCGGAACGCCGTCCCGGCTGGTCTGCGAAATCGGGCGCCCCGGCTCGTCGGCCGCGAACGCGGCGCCCGCTACGAGCAAAGGAGCAAGAAAACGCGCGGCGAGCACGCGCACCTTGCGGGAAACTTCAGCTCCGCACGAGCACCGCGCGCACGTTGGCGGTATCGACGGTCAACTGGTTGCCCTGCAGGTTGAACTTGTAATTGACCAGGTAGTCGCCGCGATTGACGATCAGCGTGTTCCCCACCACGCGGTAATTCTCCGAGTCCGTCGTGACGCGGCCATCCTTGTAGGTGGTCGTCGTCTTTACCCAGCCATCACGACCGAATTCGAAAACCTTGCTGCGAAAGTCCTCGCGACCGTCCTTCGGCGACCAGTCCGACAGGCGCCACCTCGTGCCGGCGAAGGGACCGGTCTCATTGTGCGAATAGTTG
>Ga0310813_10002824_pt1 | contig 10523 bp, 7 predicted proteins | sample YN3metagenome_FD_203086 | JGI IMG/M metagenome (GOLD analysis project Ga0310813, IMG submission 203086) | Soil microbial communities from experimental microcosm in Duke University, North Carolina, United States - YN3 | ecosystem: Engineered > Artificial ecosystem > Soil microcosm > Unclassified ... | reverse complement strand
CCCTGCAATCACCAGCAGCACCACAACCGCCCCCATCATTCTGATCGCGATGTGGCCGCTCGCCACAACCGCATCGGCGCGAGACCGGTCGCCGGGCACAAGAAGCGACTTGCCCAGTAGAAATCCGGCGGCGCCCGCCACCCAGATGGCAAATAGCTCCAGCACTCCGTGTCCTACCACAAACTCCATCAGGTAACCCAACAGTCCCTGGTTCGCAAAGTGGCCGGCGAATGTGCCGATGGCGAGGCCGTTGAAGGCGAGCAGCACGAGTGATCCGACCCCGAAGAAGACGCCACCGGCGAAGCACGCGATGGCCACCCGGATGTTGTTGGTGATGATGAATGACGCGATGACCGGCCGCCCGGTCGGCGCAACCGAGCCATAGGTTCGTCCGGAGGCGGCCCGCTCCCGCCCCGCCTCGGCTCGGCGCAGCATGACCTCGGGAAGGATCTGGCTCGCGAGCCCGGGCCGCTCGCGCATCAGGGCATAACCGCCGAGCGCAGGGGCTGTGAACAGCGCCCAGGCGAGGAGCACCAGCCAGCGGGCTTGCACCACCGCAGCCGGGCATTCGCGGGTGACCGCGGTCCAGACGCGGGACCAGGAGTGCTGTTCGTCCCGATAGAGCACGTTATGCCCGGCCGCGACCAGGCGCTCGAGTCTGGCAATGACTGCTCCGTCGGCGTGGTAGGTGCGGGCGCGAGCAAGGTCGGCAGCCAGCTCCCGATAGCGCGACGCGAAGTCGGGAAGCTCTTCAGGCGCGAAGCTGTCGAGCCCTGCGGAAGCTGCTCGTTCCGCCAATGTATGAAAGGCATCCCACCGATCGCCTTGGCGGGCAGCAAGGCGGTCACCCACTCCCTGGCGCCCGCCCAGCCTTCCACGGCGCCTGGCAATCTCGCGGGCATGGCGCTCGAGCAGGAACTCAGCGGGTGTGAGGCCCGGTGGTGCATGCTGGTCGGCGAACCGGGTCGCCAGGCTCGCCGCGATTCGGTCGCGCGCGTCCGCCGGCAGGTCGGCGGCGCGGTTGGCGTAGCTGGCAAGCAGACGAAACCGGTTCTCGTCGAGGGGAACGCCGTCCGGCGCGCGGCCAGGCTGAGGCGCAACCGTGCCTTGGCCGGCCAGGGAAGCCGCGAGCGGACTGGGGCGGTCTCGCACGACGACCGTCCCGGCGACCAGGTCGCCCAGGCGCTTGGCACGCGGATGAAAGGCAATGAGGCCGAGGCCGAGCAGGTAGGGCGGGGGAAGGAAGTCGGCGACTCGGAGCAGATTACGAAGCGCGGCGGCCCCCAGCGTTACCGGATGCCCGGTGTCCCGCACGACGCGAATCCCGACCGTGCGTTTGCCGGGCGTCTGCCCGCCCCGGAGCCCTTCGAACAGGATGAAGTACCCGTTGCCCAGCGCGAATGCCAGCCCCACGGCGACGGCTGCGAGCCAGGCTCCTCCATGCCGGGGTATGAGGCCGAGGCCGGCCAGCACAGCGGCCAGCAGGCCACCGGCCACCATTATGGTCGTGACGATGGCGCTGTCGATGACCGCCGCGAGCAGCCGTGAGCCGACGCCGGCGATCTCCAGGTCGAGCACGACGTGCTCGGGCGTCTCGACTTCGAGATGCTGGCGAAGGTCGAACGGGGCTTTGGTCGCCACGAGTCGCCGGCCGTTGGTGGATGCTGATAGCTAATCGCTCATGGCCAATAACCAATCCCTTTCGTAACTTCCTCTCGACCCCCGACACCGCGCGCCTAACCCCACGAGGAGTCGTCATGGCTTCCCTTGCGCTGCGCCCGCTGTCCATCGGCGAGGTGATCGACGCCTCCTTCCAGGTGTACCGGCGGCACTTCAGCGCTCTCGCCACGATCGTGCTGGTGTGCAACGGGCTTCCGGTGCTGCTCCAGGTCTACGGCCGGAGTGGGGGCGGGATCCACCTGGCGCTCACCCTCGTGTATGCCGTGCTGGTGGTGGTCCTCAGTCTGGTTGCCACCGGGGCAACCGTGTTCGTCGTATCGGAGAGCTACCTCGGGCGCGCCATCACGGCGCGGGAGGCGCTCAGTCGAGCGCTGCCCTTCGTGGTCCCGCTCATCGTGGTGTCTCTGTCGGTTGGACTCATGGCGTTCGTGGGTTTCCTGCTGCTGGTCGTTCCGGGCGTCATCGCGGTGTGCGGGCTTGCCGTCTCGGTGCCGGCACTGGTGGTCGAGTCCACGTCGCCCACTGATGCCATGGGCCGTTCGTGGGGCCTCACGCGAGGCTATCGCTTGCGCATGTTCGGGTTGTTCGTGCTCATCTTTCTGCTGATTCTGATTCCGTACGTCGCTATCATGGGGGCAGTGGGAGTGACCGCAGCGGTGTTGGGCGCGACCGGGGCCAAGGGTCTCACTACCGTCCTTATCCTGCTGGGTACTGTGATCGCAGCGATCGTGCAGCTCCTGCTCTCTCCGCTCTACCAGGCAGCCCTGGTCATCGCATACTACGATCTCCGGGTTCGCAAGGAGGGCTTCGACCTCGAGCTCCTTGCGTCCGTCCTGCAACCAGCCTGAGCCACCCGAACCAGCCTCACCTTCCGCCGGATGCAGCTTCCCACCGATTCGCTTCGCGCGGTCCTGGACTCGGTCTTTTCCGCACCGGCGTACCGCTGGGTCGAGGAGCCCCGCCCCCTGGCAACGTTGCGGACCTGGTGGGGCCGGCTGGCGGACTGGATCAGCTCGGTCCGGTCGCTGCATCCAGTGCTGTTCCAGCTTCTGGCGCTGGTGCTCGCCGCAATCCTGGTCGCCATTCTGGTTCACGCCGGCTACGTCTTCCAGCAAACTGTTCGGGCCGCCGCGCGCCGCGACCCGAAGACCGCGCTCCCATCCTCCCAGCGTCGACGGGACGCAACGTGGTATCTCGCTGCGGCCGATCAAGCCGCCGCCGCGGGTCGTTACCGCGATGCCCTCCGACTTGCATTCGAGGCGCTCGTCCTTCGCCTCGATGCGATGGGCTCGCTGCGCTGGGGGCCGGGCAAGACTGCGCGGGACTACTCCAGGGAAGCCCGGTTGCTGCCGGGTGACCGGGAGCGCCTTGTTGGCATCGTGGGAGTACTCTACCGGCACGTGTACAGCGGAGCTCCTTGCGGCGCAGCTGAGTATGCCGTGCTGCGAGGTGCAGCCGCCGGGGACTGGCATGCGGCCCCGGGTTGAGTTCGCCGTCGGACTGGGGATCTTCGCCATCCTCGCCGTTGGCGCTGCTGCGCTCGGCAGCCGCCGGCGAGGGCAGCCCGATTTCGATCCCCGCCGCTCGACCCTCCTGACCGGCCCGGACGGCGCGCGCGGCTACGCTGAGGCGCTCGAGCGCCTGCGGGTGCGGGTGGAGCGATTTCGCCGTCGTCCAATGGAGCTCCGCCGCGTGAGAGACGTCGGCAATGCAACTGTGCTGGCCGTGATCGGCCCCACCGAGGAGATCGATCCGCTCGAGGCAGCCGCCATTGCGGCGTTCGGCAAGCGGCATGGTCTGCTCCTCGCCGGGGAGGGTGCGGAGGCCGCCATGCGTTGCTACGGCTACGCAGTCGAAACCCGCCTGCATCCGATGCTGGCGGTGACGCCCGGCGAGCGGATGGCGGCGAGCGACTTGCGGGTGTGGGCAGTGCTCGCGCGCGCACAACCCAGAGCGCGACGCGCTCCCGCCGCCTGGGATGACCAGGGCTACGCGGCCTGCGACGTCCCACCGGTGTTACGTGCGGACACGCTGCTACGCACTGTCGGCGGCCGCGTCGTGGCGCTTCGGCTCGAGATGTCGGGAGGCCAGGCCGTCACCTTGGTCGCTGACGACCTTCTCTTTGCCAACCGCGCGGTGCGCTCGTCGAGTGCCGGGCCTTTTACCCTTCGGCTGGTGGCAGGACGTTACGACCGCATCCTCTTTGACGAGTACCACAACGGCTACGGTCCGTCGGGTTCGCTCGCGGGATCGGTTCTGGACTGGAGCGCGCGGTCCCCGTGGGGGTGGGTGGGCTGGCAGTTGGCCGGCATCGGGTTGCTGGCGCTAGCGGCCGCAAGCGTTCGATTCGGGCCGGTGCGGCCTTCACCTGAACGGCGACGCCGTTCCTCGCTCGAGCACGTTCGCGCGCTCGCGACGGTGCTGTCGGCGGCGAGGGGGCACGACCTCGCCATCCGGTTGATGCTACAAGGCCTGCGCCGTCGGTTGTCGCGACACCCTCACGCCGGACCCGAAGCCGGGCTTCGGGCGGACCCGCTGCCGTGGTTGGGCAACCTCGCCCGTCGCACCGAATCGGCCTCAGCCCGAGCGGCACTGGAATCGTTGAGTGCGCTCACGGCGCAGCACCAGAACGGTGAGGGCGTGCTGCGAGCAGCCAATGTGGTGGAGGATGTATGGGAGGATCTGAAGCCGTAGTTCCGTCGGGCGGGATCGGACGCCAGGCCGAGGCCGCGAACGATCTGGTCGGGGCACTGGGCCGCGTCGTGCTGGGGCAGGAGCCGGCGATACGCGGGACGGTCGCCGCCCTCCTGGCCCGCGGCCACGTCCTGCTCGAAGGGGTTCCGGGGACTGCCAAGACCCTCCTGGTCCGGACCCTCAGTCTCGCGCTGGGCCTCGAGTTCCGTCGGATTCAGTTCACTCCCGATTTGATGCCCTCCGACATCACCGGAGTGAATCTGCTCACCACCCAGGGAGCCTTCTCGTTTCGCCCGGGCCCCATCTTCGGCGACCTCGTCCTGGGGGACGAGATCAATCGCGCTCCCGCCAAGACGCAGGCGGCGCTGCTCGAGGCCATGCAGGAGCGGAGCGTGACCGTGGACGGCGTCTCCCACCCGCTGTCATCGGCATTCACCGTGTTTGCCACCCAGAATCCGGTTGAGTTCGAAGGCACCTATCCGCTCCCCGAGGCCGAGCTGGATCGATTCCTGGTCAAGATCGTCCTTGGCTATCCCGCTGCCGAGACGGAGCAGGCGGTCCTCCATCGGGTGCTCGATGGATTCGAGGCGGACGACCCTACCAGCTACGGCATCGACACAAAGGTCGGCGGTGTTGGCCTGGAAGAACTGCGTCAGGCGGCCCGCCAGATCCGGGTCGAGGCCTCGCTGGTCCGGTACGTCACCGCGATCGTCCGCGCCACCCGGACCACGCCGTCGCTCACCCTCGGCGCATCGCCCCGGGGGAGCGTCTCCCTACTCAAGCTGGCCCAGGCGACGGCGTTGCTGGACGGGCGTGATTATGTGATCCCGGACGACGTGAAGAACGTCGCTCCCGCCGTGCTCCGGCACCGAATCAGTGTGGCGCCGGAGCTCGAGCTCGAGGGCGTCACGCCCGACGCCGCTCTCGGCGCGATCCTGGAGCAAGTCGAAGCACCCCGGTGATACCGCTCCCTTCGCGACGGTGGCTCGCAGCAGGAGCCGGCCTCGCTCTGCTGGGACTCGCCGGACTAGCTTGGCCTGGCGCGCTCGGACTGTTGTTGGCGCTCGACGCACTCTGGGTTGCTGCGCTCGCGATCGATGCGGCCGCCGCGGCCGATACTTTCCCCATACAGGTCGAACGCAGCGCGCCTCCGGCGTTCTCGGTGGGACGGGCTTTTCCAGTGCGCTACCGCTGGCGACACGGGAAGCGTCGGCGGCTCACGGTTCTGGTGCAGGAGGCGTTGCCGGCGCCGCTCGGCCTCGCGACGGGCGTCCGTCGGCTCATTCTACCGCCGGGTGTGGCAACGGACGAGGAGCTGTCCATGCGTCCGGTCGCTCGGGGACGCGGCGCCGGTGGACGCATGACGCTTCGCGTGCTGGGGCCGCTGGGCCTGGCGTGGTGGCAGCGTCGCTTGGAGCTTCCTTGGGAAGTGGTGGTCTTCCCCAGCCTGGTAGGCGCATCGTTGCGGGCGCTCCCCCCGCAGGCACGCCGTCGCCGGCAAGCCGGCCTCCGAAATGTCCGGCGGCGGGGCGAAGGCCGGCTGTTCGAGGGGCTCCGCGAGTGGGTACCGGGCGACGACACCCGGATCATCGACTGGAAGGCAACGGCCCGCCGTGGCAAGCCGATCGCTCGTCAGTACGAGGATGAGCGACGAGAGCACCTGATCATCGTGATCGACGCGGGCCGCCAGCTCACGGCTGAGGTAGACGGGCTGCCTCGGCTCGACGCGGTGATCGACGCGGCGGTTCGCCTTGCGCACGCGGGAGTGGAGCACGATGACAACGTGGGCGTGATGGTATTCGCCGATGAGATCCAGAGCTTCGTGCCACCGGCGCGGGGGCGGCGCGGCCTCCGTGGCGTGCTGGAAGCCCTCGCCGCCGCGGAAGGCCGACTGGTCGAGCCGGACTATCCAGCGGCGTTCCGCTATCTGGCGATCCGCAACCGACGCCGGGCGCTCACCGTCTTCTTCACCGACGTGATCGATCGTACCGCGAGCGAATCGGTGGTTGGGCAGGTCGCAACGCTGCAAGGCCGTCATGTCCCGCTGGCTGTGACGCTGCGGGATCCCGCGCTCGAGCGACTAGCCTCGGTGCGACCGGTGAACGAGCAACGGGCGTTCGAGCGTGCGGCCGCGGAGGAGTTGCTTCTGGCCCGGGAGGAGGCGCTGGGCGAGATGCGTCGCCGGGGGATTCTGGTGCTGGACGTGCTGCCTGGTGCGGCGGCCGACGCAGTGGTGGAGCGTTATCACCAACTCAAACGGCGGGGCGTGCTGTAGTCGGGTGCTACGGATTGGTGGGCCGTGATCCCAGATCGCGGAATGCCGCGCTGAAGGCTTCGACCGCATCCGGATCGAGCTGGCTGCCCGCGACCCGCCGCAGCTCTCGCAGCGCTTCGTCAGGCGCGCGGGGATCGCGGTAGGGCCGCTCGGAGGTCATCGCGTCGAACGAATCGGCCACCGCGACGATGCGGGCCTCAAGCGGGATATCGTTCCCGCGAAGTCCATCGGGGAATCCGCTTCCGTCCAGCCGCTCGTGATGGGAGCGGATGATGCGCAGAACCACCGGCGACTCCCGGGCGAGCGGAGCCAGCATCCGTTCGCCCAGTTCCGGGTGCTCGCTGATCTGGTGCCGCTCCTCGTCGGTGAGCGATCCGGGTTTCTGCAGCAGCGCCTCACGGGTGCCGATCTTGCCGATGTCGTGGAGCTCTCCACCGATCCGGATCTGATCGAGCTCGGTCTCGTGCAGGCCCAGCAGCCTCCCGGTCTCGACCGCATATCGGCTGACCCGGACCGAATGCCCTCGCAGGTAGGCGTCCTTGGCCTCCATGGCCCGCGCGAGCATCTGGACACCTTCCAGGAAGAGTTCCCGGATGCGCTGGGCCTGTTCCTGGATCCGTCGCTCCAGGTGCGCCTGGTAGTAGCGATTCTGCATGACCAACGACCGCTTTTCGAGCGCGCGGGCGACGCGGGCATGCATCTCGCTCACCGAGACCGGCTTGACCAGGAAATCCGCCGCGCCCAAGTGGAGGCACTCGACAGCGACGTTGGTCTCGGCCATGCCGCTCAGCATGAGCACCGCGATATCAGGGAACCGGCGGCGCACTTCGGTGAGAAAGGCCATGCCATCGAGCTCGGGCATCCGCAAGTCGCAGATGACCAGCGGTAGCTCGCCGTCACTGGCGAGCAGCTCCAGGCCCTCGCGTCCGCTGGCGGCCTCCAGGCAGGTGAAGCCCTGGGCCTCGAGCATGCGCACGACAGATCGGCGGACGATCGCTTCGTCGTCCACCACCAGACAGCGCATCACGAGGCGGCTACCGGTTCGCTGCGCCGCGCGCGCGCTGCGTCGAGCACCTCGCGAACTTTGGTAGCCAGGTCCTCCGGCGAAAACGGCTTTTGCAGGAAGGGGACACCGGGACTCAGTAGCCCCCGGCGAATGATTTCGTCGTTGGTGTAGCCGGACATGAACAGCACCGGCAGCCCAGGCCGGATTCGCGCTATCTCGTCCGCCAGCTCCCGTCCACCCATGCGTGGCATCACTGCGTCGGTGATGACCAGATCGACCGCATTGGCCTCCGACGCGAGCAACTCCAAAGCCCGGTGACCGTCGGTGCTCTCACGGGTGGCGTACCCTTCGTTCCTGAGATAGCGGCAGGCGAAGCCACGGACCAGGTCTTCGTCCTCGACCACCAGGATGGTTTCGCCGGTGCCCCGGGGCGGCGCCTTCGCGGGCTCCCAGACGGCCGGCTGGCCACTCTCTGCCACCTGCGGCAAGTAGATCTTGAACACGGTGCCTTCGCCCGGCTCGCTGTACACCCAGATGTAGCCCCCGCTCTGCTTCACGATTCCGTATGCCATCGAAAGGCCTAGCCCCGTGCCGTGGCCCACCGGCTTGGTGGTGAAAAACGGATCGAACACCTGGGCCTGCGTGTCCAGATCCATACCGCGGCCCGTGTCGCTCACGGTCAGCCTGACATACGGCCCCGCGCGGACGAGGGTGGCCGGGTGGCGATGGGCGTACTCATTGTCGAGCATGACGGAGCTCGTCTCCATCGCCAGGCGGCCTCCCTGTGGCATCGCGTCGCGCGCATTGAGGGCCAGGTTCAGAATCACCTGCTCGAGCTGTGTCCGATCGGTCTTGATCCAGTTTCGATCGACGCCAAGACGCAACACCACTTCCCGGTCTTCGCCCATCAGGCGGCGCAGCACCGATTCCATGTCCCCCAGCACGGCGTTGAGGTCGAGCACCCGCGGCTGGAGCAGCTGCCGCCGACTGTAGGCGAGCAGCTGCCGGCTGACCTCGGCAGACCGCTCGGCCGCGCGGGCGATCTGGCCGACGTCCTGCTGTCGCTGGTCGCTTTCGTCGAGGCCCTTGGTGAGGAAGGTGCAGAATCCGAGGATCACCGTCATCATGTTGTTGACTTCGTGCGCCACCCCACCCGCCAGTCGCCCGATAGCTTCCATACGTTGCGCTTGCCGCAGATGTTCCTCGACCCGCTTTCGCTCGGTGAGGTCTCGCAAAACAAACGCCCCAGCGAGCAGGCGCCCGGTTTGAGCATCCCGGATCCCGAACGCATTGCACTCGACCTCGATCGGCTCTCCGGTCTCGACATGCCGGACTCGGCCGCCGAAGTCCCACGGCTCCCCCTGCCACAGGCGAGGCAGGACCTCTCGCGTGATGGTGGCGCGCGAGTCCTCGTGCCACAGGCTCATCAGCGAGATCCCTGCGGCAAGGGACTCCTCCGTGATACCGATGAGATCGCGCCCCGCCTTGTTGAGGTAGAGCACCCGCCAGTCGGGAGCGACCATCGCGATGAAGTCGCCCGCATTCTCGACCAACGACACGAAGCGCTGAACGTCCTCCTGCATGCGGACACGGCCGGTGACGTCGGTAGCGAGCACCAGCCGGGATCGCATCCCGCCGTAGAGCACTTCCTGACTGGAGATCTCGACCTCGATCCGGATGCCGTCCTTGCGCACGTGGCGATAGCGGCCGCCGACGGTGATGCCCGGCGCCCGACGGCGAAGCCGCTCCTCGAATGCGGGGAGGTCCTCCGGAGGTCGAATCTCGCGGATCGTCATCCGCAGAAACTCCTCCCGGGTCCAGCCATACTGATCGATTGCAGCCTGATTGACGTCGAGAAAGCGCAGTGACTCGAAATCATAGACCCACATCGGCGCCGGGATCCGCTCGAACAGGCTCCGGTATCGGGTCTCGCTCGCCAGGATCTCGGCCTCGGCCCGCTTGCGCTCGCTGGCGTCGAGAATGAAGGACGTCCACTCCAGCGGCTGGTGTCCGGTGACCGCCCCGCCGACGACCACCGGCACCCGGGTACCGTCCTTCCGGAACAGTTCCTTCTCGAAGGGCCGCACGACGCCGGTATGGGCCAGCTCACGAAGCGCCCGCTCGTCGACCTCGGTATGCTCGGGAGGATTGATTACGCCCCAGCGCAGGCGACCATCGAGCATTTCGCTGCGGGAATAGCCGACGAGGTCGAGGAACGCCTCGTTGGCTTCCAGCACGCGATCCTGATTGGCGACCAGCACACCCATTACGCCCGATTCGAACAGCGCGCGAAAGCGGGCCTCGCTCTCTCGGAGTGCGGCGAGCAACCGTTCCCGCTCCTCTTCGTTTCGGACCCGCGCCGTAACGTCGAGAACCGTCGCGCCGACCCACACCACGCGGCCCCAGGGCCCTCGGACCGGGAAGATGTTTCCGTAGAAATCCCGGACCGGCTCACTGGTGCCGGGCTCGCCGAGCCGCACGTGGACGCCGAGCACCGGCTCGCCGGTCTCGAGCACGCGCCGAAGCAGCGGCTCGCCGATTTCCCACGCCCGCGCCGGGAGCAGCTCGCGAACGGGGCGGCCGACATGCGCTTCGGGAGGTATTCCGTTGAATTGGGCGAACGCCTGGTTCACTCGAACGCAGCGGAGGTCACGATCGGCGTAGCCGATGCCGATCGGCGTAGCGCCGAGCGCGGCCTCCAGCATATCGGCAATGGGAATCCCATTGCTTCCCGACGCTTTGCTGCGCCGAAACCGGAGCACCAGCTCCCGTGCGAGCCACCCGACAAAGGCGGCGCCAATCACGATCAGGACCGTCAGCGGCCAAGTCATAGCGGGCGCTCCCGTTCCTGCGTCAATTGGGTCCATG
>Ga0310813_10002821_pt1 | contig 10529 bp, 7 predicted proteins | sample YN3metagenome_FD_203086 | JGI IMG/M metagenome (GOLD analysis project Ga0310813, IMG submission 203086) | Soil microbial communities from experimental microcosm in Duke University, North Carolina, United States - YN3 | ecosystem: Engineered > Artificial ecosystem > Soil microcosm > Unclassified ... | reverse complement strand
ATCGAGCTGTCCCGCCGGCTGTCGCAGTCCGGGGCGCGCACGGGCGTGAGCGCCGCCGTGCGCGACCGCGTCGCCGACTACAGCGCGCGATTTCCGAACGTGCTGTCCGCGATTCCTTCGCGCTACGGCGACATGCCGTATCGCCTGCTCTTCCGGTTGATCGCGGCACGCATCGACGCGACTCGGCGTGATGGCGCCGATGGGTATGCGACCGCCGGCGAGCTGGAGCGCGATCTCGGCGCGGTGATCGCGAGTCTGCGCGAGCACCGCGGCACGCACGCGGGGCTATTCGGCGTCGAACGTTTGCTGCGTCGCGTCGAGACGTTCGGCTTTCATTTGGCGACGATCGACGTTCGCCAGCATGCGAAGGTGCATCGCAGCGTGCTCGCCACGCTGTTGTCCGACCCGTCCTGGCCGTCGCGGGCGCCGGCTGAGCGTGCGACGCGCTTGCGCCGGGTGCTCGAGACACGCGAACCGCCGACTGTATCGCCGGACGCCGCGGCCACCAAGACGCTCGCCGTCTTCGCGGCGATCGGCGAGTGCCGCCGGCGTTTCGGCATGGACGCGGTGGGTCCGTACATCATCAGCATGGCGCAGGGTGTGGACGACGTCCTCGCCGTGCTCGTCCTGGCGCGCTGGGGCGGATTGGGCGGCGATTCGACCGAGCATGTCCCGGTCGACGTCGCGCCGCTGTTCGAAACCGTGGACGATCTCGCGCGCGCTCCCGACGTTCTACGCACGCTGCTCGACGATTCGTGGTACCGCGCGCACCTCGGCGAGCGCGGCAAGCGGCAGATGGTCATGATCGGATACTCCGACAGCAACAAAGACGCGGGAATCGGCGCGGCGCGGTGGGGGCTCTACCAGGCGCAAGCGGCGCTCGTTCAGACGGCGCGCGGCACGGACATCGATCTGACGTTCTTTCACGGGCGCGGCGGCACGGTCAGCCGCGGCGGTGGGAAGATCACGAGCGCGATTCTCAGCGCCCCGCGCGGGACGGTGCGCGGCCATTTTCGTCTGACCGAGCAGGGCGAGACGATCAACGCGAAGTACGGGCTGCGCGGCGTCGCGATGCGCACGCTCGAGCAAATGACGAGTGCCGTCGTGCTCGCGAGCGCGTTGCCGCGCGCCGACGATCCGCGCGAGGAAGAGTGGGCCGGCGTGATGGAGGAGATCGCACGGGAGAGCCGTGCCGCGTATCGCGCGCTCGTGTACGACGATCCGCATTTCGTCGAGTACTTCCGGCTCGCGACGCCGATCGACGTCATCCAGCGCATGGAGATCGGCAGTCGTCCCTCGTCGCGTCCAAGCGGTACGACCGACGGTGGTGCGGTGATCGAGGATCTGCGCGCGATCCCCTGGGTCTTCTCCTGGACGCAGAGCCGCCACCTCCTGCCGGGCTGGTACGGCCTGGGCACCGCGCTGGATCGTGCGGCAGAGCGCTACGGCACGGCAACGCTCGCCACCATGGCGCGCGAGTGGTCGTTTCTCCGCGCGCTCCTCGACGACGTCGAAATGGTGCTCGGCACGGCGGATCTCGCGATCGCGGCGCGCTACGCGGCGCTGGCCGGCGACCTCGGCGACCGGTACTTCCCCGTCATCCGCGCCGAGTTCGACCGCACGGTCGCCCGGGTGCTCGCGCTGAAGCAAGCGCATGCGCTGCTCGACTCCGATCCGGCGCTGCAGCGCTCGATCCTGCTCCGCAATCCGTATGTGGATCCGATGAGTCTGTTACAACTCGACCTCCTCGCGCGCTGGCGCGCGGCGGAGCGCCCGGACGACGATCTCTTCCGCGCGCTGCTCGCGAGCGTGCGGGGAATCGCGCAAGGGTTGCAGAGCACGGGCTGAAGGGTTTAACGTCGAGCCATGACCCAAGCGACGACTCTCGGTGAGCTGAAGAGCACGGAGTGGGCGAGCCCCGCTCGCCGCCAGCGCACCGTCAAAGACGAGATGCGGGAGAATCTGATCTGCCTGCTCGAGAACGGCTCACCGCTGTTTCCGGGCATCGTGGGATATGAAGAGACGGTGCTGCCGCAGCTCGTCAACGCGGTCCTGTCGCGCCACAACTTCATTCTCCTGGGGCTGCGCGGCCAGGCGAAGAGCCGGATCCTGCGCCAGCTCGTCACCCTGCTCGACGACGAAGTGCCGATCATCGCGGGCAGCGAAGTAAATGACGATCCCTTCGAGCCGATCTCGAAGTTCGGGCGCGAGCTGATCGGCGAGCGCGGCGACAAGACGCCGATCGCCTGGCTGCCGCGCGAGCTCCGGTTCGTGGAAAAACTCGCCACGCCCGACGTGACCATCGCGGACATCATCGGCGACGTCGATCCGATCAAGGCGGCACGCGGGGGGCATCTGCTCTCCGACGAGCTGACGATGCACTTCGGGCTGCTGCCGCGCGCCAACCGCGGCATCTTCGCCATCAACGAGCTGCCGGACCTCGCCGGCAAGATCCAGGTGGGCTTGTTCAACATCATGCAGGAAGGCGACGTCCAGATCAAAGGCTATCCGGTGCGGCTCAATCTGGACGTCGCGCTCGTCTTCACCGCGAACCCCGAGGACTACACGGCCCGCGGCAAGATCATCACGCCGCTCAAGGACCGCATCGGGTCGGAGATTACGACGCATTACCCGATGACGGTGGAGCTGGGATCCGCCATCACCCAGCAGGAAGCGTGGGTGGAGCGGAACGGCGGTGGGCGCGCGATCCGCGTTCCCGATTTCATGGCCGAGCTGATCGAGCGCATCGCGTTCGAGGCGCGGGAAGACAAGCGTGTAGACCGCCGCAGCGGCGTGTCGCAGCGGCTGCCGATCAGCGTCATGGATAACGTCCTCTCCAACGCCGAGCGCCGCACGATCGTCACGAAAGAGAAGACCGTGGTGCCGCGCATCTCGGACGTTTATGCCGCGCTCCCGGCGATCACCGGCAAGCTCGAGCTCGAGTACGAAGGCGAGCTGCAGGGCTCCGAGACGATCGCGAAGGATCTGATCCGCCGCGCGGCGGGCCGCACGTTCGAGGGCCGGGTGGGCGGGGCGAACGTGGACGACATCGTGCACTGGTTCGACGAGGGGGGCGCGCTGAAAGTCACCCCCGACGAGCGCTCCGAATCGCTGCTCAAAGGCTTTACCGTCGTGCCGGGCCTGCTCGCCCTGATCGATCAGGTGGGACTGGCCGGCAAGAAAGATCCGGCGACGATGGTCGCCGCGTGCGAGCTGGTGCTCGAAGGCCTCGTGGCCGAGAAGCGCATCGCGCGCAGCGAAGAGCTGGGCTACGTACGCGCGCGCACCGAGCAAAAGCCTCCGTTTGGGAAGGGGCCGCTGGGGACCGGCGGACCTGGCACAGGACCAAATCTCTTTACGTAGTTCGCAGCACCCCCCTCACAGTCGGGAGTCGCCATGGGCGAGCTAGTCTTTGGTCTTGTACTCCTCGCGGTTGCGTTCTTCCTCCGCCTCAGCGCCGCGACGGTGCGCGGCGAGAGCGCGGCCAGCAAGCCGATCAGCGGTGTCCTGCGCATTCTCAGCTACGTCGCGCTGACGATCGGCGTCATCACGGTGCTCGGCTCGACGACGGTCGTCATCAACGCCGGCGAAGTCGGTGTCCGACACGCGTTCGGCACGGTCGATCAGACGCCGCTGCTGGCCGGTGTACGGTTCGTCGCGCCGTGGTCCTCAGTCGAGCGCTTTTCGACGCGCGAAGAGCAGTGGCCGCAGGCCGGCGCGCAGGTGGAGGAGATCGAGGCGTTGTCCTCCGAGCAGATGGGCATGCACGTCGAGGTCTCGATTCGTTGGCAGATCGACCCGCAGCAAGCGCCGCGGATCTACACGGAGATCGGCGACGAAAACCAAATCCGCGGCGCGGTCTTGAACGCGATTCGGAAGGGCGTCCGTGACGGCATGGTGCAGTATTCGATCAATGACATCGCCAAGCGCACCCAGATCGCCAACACCATGGAGGCGCTCACGGACTCCGCGCTGGTCACGCAGCCGCGCGCGGGCGGGCGGGAGTTCCGGATCGCGACCGTGACGGCGTTCTTCCTGCGCGACCTGCAGCCGCCCGCGCAGGTCGTCCAGGCGATCAATAACAAGATCGCCCAGGAACAGCAGGTAGAGACGGAGCGGCATCGGGTGGAAGTCGCGCGCCTGCAAGCCGAGCAGCAGCGGCTTCTCAACACGACGCTCACGCCCGAGGCGTTGATGCGGCAGTACCTCGAGGTGCTGCGCGACATGAAGTCGTCGAACAATCTCGTGATTCTGGTCCCGACGCAGGGCGGCGTGCCGATCCTGAACATCGGAGATCTCCGACGGAATCTCCGGCAGTAATACAGCCGCTCGTCACGATCACGCGGCAGTACGCGTCCGGCGGGTCGGAGATCGCCCGCCGGGTGGTGGAGCGGCTGGGCGGGCAGTGGACGCTGATCGACAACGAGTTCATCGATCAGGTGGCCCGCCTCGCCGGGCTGCCGCGTGACGAGGTGGCACGGCGCGAGGAGCGCGGCCCGTCGTTGCTCGAGCGGCTGGCGCGCACGCTCGCGGTGGCGTCACCGGAGATGTTCGTGACCACCGGCGAGCATCCCATTCCGGTCGACACGGAAGAAGAGACGCTGGTGAAGACGACCGAGCGCGTGATCGCGGAGGCTGCGTCCGAAGGCCGCGTCGTGCTGGTCGGCCGCGGCGCCCAGGCCGTGCTCGCCAAGCGCGCGAACGCGCTGCATGTCTACGTCGTCGCGTCGAAGCCGTTTCGCAAGCAAGTCGCGATCGAGCGCCTCGGCGCCAATCCGGCGGAGGTCGACAAGATTCTCGATGAGACGGACGTGCATCGCGACCAGTACGTGCGGACGAACTACGGCCGTGATCGGCAGGACCTCACGCAGTACGATCTCGTGCTGAACGCGGAGCGGCTGGGATTCGACGGTGCGGCGAGTCTGATTGTGGGGGAGATCAAGCGGCGAGCGTGGACGTAACCCCGCGTCTCACTGCGCGCGTAACTCCGGCACCGTCATCCCCGCAAACGTCACCGCCAAGGCCACGATCGCGCCGCCGGCGGCAAGCGTCACGGGCACGCCCGCGTGCTCCGCCACGAGCCCGAATAGAAACGCGCCGAACGGCGCCATCCCGACAAAGACGAACGAGTAGAACCCCATGATGCGCCCGCGGAGGTGATCGGGCGCAGTCATCTGAATCAGCGTATTCGTTATCGAGTTATTGACGATCATCGCGCAGCCCGCCAGCGCCAGCAGCGCCATCGCGAGTCCCAGGTGCCGCGTCGTCGAAAACGCGATGAGCAACAGCCCGAACGCCGTTCCCCCAACCAGCATCAGGCGCCCGCGCCGCCGGATGCGCGCCGACGCGAGCGCGACGCCGAGTGCGCCGATCACGGCGCCGATCCCGATCGAGGACGTCAGCGCGCCATACCCGGTCGCCCCGCGGTGCAGGACGTCGCGCGCGAACACGGGCATCATCGTGATGTAGGGAAATCCAAAGACGCTCAAGATCGCCGTCAGCACCATCAGCACGCGCGAGCGCCGGTCGGCGCGCAAGTAGAGCAGCACCTCGCGAAAGCCGGTCCACGCCGACGTGGTTTTGGGCGGCCGCGGATTATAGGGCAGCCGCATGAGCAGGAGGCCGGCGATCACCGCGATGTAGCTCAGTGAATTGAGGAAGTAGCACCACGCGATTCCCACCGCGCCGATCAGGAAGCCCGCGATGGCCGGACCGATGACGCGCGCGCCGTTGAACAGCGAGGAGTTGAGCGCGATCGCGTTCATCAAGTCCTCGCGGCCGACCATCTCGAAGACGAATGCCTGACGCATCGGGATATCGAACGCGCTCGCGATGCCGAGCAGAGTGGCGAGCACCAGCACCTGCCAGACCGCGATGACGTGCGTCCAGATCAACAGCGAAACGGCGAGCGCCTCCAGCATGAACGCCATCTGCATGAACACGATCACTCGGCGCTTGTCCACGCGGTCGGCGATGACCCCGGCGTACAGGCTGAACAGCAGCACGCCCACGGAGCTGAGCGCCGACGTGAGGCCGACGTAGAACGGCGAGTTGGTGAGCGTGAGGATGAGCCATCCTTCGCCGACGTTCTGCAGCCACGTGCCGACGAGGGAAATCCCCTGACCAATGAAGAAGAGACGGAAGTTGCGGTGAGCGAGCGCTCCTAAGCCGTAGCGTCTCGTGGGCGGGGCAGCTTCGGTCATTGCGTGAAAGGTCGCGAGACCACGACATTGATGGTAGGCATGCGTTACACCACCTACAGCCGCTATGTGTCCGGGCTACTCGAGACGCTGAATCTGCAGGCGTTACTCGATCAGCTCGCCGATTTCCTGCTGCAATCAGGGTTCGCGGGCGGTCCCTACTCGCACCCATTCTGGGGCGAATTCGGCGAAGACGATCCGGATCGCTCGCTCGATGCGCTGCGCCAGGCGATTCTCCAGGCGCTGATGGATTCCGGCCAGCTCACGCCCGAGATGCTGAACGTGCTGCGCGGCGACTCCACCGGCGATGCGCAGAAGGACGCCGAGCTGCAGAAGCAGCTCGCCGATCTGCTCGATCAGATCGTGCAAAAGCTGATCGACGAAGGGTACCTCAACCTCCAGCAGGCGCCGAAGATGCCGGGCGCGCAGCAGCCGGTGCTCGGCCCGGGCGGCATGGCGAAAGAGGCGGCGCAGCAGGTGCAGTTCAATCTCACCGACAAGGGCATCGACTTTCTCGGCTACCGCACCCTCAAGCATTTGTTGGGCTCGATCGGCAAGTCGAGCTTCGGCGCGCACGAGACCGAGCACCTCGCGACCGGCGTCGAAGCCGAGGCGGCGAGCAAGCGCTACGAGTACGGCGATACGTTGAACCTCGACGTCAACGCCACGCTGTCGCACGCGCTCAAGCGGGAAGGCTTGGGCGTCCCGATCAATCTCGAGTACGACGACCTGATGGTACATCAGGCCGAGTATCGCTCGTCGTCGGCGACGGTGCTGATGCTCGACTGCTCGCACTCGATGATCTTGTACGGCGAAGATCGCTTCACGCCCGCCAAGAAAGTCGCGCTCGCGCTGACGCATCTGATCCGCACGCAGTTCCCGGGCGACACGCTGCGCGTCGTGCTGTTTCATGACACGGCGGAAGAGATTCCGATCGGCCAGCTGGCGCACGCGCAGGTGGGGCCGTATCACACCAACACGACCGAGGGGCTGAAGCTCGCGCGCCGGATCTTGCTGGGGCAACGCAAGGACATGCGGCAGATCATCATGATCACCGACGGCAAGCCGTCCGCGCTGACGCAGCCCGACGGCCGGATCTACGTGAACTCGATGGGCCTCGACCCGCACATTCTCCAGGCGACGTATCGCGAGGTCGCGCTCTGCCGCCGGTCCGGGATCATGATCAACACGTTCATGCTCGCACGTGACCGCAGCCTGGTCGAGTTTGTGAAGAAGGTCTCGGCGATTTGTCGCGGCAAGGCGTATTTCACCAACACGATGACGCTCGGCCAGTTCATCTTGATGGATTTCATGAGAAGGAAGACGCGCCGCGTCAGCTGAACCTTCTGTCGACCTTCCGGTAATAAGTAGCCTCAATTCCTTCGGTCGAGCCACGAGCGGTGCTTCGCGTCGCAGCGACGCCGTCACCACCACGATGACGCTGGGTCAATTCGTGAGCTAGGGCAGGTCGGCGGAGCCGCGATAGATGCCGTCGATCAGCTGAAACGTCCGCGGATCATATGCGTGGAGTGCTGCGGCGCAGTTGATGCCGTGATGCAGCGGGTTCGGCGTGGCGGGATTGGCGCAAAAATACGTCTGCGACATCTCGCCGAAAAACTCTTCCGAATTCTCCATCGCGTAGTCGCCCGTCCATAGCCCCTCGGTCACCGCCGAATCGTAGCGCTGCTCGATCCGGAGCCGGTCCTGATCCGAAAGGCCGATGTTCATGATCGTGTGCGCCAGCTCATGCACGCAGATGTTCTCGCCGCCCGCTTGCCCGCGCAGGTAGGGATCGTCCGATTCCTTGAGAACGTTGCGCTCGCTGCAGCCGGTGACGGGAATCGTCACGGTGCCGCCGAGCCCTCCGGCACCACGGGCGCAGAGCGAGGTGCCCGCGAACTGCGCGAAATAGATCAAGTCGCAGACCGTTTCGTCGTGAGCGAATACTCCCGTCAATGTCCCAGCGGCCTTCAGCGACGACGCGATGTCCGGGCGATGCTGCAGCATCGCCTCCAGCATACTGCCGGCGTCGCGCAGCGCGGCCGTGGGTACCGCGGTGCTGCCGGTCACGTACAGCGGAACACTGCACGAGACCAGCGGCATCAGCTCACGATAGGGCCGGTAATTCGGAGAGGTCTGGCCCGCGAGACAGGTCACCGTCTGCACGGTCGAGTCGTTGATGACGAGCCGCAATACCGCAAGACGATTCCCGGGCGGACCCAAACCGTTGACGATGACGTCGTAAAAGCCGACGGGCGCGGTGTCCGCCACGCTGACGTGGAGCGTCGAGCTCGTGCCGGTATCGGTCGCAACGCTGAATGATCCGCTGACCCCCGGCGGCGCGCCCGCCATGCTCAGTGCCACGGCTTCGCGGAAATTGTGGCGACTGATCGTGACCGTGACGGAGTCGGTGGCGCCCCGCTGCAGCGTGAGCGCCGACGGAGACAGCGATAGCGAGAAGTCGGCTCGCGGTCCCGTGCCTCCCCCATCACTCGCCCCGCAAGCAGCAGCGAGGAGTGTCATGCCGACGAGCCGCGCCAAGGCTGTGCGCATCGGCAGATGATACCACCGAACACGCTCCGCGCCCCGTCCGATTATGACGTTTTGTGCGCCGTGCCGGACCCTCAGTTCGCCACCTCTGTACAATGCCCAATCTCCAACGATCGATGGGTTCCTATGCGCAGGCTGCTCGTCCCCGTCTGTCTCGTTGCGTTCGCCTGTTCATCTGAGAAAGGCCTCGGCCCCGTCCCGCCGGGAAGCTTTGCCGGTATCGCGACGGGATTCCGGCACACCTGCGCGCTTCTCGCCGACACCACGATCGGGTTCTGCTGGGGCGACAACGCCGTCGGCCAGGGCGGCAACGGCGTGATGAGCACCATCGACTCGAATCCCATGGCGGTATCGGGCTTCCGGGCATTCACGCAGATCGACGGCGGCCAGGGTCACACCTGCGGCCTCGTGACCGGAGGAGCCGCGTATTGTTGGGGCATCAGCGATGACGGCGCCTTGGGCAATGACACGACGACGCGCTCAGCCGTTCCGGTTCTCGTCGCCGGCGGACTCACGTTCAAGCAGATCTCCACAGGATTCAATTCGACGTGCGCCCTGACACAGGCAGGCACCGCCTACTGCTGGGGCGCGAACGACTTCGGTCAGCTCGGCCGTGATACCACGGCCGCTCACACCCCCGTGGCGGTCGAGACCAATCTCACGTTCACGCAGATCACCGTGGGCCAGTACTACGCCTGCGCCATTGCGACGAGCGGCGAGGCGTACTGCTGGGGCGTGAACACCTTCGGCAACCTCGGCACGACCGACACGACCGCACATGCGGGACCGCGCCTCGTCGCGGGCGGACTGCACTACCGGGCGATCGCCGCCGCCAGCTACCAGACCTGCGCGATCACCACTCTCGGCGCCGCGTACTGCTGGGGCGCGGGACAATTCGGATTGTTGGGAAACGGCTCGAAGGACGACCATCGCACGCCGACACAGGTCTTGGGGGGGCACCAGTACTCGACCATCAGCGTGGGAGTGAATCACACCTGCGGACTCACCGTTGACCTGTTTCTCTACTGCTGGGGACTCAACGACAACGCGCAGCTCGCCGGAACGGCTACGGAGACGTGCATCCTCGGCCCGGCGGTTAGCGCTCCCTGCAGCACGAGGCCCATTCTCTCGGCGCGTGGACATGTGTTCCGCGCCGTCAGCGCGGGGGGCTTTCACACCTGCGCCATCGAGGTCAACGGTGGCGCGTTTTGCTGGGGCGCCAACGACCGCGGGCAGGTCGGCAACGGTCAGACCGGAGCGAACGTCGTCCCGGTGACGCGCGTCCCCGACCCGCCGCCGCTCCCGCCCGCGTCCTAGGCGCGCGCCGCGGGTCCGCGGCGCTCCGACTCCTCGTCGGCCTGTGTGGAGACGATCACGCTCTGCGCCAACGCGCTCGCTCCCAGCGCCGCCTCGCCGGCAAAGTACGCTTCCTCGCCGTGCTCGCTGAGATCGAGTCCCACCATTTCGTCGGCGATTCGCGCCCGCGCCCCGAACACGGCGCGCACGACCGCAAGAATGACGATGGTTCCCACGGCGGCGATGGCGATCGCCGCCAGGACGGCGTACAGCTGCACGAGCATTTGACCGGGATTGCCGGCGAAGAGCCCGTCGTTGCCCGCGGGGTTGGCGACCTTGCTGGCGAACACGCCCGTCAGCAGCGCGCCCGCGATGCCCGCGAGCCCGTGACAGGAGAAAACGTCCAGTGAATCGTCCAATCGGCTGCGCGAGCGCCGCTGGATCGCGAAATAACTCACGAACGCGCACAGCACGCCGATCGCA
>Ga0310813_10002820_pt1 | contig 10530 bp, 9 predicted proteins | sample YN3metagenome_FD_203086 | JGI IMG/M metagenome (GOLD analysis project Ga0310813, IMG submission 203086) | Soil microbial communities from experimental microcosm in Duke University, North Carolina, United States - YN3 | ecosystem: Engineered > Artificial ecosystem > Soil microcosm > Unclassified ... | reverse complement strand
CGCCCGCGGCAGCGGGCATCTCGTCACCATCGGATCGATCTCCGACTACATCGGCTTCTCCGGCTCGACCGCCTACGCCGCCAGCAAGTTCGGCCTGCGCGGCATGCACGAGGTGATTCGCCAGGAGACGGCGAAGAGCGGTGTGCGGACGACGCTGATCTCGCCCGGGCCTGTGGATACCGACATCTGGGACGCCGTTGATCCCGATTCCAAGCCGGGCTTCACCAAGCGCAAGGACATGATGCGGGCCGAGGACGTCGCGGCGGCGGTCGTGTATGCGGTGACGCAGCCGGAGCATGTCGCGGTCACCGAGATCCGGCTGCTTCCAGCCGTCTATACGCCGCGGGGGTGAGCCGTGCGCCGTGCGCTGTGCGCCGGACTGCTGTTCGTAACCGCCCTCCACGCCCAGTCGATTCCACCGCTCCCGGATTCGTCGGGGTGGGGCGTGCATCAGCTCGCGCGGGTACCAGCGCCCGACGGCTCGGTCTGGGTCGGAACGTACGGGCAGGGGATCTTCGTGCTGCGCAACGGCGCGTCGAGCTGGCAGCAGATTCGTTCTTCGAACGATACGCCCGCGCACGCGATTTCCTGGGACTTCGTCCATGCGTTCGGTTTTGGGCCACGCGGTGAGATCTGGTACGGCACAGTCGGCAATGGCTGGGGCCTGTCGACCGACGGCGGCAAGACGTGGAAGAATTGGGAGTTCAGCCAGCTCGGACCCGAGTGGCAGTACGTCACGCCCGGCGGTATCGGTACGCACGGAGACACGACATATATCGCCACCGCCGACGGCATCAAGTTGACGTGGGATGACGGGCAAACATGGCACGTGATCACGGATTCGATCGGCACGACAACCGCGAAAGACCCGGTCTGGGGACTCATCCGGAATCAGTACGTCCAGTGGTTCGCGGTGATGGACACTGCCCGATCTACGCTCGAGATCCGGACTCCTCGAGGGATAGAGACATCGATCGACGGCGGTCGCACGTGGAAGAAAGTCCGGCCGAAGTTCGTGATGCCGGATTACGTGGGCGCGCGGCCTCCTGACACCACAGGGGTGCCACGCGGCGGCACGGTCGCTCTGTCCCGCCACACCTGGTTCAAACGTCCCATCGCGCTGAAAGATCAGCCGTACGTCGACCAGACGTACCGATTCGGCTCGACCATGGGCGGCAACTTCCAGCCGCATCAGGGCGTCGAGTTCAACAACGCCGACGGCACCCCCGTCCACGCGATCGGCGACGGCGTCGTCGTGCATGCGGGACCGGCTGAAGCGGGAGCCCTCACCGTCGCGATCAAGCACGATCGGCGACTGACGACGGGCGACTCCGCCTATTCGCTGTTCTCCGTCTACTACCACAACTCGAAACTGCTCGTGCAGGTCGGCGACCGGGTCAAGACGGGAGACGTCATCGCGCTCGTGGGGAATACGGGCCGAGCCACCAACGACCATCTGCACCTCGAAGTGCACGCGTCACCGTTCGATTCCACTCGCCTGATCGTCGACGCGGCGGTTCGCTATCCGCCATTCAACCGCAATCCCGAGCTGTGGATCGATCCGTTGCCCGGCACCGGCGCGCTCGCCGGCCAGGTCTGGGACTCGGCGGGGCAACCGGTCTATCAAGCGCGCATCTACGGCCTCGTGAAGCCGGAGCCGCGCGAGACGCCATTCTCGTACATCGAGACCTACGGTCCGCGCAACCATCCCGATCCCGTCTACCACGAGCACTTCGCCATCTCCGACGTCCCGCCCGGGACGTATGTCCTCGGTGTTGAGATCGACGGTAAGCGCGTCTTCAAGCAGGTGAAGATCGAGGCGGGCAAACTGACGTGGGTGGAGTTCCGTCCGTGACACGCCTTCCGGCGCACGGCTCACGGCGCACGGCGCACGATTATCCGGCGCACGATTATCCGGCGCACGATTATCCGGCGCACGATTAGCCATGCACATCGAGCTCACCGAGATGCTGCGCTGCCCCGAGCCCCACCGCGAGGAGGTGCTCGTCCTCTCGACGGGCGAGGTGAAGGACCGCATGGTGCGCTCGGGACTCGTCGGGTGTCCCGTTTGTCACAAGGAATACTTCATCGCGCGCGGGATCGTGAACTTCCGCCGGCTCACGGACCGCCCGGCCAAGGGGACCTACACGCCGCCGTCGCCGTTGCCCTCCGCCGACGCCGCCAGCCTCCAGGCGCTGCTCGAGCTGTCCGGCCCCGGCGGCTACGTCATCCTGGTGGGTTCCGCCGTGCGCCAGGCGCAACGACTCAGCGAGCTCATGCCTGGGATTCACTTCGTGGGGATCAACGCGCCGAGCGAGCTCGACGAACAGCCGTCGCTGTCGTTGATCTATGCGAATGAAAAGATTCCGCTGCGCACTGCCGTGGCGCGCGGCGTCGTCGTCGGCGCCGATCTCGCGACCTCGCCATGGCTCGTCGAAGCGCATCGCGTGCTGCTGCGCGGCCGGCGGTTCGTCGTGGAAAACGAAGAGCCCGACCTTCCGATCGGGCTCGTCAAGCTCGCGGCGGAGCAGGGACTCTGGGTCGGAGAGAAGCGCCTCTAGCCCTCGATCGCCGCGGCGATCGCGTCGCCTGACGCGTATGCGGCATCGATCTGATCCTTGTAATTCTTCTCGATCACCCGGCGCTTCACCTTGAGCGTCGGCGTCAGCTCTCCCGATTCGATCGTGAAGTCTTTCTCGAGCAGCAGCACCTTCTTGGGCGTCTCGTACTTCGCGAGCTCGCGGAGCATGCTCATCACCTCGCGCTCCACCTTCGCCTGTGCGTCGGGGAGCGCGATCAGCTCGGCGCGCGTCGCGTAGCTCAAGCTCCGCTCGTGTGCCCAGCGCTCGAGGTTGTCGAAGTTCGGCACGATCAGGATGATGGGGAACTTGCGACGGTCTCCGTACATCACCGCGTTGGCGACGAACTTGTTGCGCTTCACCATCTGCTCGATCGGCTGGGGGGCGATGTATTTCCCGCCCGCCGTCTTGAGCAGCTCCTTCTTGCGATCGGTGATCTTGAGGTACCCGTCGGAATCGAGCTCGCCGATGTCGCCGGTATGCAGCCAGCCGTCGGCATCCACGGTCTCCTTCGTTGCGTCGGGCAGTTTGTAGTAGCCCTGCATGATGTTGGGCCCGCGCGCCAGAATCTCGCCGTCGCTCGCGATCTTGAGCTCGACACCGGGAATCGCCCGCCCCACGGTGCCGAGCTTGATGCGGTCGAGGGGATTGAGGGTGAGCACCGGCGACGATTCGGTCAGGCCATAACCTTCGATGACGGGGAGCCCCGCGCTGTAGAAGAACTTCGCGATGTCGGCGGACAGCGGCGCGGCGCCCGAGACGAAGAAGCGGATCCGGCCGCCGGTGCGCGCCCTGAGCTTCGCGAACACGAGCCGGTCGGCGATTTTCTTCTTGAGGCCGAGACCGCCGGGAATCGGCAACCCGGCGAGTGACAGCGTCGCCCATTGCTCGCCGGCGCGCTTTGCCCAGAAGAAGATGTTGCGCTTGATCGCGCTGCCCGACAGCGCGTTCTCGAGCACGCGGGCGTAGACCTTCTCGTACAGGCGTGGCACCGACAACACAACGGTCGGCTTCACCTCGCCGAGATTCGCCGCCACCGTATCGAACGACTCGGCGTAATTGATGATCACGCCGGCCTGGAAGAGCGTGTAATCGACCATCCGCTCGTAGCTGTGCGAGAGCGGCAGCATCGACAGGCATTCGTCGCCCGTGCCGATCGGAATCATCTGGAGCACGGCCTGCACGTTCGACCAGATGTTGTGATGCGAGAGCATCACGCCCTTCGGGTCGCCGGTGGTGCCGGACGTGTAGATCAGCGTCGCCAGATCGTCGGGGTCCACGTTCAGGGCCTGCTGCTTCCAGTCGCCGTGCTTCGACACGACGGCTCGGCCCTTGGCTTCGAGATCGGCCAGCGCCATCAGCCCGGCGCGTGACGGCACGCCGGAATCGAACGCGACAATCGTCTTGAGCAGCGGCAACCCGGCTTTGACTTGGAGGACCTTGTCCACCTGTTCCGCGGTCGAGCAGAACACGGCCACTGACTCGGAGTCGCGGAGGATGTACTCGGTCTGCTTCGCGGTCAGGGTCGGGTAGATCGGCACGTCGGCCGTGCGAGCGCAGAGGCACGCGTAGTCGGCGAGCGCCCATTCCGGCCGGTTCTCCGAGACGATCGCGACTTTGTCGCCCGGCTTGATGCCCAGCTCCCGGAGGCCGAGGGAGATCGCTTGCACGCGATCGAGCGCTTGGCGATGCGTGATGCCGAACCACGCACCGCCCACCTTGGACCGGAACGCAGCCGGGAGACTGGCGTGCCGGTCGATCGTCGTGAAGAACAGCTGCGTGAGCGTGCCCCCGCCTCGACTCATGGCGTGATCACCACGAGAAACGAGACGGGGCTGCCGGGGATCGGGGTTCCGTCGAGACGCTTCATGGTGGCGCTCACCAGCACGGAATCGGGGGGCGTGCCGACGTGCGGGCGCACCACGAGCTGCGTCTGGCCGACGGCGCCGGTCGATGTGGCGGTCGTGAGAACGGAGTCATTCGGCACAAATGTCACCAGCGAGTCGCCCGACGGAAAGGTGGTCGCCGTAAACACGACGCGGCGACCGCTCGGCACGCCCCCCGTGCCGAAGGCCGCGATCTGCAGCGGAGTCGAGATCGAGTCGACCTTGCCCACGGAATCTGGCGTCAGATCGATCGTGTCGCGCAGGGCGCTCAGCGCATTCATCGAGTCCAGGTGCGCCAGCACCGTCACGTTCTGCGGGTTCGAGAAGAGGTTGCCGGCCCGGGCTTGCAGGCGGCCGATGCCGACCGTCTTGGTCAGGGTGACGCCGGTCGTGCTGTCCAGCACGGCGATGATCGCGGTGTCGAGCGACGTCCAGAACAGCTGCTGGCCGCCGACCGAGTCGCCCAGACCGTTGAGCGCGCGCCCCGTGGGAAGAAACGTGTCCGGGAGCTCGACGCGGCCCGAATCGGGCAGCACGATCTCGATCGCGACGACCTGATTGACATCCGTGTTGATTTTGCAGGCGCCGAGCACCAGGCCGGCCAGGATTATCAACCGCCGAATCAGGGGGTCCCGGTCCTCTCTTCGGGCGAGCGAGCGGAGGCGGGAGCGCGCAGGTCCTGCAGCGCCTGCGTGGCGTGCTCGATCCACTTCTGCGCGTCGGGACCGCGCGGCGGATGCGCCAGGAACGTCTTGAGATGCTGCGCGGCTCCGTCGGGGTCGCCGCGCTGCAGCAGGAGAAACGCGAGCCCGTAGTGCGCACCCGCGAGCGAGCCGTCGAGCTCGAGGGCGCGGCGATAATGACGAATCGCTTCGTCGTACCGGCGCGTCTTGGTGAAGGCGATCGCCATGTTTTGGAGAATGCGCGCGTCGTTGGGATGATCGCGCAACGCCAAGCGGTAGGACGTCAGCGCGGCGTCATAGTCCCCCTGGCGTTCGAGGGCTAACGCCTCGTTGAGATAATCGAGGCGCTGCGGTCTGAGATCGTCGCCCGACGAGCCGTCTCCCCCGAACAAGCGGCGCCAGAAACCCATGGGCCGAAAATAGCTTGCGGCCGTTGACGTTCGCAATGTAGAATCCCGAACCATGCCGCTCCCTCCCCGCTCGTCCCGCCCCACTCCACCCGCCCGTTCCTCCGGCGCGAACCGTCCGGGGAGCAAGAATGCGCGCGGCGTGCTCCAGGTCGATTGGCCGCTGTTCGGCGAGCTGTGCCGCGTGCTCGCGCTCAAGGTGTTTCGCGAGTACGACCCGGAGGTCGTGATCGGCATCGCGAAAGCCGGCGTCATTCCGGGAGCGGTGGTGGCGAGCATTCTGCAACGCGACTTCGCGTCGATCGCGATCACCCGCAGCGCGCCGGGCGCGGCTCCCGCCATCATCGCCGGGCCGCCGCGACTCGTGACCGGCAAGCGGGTACTACTCGTTGACGAGACGTGCGAGTCGGGCAGCACGATGAAGCTCGCGCTCGCCGCCGTGCGCGAGCTCAAGCCCGCGGCGCTGAAGACCGCGGTCTCGTTCAAGACCGGGACGTACAAGCCCGACTTCTTCGCGCTCGAGAACGAGAACTTCATCATTCTGCCCTGGGACCTCGAGGTCATCGTCAACGGTGAGATCGTCGTCCGGCCCGATTACCGCGACCACGTGAAGGACATCCGTTGAAAGATCGTCTCACCGCAGCCGTCAAAAAATCCCGCGCCGGTTACACCGAAATTCGCGTCGAACGTACCTGGAGCTCCGCCGTCGCCTTTCGCGGCAAGCGGCTGGAGACTGCGACCGTCAGCGAGGACCAGGGCGGCTTCGTCCGCGTGCTCAACAAGGGCTGCGGCTGGGGGATCGCGTCGTTCACGTCGCTCGACGAGCTCCCCGCCATGGTCGCGCGCGCGAACGAGCTGTCGCGCGCCGTGCGGCTCGACGAGCCGATCCGGCTCGCGGACACGCCGCCACAGACCGCCGACGCGGTGCTCGACCTCGACGGCGACGTGCGCGGCATCGCGCTCTCGGAAAAGAAGTCGCTGCTCGACCGCTACAACGGCGCCATGCTGGCGGTCTCCGACAAGATCGTGGACACGCAAGCGAGCTACCGCGACGAAGTCTCCGAAGTGTGGTACGTGAATTCCGAAGGCACGTCACTCTACCAGCTGCGACCCGAGATCGTGCTCTCCGGGACCGCGATCGGCCGGCGGGACGGCAACATCGAGAAGGGACTCGAGTCGATCGGGCTGCGCAAAGGCTGGAACAGCGTGCAGAACTTCGGAGCGCAGTTCCGCGCGGTTGGCGAGCGCGCCGTGGCGCTGCTCGACGCCCCGCGCGTGAAGGGCAGCGCGTACCCGGTGATCCTCGACAACGAGCTCGCCGGCGTCTTCATCCACGAAGCATTCGGGCATCTGTCGGAGGCGGACTTCGTCTACGAGAATCCGCAGGCGCGCGAGATGATGACCCTCGGCCGCAAGTTCGGCAAGCCGGTGCTGAACGTCGGGGACAACGGCGCCGCCAGTGGGCTGCGGGGGACGCTGCCGTATGACGACGAGGGCACGCCGACGCAGGATACGCCGCTCATCAAGGAAGGCATCCTCGTTGGCCGCCTGCACTCCCGCGAAACCGCCGCGAAGCTCGGCGAGCGTCCCACGGGCAACGCCCGCGCGATTTCGTTCCGCCATCCGCCGATCGTACGCATGACGAACACCTACATCGCTCCGGCGAAGAATGGCGTCGGCTTCGCGGACCTGATCCGCGACATCAAGCTCGGCGTCTATGCGTGCGGCGCGTTCGGCGGTCAGACGATGCTCGAGAATTTCTCGTTCACTGCCGCCTGGGGCCACATGATCCGCGACGGCCAGGTCGCCGAGATGGTGAAGGACGTCGTGCTGGCGGGGAATCTGTTCCAGACGCTCGACCGCATCGACCATATCGCGGGCGACTTCACCTGGAATCAGATGGGCGGCGGTTGCGGCAAGGGCGGCCAGTTCCCGCTCCCCGTCACCGAAGGCGCACCGCACGTGCGCATCGAAGAAGCGCTGATCGGCGGTGACATGTGATCGACCAGTTGCTCGAGCATACGCGCGGCAAAGTGGACGGCGCGGATGCCCTCTGGCGCCGCGAGGAGCAGACCGCGGTGGCGTTCGAGTCCGGCCGGCTGAAAGCGGCCGGCATCTCCGAGGAGACGGGCCTCAACCTACGCGTGCTGGCCGGCGGTCGCATGGGCGTCGCCGGCACGACCGCGGCCGAGCCGGACGTCGCGGCGCTGGTGGTACGGGCGCGCGCCTCCGCGGGGCTGGGAGAAGTCGTCGATCTGGCCTTTCCCCGCCCGAGCTCCCAGTCCCTGCCGCCGATCCCGACGTTCTTCGATCGCACGGCCAACGCCTCGCTCGACGATCTGATTCGCATCGGCCGGCTGTTGGTCGAGCGGCTCTCGCGCCCCGATTGCCAGGTCAACGTGTCGGTCGAGCGCGAAGTCGCCGAAACGGCCGTCGGCAACACGGTCGGTGCGCGCGGCGAGTATCGGGGCACCGGGATCGCCGTGTCGGCCGAAGTCACCCGCATCGCGGGCGACGACGTGCTGATGATCTTCGACCAGTATGTGGGCGCCGACATGCCCGGCGACGCCGATCTCGAGTCGCTCGTGCGGTCCATCGAGACACGGCTCGCGGCGGCGCTCAAGATCGTCACGCCGCCCGACGGCGCGTTGCCGGTGATCTTCACACCCGCCGGACTCGCCGCGGTCGTTTTGCCGCTCGAGCAGGCGCTGTCGGGCAAGACCGTGCTGCAAGGCAGCTCGCCGCTGGCCGGCAAGGTCGGCCAACAACTGTTCGACGAGCGGCTGGCGATCGTGGACGATCCGCTGACGCCGGGCCGTCCGGTTTCACGCCCGATCGACGACGAATGCGTGGCGTCGCGCTGCACGAGCCTGGTGGACCGCGGGCTCGTGGGCCGGTTCGTCTATGACCTGGAGACTGCCGCGCGTGCCAAGACGGAGAGCACGGGCAACGGCCGGCGCGGCGTATTCGGGAAGCCGCACATCGGTTACACGAACATCCTGTTTCGTGTCGCGGACGGGGCAGGGATGCGCCATCCATCAGCCCCGACCGATGCGCTGGGGGGCGGGCTCCTCGACGGCGTCCGCGACGGCTTGATCGTCGACGATCTCATCGGCGTCGGGCAGGGGAACGTGATCAGCGGCGCGTTCAGCCATCCCGTCGGCCTCGCGTATCGCGTGCAGCACGGCGAGATCACCGGGCGCGTGAAAGACGCGGCGGTCGCCGGCAACGCCTACGATTTGCTCAAACGGATCGGGGGATTCGGCAGCGACGGGCGGTGGCTCGGCTCGCGGTGGTCGCCGTCGTTGCTGCTGGAAGGGGTCAGCGTCGCGAGCCGGTAGTTAGGCGAGCGCCTCCTCGTACGTCCTGCCGGCCGTCATCTCGTTGTAGACCTTCTCCAGGACGTCCGGCGTCGCCGACAGGAACCGGCAACGCTCGTCCCCCTTGCTGCGGCACTCGACTTCCATGACGGCGATCGTCTCTTCCGAAATCCGGCCCAGGAAGTCGGCGAGCATTCCCGTCGAGAAGAAGCACATCGGCGCTTGGGCGGTGCCCGGCTCGGCTTCCGCCCAGTCGGTCGAATCGATCGCGAGCGCGCCGGTGCCCACGGGCGTGATCGTCACACTCCCCCAGCCGTTGGCGGTGAACAGCTCGGCCAATGCGTCGCCGAGGAGATCGGCGTCCAGCTCGGTGGGGTTGTTCGCGGCGAGGAAGGCGCGATACAACCCGTCGCCGGCGGCGTAACCGACTTCCTGTAGCACCGTGACGAGCTGGTCGGGGGCGCGCGCGGCGAGGCTCGCATGGAGCTGCCGGACGATCGCGGGCGTGGCAGGTGCGTTCATATGGGAAGGCAACTTAGGGTTTCCGGTTTGCGCGGCGCAAGAGTTCGGCCTCGTCGATCTGTTCGACGCCCAGCGCCTTTGCCTTGTCGCGCTTCGATCCGGGGTCGGCGCCGACGACGAGCGCGGTGGTTTTCTTCGACAGGCTGTCGGAGACGTGGCCGCCCGCCGACTCGATGAGGTCGCGGACCTGCTGGCGGGACAGCGTGGGCAGCGTGCCGGTGACGACGTAGGTCTGATCGGCGAGGGGCCGCGGTCCCGTCGCCGTGGCCGTTTCCTTTAACGTGAGCCCCAGCTTCTCCAGCCGTTCGACCAGCTTGCGATTGCGCGGCTCGGCGAAGAACCCCGCGACCGCGTCGGCGATCGCCGGGCCGATGCCGCGTACCTCGCCGACCTCGGCGGCCGACGCCTTGGCGAGTGACTTCATCGAGCCGAAATGGCGGGCCAGGAGCTTTGCTCCCTGTTCGCCGACGTGGCGGATGCCGAGGGCGAACAGCAGGCGCGAGAGCGGCTGCTCCCGCGAATCGGCGATCGCGTCCACGAGCTGTTGCGCCGACTTCTCGGCGAACCCTTCGAGGGTGAGCAGGTTCATCGGCGTCAGCTCGTACAGGTCGGCGACGTCGTCGATGAGCTTCCCGTCGAGCAGCGCGCGCACGCGCTCGTAGCCGAGGCCGCGGACGTCCATCGCGTTCCGGCTGGCGAAATGCACGATCGACTCGAGGATCCGCGCCGGGCACGAGATGTTGGGGCAGTACGTCATCACTTCTTCCTGCGGATGCTCGACCTGCGAGCCACAGCTCGGGCACTTCTCCGGCATTCGATAGGGCTTCTCGCCCCCCGTCCGCTTCTCGCGCACGGGGCCGAGGACCTGGGGAATGACCTCGCCGGCGCGCGTGACCTCGACCCAATCGCCCTCACGAATGTCTTTGGCCGCGATCAGGTCCGCGTTATGCAGCGTCGCGTTCGAGACCGTCACGCCGCCGATCTCGACCGGCTCGAGCACCGCGTACGGATTGAGCGCGCCGGTGCGGCCGACGTTGATCCGGATCTCGAGCAGCTTGGTGACCTGGACCTCGGGCGCGAACTTGCGCGCGATCGCCCAGCGCGGCTCGCGCGTGCCGATCGTGCCGAGCGCG
>Ga0310813_10002819_pt1 | contig 10531 bp, 9 predicted proteins | sample YN3metagenome_FD_203086 | JGI IMG/M metagenome (GOLD analysis project Ga0310813, IMG submission 203086) | Soil microbial communities from experimental microcosm in Duke University, North Carolina, United States - YN3 | ecosystem: Engineered > Artificial ecosystem > Soil microcosm > Unclassified ... | reverse complement strand
CGCCGTCAGCAGCAACGACACATCGCCGGCGGACGTACGGGCGAGGGGCAAACGAACCATTTATTCTGGTACCGACCGGCGTTGAATGTCCGCCGCTATTCCGAGAACCGCCATGTCTAACCGAGACGATCTCATTTTGCTACTCGCCGCGCGTTCGGCGAGACGGGGAACCTTCACGTTAGCGTCAGGGAGGCAATCCTCGTTATACATCGACGCCCGGATGACCACAATGAGCCCGGAGGGCTTGACGCTCATCGGCCCCGCGGGCTTGGCGGCCCTGGAGGATGCGGGGTGGCGCGCCGACTCGATAGGTGGCCTCACGCTCGGCGCGGACCCGATCGCGTACGCGATGGCCTACGCCAGTGCGAAAAGCTCGCGACCCTTGCGTGCCTTCACCGTGCGCAAGGAAGCAAAGGCACACGGCGCGGGGAAGTTGATCGAGGGGCCGTTTCAGGCGGGGGACCGCGTCGTCGTGATCGAGGACACGGTGACGACCGGCAACTCGGCGCGCACGGCGGCGGCGGCGGTCCGGGCGGCCGGCGGCGACGTGATCGGCGTGTTGGCACTCGTCGATCGCGAGGAGGGGGGCCGCGAGGCGCTCGCCGCCGAGGGGCTCGACGTAGTGGCGCTGGCGACGGCAAGCGAGATCGTCGCGGCGATGGATGCCGGCGCCGCTTCGCCTCAGTGAATCAAGCTTCGTGCATACGCGGCGCCCCAGGATGGGCTGAGCGGGCGTAGCTCGCGCAGACGGTCGAGGTGAGGGAGTACCAACATCTGACGAAAATGCTGGAGCATTCCTTCGCCGTCGTACTGTTCGCGGAACTGCATCGCGGTGAGCTTCATCAGCGTGCGCACGTGCCGCCCGAAGCTTTGCGGTGACGAGTAGTCGAGATGGTTGGCGACGTTGGCGACGGAGAAGCCCGGATTCTCGAACAGCCGCGCGGCGCGAATCAATCGAGCCATGGCGAGGTATTGCTTCGGGGCCGGCACGCGCGCTCGGAAGAAGCGGCTCATCAGCGTGCTTGGCAGGACATCGAGATGTCGCGCGAGGGCGCGCACGGTAGCGACCTGCGGCGGACACGTAAAGAGGATCTCGAAGAAACGCCAACAATCGCGTGGCGCGCCGGCGAGATCGAGCGCGAGTTGGCCAAGTGCCTGGCGTTGCATGTCGTCGCCGCCGACACCGAGCAAGTACTGACGCAGCTCGCGCCATCCGTCGGAGTCGCGCACGTCGACGAGCCGGCGAATGCCCGTGGAGCCGAGGTTCAGCATCGCCTGCGGCGTCGAGCGATCCAATTGACTGAGAAGCGCGACGGTCGGCACGCGCGGGAATTCGCGGACGAGCGCGGCGACGCCCGCTCGCGCCTGCTGATCGCAACAGGCGACGGAGACGACGACCGCGCCAACGCGGTTCTCCTTGATGTCTTGCACGACTTCGGCAACCGACGAGCGATGCAGCGCTTGATATGAACCTTCGCCGGCTGCATCGACCCGCAGTCGCTCGGTCGGGGTGAGCATCGTTGCAATCGGTAGGACGGCGCGGGTCGACGGGGACGAACGTGAAAACATGATGTGCCCCATGGGTGGGTTGGGGGGATCACGGTGCGCGACGCGATATTTTCTCATCGCGCGCGCATTGTAATCGTCGGATGGCATGCGGACGTCATGCGGCGACGGTACTTCCGAGCGTGCGCGCGTATTTTTGATTAGATTTCTTTGGTGTGCCAACCGGATGGTCGCGACCGGTGTTGTTTCGCCGGCCGAGGAAAGTCCGGGCTCCACTGAGCGCGCTGCCAGGTAACGCCTGGGCACGAGTGACGAAAGGTGTTCGTGACGGACAGTGCCACAGAAAACACACCGCCGACGATCTTCGGATCGGGTAAGGGTGAAAAGGCGAGGTAAGAGCTCACCGTGCGTTCGGTAACGGACGCAGCAAGGCAAACCCCAGCGGGAGCAAGGCCAAATAGGCAGCGAGAGGCGCTCACCTCGATCAAGACGCTGCGGGTAGGCTGCTAGAGGGCGCAGGCGACTGCGCTCCGAGAGGAATGACCATCGGGACGTTCGTCGTCCTCACAGAACCCGGCTTATAGGTTGGCACAGCGGCGCGTTGCTTCGGCAACGCGCCGCGCTGTCATTCGTCGTCGAACTCGCGCGCGTGAGGCGGCCGCGTCGACGGACGTTCCTCGGTCGTACGCGGCGCCTGCATCAATCCACGCGACGGCATCCAGCGCCCCGTAAAAACCTGGCGCAGCGCGCGCCAAATGAGGCGAACGGCCACGATCATGCCGGCAAGGAGCAGCAGCGCGACCGCAAGCGTGATGAAGGGATGCTGCCAGATGGCGGTCGCTACGCCGGCGACGAGCACGAGCTCCGCGGTGTTGGCGATGCCATTGGTGACGGGTTCGGGCGACGCGTCGATGGCGTAGCGGAGGCCAAGCTTCGTGGTATGCGTCGTCACGGCGAGACCTCCGCCGAGCAGCGCCGCGACGAGAACGACCAGCGGATCGGAATGCCAGGCGGTTGCCGCGGCGAGCGCCGCCGCGGCGGGCGGGCGAATGAAGCTGTGGAGCGTCTCCCAGGCGGCGGCAACGCCTGGAATCAGGGTGGCCGAGAACTCAACGACATAGAGCGCGACCGCGATGACGATGACGCCCATGTTGGCGAACGCCTCGACCGTTGTCGGGACGTCGTGGACCCATCCGTATCGGACGGCGAGTCCGGTGACGGCCACGGTCGCGTACAGATTGAAGCCGGCCGCGTACGCCAGGCCGAGCGCCTGCATCAGCGTCACGAAGCCAATCACCTCAACGCGCTCCCGCCCCCCGCGGGGAGGCCGTGCATGCTAGTCGAGCAGGCGCAGCGGCATCACGAGGCAGAGGTACGTCGCCGGGTCGGCCCAGCCTTCGGGCTCGACAGTGGCGGCGCGTTCCGGCGCCTTGAACGTGAGTCGCACCTCTTCGGTCGGAATGAAGCGCAGGATCTCGAGCAGGTAATTGGCATTAAAGCCGATGTCGAGCGGGTCGCCGGAGTAGCGAACGGCGAGCTCGTCGGCCGCTTCGCCGAGGTCCGGCGTCTGGACGCTGAACTTGAGCATTCCCGCATTAAACGATAGTCGAATCCGGTGCGTCTGGTCGGAGGCGATGATCGACATTCGGCGCAACGCACTGGTCAACGCCTGCCGATCGGCAATGGCGACGCGATTGTTGTCGCGCGGGATCACTTGATCGTAGTTCGGATACGGCCCCTCGATGAGGCGCGTGAATACCGCCGTGAACGGCGAGCGGAACCCGAGATGGTTTTCGCCTTTCGCGATCTCGAGCTCCTCGTCTTCCGGAAACAAGCGACGGATCTGCTCGAGGGCCTTGGGAGGGACGATCAGATCGGTGGCGGGTGCGCCGGCCGACTTGATCGGGACTTCCATCTTCGCGAGCCGATGGCCGTTCGTGGCGACCATGCGCATCATATCGGGCTTGAGCTCCCACAGGACGCCGTTCAGGATCGGGCGGCTTTCTTCGGTGGAGACCGCGAAAGCCGTGTGCGAGATGAGCTTCTGGAGATCGCCGGAGCGAATCCGCCAACTCTCGTTGAACCGAACGTTCGGAAAGGCCGGGAACTCGTCGCGCGGCAGTCCGAGGATCTTGAAGTGGGTACGGCCGCAGTCGAGCGTGACACGTTGCTCTCCGGCGGCGGCAATGCGAACGGGAGCCGGGGGAAGCTCACGAGCGATCTCGCTGAGCTTCTTGGCGGGAATGGTGATGGCGCCCGGTGATTCGACGTCGGCCGCGACTTCGGTGGTCACTGCGATGTCGAGGTCGGTGCCGGACAGCCGAATGCCCTTGTCCGTGGCCTCGACCATGATGTTGGCGAGAACCGGCAAAGTTGTTTTCGCCGGAATGCTTGCAGTCACTGCGGCAAGACCTTCCTGCAACTTTTCCCGGGAGATCGTAAACCGCATCACGGCTCCTATGGTGTGCAAAACGCCGACGACTTACTAAGTCTTTCTAAAGAGCTTCAAACTAGTAGGAGTAGTAGAGCGCTGTTGGTCGCGTGGAAATCGCTGGAAGTTACACCGGACCAATCAGTTCGACTATAGCTGCTCGTGTGGATCGTGTGTGGGGAACGCGAGTTGTCCGGATTGTCCGGCGCGGAGTTTGGGGAAGAAGTAGACGAGGTGTGGAAAGGGGTGGGTTTTCTGTTCAATTCCGCAAGCTTTCCAACGCAGATTGAAGCTTTGCCAGGCGCTGCGCGAACGACGGATCTTCTTTCATCATCGCAGCGACGCGCTCGAGGCTGTGGATGACCGTCGAGTGATCGCGGCCGCCGAACGCGGCGCCGATCTCGACGAGCTGCATTCCGAGGAGCTCGCGCATCATGTGCATCGCGACCTGCCGGGGAACGGTGAGATTCTTGGTGCGGGTCTTGGAGCGAAGACCTTCGGTCGTTACGCCCCACTCTTTGGCGACTGACTGCTGAATGGCGGCGGTGTTGAGCGCCGGCACCAGGGAAGCGTCGCCGTCGGCCGGTTTCAGCTTATCGCGGAGGGCATCTCGGGCTACGTCGACCGTGATCTCACGATGCTTGAGGGAGGCGAACGCCAACAGCTTGATAATCGATCCCTCCAGCTCTCGCACGCTCGACCGGACGTTCTCGGCGATGAAGCGGATGACCTCTTCGGGGATCGTGAGCTCGAGGTGATCGAGCTGTGCCTTCTGACGCAGGATCGCGATGCGGTGCTCGAGATCGGGCAGCTCGATGTCGGCAACCATTCCCCACTGGAAGCGCGACACCAGTCGGGCTTCCAGACCGGGGATCTCCGACGGCGGGCGATCGCTGGTCAGGACGATCTGCCGGCCACCTTCATAGAGCGCGTTGAAGGTGTGGAAGAACTCCTCCTGCATGGCCTCCTTCCCCTTGAGGAAGTGGACATCGTCGACGAGGAGGAGGTCAGTTTCGCGAAATCGGCGCCGGAAATCGGCGGTGGTTCGGTTCTGGATGGCGGCGACGAGCTCGTTTGTGAACTGCTCGGTGCCGATGAACGTGATGCGGGTATCGGGCTTCCGCTGGAGAATCTCATGGGCGATGGCCTGCATGAGATGCGTCTTGCCGAGTCCGGTTTCACCGTAGAGGAAGAGCGGATTGTAGACTTTGCCTGGAGCTTGGGCGACTGCGTGCGCAGCGGCGGCCGCAAGCTCGTTGGACTTGCCGATAATAAAGTGATTGAAGGTGTACCGATCGCTTAATGGCGGCGAATTACTGGCGCCATTCTGTCCCTGAACAGGCCGTTGCCGAGGCTGTGCGATGAACAGGTCCATCTGCGTCCTGGTCCGCCGCTCTTCGGTGACTTTGAAGACCACGGAGAGCGGATGGCCGAGCGCGACCGGGGCAAGGCTGGCGAGAAGCTCGGAGTGCTTTGACTCATTCCAGTCCGCCGCGAACTGGTCGGGAGCGCCGACGTAAATGGTGTCGTCCGCGAGAGAGAGCGCCTCGGTGGGCTCGAGCCAGGTTTTGAACGTTTGCTCGGGGAGCTCTTGGCGAGCCCGGTCGAGCAATCGGCTCCAAGCTTCGTGGGCGGTCAGCGTCATGTGGGACGAGCGGGTAAGTCGAGGCGGGGGAGCGAAGCTAGCGCGCTATGTGGAAAAAGCAATTGCGTGAGGTGGTTACTTTGCCTTGATCTTGATCTATCCGCTGATGTGGGATACGTTTACCGGTTCTCAAGCCGTACCATTCGCACCGTTTTTGGAGTTATCATGGGCAAGCCGACGTATCGTCCCCGGAACAAGCGCCGCATCAAGACTCACGGATTTCGCACGCGCATGGAAACCAAGTGGGGACGCGAAACACTCAGCCGGCGCCGCAAGAAGGGACGCAAACGTCTCACCGTTAAGCTGCCAAGCAAGTACGCAGGCGCCTAACGAGAAGGGCGGCTTTGGCTTCTCGCGCCATCAGCGTTTGGCGCGAGGCACCGATATCCAGAATGTCATTCGAGAGGGGAGGCGGGTTCGGACGACGTACCTCGATGTCCGAATTCTCGCTTCCCCTCTTCGTCATGCGCGGGTCGCGATCGTGGTTCCTCGCTACAAGCACACCGCTGTTCGTCGCAATCGCGTGAAGCGATGGCTCCGCGAGCTCGTGCGTCTCGAGCTCCTTCCTACACTTCGCGCCGTAGTGCCGTGCGACGTGGCGATTCGTTCGCGGCCGAATGCGTACGACGCCAGCCTGGACGATTTGCGCGACGACATCAGGTTGGTCGTCCGACAAACCAAGGGTACGCCGGTCCGCTAGCATGCGAACCATTCTCATTCTCGCCGTGCGCGGTTACCAAGTGGCGATCTCACCGCTGCTACCGGCCTCATGCCGCTATTATCCAAGTTGTTCGGCGTACGCCATTGAGGCGATCGAACGACATGGCGCGCTCCGCGGCGCATGGCTCGCCGCTCGCAGAATTGCGCGGTGTCACCCGTTTCGGCCGGGCGGGTACGATCCGGTCCCCTAGATCACGGCAACTCGACCACCTGCATGGATAAACGCACACTGCTGGCGCTCGCGCTGATGGCGCTGGTAATCGTCATCACGCCGCGCTTGTTCTCATCGAAGCCTCCGGCCACCTCGACGAAAGACAGCGCCGTGGCGTTTCCGGGCGCAAAGAACGACACGATCTCGCGCGCGACCGGCGCAGCTCCCACGACGACACCGGCGGATACCGTGGCGCGAGTCGCCGCGGCTCCAGCGCCTGCTCCACCGGCTCCAGGTCGGACCGATACTGCGCCCCGAGAGATCGTAACGCTGCCGACGCCGCGCGCCGAGCTATCCCTGGTAAATCCGGGGGCGGTTCCAAAGACGGTGCGAATCGGCTCGTACAAAAACCTCCGTCCCGGACGCGCCGCCGACACCGCGGGCGTGACGATCAGCGACGGAGGAGCGCTGCTCGGGTATCGCGTCGTTCGCGGCGCGGACACGATTCAGCTCGACACGGTGAAATTCACGGTGGCGAAACAGGGATCGGCGATCACCTTCACGTCGCCGGCGGTGACGCTCTCATACGAACCGACGAGCGACGGGTATCGAACCGCGGTCAAGGGAACGGTCGCCGGCGCGACGCCGGGTGCCGCCCTGCTCGTCGATCTGCCGGCGACGATTCACTCGGTGGAAGCCGACACGTCGGACGACATGCGACATCTGGCGTTCGGCTACAAGATCCCGCTGCGCGACGTGACGAGCGTGCCATTCGGCAAGCTCGATCCGGGCGCCGTGCGAGCGGACAGCGGATCCTTCCAGTGGGTATCGGTGCGCTCGAAATACTGGCTGGTAGCGCTAATGCAGCCGGTGGGGGCCAAGCCGGCCGGCATCTTCCGTGGTCTGGTGATGCGCGGAGGTCCGCGACTCGGGAAGATCCCGAATCTCGCTGAAGCCACGACATCCCTCCCTCTCTCGAACGGCTCATTCGCGTTCGATTTGTACGTCGGCCCGCAGTCGTGGCAAGAGCTGCACGCGTTGGGCAACGATCTGGAGAACGTGAATCCATACGCCGGCTGGTTCCACGCGGTCGTGCAGCCGTTCGCGACGATCGTGATGCGCGTCCTGCTCTGGATGCGGTCGACGTTCCGGGTGAATTACGGCTGGGTGCTTGTGTTGTTCGGCGTCGGGATCCGGTTGCTTCTGTGGCCCCTCAACCAGAAGGCGATGCGCACGAGCATCCAGATGCAACGACTCCAGCCCGAGTTGACGGAGATTCAGAAACGCTACAAGGACAATCCGGAAAAGCAGCGTGAAGCGCTCGTGAAGGTGTACGCCGACCACGGAATGAGTCCGTTCAGTCCGATGCTCGGCTGTGTCCCCATGCTGTTGCCGATGCCGGTGTTGTTCGCGCTCTATTTCGTATTCCAAAACACGATCGAGTTCCGCGGCGTTTCGTTCCTATGGTTGCCGGACATTTCGCTGCGCGATCCGCTGTACGTTATACCGATCGTGATGGGCGCGTCGATGTTCGTGTTGTCGTGGATTGGAATGCGCGCGTCGCCGCCGAATCCACAGGCGAAGGTGATGAGCTACATGATGCCGGCGATGTTCACGGTCATGTTCCTCAACTTCGCGTCGGGCCTCAACCTGTACTACGCGGCGCAGAACATCGCGGCGTTGCCCCAGCAGTGGGTGCTGACGCGCGAGCGAGTTCGGGCGGGCGTTGGGGGCACCGCGAGCACGAATCCCGCAAGTCGCTCTCGAAAGACCTAGACCGGCGCCGACACTCGGGGGGGCGGCGCCTGTGGAGCGCGCATGCGAGTCACCTACATCGGCCACGCCACTCTTCTGCTCGAGCTCGACGGTATTCGGATCCTGACGGATCCGAACTTCGAGCCGAAGCTCGGACGCCTGCTGCCAAGGGTCTCGGCGCCGGGAATCGCGCTGACGGATTTGCCGAAGCTCGATGCGCTCCTCCTGACACACGCGCACGCCGACCATCTGTCATTCGATTCGCTCGAGCGGTTGCCGCGCGACATCCCGCTCATCGCGCCGCCGGCGGTGGCGAAATGGCTTCGACGCCTCGGCTTCGAATCGGCACGTTCGCTCGCGCCCGGCGAATCGATGCGGCTGCAGGATGTCGAGTTGCACGCGGCGGCCGCGACGCACAAAGGCAACCGATACGGTTTCGACCGATGGCGCAGCGCGGCGAACATGTATCTGCTCTCGGGGTCGACGACGACCTTCTTCGCCGGCGACACGGCGCTCGTCGACGACACGCATCACATGGTCGAGCGCACGTTGTGGAATCACGGGAGAGAGCTCGATCTAGCGCTGCTCCCGATTGGATACGCGCCGTGGTGGAAGCCGGGCTTTCGAAAAGGGCACCTGACGCACGAGGATGCGCTGGACTTGTTCGAGCGCTTGCGCGCGTCGGTATTCGTTCCGTATCACTGGGGGACGTTCCGACACGTGACGGCGACGGCGCACGACGCAATCAACCGGCTGAAGGCGCGACTCGCCTCGCACCACTTGAGTGACGCCGTGAAAATTCTGGAGCCGGGCGAAACGCTCGATCTGTCGGCTGGCGGCGCACACGCGACGCGCTAGATGGCGGATCAAGACAGCGCCAGTCCTCTCGACCTTTCGGATACGATCGTCGCCGTAGCGACAGCGCCGGGGCGCGGGGCGCTGGCAATCGTTCGGCTCTCGGGTCCGCAGGCGCACGCGATTGCGCGCGGCACGCTCGATCGTTGGCCCGACGGACCGCGTCGCGTCGTCGTATCGCCAATGCGTGATGCGTCCGGAGCCGAGCTCGATCAAGTCGTCGTCACCCGCTACGACGCGCCGGCGTCCTATACCGGCGAAGACGCCGTCGAGCTCGTCACACACGGAGGCTCTGTCGTCTCGACGACGGTGTCGGCGGCGCTCGTCGCGCGGGGGGCACGGATCGCTGGTCCGGGCGAATTCACGCGGCGCGCGGTCCTCAACGGCAAGATGGACGTGCTACAAGCGGAAGCCACCGCGGATCTCGTCGACGCCCGTTCACGCGCGGCGCAATCGGTCGCGCTTCGACAGCTCGACGGTGGCCTCAGCCGCAGAGTGCTGGAACTCCGATCCAAACTCATCGAGCTCGAGGCGCTCATCGCCTACGACATCGATTTTCCAGAAGAAGACGACGGCCCGATCGCACCCGCAAGAATTGCCGACGCGGCCCAGCGGCTGATTACCGCGCTCGATCAACTGCTCACAACATCGAAGACGGGCGAGCTGGTACGCGAGGGGGCACTCGTCGTTCTGGCCGGAGCGCCGAATGTCGGCAAGTCATCGCTATTCAACGCGCTGCTCGGCGAATCACGCGCGATAGTGACGAACATTCCCGGAACGACGCGCGACGCGATCGAAGCCGTGATCGACACCAAGGGCATACCCCTACGGCTCGTCGATACGGCGGGAATTCGTGAAGCCACGGATGTCGTGGAGCGACTGGGTGTCGAAGTAAGCGGCTCGTACGTCGCGCGCGCCGCGGTGGTTCTTGCCTGTGGCGAGGACGCCGAGAGCATGCGAGCGATCGGGACGGGATTGCTGGGACGTACGAGCGCTCCCGTCATCGCGGTGCGCACGAAGTCCGACCTCGCACCGCCGAGTGACACCGAGCTCGTATCGGCGAAGAACGCCGTCGGCGCTCGAGCCGCGGTCGCCGTGAGCGCCGAGCGCGGGGACGGACTGAATCCACTCGTTGAATTGATTCAAGCGCTGATCGCGGGGGGCGATGCCGCGACGGATCTCGATGCGCCGATTCTAACTCAAGAGCGGCATCGTTTCGCGATCGGCCGCGCGCGCGATGAGGTCGTCGAATTCCTCGCACGTTGGCGGAGTGGCGAGGTCCCCGCTCCGGTGGCCGCGGTTCATCTGCACGACGCGGTAGCGGCGCTCGAAGGATTGGTTGGCGCGGTCGACGTCGAGCAGGTGCTCGACGAGGTTTTCCGCCGATTTTGTGTCGGGAAGTAGGGTTACGCCGTCCGCGCCGCCGCGGGACCGACGGCCGCGCTCTCTTCGGCGCTCGCGCGAATCG
>Ga0310813_10002818_pt1 | contig 10531 bp, 7 predicted proteins | sample YN3metagenome_FD_203086 | JGI IMG/M metagenome (GOLD analysis project Ga0310813, IMG submission 203086) | Soil microbial communities from experimental microcosm in Duke University, North Carolina, United States - YN3 | ecosystem: Engineered > Artificial ecosystem > Soil microcosm > Unclassified ... | reverse complement strand
GTATTACCCCTTCGCCAGCCGGCTCTACCCGGGCGCCCTGGCAGTGCTGAAGCGTCTGCGCGGCGTGGGCACGACCGTGATCCTGACGGACGGCGATGTCGTCTTCCAGCCGCGCAAGGTCGAGCATGCCGGGCTGGCCAACGTCGCGGACGGACACGTGCTGATCTATATCCACAAGGAAGAGGCCCTCGACGACGTCGAGCGGCGCTTTCCCGCCGAGCACTACGTTCTTGTCGACGACAAGCTGCGCATCCTCGACGCCGCCAAGAAGGTCTGGCGCGCGCGCGTGACGACCGTGTTGCCGCGCCAGGGCCAGTATGCGCACGACGCGAAAGTGATCGGCGCCTTGCCGCCGGCGGACGTGACGATCGAGCACATCGGCGATTTGCTCGACTATGACCTGGCGCGGTTGCGCGCGGCCGCCGTACATCCAGCCCGAAGGTGATTCGATGAAATCGACCGCGAAACTTCACGACCTCGGCCAGAGCCTGTGGCTCGACAATATCACGCGCGAGCTGCTGAACAGCGGCACGCTGAAACGCTACATCGAGGATCTCTCGGTGACGGGGCTGACGTCGAACCCGACGATCTTCGACAACGCGATCAAGAACAGCGCCATGTACGACGGGGACATTTCCCGCGCGGCGGCGTCGGCCAAATCGGGAGAAGAGCTGTTCTTCCCGCTGGCCCTGGCGGATTTGACCCGCGCCGCCGACCTGTTCCAGCCGGTGTTTGCCAGGACAGACGGGGTGGACGGCTGGGTGTCGCTCGAGGTCTCGCCTCTCCTGGCCCACGACACGAAAAGCACCCTGGCGGCCGCGTTCGACCTCCACAAGCGTGCCGGCAAGCCCAACCTCTTGATCAAGATTCCCGGCACCGCGGAGGGACTGCCCGCCATTGAAGCCGCGATCTTCGCCGGCGTACCGGTCAATGTCACACTGCTGTTCTCTCGCGAACAATACGTTGCGGCGGCCGAAGCGTACTTGCGCGGCGTCGAACGGCGGATCGCGGCAGGGCTAAATCCGGCGGTCGCCTCGGTGGCTTCGATCTTTGTAAGTCGCTGGGACGTCGCGGTCGCGAGCAAAGTGCCCGCTGAGCTCGGCAACCGGCTAGGCATCGCCATAGCCCAGCGCGCCTACAAGGCCTATCTCGAGTTGCTCGAGTCGCCGCGCTTTCGGCGCGCGGCCAACAGCGGCGCCCGAGCCCAGCGCCTGCTGTGGGCCAGCACCGGCACCAAGGATCCGAAAGCGTCCGACATCCTCTACGTGAAGGCGCTCGCTGCACCGTTCACAGTCAACACTATACCGGAGGGCACCCTCAAGGCATTCGCCGATCACGGCGAGGTCCGCCAGGCACTCGCGCCGGATGGTGGCGACTGCGAGACGGTTCTTGTCAGCTTCGCCAAGGCGGGTGTCGACGTGGATGCGCTGGCGGCGCGGCTCCAGGACGAGGGCGCCTCGTCCTTCGTCAAGTCCTGGAATGATCTGATGGCCCGTATCGATTCCAAGCGCGTCGCGATTCGCAAGGCGAGCTAAGCATTGCCGACTGTCTTCAGGGAGGCAATCAATGAGCGTACCGACTTTGCATCGGCGCCCCGCCTGGACGGCGCTGAAGACGCATCACCAGAAGATGAAGCGTGTCCACCTCCGGCAACTCTTCGCCAAGGACCGCCAGCGCGGGGAGAGACTGGCGGTCGCGGCTGCCGGAATCTATTTCGACTATTCCAAGAACCGCATCACCGATGAAACCCTGGGACTGCTGTTTCAGCTGGCCCGGGAATCGGGGCTGCGCGAGCACATCGACGCCATGTTCCGCGGCGACAAGATCAATACTTCGGAGAGGCGCGCAGTGCTTCATGTCGCCCTGCGCGCGCCGCGCGGCGCTTCCATCTTCCATGACGGCCATAATGTGGTGCCCGAGGTCCATGCCGTTCTGGAGAAGATGGCGGATTTCTCCGATCGCGTTCGCTCAGGTGCCTGGAAGGGCCACACCGGCAAGCGCATCCGCAATGTGATCAATGTCGGCATCGGGGGCTCCGATCTCGGTCCTGTCATGGCCTACGAAGCACTCAAGCACTACAGCGAGCGGGCCATGACCTTTCGCTTCGTCTCCAATGTCGATGGATCGGACTTCGCCGAGGCAGTGTTCGGTCTCGATCCCGCCGAGACGTTGTTCATCATTTCCTCCAAGACCTTCACCACACTCGAGACCATGACCAACGCGCATACTGCGCGTAACTGGCTGCTGCCGGGGCTGAATGGCGGGTCTGCCGCGACGGCCAAGCATTTCGTCGCCGTCTCCACCAATGCCCAGGAGGTGGCGAAGTTCGGTGTCGACACGGCGAACATGTTCGGCTTCTGGGACTGGATCGGCGGGCGCTACTCGATGGATTCCGCCATTGGACTGTCGACCATGCTTGCGATCGGCCCGGACAATTTTCGCGCAATGCTGGCAGGTTTCCATGAAATGGACGAGCATTTCCGCACCGCCCCGTTCGAACGCAACCTGCCGGTGCTGATGGGGCTGCTCTCCGTCTGGTACAACAATTTCTTCGGCGCCCAGACCGTCGGCGTGATGCCCTATCAGCAATACCTGAAGCGGTTTCCCGCCTATCTCCAGCAGCTCGCCATGGAGAGCAATGGCAAGCACGTGACCTGGGACGGTGTCGCCGTCGACTACGATACCGGGCCCATCTACTGGGGAGAGCCGGGGACCAACGGGCAGCATTCCTTCTACCAACTGATCCATCAAGGGACCCGCCTCATCCCCTGCGATTTCATCGCTTTCTCCCACACGCTGAACCCGCTGGGCAGGCACCAGGACATTCTCATGGCCAGCGTCTTGGCCCAGGCGCAGGCACTGGCTTTCGGCAAGACCGCCGAGCAGGTCACAGCGGAAGGCACGCCCGACTGGCTCGTGCCCCATCGGCTGTTCGAGGGCAATCGTCCATCCAATTTCATCCTCCTCGAGGACTTGACGCCGGCTGCGCTCGGCAAGTTGGTCGCCCTCTACGAGCACAGCGTCTTCACCCAGGGCACCATCTGGCAGATCGATTCCTTCGACCAATGGGGTGTGGAATTGGGCAAGGCGCTCGCCCAACAGATCGCGCCCCAACTTGAGAGCGCAACGGAACTCAAGCTCGAGCACGACAGCTCAACCAACACGCTGATCCGGCGCTATCGCAAGCTCAAAGGATGTGCCTGATGACCCGAGGGTTTGATCATCCGCTCTATATGCTGCCTTTCGATCACCGCGGCTCCTTTCAGACTACGCTGTTCGGCTGGAAGTCGCCCTTGAGCGACGCGCAGACCGCCGAGATCGCCGGTGCCAAGCAGGTGATCTACGACGGCTTCCGATCGGCGCTGGCCGCTGGCGTGCCAGCGGGAAAGGCCGGCATTCTGGTGGACGAACAATTCGGCGCCGCCATCCTGAGCGATGCGTCGGCCAGGAATATCATCACCGCCTGTCCGGCGGAGAAGAGCGGACAGAACGAGTTCGACTTCGAATATGGCGAGGATTTCACGCGCCATATCGAAGCGCTTGCCCCGACTTTCTGCAAGGTACTGGTGCGCTACAACCCGCAAGGCGACCGCGCGTCGAACAAGAAGCAGGTCGGCCGACTGAAACGCCTGTCCGATTTCCTCGTGGCGAAGAACCGCAGTCGCTTCATGTTCGAGCTCCTGGTACCGGCGGAGAAGGCACAGCTCGAGAAGGTCAGGGGTGACAAAAAGGCCTACGATCTCGAGCTCAGGCCCGGCCTGATGGTCGAAGCCATCCGCGACCTACGGGATGCAGGCGTCGATCCCGATGTGTGGAAAATCGAAGGTCTCGCTCGCTCCGAGGATTGCAAAAGGATCGTGGCGGTAGCGCGGGCAGGCGGCCGTGACCGCGTTGGCTGCATCGTTCTCGGCCGCGGCGAGGATGAGCGGAAGGTACGAGAATGGCTCGGGATCGCCGCGCAAGTGCCGGGCTTCATCGGCTTCGCCGTGGGACGCACGGTCTTCTGGGATGCGCTGGTAGCGTGGCGCGCCAAAACGGCGACGCGCGAGCAAGCCGTCGCCCGCGTGGCCGAGCGCTATCGCGAATTCGTGGATCTCTTCAACAAGCACGCCGTTCATCAACTGGCGACCTTTGATCAGCTCCGACCGGAATACCAGTCTTGAAATGAGGAAGGCGAGCAGATGCAACTAGGAATGATCGGCCTTGGCCGCATGGGAGCAAATATGGTGCATCGTCTCGTGAAGGGCGGTCATCAATGCGTGGTGTACGACATGTCCGCCAAAGCGGTGGCAGAGGTCGTTAAGGACAAGGTCGTCGGTACCGCGTCGCTGGCCGAGTTCGCCGAGAAACTTACGAAACCCCGTGCAGTCTGGTTGATGGTGCCGGCCGGCGTCGTAGACAAGACCGTCGCCGGTCTGCTGCCCTATCTCGAGTCCGGAGATATCCTGATCGATGGCGGCAATTCCTATTACATCGATGACATCCGACGGACCAGGGAGTTGAAACCCAAAGGTATTTATTACGTCGATGTCGGCACCAGCGGCGGCGTGTGGGGCCTCGAGCGCGGCTATTGCATGATGATCGGCGGCGAGCCCGAAGTGGTGAAGCATTTAGATCCGCTTTTCGCAACCCTCGCGCCGGGCTTCGGCGACATCGCTCGCACCCCGGGACGCGAGAAGAAGACCGGTACGTCCGAGCAAGGGTATCTGCATTGCGGTCCGAATGGCGCCGGCCACTTCACCAAGATGGTGCACAACGGGATCGAATACGGCGTGATGGCGGCTTATGCCGAGGGCATGGCGGTTCTAAAGGCGGCCAACATTGGCAAGAAGTTGGGCAAGGTCGATGCGGAAACGGCGCCGCTACGCGACCCCGAGCATTATCAATACGACCTCGACCTCGCGGAGATTTCAGAGGTGTGGCGCCGCGGTAGCGTGATCGCCTCATGGTTGCTCGATCTCCAGGCTGCAGCTCTGATCCAGGATCCCACCCTGTCGAAATTCGCTGGTCGAGTGTCGGACTCCGGCGAAGGACGCTGGACGATCAAGGCTGCCATCGACGAGGGGGTGCCCGCCCCTGTCCTGTCGTCGGCGCTCTACGAGAGGTTCAGCTCGCGCGGAGAGGCGGATTTCGCCGACAAGCTCCTCTCGGCAATGCGCTACGAGTTCGGCGGGCATATCGAGAAGCCGCCCGCGTAGCGGCCGGACAAAGATGATCGAAGCGCGGATGCAGGGAACGGGAGTTCAATGGCATGACCACGGAAGAGCTCGATCAGCTGGCGATCAATACCATCCGCACGCTGTCCATCGACGCCGTCCAAAAGGCGAACTCGGGCCATCCGGGCACGCCGATGGCGTTGGCACCGCTAGTCTATACGCTATGGAACCGCGTTATGCGCTTCGATCCGAAGGATCCGATCTGGCCGGATCGCGACCGCTTCGTCCTGTCGAACGGCCATGCCTCGATGCTGCTGTGGTCGGTCTTGCATCTGACGGGCACCCAGGCGGTGAACGCGGAGTACGAGAACGTGGGCAAGCCGTCGGTCACTCTCGACGACATCCGCCATTTTCGCCAACTTAACAGCAAGGCGCCGGGGCACCCGGAATATCATTGGGTTTCCGGGGTCGAGACGACGACCGGTCCGCTGGGGCAGGGGATTGCCACCAGCGTCGGCATGGCAATGGCGCGGAAGTGGCTTGCCAGCCGCTACAACCGGCCCGGCTTCGCGATGTTCGACTATGACATCTATGCGGTTTGCGGCGATGGCGACCTGATGGAAGGCGTGAGCTCGGAGGCGGCTTCGCTGGCCGGTCATCTCGGTCTCGATGACCTGTGCTGGATCTATGACAACAACCACATCACCATCGAGGGCAAGACCAGCATCACCTTCACCGAGGATGTCGCGGCACGCTTCCTCGCCCATCGATGGAACGTGCTGCGGCTGAGCGGCGCCAATGATCTCGAGCGGATCGAGAATGCGCTCGGGGTCTTCCGACGGACCAAGGGCCAGCCGACGTTGATCATCCTCGATAGCCATATCGGCTATGGCTCTCCGCACAAGATCGACACCACCGCCGCCCACGGCGAACCCCTCGGCGAGGAAGAGGTCCGCCTCACCAAGCGCGCCTATGGCTGGCCGGAGGATGCCAAGTTCCTCGTGCCCGATGGGGTCATCCAGCATTTCGATGCTGGTGTTGGTGCGCGCGGCGCCGAGGCACGTCGGCGTTGGGAAGCGCTTTTTGCCGATTACCGCAGGCTATACCCGGAGCTCGCTACGGAGATCGACGAGATGCAACGTCGCGAGCTGCCTAAGGGATGGGACCACAACCTGCCGAGCTTTTCGCCGGATCCAACGGGCATCGCCGGACGCGATGCTTCGGGCGAGGTACTAAACGTGCTCGCCCAGAATATTCCCTGGTTTATGGGTGGCTCGGCGGACCTCGGGTCCTCGACCAAGACCACACTCAAGTTCGCCGGCGCGGGCGACTTCGAGGCCGAGAGCCCCGAAGGTCGCAATTTCCATTTCGGCATTCGCGAGCACGCCATGGTGGCGATCGTCAACGGACTGTCGCTGTCGAAGCTTCGGGCGTTTGGGTCGACCTATTTGATCTTCAGCGATTATGCCCGGCCGGCCATTCGGCTGTCGGCGCTAATGGAGCTTCCGGTCGTTCTCGTCTTTACCCATGACGCAATGGGCGACGGCGAGGACGGACCGACGCATCAGCCGGTCGAGCAGCTGCTGTCGCTGCGCGCCATTCCCGGCATGGTCGTGTTGCGGCCCGGCGATGCGAATGAAGTGGTCGAGGCCTACCGCTATATTCTGAAGCTGCGCCATCAGCCGGCGGTGATCTCGCTCTCCCGCCAGCCTGTGCCGACGTTTGACCGCGGCAAGTACGCATCCGCGACCGGTGTCGCACGCGGCGCCTATGTCATGGCCGACACCCCAAGCGGCCCGCCCGAGATCATCCTCATCGCATCGGGCAGCGAGGTCTCGCTGATCGTCGAGGCCCATGAAGTGCTGGTGTCCCGTGGAATTCGCTCCCGCATCGTATCCATGCCTTCGTGGGATATCTTTGAGCACCAGCCGCAGTCTTATCGCGAGGAAGTACTGCCGACCGGGGTGAAGGCCCGTATCGCCGTCGAGCAGGGATCGGAGCTGGGATGGGATCGATACGTCGGGGCCGACGGTCGCGTCATCGGCATGAAGACCTTTGGCGCCTCGGCACCTCTCAAGGAGTTGCAGCGAAAGTTTGGCTTCGAACCTGAGAAGGTCGTTGCGATTGCTATGGAACTGCTTGGGCGCAAGTGATGGACAGGGATCAGGAGGCGGGACGACGATGACTGGCAAGCAGAATCGGTCCACAACGGACGGAGGCTTGGTGAAGGTCGAGCGCGCCGTTCCCGCGCCGCCTTGCGCTCTGGTCATCTTCGGCGCGGCCGGCGATTTGACGAAGCGGCTGATCATGCCGGCACTTTACGATCTCGTGAATGCCAAGAGACTGCCCGAGAAATTCGAGATCGTCGGTGTCGACCGGGCCGCCCATACCGTAGAGGAGTGGCGGAAGGAACTGACCGACACGATGCACGAACTTGTCACCCAGGATGGTGAGTTCCAGGCCGATCACATCGACCAGTCGGCCTGGAATTGGCTCACTAAACGCATGACCTATCTGCAAGGTGACCTCACCGATCCGGCGACTTTCAGCCGGATTCGAGAGCACCTTGCTGGGCTAGACAAGACAGCCGGTAGGGCGGGCAACGCCCTCTTTTATCTTGCCGTCGCCGATCGCTTCTTCAGTGTTGTAGTCGCTGGCCTAGGGACTGCAGGCTTGGTGACGGAGAAAGACGGACAATGGCGGCGGGTCGTGATCGAAAAGCCGTTCGGGCATGATCTGCCGTCGGCCAAAGCGCTCAATGCCGAGATTCTGAAGACACTCCAGGAGCATCAGATCTACCGGATGGACCATTTCCTCGGAAAGGAAACGGTTCAGAACATCATGGCGCTGCGTTTTGCCAACGGGCTGTTCGAGCCACTGTGGAATCGCCAACACATCGACCATATTCAGATCACCGCGGCAGAGACGGTTGGCGTCGAGCGCCGAGGTAAATTCTATGAAAAGACCGGCGCGCTGCGCGACATGGTGCCCAACCACGTGTTCCAGCTCTTGTCGTTGATCGCGATGGAACCGCCGAACTCTTTCGACGCTGACGACGTCCGCGCCAAGAAGGCGGAAGTCATCGAAGCTTTGCGCCCGATCACGCCCCGGCAGGTGATGAAGGATGTCGTGCGCGGGCAGTACGAGGCCGGCACTGTTTTGGGAAAACAGGTTAAGGCCTATCGCCGAGAGCCCGACGTGGCCCCGGATTCTGCGATCGAGACTTATATTGCCTGCAAATTGCAGATCGACAACTGGCGCTGGGCCGGCGTGCCATTCTACCTGCGCACCGGCAAATATCTGAAGCGCCGGTGGACCGAAATCGCCATTCGATTCCATCAGGCGCCCTACACGCTTTTCCGCGGCACGAATGTGCAGCGGATGAATCCCAACTGGATGATCTTGCGTATCCAGCCGGACGAGGGCATCGCAATCCAGTTTGCCGCCAAGCGTCCCGGCCCCACCGTGACGCTCGGTAACGTGAGCATGGACTTCGCCTACAAGACCTATTTCGACATGGCGCCCAGCACGGGCTACGAGACGCTGATCTATGACTGCATGATCGGCGACGCGACGCTGTTTCAGAGAGCCGACAATATTGAGGCGGGTTGGCAGGCGGTGCAGCCCATCTTGGACGCTTGGGCAAGAGATCCCGTCAAGGATATTCCAACCTATGTTGCGGGTGGGAGCGGCCCAACCGCGGCGGACGAGTTGATGGCGCGTGACGGGCGCGCTTGGCGTCCCCTCGAGTGAACCAACGCCACTGAGGTCCGGATGGCAGAGAAGCGAAAGATCGCCCTGGTGCTGGCGGATGTCGACGGCACGCTCGTTAACGAAGAGAAGGTGCTGACCAAACGTGCCCGGGCCGCCGTGCGGCGCCTGCGTGACGTGGGGATACGCTTCGCCATTACCAGCGGTCGGCCGCCTGCGGGAATGAGCATGCTGTTCGGTCCCCTCAACATCGATATGCCGATCGCGGGCTTCAACGGGGGGCTCATCGTCAAACCGGACCTCACGATCATCGACCGGAAGACTGTGCCGGCCGATGTCGCCGCCAAGTCGATCGAGCTGATCCGTGACCACGGCCTCGATGTCTGGGCCTATCGCGGCAACGACTGGCTGGTCGCCAAGGCTGATGGGCCGCATGTCGCCCACGAAGCCTGGACCGTCAAATTCTCCCCTAAGATCGTGACGGATGTCGCTGATCAGCTCGACCACGTCTCCAAGATCGTCGGGGTCAGCGATAATCTGGACATGGTGCAGCGCTGTGAGGCCGACGTGCGGGCGGCCTTTGGCAAGCGCGCGACGGCAAACCGGTCGCAACCGTATTACCTCGATGTCACGAACAAGGGCGCGAACAAGGGCGCAGTGGTCGAGTTTCTCTCGCGGCACCTCGGGGTGCCTGTCGAGGAGATAGCCACCATCGGCGACATGCCCACTGACGTGCCGATGTTCAGGCGCTCGGGCTTCAGTATTGCGATGGGCAATGCTTCCGACGAAGTTAAAGAGCAGGCCAACGTTGCCACGGATTCCTACAACGACGAAGGTTTCGCCAAGGCGATGGAACACTTCATCCTGGGCGCCTCGGATTGAAGTGAGGCATGACGAGATGAATGGGCGCATCGAAACACTTCCGGATCCGGCTGCGCTTGCTCGCCATGTGGCCGACTGGATGACGTCGGCGGCGCTTGCTGCGACGGACGCGTTTCGGGTGTCGCTTTCAGGCGGCTCGACTCCGAAGGCGCTCTTTACGCTTCTCACTACCGATGAGTACCTCAGACGCTTCCCGTGGACGCGGGTCTCCTGGTTTTGGGGCGACGAGCGCTTTGTTCCCTACGATCATCCGGAGAGCAACTACCGCATGACTCGAGAGGCGATGCTGGCCAAGGCGCCTGTGCCGCCGGAGAACATTCATCCCGTGCCGACCGACGGCACACCTGATGTCGCCGCCACGCGATATGAGCGGGTCCTGCAGGCCGCCTATGGCGCCGAGGTGCTGGATCCGGCGAGGCCGCTGTTCGATATCACCCTGCTCGGCCTCGGTCCTGATGGCCATACAGCCTCATTGCTGCCGGCCGATCCGGTGCTGCAGGAGCGCAAGCGCTGGGTCGCCGCAGTGTCTCACGGTCGACCTGAGATCCGCATCACCATGACCTATCCGGTGATCGAGAGTAGCCGGCAGGTCGCGTTTCTGGTGACGGGCAAGCAGAAGGAGGCGATCTTCAGGTCGATTCGCACAGGAAACAGCCAGGTACCGGCAGCCCGCGTTAGGCCCGTCGGCGAGTTGATCTGGTTCGTCGATCAGGCAGCCGCCGGCGCGGGCTAGAGCGGGATGATTCGAGATCCATCTGTCGTCCCGACCGAAGCCGAGCGAA
>Ga0310813_10002817_pt1 | contig 10532 bp, 9 predicted proteins | sample YN3metagenome_FD_203086 | JGI IMG/M metagenome (GOLD analysis project Ga0310813, IMG submission 203086) | Soil microbial communities from experimental microcosm in Duke University, North Carolina, United States - YN3 | ecosystem: Engineered > Artificial ecosystem > Soil microcosm > Unclassified ... | reverse complement strand
TTGAGCGGACTCCTCGGCGAGCACCTGGTGCAACGGACTTTCTGGTTCTTCGCCACGATCTTCATCTTCATCCTGTCGGCCAACTGGATGGGGCTGATCCCCGGCGTCGGGTCAATCGGCTGGGGACACTATGCCGAGGGCCACTTCGTCATCGACGAGCCGTTACTCCGCGGCGCGAACGCCGACGTAAACATGACTCTCGCGATGGCGCTCGTGTTCTTCGTGTGCTGGATCGTATGGAGCTTCCAGGAAGTCGGCCCGCGCGGTTTCTTCAAGGAGCTGTTCGGCGCGAAAGGGGAGAGTACCGGCCCGCTCAAGGTGCTGCTCGCGGTTGTGTTCTTCGCCGCGGGTCTCCTCGAAGTCGTATCTATCTTGTTCCGCCCGGTGTCATTGAGCTTCCGGCTGTATGGAAACATCTTCGCCGGCGAAACCATGCTCGAGACGATGGCGCGCGTGCCGAGCATCGGATGGCTCGTGCAGGTGCCGTTCTACTTCCTGGAATTGCTGGTCGGACTGGTGCAGGCGCTTGTGTTCATGCTGCTGACGGCGGTGTTCACGCTCCTGATGTGCCGGCACGAAACAGGCGAGGAGTCACATGGCTGATTTGTATATCGGCATCGCCGCGCTTGGCGCGGCGCTGGCAGTGGGTTTGATCGGTGCCTCGGCGGCCGCGGCGGTGGGACGGAATCCTGGTTCCTCCACTCCCGTAATGGTGCAGTCCATCCTGTCCATCGCGTTCGCCGAGGCCATCGTTTTCTACGTGCTGTTCCTCGTGAGGTGAGCGGTGCAGCAGCTCGCGCAGACGTTCGGCGTTGACTGGCCGCACCTGATCGCACAGGTCGTCAGCTTCTCGATCGTCTGCGCGCTGCTCTACCGGCTGGCGTATACGCCGGTGCTCGCCATGCTTGCCAGGCGCAGGGAGTTGATCGCGCAGGGGCTCGTCAACACCGAAAAGATCAACGCCGCCCTGGCGGCCATCGAGGTGCGGCGTGAACAGACGCTTTCCGCCGCACGCGATGAAGCGGCCTCCATCGTGGAGCAGGCGCGTACGCTGGGAAGGCGAATGCACGAACAGGAAACCGACAAAGCAGTCGCTGCCGCAAATCGCATCCTGCTGCGCGCGCGGGCACAGGCGGCCGCCGAGCGTACGCAGTTGATGGCGACCGCCAGGCGCGACCTGGGTCGCCTTGTTGTCGAGACGACTGCCGCTGTGGCGGGCAGAGTGCTCACCGAGGACGATCAGCGCCGTCTCGCCGAGGAGACCACGCGCCAGTTGAAAGCGGCGTAATTCGACCGGGTTGAGCCAATGCAGATCTCCCGCAAAGTCAGACGTGACGCAGTGCGACTCTGGCGGCTATGCCTTGTTCATGGTCGTCCCGACGCGGGTCGGCTTCGCGACGTCGTCGCTCGCGTGGTCGAGAGGCGGCACGCAGGCGCCATTCCCGTGCTGGCGCAGCTTCGAAAATTCCTCTACCTCGACGCGACCCGATGGTCGGCACTCGTTGAGACCGCGACTCCGCTGAACAAACAGGAGAGCGAGGACATCGACCACGCGCTGACACTCCACTATGGAGAGGGGTTGACCACCATGTTCATCGTCAACCCGTCATTGATCGGCGGCGTACGGATTACGGCGGGCAGCGATGTCTACGACGGCAGCGTACGCGCCCGGCTGGACGCCATCGAACGTTCTTTCTGATATGGCGACTCTCGTACAGGAACTCGAGGAGCGGATCGCGGGCGTTCGCACTGCTGCGCAGAAGCAGAGTGTCGGCGTCATTCGCGAGATCGGCGACGGTGTCGCACGGGTGGAGGGACTCGGCGACGTGATGCTCAACGAGATGCTCGACCTGGGCAACGGCGTCACGGGTCTGGCGCTCAGTCTCGACGAGACCGACGTTGGCGTCATCATCCTCGGCGACGACACGCGCCTCCAGGAAGGCGCCAGCGTTCGCGCCACTGGCAAGCTGCTGCAGGTGCCTGTTGGCAACGCACTGCTCGGCCGTGTCGTGAACACGCTCGGTGAGCCGCTCGACGGCAAGGGTCCGATTGGCGCGTCCGAGTCTTATTCAGTGGAAGCAATCGCGCCCGGTATCATGCGTCGCCGACCGATCAGTCAACCGGTGGAGACCGGGATCATGGCTATCGACGCGATGATTCCGATAGGCCGCGGGCAGCGCGAGCTCATCATCGGCGATCGCGCCACCGGTAAGACCACCATTTGCGTCGACACCATCATCAATCAGGCTCGCCTGAACAACGCGGCGGACGCACGCGGCGATACGAGCTATCGACGCCTCTACTGCATCTACGTGGCCATCGGGCAGAAGCAATCGACGATCGCGCAGCTCGTCTCGGTTCTGCAGGACGCCGAGGCGATGCCTTACACGATCGTCGTGGCGGCGCCGGCAGCGGACTCAGCGACGAGTCAGTATCTCGCGCCGTTTGCCGGCGCCGCGATGGGCGAGTGGTTCATGCACAACGGCATGGACGCCCTCATCGTCTACGACGATCTGTCGAAGCACGCCGTGGCTTACCGGCAGGTCTCGCTGGTGTTGAGACGACCGTCGGGACGGGAGGCGTATCCAGGTGACATCTTTTACCTGCACAGCCGTCTACTCGAGCGCGCCGCACGTGTTGGCGAGAAGTACGGCGACGGTTCGCTGACCGCGCTGCCGATCATCGAAACGCAGGCAGGCGACGTCTCGGCATACATCCCGACAAACGTCATCTCGATCACGGACGGGCAGATTTATCTGGAGACCGATCTGTTCTACCAGGGCATCCGGCCCGCGATTTCCGTCGGTCTTTCGGTTTCGCGCGTCGGCTCGGCCGCGCAGCACAAGGCGATGAAGCAGGTTGCCGGACGCCTCAAGGGAGACCTCGCACAGTTCAGGGAGCTGGCGGCGTTCGCACAGTTCGGCTCCGAGCTCGACGCCTCGACGCAGGCGAAGATCGATCGCGGCAGGGGCATCATCGAGTTATTCAACCAGCCGCAGCACGATCCGCTGCCGTTCGAGGTGCAGGTGGCGTTGCTGTGGGCCGTGCAGAACGGCTACTTCGATCGCGTACCGGTCCCGCGCGTGAAAGAGTATCAGCGGCGGTTCGTCGAACATCTGACGACATCTGCACCCGACCTTCTGCCGCGCATCGCTGCCGGCCATCCCATTGGCGATCCGCTCACGGCCGACTTGACGGCGGCCTGCGACGCCTTCACGCATCTGTGGAAGTAATCCGTGGCGAGCGAACGCGAGCTCCGGCGCCGCATCCGATCGATCAGCAGCACGGCACAGATCACCAAAGCGATGCAGATGGTCGCCGCGTCGAAGATGCGCAAGGCGCAGCAGCTGGCGACGGAGGTGCGGCCGTTCGTCCGGTTGCTGTACCGCATGCAGCGTGCGGCGACGAAACACGCGCACGACTCCAACCATCCGCTGACCGAGATCCGGCCGATCCGCGCGAGAGCTGTGATTCTTGTGGCGGCCGACAAAGGTCTCTGCGGATCGCTGAACTCGAACGTGTTTCGTCTCGCTGCCGCCTACGATGCGGCGTCGACGATGTTCATTACTGCGGGACGAAAGGCGGCGCAGTACGTCGCGCAAACACGCCGGCGGCTCGCAGCCGAGTTCGCGTATGGGGACACGCCGCAATTTGCCGAATCGCGGGCGATTGCCGCGCTCGCGCGCAGCCTGTTCGAAAAGGGGGACGTCGACGCGGTTGATGTGATCGCCTCGAGGTTCGTGAACACGCTGACCCAGGAGCCGGTGGCAGTGCCCCTGCTGCCGATTTCAGACGTGACCAATCTTCGCATTCCCGGCATGGCGCCGCGGGATCCCAAAGCGGCGCAGCTCGATTTTCTGTTCGAGCCCGACGCAGCCGATATCGTCAGCTATGCCATCGACGTCTACATCAGAGTGTTCATCCATGTCGTGCTGCTCAACGCGAAGGCGAGCGAGCAGAGCGCGCGGATGGTGTCGATGCAGAACGCTACCGAAAGCGCCGCTGACATGATTCGCAGTCTGACGCTCGAATACAACAAGCTGCGCCAGGGCCGCATCACGCAGGAACTGCTGGAAATTGCCGGAGGCACCGCCGCATGAACACGGGCACCATTGTTTCCGTCGTCGGTCCTGTCGTGGACGTCGAGTTCCCGGGCGCGCTGCCGGCGATTCACAACGCGCTCTCGGTCGAGTGCACTGTACAGAACCGTCCGGTCAGCGTCACGCTCGAGGTGCAGCAGCATCTGGGCGACCGTCGCGTGCGCGCGGTTGCGATGTCGGGGACCGAGGGCCTCAAACGCGGCTACGGCGTACGTGACAGTGGCGGACCGATTCATATTCCCGTCGGTCCGGGTGTGATGGGACGCGTGTTCGACGTGACCGGCAGCCCCGTCGACGAGCGCGGTCCGGTGGATGCCGAGCACTACGTGCCGATTCACCGGCCGCCGCCGACGCTGGCCGAGCAATCGACTTCTCCGACGCTGCTGGCGACAGGAATCAAAGTGATCGATCTCATCTGCCCATTTCTCAAGGGCGGCAAGGTCGGCGCGTTCGGCGGAGCGGGCGTGGGGAAGACGGTCGTCATCATGGAGCTGATCAACAACATCGCGAAGCTCCACGGCGGCATTTCGGTGTTCACCGGTGTCGGCGAGCGTACGCGGGAAGGGAACGACCTCTATCACGAGATGGCGCAGGCGGGCGTCATCGATGAGAAGAACCTGAGCGCGTCGAAGATCGCGCTCGTCTACGGCCAGATGAACGAGCCGCCGGGGGCGCGGCTGCGCGTCGCGCTTGCCGGGCTCGCGATGACGGAGTACTTCCGCGACGAAAAACATCAGGATGTGCTCCTGTTCATCGACAACATCTTCCGCTTCTCGCAGGCCGGCGCCGAGGTATCAGCGCTGCTGGGGCGAACGGCGAGCGCCGTCGGTTATCAGCCGACGCTCGCGTCCGAGATGGGCATGCTGCAGGAGCGCATCACATCGACGGCGAATGGCTCGATCACCTCGTTTCAGGCGGTCTATGTGCCGGCCGACGACCTGACGGATCCAGCGCCGGCGACGACCTTCGCGCATCTGGATGCGACGCTCGTTCTCGACCGCTCGATTGCCGAGCTCGGCATCTACCCGGCCGTCGATCCGCTGGCGTCCTCATCGCGTGCGCTCGCGCCGGAAATCGTCGGCGACGAGCATTATGCCGTGGCGCGCGGTGTGCAGAAGGTGCTGCAGCGATTCAAGGATCTGCAGGACATCATCGCGATACTCGGCCTCGACGAGCTCTCGCCCGAGGACAAAGTCACCGTCTTCCGCGCGCGCAAGATCCAGCGCTTCCTCAGCCAGCCGTTCAGCGTCGCGCAGGCGTTCACCGGACGCGACGGTAGGCAGGTGCCGGTCGTGGAAACCGTTCGCGGCTTCAAGGAGATTCTCGACGGCAAGCACGACGCCGTCTCCGAAGATCGCTTCTACATGAAGGGCGGCATTGACGACGTTACTGCTTGAGATCGTCACGCCGACAGGCACCGTCTATTCGGGAGCGGTGGAGATGGTGACGCTGCCGACCTCCACTGGGCAAATCGGCATCTACCCGCTGCACGTGCCGCTGCTCACTCGCATGGTGCCCGGAGAAATGATCGTCCGTCGCGGCAGCCGTGACGAGTTCCTCGCGGTCGGGCAGGGGCTCGTGGAAATCACCGCGGATCGCATTTCCATCGTCACCGACATGGCAATCGCCGTCGATAAGATCGACGAGGCACGCGTCGAAGAAGCACGGCGGCAGGCCGAGGCACGGTTGCGCGACAAGATCTCCGACGAGGAGGTGGCGACAGTCAATGCGTCGCTGGCACGTTCGCTCGCGCAACTCCGCGTCAAGGCGCGCCATCGGCTGTAGCTCACGGGATGCCGTGATCGGCCGACCGGCAGCCGGGAACCCTCCCGATATTCCACCTGAATTCGCCTAGTCGCTGCATGGCAGGGGCGGTGCACCTTCCGCACGCATGATCGAGTTTGCGGTCAAGCCGCCGACTATTCCGATTCCCTTTCACAAGCTGCTGAAAATCGTGGCCATTGTCGAGGATGAAGATCAGCAGATTCGGCAGCTCCTGCAGCACCTCGAAGCAGAGCACTTCGTCGTCGAAGTTGCCCACGACTTCAGCCGCGACGTGTCCGAAGATGCGGATGTCGGCGCCTATCTCGCGACGATCGACGGAAAACGTCTCGACGATGCGCGTCAGCTCGTGCGGGCGGTGCGTGCGACCGGCTTTCACACGCCGCTCTGGGGTATCGCCGATTCGCACCACATCGCGGATATCGCGGTGCTCGGCGCGGTCGGAGAGGTCGAGGGATACATCTACCTCGGTCAGCAGACGCCTGCGTTCTATGCCAAGCAGGTCGCCGCGAGCGTCGTCGAGTACGGCATGAGCCTGCTGCCGCCGTTCTTCGGCGGTCTCATGGCCTACGACGCGAAGGCGAACATCGCTTTCGATTGCCCGGGCCACCAGGGCGGTCAGTTCTACCGGAAGTCACCGGCGGGACAGCTGTTCTACAAGCATTTCGGCGAGAGCGTCTTCCGCAACGACCTGTGCAACGCCGACGTGGCGCTTGGCGATCTGCTGGTGCACGACGGCGCGGCGGCGGAAGCCGAACGCCACGCGGCGCATGTGTTCGGCGCCGATCAGACCTACTTCGTGCTGAACGGAACGAGCACGTCGAACAAGGTCGTGACCAACGCCGTTCTGCGGCCGGGCGATCTCGTCCTCTTCGACCGCAACAATCACAAGTCGCTGCACCAGGGGGCGCTCGTGCAGGCAGGCGCAATTCCGATCTTTCTGCCGACGGCTCGCAATCCCTTCGGCATGATCGGCGCCGTTGACTTCGCCGCCTGGGACGAAGAAGCGCTGCGCCAGCAGATTCGAACGCACCCGCTCGTCACGGATCCGGAGCGCTATAAGGCGAGGCGGCCGTTCCGCCTCGGCTGCATCCAGCTGGCCACCTACGACGGCACGGTCTACAACGTGCGGCAGGTGCTCGCGAAGATCGGGCACCTCTGCGACTACGTGCTGTGGGACGAGGCGTGGATCGGATACAACGCCTTTCATCCGCTGTTTGCGGACCACAGTCCCATGCGGCTGGGGAGCCTCGGCGCGGATATGCCGGGCCTTTTCTCGACGCAGTCGGTGCACAAGCAGGGGGCTGGCTTCTCGCAGGCGTCGCAAATCCACAAGCGCGACGCGCATATCAAGGACCAGCAGCGCTACATCGAGCCGCGGCGCTTCAACGAGTCGTTCCTGATCCACGCCTCCACTTCGCCGTTCTACCCGCTGTTCGCCTCGCTCGACGTGAACGCCAAGGTGCACGAGGGGCCGGCAGGCGAGGCGCTGTGGGACAGGTGCATCGAGCTTGGGATTGAAGTGCGCAAGAAGCTGCGACAGTTCGGCTGTTACTACGCCACTCATGGACGGACCGCCGCGGAGAAATGGTTCTTCGATCCGTTCGTTCCGGACGTTGTCACTATCCGCAACTCACCGCTCACAGAGGACGCGGCCAATGTGCGCTGGGAGAGTCTGCCGACGGACGTGATCAAGCGTGAGCAGCAATGCTGGGCATTTGCTCCGGACGCGTCGTGGCACGGCTATCGCGGCTATGCCGACGGATACACGATGGTCGATCCGAACAAGCTGACGCTGCTGACGCCGGGAATCGATCGGCGCACGGGCGACTATCTCGATTTCGGTGTGCCGGCGACGGTCGTGGCGAATTTCCTCCGCGAGCAGCGCATCGTTCCGGAGAAATGCGATCTGAACAGCATTCTGTTCCTGATGACCCCGGCCGAGGACGAGAGCAAGTTGAACACGCTCATCGCCAAGCTGGTGAAGTTCAAGAACCTCTGGGATGGGGATGCGGCGCTGGCGGGCGTGCTTCCCAGCATCTGCGCGGCGTATCCCGATCGTTACGCCGGTTACACGCTGCGGCAGGTGTGCACCGAGATGCACGCGTTCTACCGCGAGAAGCGCGTCAAGGAATTGCAGCGGCTCTGCTTCCGTGCCTGCAGCTTTCCGGAGCTCGCGATGTCGCCGAAGCGCGCCTACGAAGCGCTGGTGGGCAACGACGTGGACTACGTGCCGCTCGAGCAGATCAAGGGACGCATCTCCGCGACGCTGGCCTTGATCTATCCCCCCGGCATCGGCGTCATCGTCCCCGGCGAGCGCTGGGACGATCGCGCGCAACCGATGCTCGACTACTTCCTCGCCTTCGAGGAATCGTTCAACCGGTTTCCCGGATTCAACTACGAAGTCCAGGGCGTTTTTCAGGAGCGCGTGGACGGACGCATCAAGTTCCACACGTATGCGGTGCGCGAATAGCCGTCGAGGACACTCCCGTGAATGACCAGAAGAAAATGACGCTCGTTCAACTGACGTTCATCGTCGCGGTCAACATGATGGGCTCGGGAATCATCATGCTGCCGACGAACATGGCAAAAGTCGGCGCGATCTCGCTCCTGTCGTGGATTGTGACCGCAGTCGGATCGATGGCGATCGCCTACGGCTTCGCGCGTGCGGGGCTGTTCAACCAGCGCGAGGGAGGCATGTCGGCCTATGCCGAGGATGCGTACGGCAAATCCGGCTACTTCCTCGTGTTCTATCTCTATTTCCTGTCGCTCGCGATCGGCAACGTGGCGATTGCCATCTCCGCAGTCGGCTATCTCGCGGGATTCTTCCCCTGGCTGTCGGCGACGCCGATTGCGACGTGTATCGGCGTGATCGGCCTGCTGTGGCTGACGACCATCGCCAACTTCGGCGGACCAACGATCACCGGACGCATCGGATCGATCACCGTCTGGGGTGTGATCCTGCCCGTCGGTCTTCTGTCCGTGTTTGGCTGGTTGTGGTTCAGCAGCGCGACGTTTACCGCGGCCTGGAATCCACAGGGCCTGACCATGTTCCAGGGAATGGGCTCGAGTATTGCGCTCACGCTGTGGGCGTTCCTGGGAATGGAGTCGGCGGCTCAGAACTCGTCGGCCGTCGAAAACCCGAAGCGGAACGTGCCGCTGGCATGCATGCTGGGCACCCTCGGCGCGGCGTTCATCTACATTTTGTCGACGACGGTCATTCAGGGCATCGTGCCGAACGCGGATCTCGCGAAATCGACAGGGCCCTTCGCGCTGGCCTACGCGCGCATGTTCAATCCGACCATCGGCTCGATCGTGATGGGGCTGGCCGTCATGGCGTGTCTCGGCTCGCTGCTCGGATGGCAGTTCACCATCGCGCAGACGGCGAAGTCCGCGGCCGATCAACGGATGTTCCCGACACTGTTCGGCTACGTCAACCGGCTCAACGCACCCGTCACCGGAATGATCGTGCTTGCCATCGCGCAGACGCTGCTGGCGCTCTCCACGATTTCGCCGTCACTGAGCGATCAGTTCGCCGTCCTCGTCAATCTCGCCGTCGTCACCAACGTCGTGCCGTATGTGATCGCGCTGTCGGCGCTGCCGATCATGATGCAGAACGCAGGCGTGACGGGGCGGCCGTACCGCCGCACGGTGGCGATCGCGGTCGTCGCGATGGCCTACAGCGTGTACGCGATCTATGCGTCGGGAAAAGACGCGGTGTTCGGCGGGATGATCGTGACCGGCATCGGATATGTGATTTGGGGATTCATCGCCTCGCGGTTTGCCGAAGCGAAACCGGCGGCGCTGCGTCCGGCGGCGTAGAGGAGGCACCATGTTACGCAAACTCGCGTTCGTCTCTTGGGCTGTCGCGCTGCTGGGCGCAGCTCCGATCGTGATCCTCGACGCCGCGACGCCGGGCAGCACTGTCGCGCGCATCAAGTCCACCGGCCGCATCACATTCGGATATCGCGGCGATGCACGGCCGTTCTCGTACACCGACGATTCGGGAGCGCCGGCCGGATATTCCGTCGTCCTCTGCCAGCAGATAGCTAACGAGGCCAAACGCGACCTCGGGATGCCGGAGCTGAAGGTCGAATGGAAGCCGGTTGCGTTCGAGCAGCGCTTTCGCTCCCTTCGCCTCGGCGAAATCGATCTGATGTGCGGCGCTGACACGGTGACGCTCGGCCGCCGGTCCGAGGCGGACTTTTCGATTCCGATCTTCCCCGGCGGTATAAGCGCGCTGCTCCGGTCCGATAGCTCCGCACGTCTGCGCGACGTCCTGTCGGGACGCGGCCAGCCGTTTCATCCGGTGTGGCGCGCCTCCGCGACGCAGGTCCTCCAGTCGCGGGATTTCTCGGCGGTGGCCGGTACCACCGCCGAGACATGGCTCGGTCAGCGATTGAACGATCTGGATGTTCGCGCGGGCGTGGCGCTGGTAGATACCTACAGCGGAGGCGTGCAGAGGGTTGTGCAGCGCCGCTCCGATGTGCTGTTCGGCGAACGCGCGATCCTGCTGGACCTGGCGAAGCGTCACGGGGATGCGCGTGATCTCGTCGTACTGGATCGCCTCTTCACGAACGAGCCTGCCGCGCTGGCGCTCGCTGCCGACAACAACGATTTCCGCCTGCTCGTCGATCGGACGCTGTCGCG
>Ga0310813_10002815_pt1 | contig 10534 bp, 12 predicted proteins | sample YN3metagenome_FD_203086 | JGI IMG/M metagenome (GOLD analysis project Ga0310813, IMG submission 203086) | Soil microbial communities from experimental microcosm in Duke University, North Carolina, United States - YN3 | ecosystem: Engineered > Artificial ecosystem > Soil microcosm > Unclassified... | reverse complement strand
CAGATTCGTCGGGATAATCGATGCAGGTCATTTGAGTCGCGCCTGCCGCGTTGCGCGGCGCACGCCGGTCACGACATCCGATCGGCGTGCCACAGCAAGCGCCTGGTTTCAGGACTTGCCCAGGTGAGCAATGACCGATCCTTCGGTCACTTCCGGCGCGGCCGCACCGATCGTGCCGGCATTTTTCGCGATCCAGTCCTTCGCTCTTTGCACGCTTTCATCGACCCCGGCCTTGTCCTGGCAAACGGTCAGCGAGAAGCCGCCGTCGCCGCTGCGCACCAGCGTGTACGCGACCAGGCCTTTGACGTTGCCCATCAGCTCCTGTACTTCTCCTTTGCGCTTGTCGAGCAGATCGAACAGATCTTTAGCGCCTTTTCCCGAATATCTTCTTAAAACAGTTTGCATGATTGCCTCCTCCGGTTCTGCAAGATAAGGCTGCACGATTCGAGTACCGCGAAGTCGAGCGGCTCCGCAATCATCGAGTGTACTAACCATGCCGGCGATGTAAAGCAATCGTCAAACTGCAGCGCAGCGTGCTGCGCGCGCGTGTATTCCTTCGATGGTTGTGTGTGCAGCAATGTCGCGAGGTCAGGGCCGAATCTGCGCTCGCGACATCGCAGCCGGTGTCAGCGGAACCGCTGCAGCGAAGCACTCTCTGCCTGTTCCGGCAGATTGAGCATCGCCGGCAGGGTCCTCAGCGCAGGCATGCCGCTCGTATCCGCCCAGCGGCCATCGCTGGTTTTATAGATGATGGTCGGCGTGCCGTCGAAGCCCATCTGCTTGAACAACGCCGAGTTCTTGTTCAGCTTCGACTGAGCCGAAAACGAAACGGGATTCAACGGCTTGATGCCGCCCGATTCGGTGGCTTCCGCGAAATTGACTTCGTTCTCGCGCAACAGCGCGACCGCGTCCTTCGCATCGAGCAGGGCGGCGGCCTTGCCGGACGAGTCGGCCTTCAGAAAACCCAGCGGAATCCAGCGCACTTGCAGTCCGACCGCTTCATACGGCTGGAAGGCCTGCCACGCGTAGTGACAGAAAATGCAGTTCGGGTCCATGAACACATAGATCGTGGACTTCACCTTGTCACCCGTCGCGCCTTCGACGATCACCGACGTGTTGTCCAGTTGCGCTACGGCAGACGCCGGCAGATACGTCGGCGCCGGCTGTTGGGCTGCATCAGCGAGGGGCGAAATCGCCAGAATGGTCGCCAGAACGGCGGGACCGAAAGCTTTCATTTTTCTACCAACTCCACGCGAAAAGAGATCACGTGGGACTCTAACAGACGATCGCGCTTTCTGATGTATCGGCCATCGACCGGCGCAGCGATTCACTAGTCCTTCGCAACCGTGCTCGGCTCCACTGCGCGGAAATGCCAGCCGTCGCTTTCCTTGACATACACCGCGACGATATGGCCGCGCTCCTGCCGGAACGTGCCGTCGCCTTTCGGCACTTCGACGGAAAACTCCGCAATGCTGAAGCCGCCGTCGCCTTGCGGCTGCGCATCGATCACGTGGATATGATGCTGTTTCGCGCCCGAGCTGAAGCGCTGTTCGTAATACTGCCGGAGCGCCGTGCGCCCTTTGACGATCTTGCCGGCAGGCGACACCAGCACGCCGTCTTCAGCGTACAGCTGCGCCATCGCATCGGCATTCTTCGCCGCATAGTTGCTGTCGTACAGCTGACCGAGCTTCGCGGCCGCGGATTGCGCTTCCTGCGACGTAGGCAGCGATGCATTCGCATCCGGTGTCGCGGCGCACGCAAACGTGCTGGCGGCGAAAAATGCGGCAAGCGATAGCGGGACAGTTCTTTTCACGTTGGAACTCCGTTGCTCGAATGGCGGGGAAGATCGCGCATCTGAGTGGACGATCGGCTTCACTGCGACGGGTACGAACCGAACCTCCACGATGGTGTGCGGACGATAGCATGTACGTCGAGCGGCTGTATTTCGAAGGGCTTTCGGCGCGGACCGGGGCGGCGCGCCGTGTGTCTTTCGAAACGCCCGTACACTGATGCTTTCGGACCACGGTCCGCCACACGAGGCCCGCGCATGCCGACGCTTGCCCTGATTGTGCTGACGGTCGCGATAACCGTGATCGTCGTGCTGCTGATCGCGAACCTGACCAGCGGCGAAAAGAAGATCGAACACAAGATCGAACGGCTCTATACGAGCGACGATCCGCAGTTCATCCGCTCGATGGGGCTGCTGCTCGGGCCGCCGGTGGTCGGCGGCAACCGCTTCGAGGTGCTCGTCAACGGCGACCAGATCTTTCCGTCGATGCTCGCAGGCATCCGCTCGGCGCGCCATACGATCACCTTCGAAACCTTTATCTACTGGTCCGGCACGATCGGCGAGGAAATCGCGCGTGCGCTCTCCGAGCGGGCGCGCGGCGGTATCGCCGTGCATGTGCTGCTCGACTGGGTCGGCTCGGCGAAGATGGACCGGCGCTATCTACAGATGCTGCGCGACGCGGGCGCGGCAGTGATCCAGTATCACAAGCCGCACTGGACCGGCCTCGGCCGCATGAACGACCGCACCCACCGCAAGCTGCTGGTGATCGACGGACACATCGGCTTCACGGGCGGCGTCGGCATCGCCGACGAGTGGAGCGGTCACGCGCAGGACGACAAGCACTGGCGCGATACGCACTTTCGCGTCGAGGGCCCAGCGGTCGGACAGATGCAGGCGGTGTTTATGGACAACTGGGTCAAGGCGACCGGCAACGTGCTGCACGGGCCGCGATATTTTCCGCACATCGATGCGGCCGGCGACGGCCTCGCGCATATGTTCAGCAGCTCGCCTTCGGGCGGCAGCGACGACATGGAACTGATGTACCTGATGGCGATCACCGCCGCGACGCATTCGATTCATCTGTCGAGCGCGTACTTCGTGCCGGACAAGCTGACGATCAACGCGATCGTCGAAGCCGCGAAGCGCGGCGTGCAGGTGCACATCATTACGCCCGGCAAGCGGATCGACACCCACACGGTGCGCGAGGCGTCGCGCGCGTGCTGGGGCGATCTGCTCGAAGCAGGCGTGCGGATGTACGAGTATCAACCGACGATGTTTCACTGCAAGCTGCTGGTCGTCGACGAGTATCTGGTGTCGGTCGGATCGACCAACTTCGACAGCCGCTCGTTCAAGCTCAACGACGAGGCCAATCTGAACATCTACGACCGCGATTTCGCGCGCCAGCAGACGGCGATTTTCGACGCCGACCTCGCACGCGCGAAGCGCATCACGCTGGACGACTGGCGTCGGCGTCCGCTAGCCGAAAAGCTGCTGGAACGCGTGGTCGCGTTGCTTGATTCGCAGCTTTGACCGCGCGTCATCTCAGAAGTGAATGCCCGTCGAATGCCGCGATTGCCGCACGTGCTGACAGGCTGTTTTCAAGCTTCTCTCTGACTGCTGACTGCAGCAGACCCTGCTAGCATGCCTTCGACACCGTTGCCTGAAGCAAGGCGCACACGGTGCATCGACGCGTGACGCCCGCGCGCTGCTCAAAGGGACTAAAGGCTGAAGACACGATGAATTCACTCTATCGCGGAATGGACCGTGCGGCGCTCGATGCTGCGTACAACAACGTTCGGGCGGAGCCCGACTATCCGGCGATCATGGCGCGATTCAAGGAGCAGAGCGAAGCCATTTATCGTAGCGTCGAAGTGAAACGGGACATTCGCTACGGCGCCGGTGCGCGTCAACGCTTCGACTGGCTTTCATGCGGCAAGGCTGCCGCGCCGACTTTTGTGTTCATTCATGGCGGCTACTGGCAGAACTATGCGAAGGACGATCTGGCGTTCATCGCGCGCGGACCGCTCGAGCGCGGCTTCAACGTCGTGCTGGCGGAATATACGCTTGCGCCGGATGCATCGATGACGCAGATCGTCGGCGAAATCGGCGCGCTGCTTGAACATTTGCAGGCAGATACCGGCGAGACCGGTTTTGGCGGCCGTCCGGTCTGTGTCTGCGGTCATTCGGCGGGGGGGCAACTGGCCGCGCTTTATCGCCATCATCCGGGCGTTACGTTGACGGTATGTGTGAGCGCGCTGTTCGATCTGGAGCCGATCTCGCTGTCGTGGCTGAATGAAAAGCTGCAACTGACCGAGCCGGAAATTTCACGATTCAGCCCGTTGCATCGCATCGATCGCGGTGCACCCACGATCGTGTCGGTCGGCATGGCTGAACTTCCGGAACTGATTCGCCAGTCGCAGCGTTACGCCGCCGCGTGCGAAGCAGCCGGCGAGAGCACCACTTTCGTTGGGCTGCCTGAGCGGCGTCACTTTACGATCCTCGCTGATGTGGCCGACCCGGGCGGCGTGCATATGCAAGCGATCGTCGATCGCGTGATCTGCCCGTCCCGATAGCGCGACGTCGAAGAACCCGGTCAACCGCCCAATGCGAGAATGGCTGCGACCAGCGCGATGCCGACTCCTGCCAATCCGAGCCCATACACGACGGCTCGTCCGCCGGTATAGCGGCCGAGTGCAACGCCGCCAATGAACAGCGTGACGATGGCCAGCAGGTTGGAGACGCGCAATGCCAGTTCGACTTGTGAAATGAACATAAACGGCACGACGACGGGGAAAGTGGCCAGCACGACCAGCGCGAATATGCCGAATGCTGCGGCGTAGTCGCGCGCGCCTAGCCGGACGCTCGGCTCGCGCACTGCAAGTAGCCCCTCGTGCAGCGCGTCGAGCGCGGCTGGCCCAGCGACGGCCGCAAATAGTTGCGGCAGCTCGTCGGAGATCAAACGATGCGTTTCAGGTTTATCGTTGGCGATCCGAAGTTTATCGAGCAAGGTTTTCTTGCGGCGTCGCTCGGTGGCCGTGCGCAGCAGATACATGATCGCATCCACCAGCCCCCAGGCGAGATTGCAGCCGAGCGCGGTGAACATCATCGTTCGCACTTCCTGCCGGCCCGCCGTCGAAATGCTGAGCGCGCCGGTGAACGACATCGCCATCAGCACCCCAAACACAATTTCGGATACGCGGTCGATCGGGTCGAGCATCGGTTCGCGTTCGCTTGTGACGTCCATTTGCCTCACCTGGCAACGGTCAAAACCGTCAATGCGCCGTCCCGGCACCGTGGCAATCGATATTGCCGGACCGTGAGCCGGTATTTCTGAACGATAGCGTCAGTCTGCTTCCCTTGGTCGCAGTGATGATCTGCCCATAGCTGACGGTCGGAATGAACTGGATATCCGGCGCGACGGCCACGGGCGGATTCTTGCTTCCGTCCACGGTCAGATCGAGTTCCACGGTGATCGAGTCGATCGCCACGCCCATTTCCTGTTGACGCGCGGCCAGATCCTTTTGCGCGTCGCACAGGCCGTCCAGAACCTGCTTCAGTGCGGTTGGAAGATCGACCGGCTTGCCCGGCGGAATCGGCGGCGTATTGCAGCCGGCAACCAGAAACGGCAGGATCAACACAAACAGGGGTGCACGCATAGGCATCACTCCAGCGAGCGCGACGACACATCGCCACGCGCGCGGGTTGGACGCGCGCGGCGCATGGCAGCTGTTGCAAACGCGGCCCCGCCGTCAGATTTTCAGCGGGGTGACCTTGGTACCGGACAGCGATACATCGGCCATCAGACCGGTGTTGGTCATCACGATCACTTCGACGGGCGCGGTCGCCGTGGTCGTGTCGATCGAGCCGTTCGCACCGACCTTCACCAGCGCAACCGACGCGTCGCCAGCCACGGTCCAGCCTTTCGAACTGCGGAACTGCTGCAGCGCGTCCGCCGTCATGAACAGAAACACGATCGCTTTCGATTGCGCACCCGCGGTCAAGCCGAACGAGCCCGACGCCGTGCTGTAGTAGCCGACGGTGGTACCGCCCACGCGCAGCGCGCCTTCGCCGTATTCGCCGCCGACGATGAAGCCGGCCTGAAGCACCGATGGAAAAACCAGTACGCCTTGCGCCTTCGATACCAGTTCCCGCGATCCGCGCACCGACGTGTAGAGCCGCGACATCGTACCGTCGACGCTCGCGTCGATCGACTGGCGTTTGGAGGCATCGGTGGCAGCGCTTTCTCCGGAACTGGTAGTGGTCGAGCAGGCGCTAAAGGTGGATAAGACAGCGGCGGAAATGGCACCCGTCAGGAAGATACGTCGCTGCATTGCGGTTCTCCTTAGGTGTGGCGGGCGAAGTCGCATCAACGCTGATCCGCACGCCGTTCGTAGGGGGATCCATGCTGGAGCTCAGCCTGCTGATCGGGCTGATGGCCGATCCGTCACAATCGCTCCGCGCTAGCGCATCGCCGACGCCGATTGACGACGTTAACAGTAGGGGTCCGTATTGGACCACTGTTGACATAGGTCAAGCGCCCGTCGATCGCGATTTGCAGCAAGTGACGAATTCGCCGTTCGCCGCATTGATGCGAATCAGGGGCGCCGGCGCAGATGCATGAATAGTGTAGGTGATGCAAAGACACGTCTGTCAGTCGTATTGACCCTACTGCGCGGTGCTTTGCCGATCGAGCCACAGGTACTGCAGCGTCAGCGAGATCGCCTTGTAGTTGCCTCCCGCGCGGACCGCCAGCCCATTCGAGACGGCCAGTTTGGCAGACCAGTTGCGCGTAAAGGGCACCGACAGCGTGAGGCCGTATCGGGAGTTGTTCTGACGGTCGTCGTTCGCGACGCCGTTGACGGCCGTCGTGCCGCCGGCATACAGCCCGACGTCGGCGGCAATCCACAGCCCGGGACGGAACAGATAGCCACCATGGAGCTGCAACACGGCCAGCGGTGCCTGGCTGCGCCGCCGGTTGCCTAGAAACTGATCGTTGGCCGTAAATAGCCAGACGCCGGTCGAGACCTCCGCAAACCAGTTTCCCAACGGTTGCGACACGCCGGTCTCGAGCTTGAACGCCCACCGGTTGCTGCCTACGTTGATCAGATGGTTGGGTTCGTACTGGCCGGTCGGCGCGATCATCGTGAGACTCGCGCCGACGATGGTGCGCGGTTCGCGGCGCCTGAATTCGTCGGCGGTAAGCGCCGGGCCGCCGAACAGATCGATGGAAAACCGGAAGCGCATGTCGCCGAGCCCCGCGCGATGTACCTGATTCGGCGCATCGAACACATTGCCCGACACGTTGCCGCTGACAAAAGGCGCCAGCAGTCCGACCGACGCGGCGCGTCCGGCCAGATCGAACACGCGCACGTAGCCGAGCGTTAGCGAGTTGATGCTCGCCTTCACGTCGGTGATCGGCAGCGACGGATCGGTAAGAACCTGTCCGCCGAGCCGCGTGTAGGAGAGCCCGATAAAGTTGGTTCCGATCGGCGCGGGCGAATAGGCACGCGGTTCGAGTTCCTGCGCCGGCGCAAGCATCGGGCACAGCAGCAGCGATGCGCCGAGCAGCGACGAGCGGCAGCGGCTCACGCATCGTGATCGCACGCGGCTGCGGCACGCAGGTGCACCGGATGGCGCGAAAAATGGACGCACAGCCTGCATGGTGAGCCCGACGGGACCGGGAAGGAGTGGGTGAAACACGCGGCTCGCGCAGTTTTCGACATGTTAGTCAACCTTCGCAGGGCACCGGATCAATTGCGTTCGCGATGTGCTGCTTAAGGGAACTATGAAATCTATGCGCAGATTCGTCGCGATGCCAAACGAAGCGTGCGGTGTTTCATCGGGAAAAGTCCATTTGCTTCAGATCAAGCTTTGCACCACGATTCAGTTCTATGCTGGCTGATTGAAATCGTCTGGCGGGAGTCGACGCATGAGCCTGTTCGGCAATCTCTTTGCGCGCCAGCGCGCGCGTACGGACTCGGACGACGCACAGAGAGTCGATGCGGCGATCGCGCGCATCGTGGCGATGAATCCGCGCCTGAAGAATGCGCACCACTATGAAAGAAAGCTCGCCGCTGCTTTGCGCACGTCGCTGCGTTACACCGATGAGCTGGCCGCGTCGCTGCCGCCGCTGCGCGAAGCCAGCGCGGCTGCATGGGCTAGCGATCCGGCGATCAGGGCGATCTTCGCGACACCGGACGATCTGGCTGAAGCCTTTAGCCGTTCCGACACCTTGCGCAGCTGGTTCGACGAACACGCGGATGCGGTAGAGGCCTGTGCGGTGCTCGGCATGGCGATGATCGAGCGGCATGTGCTGGGCGTGGCGCTAGAGGGCGACGCGGTGCGTCACGACGTGCCGCAAACCACGCTTTGCTTCGCCGATCAGCGCGTGCGGGTCTGCAGCGACTCCGATGCATCGCTGCGCGCGGAGATCGGCAGGCGGCTGATCGACCAGCTGGCGCTCGAAGGTCTGGCCAGTCTGGCCGCCGATCGGCGCGATCTGCTCCGCCAATCGCGCGAACTGATCGAACAACGCGTCGCGCTATTGGAACGGCAGGGAACCGGCATGCGCGGCGTGGTTGCCGCGCCCGTCGAAGCAGACGATCTGGCGCGGCTGGAAGCGCAAATGGAACAGAATGCGCAGGAACTCGCCAGACTCAGGATGCCCGGAAAACTCGGCGAACTCGAACTGGCATGCCTGTGCAAGGTATTGTCGAAGCCGTCCGAACATCTCTATGTGCAAAGCCGGCGCATGCGTATCGACATGATGAACGTCGTGCAGCCGGAGCGCACTGCAGCAGGTCGGGAAATCGAGTTTCAGCTGGCGCGCATTCCGGGCAATCCGGCCGTGGTGCGCGCGTTCACGCTGGTCAGGTTTCCACGTCGGGAACTGCTGCCGGCAGGCTTGCGCATCGATGCCGCGATGCGCGCGATTTAAGAGCGCGATTTAAGCGCGCGATTTAAGCGCGCGACAGTGCGTCAAGTGGTTGCGTTGCCAACGAAAGCCAGATAAGTTGACCTTGATAGCAATTCAGATCATGTTGCAGCACAGCCTGCATGATTTGCTGCCGTGCAAGACGAAATGCCACGCAGATCTGCTCGCGCGTCATCATTCCGGACTCGTGCGATTCGTCGAATGCTTTATACGAGATCGCGAATGAGCGATAACCCCAACCGAAACCATACGCACAAAAACGCACTTCGAAGCCGTTGAACAGCACGGGCTCCATAAGCTGGATCAATGGCTGGTTCATGGTAGTCGATCCGCGCATGCCGCTACGAGTCCGGCCACGATAACGCACCTCGGCCGCGTCTCATTGATGTACGTCAACGCTTGCGCGTTGACCTGAATCAAGCTGGTCAGCGATGGCCTGGTTATGGTGAACCACACGGCAGATGCCGCCACCTGGCAGGGAGACGCGATGGACAAGGCAGTTTCAGGTAAGGCCGCGCGCCATGCGCAGGCACAAACCGTCTCTTACCGGACGCCGGATGAACGGGTGGCGCTTGGCCGCCTGATTCGCGATTCGGTGCCCCGCACGTCGCAGGCCGGTTGGACCGTGCCCGCGGGACGGCGCAACCCGGTCGATCTGCTGGTCGAATCGAACGTGGGCCGCCTGCCGAATCTGATTCCGATCCGCTTCGGCCGGATGTCGGCATCGCCGTTCGCGTTCTATCGCGGCGCTGCCGCATTGATGGCCGCCGACCTCGCGACGACACCCACCAGCGGATTGCGCGTGCAGGCCTGCGGCGATGCGCACCTGATGAATTTCGGTGGCTTCGCGACCCCCGAACGCAACGTGATCTTCGACATCAACGACCTCGACGAGACGTTGCCGGCGCCGTTCGAGTGGGATCTGAAGCGGCTCGCGGCGAGCGTCGTGATCGCTGCGCAGCATCTGGAACTGCCGTACAGCGACATCGGGCGCATCGTCACCGACCTGGTGCGGCATTACCGCGAGCGGATGCACGACTACGCGTCGATGCGCGCGCTCGACGTGTGGTACGACCGGATCGACCTGCAAAAGTATCAGGACCGCACCGGCGACCCGGCGATCGTCGAAGCGGCACGCAAGCGGATCGCGCAGCGCATCGAAGTGGAACGCCGCAAGACCGTGCCCGATCACCTGTATCCGAAACTGGTCACCGAAGAGGGCGGACGTCCGCGCATCAAGGACGAGCCGCCGCTGATCTTTCACCCCACCGAGGACATCGCCCCCGGCCTGCAGTCCGGTTATGCGCAAGCGATCGCGGCCTATCGCGACAGCCTCCCCGAACATGTGCGCGTGCTGTTCGACCGTTTTCATTTTTTCGATCTGGCTGCCAAGGTGGTCGGCGTGGGCAGTGTCGGCACGCTATGCGCGGTGGGCCTGTTCATGGCGTCCGATAACGATCCGTTGTTCCTGCAGGTGAAAGAGGCGCGGACCTCGGTGCTCGAGCCGTACGCGGGCAAGAGTCTGCATGGCAATCACGGCCAGCGCGTGATCGCCGGCCAGCGCATCATGCAGTCCGCGAGCGATGTGTTTCTCGGCTGGACCCGCGGCCAGAACGGCCGCGATTTCTACATCCGTCAGCTGCGCGACATGAAGATGTCGGTGATCATCGAAGCGCTCGATACGGGCATGCTGCGGCAATACGGGCGCGTGTGCGCCCATGCGCTCGCGCGCGCCCACGCGCGTTCCGGCGATGCGCCGATGATCGCCGGCTATATGGGCTCGGGCCAAACCTTCGACGACGCGATTACCA
>Ga0310813_10002813_pt1 | contig 10538 bp, 6 predicted proteins | sample YN3metagenome_FD_203086 | JGI IMG/M metagenome (GOLD analysis project Ga0310813, IMG submission 203086) | Soil microbial communities from experimental microcosm in Duke University, North Carolina, United States - YN3 | ecosystem: Engineered > Artificial ecosystem > Soil microcosm > Unclassified ... | reverse complement strand
GAGGAGCAGGAGGACGCCGCCGACGCCCGCAATGATCGGGAGCGGGTTGGACTGCGCCTTCGGCGCGGCGGGGCCGGGCCGGCGCGCCCCGGGCACGACGGGAACGCTGCCGGTCGGATTCTTCCGCGGCGCGGGCTGCGCCGCGATCCGGCCCGACGAGGGCCGCTTCGGCGGGGGTCCTTCCTCGCCTTCGAGGTAGGGCTTGCAAGTGGTGCAGTAGGGGCGGTTGTCGATCATCCGCGCGCGGCCGCGGGTGAAATCATCCTCGCGGAGACTGTTGCCGCATCCTTCGCAATAGACGATCTCACGACCCATAAGGATCCGCTTCGCTCCCTCTGCCGTGCCGCGGAGAACGCCCGGGGACTAGGGCGGCTCGAGCATGTCCCCGTAGGGACTGTACTCGAGGGCCTGAATGGCGGTCTTGGCGGGGTCGGTGATGCGCATCATCAGGCCAAACGTGTCTTTGGCGTTGTTCACCTTGATGAGGATGCGGTTCCAACCCTCCTCGAGCTTGATCGCGACGCCGAACTCGTCCGCTTTGACGGCGGCGCCGGTCTTGTTCTTGTCGTGGACCAGCGCGCCGTTGACCCAGGCGCGGCCGCCGTCGTCGTGGCTCAGCCAGAGCTTGGCATCCATCGCGGAGGGGGCCTTGACGTGGATCAGGGCGTAGACGCTCACGCCGTCCTTCGACGTGAACGGTCCCTTCTCCCAGTCGAAGTGCGCCTGGGCGCCCTTCATGGTGGGCGACGCGGGCTTCCACTTCACGGCTCCGCCCTTGCCCGGATACTCCTTCGTGAGATCCACTTCCTTCTCGGGCGGCTGTTCCTTGGTGAGGCCGTCGGGGAAGGGGCCGATGATGAGCCAGTCCTTGGGCTCGGGGGTGCCCTTGATCTCCGCCTTGCCGCCGGGCGCCGCGAGCGCTTCCTTGGCCAGCTCCTTCGCGGTCGCGTCGTCGGGCGGCTTCGGGCGCGACGACGAGATGATGATGTACTTCACGCCGAAGCCCTGCTGGTCGGTGAGGATGCGGACGGCCTTGGCGCCGGGCGACGCAAAGGTCTTCGGGAGCGGGATGGAGATCCAGTCCCACTTGGCCGGCGTCTTCGGGTGCTCGGGCGGCGGCTTGCCTTTTTCCGCCTTGGGCTTGTGGTCGTCGTGGGTCTTCTTCAGGCCGCTCGGGTAGGGCAGGGGCGCCGCCATCTGGCTGCCCGGGTCGATGGGGACCTGCTTGCCGCGGTTGCTGGTCGTCTGCTCGGACACCTGGTACGAGCCGTTCCAGACCTCCTGGCAGCAGCCGCCCGCGTAGACCCAGCAGCGGTAGCTCAGGCCGGGCAGCGCGATGAACTCGGCCTCGACGTAGTTAAAGAGGCTGTCCTTGAAGTCGATGCCTTTCGAGGCGACCCACGCGGGGTCGTCCTTCTTGACGTTCTTGAACGTGTTGTAGTCGCCGTTGGCGATGAGCTTGTCGGGGAGGAAGGTGAACTCCTTGCCGGTCTCGGAGCGCTCCTTGAGGAGCGGCTGGTACTTCCGCACGATGACGGTGCCGACGTAGTCGCTGAGGAGCTGCTTGGACTTCTCGATGGCGGTGTAGCGCGTGACCGTCTTGCGCCACTCGAACTCCGACTGGTGGAAGAGGATCCGGGCCTCGACCTCGCGGGAGCTGGGCTTCGGGGCCTTCTCGCGAGCCTCCGCCGCGTGGACCCAGTAGCGGTCCGGCGCCGTGCCGCCGATCCCCTGCGCCGATTCCACCGCGCCCTCGATGAGCGAGAGCATCGTCAGCAGGTCGGCGTCTTTCTTGGGCAGCGTCTTCTTCCGCGCCTTGTAGAGCGTCGCCAGCGATCCGGCGTTCAGGTCGCTGAACTCGATCAGGATCGGGGGCGGCGTCTTGCCGTCCTTGGGGTCGGGCTGGAACTCCAGGCGCGTCGGCTCGACCTTCATGGTCTTGCCGGTCACTTTCTTCCACTCGCCGGGCTTGTCCTGGTACTCGAGGGTCATCGACTGCAGCTTCGGCGTGTCGCCGGCGCTCTTGAGCAGCTCGGGGTAGCGCTCGCCGATCGCCTTGATGTTCTCGACGTCCTCGGACGCGGCCTTCTTGGCCTCGTCGGAGTCCGCCCGCGTGGCGGCGCCGCTCATCTCCGTGGCCGCCGCGCTGTAGTCGCGCGAGAAGGCGAGCGCCATCGCGGTTTGCCACATGGGCATGAACGACTTCATGGCCGGAGAGAGCTGCCGGAGATTCGCGGCCGGCGGCGGGTTCTTCGCGCTGCTGTCGGGGTTCTTCGTCGGCTCGGGCGTCCCGGCCGCCGAGAGCAGCTCCAGGAACTTGTTGAGCTTCTCGACGAACTCGGGCATGTCCCACTTGGCGACGGTGGCCTTCGCCTCGTCGATCTTCGGATCCTCGCCGTTCTGCTGGGCCAGCTCGATGCCCTTCTTGATCTGGTGGAAGGCGTCCTCGATGTTGTTCCGGGTCAGCTTGAGCTTGGCCTCGATCTTTTCCTTCCACTCGGGCACGTCGTGGCGGTCCTTGGCCTTCTCGTAGGCCTCCAGGACCGGCTTGAAGTCCTTGCTCTTGTACTGAGGCAGCACCGACTCGTCGAGGGCCGAGATCGCCTTGGCGATCTTCGCCAGGACCTCATCGATGGCGGTCGTGACGTCGGAGGCCATGGCGCCGCCGTCGGCGGCTTTCTCGGCTTCCCGCAGCTTCTTGAGCTGAAGGCCGAGCTCCTCGGGCTGGTCTTTCCGGAGATCGAAGGCCGCCTTGAGGAGGCCCTTGATCTCCTTCTCCTTGGGAGATTCGGCCGGGCCGGCGACGACCTTCGGTTTCGTTTCCTCGGACGCCTCTTCGAGGTGCTTCTTCTTGGGCGGGTCCTTCTTGGTCAGCACCAGGATGAGCAGGACGACGATGACGAGGAAGAGGCCGCCGCCGATCCCGCCGACCAGGAGCAGGCGCTTCTTCTTCTCGTCCATCGGCGGCTTTTCGCCGCCGTCCTCCGCGCCCTCGCCGGTCTCATCGTCCTCGGCGGGCGGCTGCAGCTTCGGGATGGACGCGGTGACCTTCTTGCGCACGCCCGTGGACGCGGTGGGGACGGGACCCGTGGTGCCGGTCCGAACCCTCGGGACCGGGCCGGTCGTGCCGGTCTTCCGCACGGCGGTCGTGCCCGTGGGCGCCCGGCGGACGCCGGTGCCGCCGTCCTTCTTCTCGACGGCCTTGATCTTGGTCGAGGTGATCTTCTTGAGGTTCTGGGTGCTGGTCCGGGTCGGCTTGGGCGGATGCAGGATCGCCTCCTGCTCCTCGGCGGAGAGATCGGCGATCAGTTCGTCGATGCAGTCCGGGCAGCTGACCTTGTCCCCGACCCTGAAGGCGTTGCCCGCCTCGAAGTCCGGGCCTTGGAGGCGGCCGGCGCATTTCCAGCAATAGACGATTTCTCGGCCCATAGTTGGTTGGTCGCTGAGGCGGGAATGTCTCAGGAAGAAACGCCGGACCCGGCGTTCCCTTCGGAGATCCCGCCCTTTCTTACCCTATATACACCTGACGGCCCTGAGCGTGGTTCCCTGCACCCCAACTCCCGACGGCGGCGATTATCTCTTTCCGCCCACTCGAGTACACCTCTTTTTTACGTCCTGGCGGCGATCCAGTGAGCCTCGGCTTCCCAGCCTCGCGCCCGGTAGAAGGCCTCCAGAGTCCGATATCGCGCCCGCCGATCCAGGCCGACGTTCCATTCCAGCTTCCGGAGGTCGTCGGGACAGAGGTGCAGGGGGTGGCCGTCGCTCTCCTCGAGACTGTTGGAGCCCTGCATGACGCAGCGGTGGGTCACGCAATGGGCGAGGGAGAGCAGGTGCCCGGCCTCGTGGGTCAGCAGCTTGAGGGCGCGGCGCTCGGAGCCTTCCAGCCGGGCGAGCGAGAAGATCCCCGCGCGGCCGTCGAGCGAGCCTTCGCCGAAAACGAACTTCTTTCCGCGGGCGAAGAGGTCGACGTCGCTGACTCCGAGGGTGACGACGGCATCGGCGGGGGCGTGTTCGGCAAGATCGCCCAGGATCATGGACGAGTTGTACTGGGCGCGGGTCCCGACGTAGGCCTTCTCGAAGAGCGGCCGCGCCGGGGCTCGGCGGGCCTCGAGGCCGAAGAAGGCCGCGGCGTACTCGACCATGCGGTCCAGCGTCGCTCCCGCGATCTCGCCGAGCGGCTGAAGCACGAAGGTCTTCCGGCCCGCGCGGGGTCGATTGGGGCCGCCGGCGACGTAGTCCTCGAAGGTCTGCTCCGGCTCCTGGAAGAGGGATCGCCACTCGCCGTTGCGCGGCGGCGCGAGTCGCTCGAATCCTTCCTCCGTCCGGGGCATCTCACTATATTAGACGGCCCGCCCCCGCGCGGGAAGCCCGGGTCGTACTAGAGGACGTCACAAGGAGGGAAGCCTATGCCGTCGAGTCTCATGACGTCCATCCTGGCGCTCGCGATCGTGCTGACTCCGGCCGAGAAAGTCAGCATCCTGGCGAGCGGCGAGCTCAAGGAGCCGTTCGCGATCGACTGGGACAAGGCCGGCACGGCCTACATCGCCGAGATGGGCGGGAACCGGATCAGCGTCCTGGACAAGAGCGGGAAGCTCAGCGTGCTGGCCGGAACGGGCGAGAAGGGCCTCTCGGGCGACGGCGGCGCCGGCGCCAAGGCGCAGTTCAACGGCCCCCATCATCTCCTGGTGGGGGCGGACGGCCACCTCTACGTCGCCGACACGTTCAACAACTGCGTGAGGAAGATCGATCTCAAGAGCGGCGTCGTCACGCGGGTCGCGGGGACCGGGAAGAAGGCGTACTCCGGGGACGGCGGCCCGGCCGTGAGCGCGGACTTCGGCGGCATCTACTGCATCGCGTTCGATCCCAAGGGGGAGCACCTTTATCTCTGCGATCTCGACAGCCGCCGGATCCGGGCGATGAGCCTGAAGACGGGGATCGTCGTGACGGTCGCGGGCAACGGGCAGAAGGGCCTGCCCAAGGACGGCGAAGACGCCAAGACGCAGCCGCTGGTCGATCCACGCGCCGTCGCGGTGGACTCGAAGGGCCAGATCTACATCCTGGAGCGCGCCGGGCATGCGCTCCGCGTGGTGGACACGGCGGGGAAGATCCGCACGGTGGCGGGGACCGGGAAGGCCGGCCTCTCGGGCGACGGCGGCCTCGCGCTGCAGGCGCAGATGAACGGGCCCAAGCACCTGAGCTGCGACAAGGACGACAACGTCCTCATCGCCGACACCGAGACCCACACGATCCGCCTCTACACGCCGAAGGACGGGAAGATGCAGCGCGTGGCGGGCAATGGGAAGAAGGGCGCCGGCGGCGTGGGCGGCGCGCCCGATCAGGTGGAGCTGGCCCGGCCCCACGGCGCCACGATCGACCCGTCGGGGGCCGTGGTGATCTGCGACAGCGACAACCATCGCGTTTTGCGGATCGAAAAGTAGCGGCGGCGGACACAAAGACGGAACAGGAGCTTTAGGTCTTGTCGCATTGGCGCCGCAGGAACCGGCTCCGGGATCACCGTATAGGGAGATTGACGATGAAGCGGATCGCGTGGAGTCTGGGGCTGTGGATGGCGCTGCTGGGATGCGCGACCTCGAACGGCGGCATGTCGCCCATGAACGCGCCGTTGCCGGCGCCCGCGGCGCCCTCGCAGGACGGCAAGCTGCGCATCATCGCGTTCGGCGCCCACCCCGACGACTGCGAGCTTCGCGAAGGCGGCGCCGCTGCCAAGTGGGCCGCCCTGGGGCACCAGGTCAAGTTCGTCTCCTGCACCAACGGCGACATCGGCCACTGGAACATGGCCGGCGGCCCGCTCGCGAAGCGCCGCGCCGCCGAGGTGGCCGCGACGTCGAAGCTGCTCGGCATCTCCCACGAGGTGCTCGACATCCACGACGGCGAGCTCATGGTCACGATGGAGAACCGCCGCACGATCTGCCGGCTCATCCGCGACTGGAAGGCGGATCTCGTCATCAGCCACCGGCCCAACGACTACCATCCCGACCACCGCTACGTCGGCGTCCTCGTCATGGACGCGGCCTACATGGTCACGGTGCCGTTCTTCTGCCCCGACACGCCGTACCTCACCAAGAATCCGGTCTTCCTCTTCTCGGAGGACGCCTTCCAGCGCCCCAACCCGTTCACGGCGGACATCGCGGTGGCGATCGACGACGTGATCGAGAAGAAGCTGGGCGCGGTGGAGCTCCTGCACTCGCAGTTCTTCGAGGGCGGAGCGAACGGCCATGCCGGCCTCGTGCCCGACATGAACGACGCCGGCAAGGTCGCCGAGCGCAAGAAGGCGGTCCGCGAGCAGTTCTCGAAGCGCTTCGCCGCCACCGCGACCAAGCACCGCGCGTCGCTCGAGAGCTACTACGGCAAGGACGAGGCCGCGAAGGTCGGCTTCGCCGAGGCTTTCGAGATCTGCGAGTACGGCCGGCGTCCGTCCCCCGAAGAGATCCGCAAATTGTTCCCCTTCTACGGGTCCAAAAAGGAGTGAGCATGCCCTCGGACAAGCTTCGCATCATCGCGTTCGGCGCCCACCCCGACGACTGCGAGTACGTCGCGGGAGGGACCGCGGCCAAGTGGGCCGCGAAGGGCCACGCGGTGAAGTTCGTCTCCTGCACCAACGGCGACGTCGGCCACACCCAGATCGCCGGCGGCCCCCTGGCGCGGCGCCGTCTCGCCGAAGTGCGGAAGTGCGCCGAGATCCTGGGGATCCAGACCCAGGTCCTCGACAACCACGACGGCGAGCTGATGCCGACGCTGGAGAACCGGAAGACGATCGTCCGGCTGATCCGCGAGTGGAAGGCCGACCTCGTCATCAGCCACCGGCCCAACGACTACCATCCCGACCACCGCTACACGGGCGTGCTGGTGCAGGACGCCGCCTACGTGGTCACGGTCCCGTTCTATTGCTCGGACACGCCGCACCTCGCGACCAATCCCGTCTTTCTCTACTCCGAGGACAAGTTCCAGAAGCCGACGCCGTTCAGCCCCGACATCGCCGTCGCGATCGACGAGGTTGCCGACAAGAAGCTCGACTGCTTCGACGTGCTCGAGTCTCAGTTCTACGAAGCCGGCTGCGGCGCGACGCCCGACACCGTGCCGAAGGACAAGGCGGGCCAGGAGGCGCGGCGCAAGAAGGTCCGCGAGGAACTGCGGACGCATTTCGCCAAGGGAGAGAAGTACCGGAAGTCCCTCGAGGCCCGCTACGGCAAGAAGGCGGCCGAGAAGGTCGAGTTCGCCGAAGCCTTCGAGCTCTGCGAGTACGGCCGCCAGCCCGACGAGGCCGAGCTCCGGAGACTATTTCCCTTCTTCCCGGCCAAGTAGCGACGTCCGCAGCTTTGCTCGCGCGGCCCAGATCCGGCTTTCGTGGATCGCCCGGGTGGCTTCAACGCGGGCTACTTCGTCGCCGATGGACGACACCTGCGCGAGCGCCGCGTCGGCGTCCCGCTTGGCCCAGGCGCTCAGGACGTGCCGGATGCACCAGTCTCGCTCCCGGCCGGGCATCGAGCGCGCCCAGGCGAGCGCGGTCTCGGGCGCCGTCTGGGCCCAGGCCGTGGCGATGCCGTAGGTCGCGCGGCTGCGACTCAGGGGACTCAGGTCCGCGGCCATCCGCCAGGCCCGTTCCAGGTCCGTCGCCGCCAGCTCGCCCACGAGGGTGCCGAGCAGATCGTCCTTCGCTTCCCCCGGAAGCTGCAACACCCAGTCCAGGGCGGCGACCGGATCCAAGGCGGCCCAGGTATGCCCGATGATGCTGATGGCCGTTTCTTTGACCTTCGATTCCTGGATCGCATTGGCGAAGGCGACGACCGATCCGGCGTCGCGCTGGGTCCAGGCGGCCAAGCTCTCCCAGAGGGCATTGTAGTAGTGGAGTTGCGCGTCCTCCCAGTCGCGATGGAGCATGATGGCGACCGTCTCGCGGGCGGCCTCCTCGGGACGCTCCGTTGCCAGGCACCTCAGGACCTGGGATCGGATCTGGTCCGAGCTTGCGGGGGAAACCATTCGGAGGATGGACTCCGCGGCGTCCCGGTCGCTCAGCACCAGCCGTTCCGCGACCATCTCCAGCCAGTCGTCGCGCCACTCGGCCCCCGGGTGGGCGCGGGCGTAGTCGAGCGCCGCGCGAGGATCGATTCCCGCCCAGACCCCTCCGATGATCTCCATGGTCTTGGCCCGCTCCAGCGGATCCTCCAGGCCTTCGCTCCAGAGCCGGGCGGCGGCCAGGTCCGACGCCGCCCAGGATTGCGCGATCTTCATCAGCGCGCTCATCCGGGCCTCGGCCAGATCATTTTCCTTGGGCCGTGCTTCGACCAGCGTCGGAACGTCCCGCTCGGTGACCACGTCATCGTTGATCGTCGCCAGCGGGGGCAGGCCCGGGTCGGCGCCGGGCTCGGCGAGGGTGAAGGTGGAGGTGCCGACTTTCTCTCCCGGCCCGTGCGGCGGGAGCTTCAGGATCCAGGCGGCGGCCGCCTTCGGGTCGCGCGTCGCCCATTGCTCCGCGACCCGAGCGGTCGCCACGCGCCGGGACCAGCCCGGCGGCAGCGTGTCCAGGATCGCGGCGAGGTCCTCGCTCCGCTCCGGGTCAAGACGGCTGGCCACGATCGCGACTTCGACGACGACCGCGTCCCTCGCGACGCCGGGCGGAAGGCCCTTCATCCAGGTCTCGACCTCGGCGGGTTCCCGTCGGTACCACGCGTCGAGGACGGTTTCAAACATCGTGACGTTTCCCGGTCCGGATCCCACGGGCCGATGAATCTTCCATTCGCCGGTCGTGGGCAGCAGCGCGTAGGCGCGGTAGAGCCAGTCCGCGGCGAGGCGGGGCTCCCGCTCCGCCCACTCCCGGAAGAGGTCGACGATCATCGGGTCGACCCAGCTCGGGGAGTACTTCGCCCGGTTCACGACGGCGCGAAGATCGTCGCGATTGACCCCGATGCCCAGGGCCTCCCAGCGCGCGGCGTCCTCGGGGCACTCGAGGAGCCGCTTGTAGAGTGCGCGGAACTCCTCGAAGGTCGCGGGGAAGGGGCGGCGCGGCGACGTCGCGGCGCCGCCCGTCGGGGCCGTCGATGGGGCGGCCGCCTCCGCGGCGCTCAGACGCGCGTTGCCGGCGGCGAGATGCGGGGCCAGCGTTTCCAGCCTCGAGCCCCGATTCGCGCTCATCCGGAGCGCCCCCGAGACGAAGCCGATGGCGACGAGCGCGGCGGCCGCCGGGAAAAGGAGTTTTCGGAGGAACGTCAGGGGCGTCGGCGAGGCCGCCGGGGGGATCGCCGTGGCGCGAAAGGTTTCCGACAGGCGGGCCGGGGCGGCGGCGCGGGCCTCCTGCTCCAGGAGCGCGACGAGCGTCGCGGAGCCGATGGCCACGCCCGCTCCGGCGAGCAGCTCGCGCATCCGCTGCAGCCCGCGGCTCACGCGCTTCTCGAGGGTCTTCAGGGGGCAGTCGAGCGTCGCCGCCGTCTCGGCCAGGCTCTGCCCCTGTAAATAGTGGACCACGAGGGCGTCCTGGAGCCGCTGGGGCAGGCGCGCCAGGGCGTCGTCGAGGTGCGGCTTGGCTTCCTCCCAGGCCGGCGGAGCGGCCGGGGTCGCGGGCTCGGGAAGGCGGCTCTCGCGGCGGATGCGGGCGCGGAGCTGATTCCGCGAGACGAAGACGGCGCTTCGGTAGAGCCAGGCGGACAGCACGGTGCCGCGTCCCAGCCGAGGGGCCTTCTCGAGGAAGAGGAGGAAGACGGACTGGGCCGCGTCTTCCGCCTCCTGAAGGCTTCCGAGGCTACGCCGGCAGACGCCGAAGACCAGCCCCCCGTGGCGGCGCAGGATCTCTTCAAAGGCCGCCCGGGAGCGGTCCCGCACGAAGGTCTGCAGCAGGGTTTCGTCGCTCAGCATCTCAGGGTCTCCTTCCTGCAGGAAAATGTCGCCGGAGACCCTCCTCCCCCAAGAAATCCGCGCTACATTTATGCAACGGCCCCCGTGGCGCGGGGGCACAGATACATAGTTGGACGCCGTTCGGACTATCTAACAGGAGTCTTTTGCATGCCTTCCTTCCTGCGCCTTGCGGCCCTGCTGGTCCTGCTCGCCCCGGTCGTTTCCGCGCAGGAGCGCAAGCTCGTCTCCCCGAAGAGCCCCGACCAGGTCGGCGTGGTCTGCCACGTCAAGGTCCTCTCCGACAAGGTGCCGGACATGACAAACCTGGAGACGTGGAAGAAGCACTGGATCAAGGACGGCATGAGCGACGCCCAGAAGGCCATGGCGGTGTGGAAGACGGTCCGCACCTTCCAGCACCAGGAGGCGCCGCCCAACGAGTACCTCCAGAATGAGACGGCCGTGCAGGACCCCTTCAAGATCTTCAACGTCTACGGGTACTCGCTCTGCAGCATCGCGTCCTGCGACGTCGAGTGCCTGGCCCGCTACGCCGGCCTGAAGGCGCGGGGCCGGATCATCAATTCGCACAGCGTCCCCGAGATCTTCTACGACGGCGACTGGCACCTCCTCGACGGCTCGCTCCTCTGCTACTTCCCGAAGGCCGACGGCAAGCTGGCGAGCGTCGACGAGATGAT
>Ga0310813_10002810_pt1 | contig 10542 bp, 7 predicted proteins | sample YN3metagenome_FD_203086 | JGI IMG/M metagenome (GOLD analysis project Ga0310813, IMG submission 203086) | Soil microbial communities from experimental microcosm in Duke University, North Carolina, United States - YN3 | ecosystem: Engineered > Artificial ecosystem > Soil microcosm > Unclassified ... | reverse complement strand
GGTCCAGGCCAACTCCCGCCGATAGCCAAATTCAAGAGTACGAAGTTGCTTTGCCCGGCATCAAACGGCCAAGTAGCTCTGCTCAAGCCATCCAGGCTGCTGGTAGTAAAGCTTGCGTACGGGGCCGCAGGATTGTCGATGTAATATTTCACGCTGCCCGGCGACCAAATCATTCCGTAGGTATGCCAGTGCGCGGCGCTTTCGCCGATAGGAAAATTGTAGATGGTGCCGAGTCCCGTTCCGCCGGTGAAACCCGTCCCGTGAATGGACCCCTCGTTCCAGTCGGGATTCGCAGCAGCATTGACGCGCTCCAGCACGTCCTGCTCACCACATGCAGGCCACCCCACCGTAGCAATGTTATTGCCCATCAGCCAAGCCGCTGGCCAGAATCCCCGGGCCTCGGGAACCAGAGCGCGTACCTCGAATCGGCCATACTGGAAACTGAATAGACCCTGGGTCTTCAAACGCGCCGACGTATATACAGCAGCAGATGGCTGTTGTGCCACGATGTGCAGATAACCATCTTTTCCTACGTACTCGCTAGGACGTGCAGTGGTGCAGGGCGGGCTTGACGAGTTCCATGCACAGTAGGTTTCCAGTTCATCATTCCCGAAGCCGCTGTTGCCGGCATCATAGGTCCAGATCGTCGGATCAGGCTGCGCGATGCCAGCCGAATTGGAAAACTCATCGCTCCACACCAACGTACCAGCAGGAATATTTGGCGAGAACCTTTGACTGGTAACAGCGCTCGACGCGCCTGCGGCAATGGAAATCGCTTTGACGGTCAAGTTCGATGCCACCAGAAATGGAGCTTGATAGCGCTGCGAAAACGCAGATGGTGTGTTCCCGTTAACGGTGTAGAAGATCACTGCCCCCGCCGTAGTCAAATCCAAACTTACGATTACCGCGCCATTTTGCGCGGCCTTGATCGAAATATTCGGCGCCGAAGTTGCACTTGCCGCTCCGTTTCCTCCCCGATTATTTCCGCCGGTTCCGCCACAGCCGCGCAGTAATGCGCTGGAGATCAGGATAGACGCCCATAGATGTGCCCGCATGGATTACCTTTTCAGAACGCACAATAGATTACGCCCCGAGTTCACTTACTTCCCGACAAATCATATCGGCAACTGTTCCCCATGAGAAGTCGCTCGAGTAAATGTGGATAAGTTCATAAACCACAAGAATGCCAAATCCCGCTTTGACCGGGCATTATGACAAGAAAAAAGGCGCCGGAGAATCTCCGGCACCTTTCTGAATTACGTCTCTGCTTAGTGCCCGTCGAGACAACCCTTTTGCTCCTTGCTGTTCGGGTATCCAGTGCCCGCGGTGAAGGCTGAATTCGACCATTCGCCTTGAATCTTCCACTTGCTTCCGCCGGGAAAATCGACAGAAGGAACGTTGAAGGTCCAGGCGCACTTGTCGCCATTTTCCTGGCCGGAACTGTCGTACCAGGCGCCGGGGCTTGCGGGATCCGTGCGCGCCTCGGAAAGTTCGTGCCCACTTACGTTGGCCAGCGCCGCCAGCCCTTGCGAATGACCGGTGGTGGTGTCCACCGGATCGCAACCTGGGTCGCCATCGAGATTAAAGAAGAAAGCAAACTGCACCAGATGCGTACCGCACATTCCGACGCTATGGTAGGCGCAGTAACCGGCGTTGCCGCGTTTCACATCGACATAGACCGGATAGTACCCGTTACCATTCGCATCGGGTGTGATGTTGCCCGCGGTGATCTCTTTACAAACTTCATTCAAAATCACCGACGTGTTGTTGCCGCCGGATGCGGTGGAAGTATCGACGATATGGCCTTGATGCGTCGTGCTGGATCCCACCTGACCATTGCTTCCGGTGTACTCATCGGACGTCATGGCATAATGCGAGCCGCCGAACCCGCCGTACCAGGTGTCAAGACCAGAAATCTTATCGCCCATAAATGTCGAGTTGCTCCAGTTCTGTCCCCAATAGATCGCCTTGGTTACAGCGGTCTGCATGATCTTGCCACCATGGTAGGTCATGTTCACGCTTTTGCGCGGACCAGCCTGATGCGCGGCCGCCTCATCCACTCTGGCGTTGGGATTCGCTCCCCGCGCCCAGTGAATTCCAAGCATGGGCGGGTCGGCGACGCCATGCAAAGTGGAGAGATCTTGGGTTGCGCCTCCGTTGTTTTGCGCAAAGGCAACGGTTGAACTAATTACGACAAGCGCGAGAAACCATTTCATGGAGAGTCCTCCGGATTTTTGAGTGTGGAGTCGGAGCAGACGACGGGGCATCGTGAGCGGGTGCAGAGTCGGACTATATGTCGCGATGAAATCGGTGTCAAGGGAAAACCCGCTCTGGGTGCGGATTTCCGCAACACTTGACCGACCGGACGGTATGCCAGATTACACTTTCGTTTATTATTGGCGAATTCTCGGATTAGCCACCGAATAGAGCAAGTCAGTCAGGAAATTTACCAGCACATAGGTGAGTCCGATGGCAAGAATGCATCCCTGCACCAGGAAATAATCGCGATTGCCGATGGCATCAATCGTGAGCCGTCCGATGCCGGGCCACGAGAATATTTTCTCGGTCACGATGGCGCCGGCCAGAAGTGCTCCGAACTGTAATCCCAAGACCGTCAGCACCGGCAGCATCGCGTTCCGCAGCGCATGCCGGTAAACCACGGTGCGCTCCGGCAATCCTTTGGCACGCGCGGTGCGAATATAGTCTTGTCCCAGCTCTTCGAGCATTGATGTCCGCACCATGCGCGTGAGGATCGCGGCCAATGCGCTTCCCATGGTGACCGCCGGCAACACCAGATGCGCGAGCGTTCCTGACCCCGACACCGGCAGCCAGCCGAGCTCAATGGCAAAAAACAAAATCAGAATCGGCCCCAGTGCGAAGTTCGGAAACGAGAGCCCGAACAGGCTGACTACGCTGAGCAACTTGTCGTCCCAGCGGCCGCGATGTTGCGCCGACCTCACCCCTGCGGGAATCGAAATCAAAATTCCGACCAGCAATGCTGCAACCGTCAACTGCAGCGTGTACGGATAGCGATGCAAAATCAGGCTGCTGACGCTCTGATTGAAGCGCAGCGACGGCCCCAGGTCTCCGTGAAGAACGCCCTTCCAGTAATTCATGTACTGTCGCCCGAGCGGCACGTCCAGTCCATACGCATGACGAGTAGCTGCCAGGTCGGCGACTGGCGCTCCTTCCCCCAGCATCTGCGAAACGGGGTCTCCCGGCACCAGATGGATCAGCAGGAATACCACTGAAACCACCAGCCATAAAACTGGAAGGGTATAGAGAACGCGGGTTAGCAGTCGGCGAACCATCAAGGTGGAAAAGTTAGCTTACACAAGCAAGCCATAAACCGCACATCGTCCCGCCATTTATACTCTCCACACCGAAACGAGGATGGCATCTTGAAGCTCTACAACGCCAGACAAGGTTGCCTGCTCGAACACCAGGCTCGATGGCATCTCTGCGACAATCTCACCTGGGACGAGCTAGTCAGGCATGACGACCTGTCGGCATTTTTACAAAGTTCTGTCGCAAACCTTCCAACACTGGAGTCCTTCAATCTTAATTTCGACGAAAATCTTCTGGCTCCGATCGGCTCTCAGGAGGTGTGGGCGGCGGGTGTGACCTACCATCGCAGCCGCGATGCGCGCATGGAAGAATCTGAGTCTGCCGGTGGCGGCGACTTCTATGATCGCGTTTACCGCGCCGAACGTCCCGAACTTTTCTTTAAGGCAACACCGCATCGTGTAGTCGGCCCCGGAGGCAAGGTCGCCATCCGCAGCGACGCCAAATGGTCCGTGCCCGAACCTGAATTGGCGCTTCTCGTCAGTCCCGGCGGACATATTCTCGGTTATACCGTCGCCAATGATATGAGCTCGCGCGACATCGAAGGCGAAAACCCGCTGTATCTTCCGCAAGCCAAAGTTTACGACCGCAGTTGCGCCCTCGGCCCCTGCGTTCTGGTTTCGTCAGAACCGCTGCCGCCTTCGACTGAAATTCATCTCGATATTCTTCGCAATGGAAATTCAGCATTCGCGGGACGCATCGCACTCACCGAACTGAAGCGTGACCCGAAGACTCTAGTCGAATATCTTTATCGCAACAACTCGTTCCCTCACGGGTGTTTTCTGCTGACCGGCACCGGGATCGTGCCTCCAGATTCTTTTTCGCTGGCTACCGGCGACGTAATCCGCATCAGTATCGATACAGTCGGCACCCTGGTGAATTCTGTAGGTTGATGGTCGCCGCCGGTGAATGGCGAGTTTTCTGCAACGCCAACCACCGCTTATTTCGCTTTCGCAATATGCAGATAGCCATCCACGGCTTGTGCGCTCAGCTTTAGGTTGTAGGCAATCTGCGGAACCGTATTCCCGCGACGATAGAGTTGCTGGATCTGCTGCGCCTGCGTGGGCTGCACCAGACTGGCAAGGCCGGCGCTAGCTGTTTTGATCTGCACCGAATCGGCGAGGTTGCTGGTGGATGGCCGGGTCTTTTTTGCCGACGCATCAATTGAAAGAGTTTGCGCGCCAGTGTCTGAAGGACTCTGAGCCGAACTGGAGATGGTAATCATAAGGAAGCCTCCTTTCCTCCTATGCTCGCCGAAATCGGCAGATTCAGTGCCGCACTTTAGCAGCCCGGATTACCACTTCGCACCGAACACACTCAGCCGCTCCCAAACTGGGATCCGAGAAAATTATGGAATCGCTTTGGTTAAAATAAATTGAAGGAGGTTTTGTTTTTAATGGTCACTTTGATCAATTGTTTCGAAGTCCCCGCCGGGCGCGAGGACGAATTTTTTACGCGATGGCAAAAAGTCAACAGCTACATGCGCTCTAAGCCTGGTTATCTAGGACACAAACTGCACCGCTCACTTGCACCGGATGCACGCTTCCGTTTTGTTAACGTAGCCCAGTGGGCGTCGCGGGCGGATTTCGACGCCGCGCACGATGACGGCTTTCGCGCTCTGGTCAGCAGCCCCGAATGGGCCCCCTTCAAACCATTCCCCACGCTTTACGAAGTCGTACACGAAGGTAAAAGCTGAACCGCGGTTTTGTATCTTTCTCGACTGCCCAGCGTTTTCTCCTACCCCTCTCTGAGTGCCGCGATGGGGTCCACCATCGCTGCGCGCCGCGCCGGGATATAACTCGCCGTAACCGCCACCATAAGCAGAAGCAGCGGCACGATCACAAACACCTCAGGATCATGCGGACGCACTCCGTACAACAGGCTTGCCATCGCGGACGCGCCCGACGCCGCCAGAAATACTCCAGCCATGATTCCGATTCCCGCCAGAATGAAGCCTTTGCCCAGAATCAGTTTCAAAATGTCTTCACGCCGCGCACCCAGCGCGATCCGCAACCCAATTTCGCGCGAGCGTTGACCCACCATGTACGCCAGCAGGCCATAGATTCCTAGCGATGCCAGCAGTAGCGCGAGCCCGGCGAATCCGCTCACCAGGTCGGCGGAAAAGCGCCTGGGCGCGAGCGAAGCATCGAGTACGTCGTCCATCGACGAAACTCCGAACACCGGCAGTCCGTGATCGATACTCTGGATCGCGTTCCGAATCTGCGGTTCGAGTGCGCTGGCCGGCAGAGACGTCCGCAGGACCACGCTGAATGCCCTGTCCGCGCTCTGATAGATCGAAACATAAATATGAGGAACGCCGTCAATATCGAGCCCGTCATGCTTGATGTCTTTGACCACGCCGACCACGGTCATCCACGGCGCCTGCGGGTTTTGTCCGAAACGCACTCGCCTGCCCAGCGGATCCTGATTTGGCCAATATCGTCGTGCCGTGCTTTCATCAACGATCGCAACCCGCGGTTTACCATCCTCATCCCCTTCATCGAAGAATCGCCCGCGCACCAGCGGCGCCTGCATTACTTTGAAATAGTCCGGGGTGATGCGAATTCTTTCGCCCCGCAAATCCTGTGACGATTCCACCGGCCGGTCTTCGATCGTCAACGCGTCGAAATTAGCGACGTTGGTCTGAGGCGTGGTGGGCAGGTTGGAAACAATTGCCGCCAGATCGACTCCTGAGATTTCCCGCATTCGCCGCAAGGCCTCGCGGTTGAATACGGTCCTCGACCCGATGCTGAGATATGGGTCTGCTTTCGGATTATTCGGGACCGGCAGCCAGACGCTGGCGGTAACCACATGCTTCGAATTGAACCCAGGGTTCTCGCGCAGCAGGTCGCGAAGGGTACGCAGCAATAGACCGGCTCCAACCATCAGCATGACAGCAAGCGCCAGTTCAGAAATGATGAGGGCATCGCGCAGGCGGCCCGTCTTTGCGCTGTAACCTGAGCCGCGAGCCCCTTCCCGAATTGCAGCCGTTAAAGCAACTTTGGCAGAGTGCAGCGCCGGTGCAAGTCCGAACACCAGCCCAGTAAGACCGGAAATCAGCAGCGCAAAACTCAGCACTACCCAATCGATCTTCACCTCGCTCAACCTCGGAATGGTGGCCGGCACTACGCGCAAGATGAAGCCCAATGCTCCATACGCAGCCGCAATTCCCGCGACACCGCCGATTATCGAAAGAAGGATCGACTCGGTCAGCATCTGCCGGACCATGCGGCCGCGAGTTGCTCCAAGCGCCAGACGGACAGCCATCTCCTGCTGCCGTCCCGAAGCCCGTGCCAACAGAAGATTGGCAAGGTTCAGGCACACAATAAACACGATTAGAACTACCGCTCCCATCAGCACCAGCAGCATGGGGCGCACGTTGCCGACTACCGACTCCTGCAGCGGCTGTATTTCAATTGTCCATTGCGCTTGCGGAGAATAGTCCGTGGCGAAGTCATGGCGCACTTGCGCCGCCATCGCGGTCAGCCGTACCTGGGCCTGCTGCAGCGTTATGCCTGGCTTGAGCCGTCCTATAGCAGCGGGCATGATACGCGTACTGCGAGCCGGCGCAGGACTTGGGTCGGCGCTAAATCCAGTGGTCAGGAATATTTCTGCGTTCTCCGAAACTGTCGGCCCCAGGTGGCGAAATTCTGGCGGCAAAACGCCGACAATCGTGTATGCATCGTTGTCTAATAGCAGCGTGCGGCCGAGAACTTTCGGATCGGCGCCATAAGACCGCCGCCACAACCCATTACTGATCACTGCGATCGGCGCGAATCCCTGTCCCGCATCCTGCGGACCAAACAGTCGTCCGATCTGGGGCCGCACGCCCAGCATGGAAAAGTAATTCGGATGAGTTACGGCGAACTCGAGCCTCTCCGGCTGGCTGGCGCCGGTCAGGTTCACGCTACCGCCTCCGACCGCGCTGACCTCGTCAAATACCCCGGCACGATTCCGAAGATCGTCGAGTTCGGGCACGGAAAACAGCGTGTCCCGCACGCCGACTCCGGGATTGTTGAAATAAATTCTCACCAGCCGGTCAGGATTGGCATACGGCAGGGGCCGCAGCAGCACGGCGTTGACGATGCTGAAGATGGCAGTGTTTGCGCCGACTCCCAGAGCGAGAGTCAGTACCGCGACCGCGGTAAACATCGGTTTCTTGCGCAACATGCGCAAGCCGTAACTGACATCCTGCAATAGGATCCGCATGTTCAAGCCCTCCCGCCGGAGCGACGTGATTAGATTAGGCAGAGGAACGCATTGCCCGTCTAAGTTGAGCAACTTTCTAACCAATGGCCAGAAATGGCATGCGCTTGAAAAGATTGAAATACGCTCAGAAGACCGGCGTCATCCAAAGTGCAGATTGTCCGCTTGCGAGATTCAGATGTCCGCTAGTGGGCAGGCGCATTACCTCCAGGCAAGAAAAAGGCCACGCTCATTTCTGAACGTGGCCCTCGGAGAGCTCCAACCCTTCCTAAAACTCGTTCCACAAATACTGGTTATAAACCTCGTGGTGATATTGCACCTCGGGAGCCTTCACAAACGTTCCCAGCAGACGCGGGCAGCGGTCGGCCGAAGCCTGTTTCAGGTCGGCATAGCGGCCCTTCACATCTTCGCCGAGAATTTTGTCGATCCAGGCCGACTTCTTGAAGTCGTCGAGCGCGGTGTAGATGTTGTCCGGCAGGTAGCGTTCCGCCTGGCGCAGGTTCTTGATCTTCGACGTCGCACCGTCCAGCCCGCTTTTGAAGATCGAGTACAGCACCATATACGGATTCGCGTCCGGCCCCACCGAGCGCACTTCCACACGCATGCTCTTGTCGTTGCCGATCGGAATACGCACCATCGATCCGCGGTCGACCGCCGAGGCCTTGATCTGGTTCGGCGCCTCGAAGTGCGGATCCAGTCTGCGATAAGCATTGACACTCGCATTCAGCAGCAGACAAATATCATTGCCGTGTGTGAGAATCTTGTCCACGAACGACCATCCCAGCTTGCTGAGCTTCTCTTCCCCCTTGGGATCCCAAAACAGGTTCTTGCCGTTCTTGCTGACCGACACATTGGTATGCATTCCGCTGCCGTTCACCCCCACAACCGGCTTCGGCAAGAATGACGCGGTCATTCCCAGCTTGGTGGCCACTTCGCGGCAGATCAGCTTATAGAGCTGTATCTGATCGGCGGCGGCCACGACTTCGCCGTAGCCGTAGTTGATTTCAAACTGCGAAGGAGCAACTTCCGGGTGGTCCTTTTCGTTCTGAAAACCCATGGAGCGCTGAACTTCGGCCGTCGTGTCGATGAAGGTACGAAGAGGATCGCCGGGCAGAGAATGGTAGTAGCCGCCCGTGTTGACGTACTCGAACTTGGCGGTTTCGTGGAAATGACGCTCGGCGTCAACCCCTTTAAAAAGGAAGCCTTCGATTTCGTTGGCCGCATTGAGGGTATAGCCTTCCTTCTCAAATAATCCCTCGGCGAAATTCTTGAGCACCCCGCGAATATCGGCGGCATACATCCCACCCTGCTTCTCAATGACGTCTCCGAACACCATGACCTTGCCGGGACCGAAGAAATCGGAAGGCGCCCAGTAGAAGGCACCCCAGTCGATGCCAAGGCGCAGGTCGCTTTCCTTCTGCGCGGTAAAGCCGCGGATCGAGGAGCCATCGAAGGTGAGGTTGTCCCAGCTCTTTAGCAGGAATTTCTTGTCATAGTCCAGCATGTGCAGGCGGCCTTCGAGGTCGCTGAATAGGACAGTGACCGCCTTAATGCGCTTTTCGTCGGTGAGATATTTCAGGCGCTGTTCTCGGACTTTGTCGGGCGCGATTCGGTTCTTACGCTGTTCTTTCGCCTCTAGGTTCAGCTGTTCGAGCTCTTCATACGGCAGGGTAAGAAAATTCCTCAGTTCGGTGGACATTGATCTCCTTGTTTTTGATGGAACGACCGTCGGTGACTGGGATACCGGCAGCCCCAGGTTTGTTCGAGACTGATTAGAGTACGTGTTCGAAGGCGGTTGAGCCAATCAAAAGCTGTGATGGACGGTATCAAGGATTCTTATGGAAAGGCGCGTTCCACGGTGCGCTGCTTGCGGCCTATATTTCCTGCTGCGCCGCTCAATGACCCGCGGATTCGGGGACCGAATGCGAGCGCGAAAAACAAAACCAACCGTAGCGCTCGCCGCGGGAATGACGAGAGACGAGAGAAACCTTGCACGAATTCTTTCGAGCTTCTTTGGTCTTCACAGGGATCGAAGGGAAGACCTACCCGCATTCGGGCAGGCCATTGCGCTGTTCTTTGTTCTTTAGTTTTGTTCTTTCGACTCTGGTGAACCGGTCGAAGCAAACTGAGGGGTAACCAACTCTAGAATCTGTTCTGCTGATCCGCTCATAAAACTCCTCTGGTAATGGTTACTTCATTCCGGCGGTCCCCACCCAAATTGCGCAAAGTTCTGCACCATTACCGGCCTGATGACTTACCGAAATAATCAGTAATTTTCGCCAGAATTTCCCGTAACCAGCGTGTTCTCTCTCGCGGGGAAACTATTGTCAGGAAAGGCCTTTCCACCAGTTTTGCTGATTATTACGAGCGCTCCTCGAAACCCCCGGCAATTGGCAACCTGCAAGCACTTCTAGTCCTCCATTGACGGAGGTCCTTATGACAAAACGAGGCTTCGCAATGGCGCTTTTGGTTACTTTTGTGCTGGCAGGAGCGATTACCCTGCGCAGCTACGAGGGGCACCAGAACCTGAATCAGGTGTCGGAGTTGAATGCCCAGTTGCAGCGCACGCAGGGTGAGCTCGAACAAACCCGTGTGCAACTCGCGGATGCAAACCGCAAGCTGGGTTTCCTTGAAGCAACCAAAGCTCACGTGCAGGTGACAGCGTACGCGCTGACTCCGGAGTTTGGGCCGGATCCGGTCTTCTCCAACAACTCTCCTGCCCGCACCGCTTATGCCGTGCCCAAGCACACCCTGCCCGCCGGCAAGATGCTGAATGTGGCGCTTTCGCCCTTGGCGGAGCGGAAACTTCATGCAAACCTGAATGACACGCTGGTTTTAACGACCCGGCGCGGGGGGAACAAGTATCTGGCACGTTTCGTTGATCGCACGGCGCAATCCGAAACCCGTCCCGTAGTAGATGTCCTGTTTGCTGACGCGCACCAAGCCCGGATCTGGGGTCGACGGAGCTTCTACGCCGTCTACATCTCGCGT
>Ga0310813_10002808_pt1 | contig 10546 bp, 11 predicted proteins | sample YN3metagenome_FD_203086 | JGI IMG/M metagenome (GOLD analysis project Ga0310813, IMG submission 203086) | Soil microbial communities from experimental microcosm in Duke University, North Carolina, United States - YN3 | ecosystem: Engineered > Artificial ecosystem > Soil microcosm > Unclassified... | reverse complement strand
CGAGTCGAGGCTGGAGGTGACGCGGAAGAGATGGCGGACGGCCTCAGCGCCCTGGTGGTGGTAAAGCGCGGGGGCCAGCGCGTCCGCGGCCACGCTGTGACGCCGCGCGAGCACCTCGGTGATCGCTTCGGGCGACGGGGGCGCCTCCTCGTGGACCGAGTAGAGCTCGACGCGGTTGCAGGTCGAGAGGATGACCATCTCCTGGGCGGAGAAGGCTTTCTGCAGCTCGGCCAGGGCGGACTGGATCGTCGCGTCGTCCACCGCGAGCTTCTCGCGAAGCTCGACCGGCGCGCGCTTGTGATTCAGTCCCGTGACGTAGATTTCCATCTAGCCCTAAGGGTCCGCTTAGTGGAAGCGGTGGAAGTCACTCCAGAAGACGCTCGCCCAGAACGTCGTCATGACCAGGAAGAATCCCCCGACGGACGCGAGCGCGGTCCGGCGGCCCTTGAAGGTCGGCCGGTTGCTCAGGACCAGGATCGCGATGTAGGCGGCCAGCGTGATCGTGGTCAGGTAGATCTTCGGGTCGTTGCGCCACTCGGGGCCCTTGCCCAGGACGTGGCGCGCCTGCATGTACCCGACAAGCAGGCCGCCGGCCAGGAGCAGCACGCCGGTACCGATCGACCGGCGCGTGATGCGCGCGACCGTCTCCAGCGGCGGGATGATGCCGAGCATCGACGCGCTCGCGTGGTCCTTGAGCTGCCGCTGCGCGATCAGATAGAGGATCGACGAGACGAACGCCAGCGAGAACGCGCCGTAGGACCCGAGCGTCGTGAAAACGTGGAGACTTGTCCAGAGGCTGGAGGCCCCCGCCGCGGGGGACGAGCCTTTCTCCGGCACCATCGTCAGGGCCAGCGCCAGCAGCGACGTCACGACCGCCAGCGGCAGCGTCGCGACCAGGATCACCGCCCAGTGCCGGATCCAGTCGAGCGCCAGCGCCAGCAGGATGATCGCGGTCGACAGGAAGATGTAGGCCTCGACGGCTCCGGTCACGGGGAAGTGGCCGCTGTGAACGCCCAGCATGACGAGGTAGATGAGATGGTCGACCGCGCCGACGAAGGCCCCGAAGCGGGCGGTCTGCAGTCCGCGCCGGTCGCCGCTGCGAAGGGACCAGACGGCGAAGACCATCGCCACGGCGTAGAAGGCCAGGCCGCCGTAGAGGTTCATCACCGGACGAGACCCTTGAGCAGGCGGGTGCGCGCGGCGGAGCGCGGCAGCGCCCGGAGGATCCGCCGCCGGGCGGCCCCGATCCGGAGCGCGGTCCGGCCCAGCGACGCCGGGAGGACGGCTTCGAGGCGGCGCCGCAGCGCCTTGGCCAGCGACGGGCTCTGCCCGCCGGTGGAGACCGCGACCAGCACCGGGCCGCGGCGCAGAATCGACGGGACGATAAAGCTGCAGAGCTCGGGAACGTCGACGACGTTCACCGGGATGTTCCGTTTCCGGCAGGCGGCCGAGACCGCGCGGTTCACCTCGGGCGAATCCGTGGCCGCGATCACGAGGATCCGGCCGGCCACGTCGCTCGTCCGGAAGCGGCGCTTGAGGCGTCGGACCGCCAGACGCCGGAATGCCGGCGTGAAGTCCGGGCTGACCGCCGTGACGTCCGCTCCGGCTTTCCGGAGCGCCCGCGCTTTCTGAAGTGCGACCGCGCCGCCGCCCACGATCAGGCAGGGCTCGCCGTTCACTTTCAGCATCAACGGGTAATACATGGGGCCGAATTATAGCCGATCCGCCCACGGCTGACAATTGGCGAAGTCGGGCGTTTCGTGACGCGTTCCGCGCGTTCTGGTAGTATGAGCCCGGTGGTCGAGACCCGCGTCATCACGGTGGATCCCCTGCAGTTCGATCCGGCGGCGCTCGACCCGGCGGTCGACGCGCTCCGGAACGGCGGCCTGGTCGGCATGCCCACGGACACGGTGTACGACGTGGCGGCCAACCTGGATCACCCCGAGGCGCTCCGCCGCCTTCAGGAGTTCCGGACGTCGGACGGGTTTCTGACGCTGCACCTGGGGGACCGCGACGATCTGCGGAAGATCGTGCCGGGAACCGTGCCGGCCGCGGCGCAGCGGCTCATCCAGAGGTTCTGGCCGGGGCCGCTGACCCTGGTCTTCGCGATTCCCGGCGGATCGGAACTGGCGCTGCGGTACCCGAACCACCGGGTGGCCCGGGACCTGGTGAAGCGCTCGGGCGTCCGGGTGGGGACGCCGTCGGCCGGCGATCGGCCCGCCGTGACGGGCGACGAGGCCCGCCGCGCGCTCCTGGGCAAGGTCGACGTCCTGGTGGACGCCGGCCCGACGAAGCAGCACGCGCCGTCCACGGTCGTGCGCCTTCAGGGAGGGCGCGCCGAGGTGGTGCGCGAGGGGGCGATCCCCCGAGCCGTGATCGACGAGGTCAATGTGACGACGCTCCTGTTCGTGTGCACGGGCAACACGTGCCGCAGCCCCATGGCGGAGGCCATCGCGCGGAAGATGCTGGCCGACCGCCTGAACGTGAAGGAGGCGGAGCTGGCCGAGCGCGGCTACCGCGTGATCTCGGCCGGCACCGGCGCCGGCCACGGGGGCGCCGCCGCCGAGGAGGCCGAGCAGGCCGTGAAGAAGTACGGCGCGGACCTCACGACGCACGAGTCTCGCCCCGTCACCGTTGCCATGATCGAGGAAGCCGACAAGGTGTGGGTCATGACCTCGCGGCACCAGAAGACCCTCGTCGAATGGATGCCGGACCAGGCCGCGAAGATCGAGCTGCTCGACCCCAGCGGCCGCGAGGTCGACGATCCCATCGGTGGCTCCGCGGAGTTCTACCGGGCCGTCGCCCAGCAGATCCACGAGAGCCTGACGCAGCGCCTGAAGGAGGTCCCATGAAGATTGCTATAGGAGCGGACCACGCCGGCTTCGCGGCCAAGGAAGAGATCAAGACCGTCATCAAGGCTCTCGGCCACACGGTCCTCGATCAGGGCACCTCAGGGGAGGTGTCGGTGGACTATCCCGACTTCGCCGAGAAGGTGTCCCGCGCGGTCGTCTCGGGCGAGGCCGACAAGGGCGTGCTGATCTGCGGCACGGGCATCGGGATGTCGATCGCGGCCAACAAGGTCGAAGGCATCCGCGCCGCCCTCATCGGGGACGAGAAGACCGCCGCCCTCAGCCGTCAGCACAACGACGCGAACGTCTTCTGCGCGGGGTCGCGCATCACGCCGGTCGTGAAGATCGCCGAAAGCCTGAAGGTGTGGCTGCAGACGCCGTTCGAGGGCGGACGTCATCAGAACCGGGTGTCGAAGATTACGGCGCTCGAGAAGAACTGCTAAAGACCTTCCTTCGAGAGCCGGGCCGAGAGATCCGATTCCAGGCGGCGGTAGTAGTCCAGCCGGGGCGCAAACCCCTGGGCGTCGAGGATCTGTTCCTGAACGAGGCGGCGGCGGCGGACTTCCCGCGCCAGGGCCAGGAGGAGCTTCGCCCGGGCGTGGGCGCGGGCGAGGATCGCCAGGTACGCGAACGCGGTGAGCGCCGCGAGCAGGGCGACGGCGAAATCGGCCGGCGTCAGCCCCTCGAGCCAGGAATCCAGGTCCACCCCGTCACCTCCCGCTGTCCACTGTTACTTCGGCAGGCCCGGGGGGTCTTCTTTACTCCTTGCTGAGTCCCAGGCCCGCCGCGAAGAGCAGCCAGCCCACGACCTGGATGACGAAGGGCTTCTTGGCGTCCTCCCAGTGGGTGATCACGAAGAACAGCGACACCAGCGGGACGACCAGCATTCCGATGCCCCAGAGGGCGCTTTCCCGGAAACCCGCGATCAGCATGCCGATGCCGCCGACGAGCATCCCGATGACGCCGATGATCAGCAGAACGGTTCCCATACGCTTCCTCCCCGCCTTCTTTTTGACCTGCGCGGGGCGGGGATGCAAATGAAAACTGAACTATTTCCAGCCCGCGAGGACGTGGAGCTGGGGCATGACCGAGACGTCGCGGCCGCAGGCGCGGCGCAGGCGGGTGAGGGTCTCGCCGTCGGGCGGCACGGTCGAGGGATTTACGGGCGTGGCCAGCTGGAGGATCAGCGGCATCTCCGGGGGGACCAGCGCCGCCGCGCGGGCCAGCTCGTCCTCGCGCGTGTCCTGCATCACGACGATCTTCACGAAGGCCTCGCGGCCGCGGGCGAGCGCGAGGCAGCGGGCCACGTCGTCCCAGTCGGACCGCACGCCCGGACAGGACGGAAGCTTGATGTCGAACGCGAGGACGTCGATGGCGTCGGCGCAGATCGCCAGGCGCTCGGCCAGCGTGCCGCTCGTGTCGAGGTAGGTCCGCATCCCCAGGGCCCGGACCCCGAGGGCGACCTCGCGGACGAACTCGGCCTGGATCAGCGGCTCGCCCCCCGTAATACTCACCGAGGGGTGCGGGCCGAACGAGCGGATCGCCTCGAGCGTCTCGGCGACCGTGACGGGGTTCGGATGCGTCCGGCCCGAGAAGGTCCAGGAGCCCGAGCGCTCCCACGACTCGGGCGTGTCGCAGTAGACGCAGCGGAGGTGGCAGCCCGAGAGGCGGACGAAGACCTGCTTCAGGCCGGCCCAGGGCCCTTCGCCCTGGTACGACGAGAAGATCTCGAGGAGGTGTCCCTTCACCTCAGGCATGGATCGCCCGCAGGCTCCGGAGGCAGGATTCGCATTCGCCGCACCAGGTGCGCCCTCCTTCGTAGCAGGGCCAGATGTGCTGGAGCGGGGCGTCGAGCCGGCGGCCCAGCGCGACGATCCCCTTCTTGTCGAGCGTGCCCGTGAAGCTGACGACCTGGACGCCGTTGGCGGTCGAGTAGGACAGCGCCCGGTTGACGGCGCTCACGTAGGCGACCGAGTTGTCCGGGAAGGTCGCCGCTTCTTCCTTGTTGAAGCCGGTGATGAGGCGGTTCGCGCCGAGCGACTCCGCGTGCGCCGCGGCGATCTCGATGAAGACGCCGTTGCGGTTGGGGACCCAGACCGCCTTGGCGGAGCGGGTCGACATCTCGTTCAGGGGGATCCTCGCCTTGCGATTGACGAGGGCGGTGCCGGTGATGCCGGCGAGCCAGGGGATCAAGATCACCCGATGGGGGATCCCGTAGTGCTTCGCGATCCTGGCCGACGCCGCCCGCTCGCGCTTGGCCGCGCGCTGGCCGTAGTCGTAGGTGATCGCCAGCACGACCTTCATGCGCTGCCTCGCGGCCGCGAGCGAGACGGTGGAATCGAGGCCACCCGAGAGGATTGCCACGCCTTTCATTTTTTTTCCTATCCCTTCGCAGGGCACAGCATAGCAATCCGTTGGAGAGGTCTCTACTGTTGGCGATCTGATTCCGAAGCTAGTGCCGTTGACGATTCAGCATCGATCGCTGCCCCCTGGGGGCACACCCCCTAGGGGGTATCATTAACCGTGATGCGTCTCGCAGCCCTTCTGCTCGCCCTCGTCCCGTCCGCCGGGGACGACGCCGCCGCTCCCCAGGGCGAACCCGTCCTGGATCCCCCGACGCTTCGCTCGCTCGGCGTCTCCTGGGTCGTGAAGGGCGACGCCAACCGCAACGCGAAGGTCGCAGTGGAGTACCGCAAGCCCGGCGCGGCGGCGTGGAAAGTCGGCCCGCCTCTGTTCCGGGTGGAAAAGGGTCTCCCCAAGGATCTCCCCGAGGGCTGGCTCTTCGCGGGCAGCCTGGTGCTCCTCGAGCCCGGCGCGGCCTACGAGATCCGGCTCAAGCTCAGCGATCCCGACGGCGGCTCGGTCGAGAAGATCCTCAAGGCGTCCACGATCAGCGAACCCTCGGCGCCCGCGTCCGCGCCGCTTCGCCACGTCGCCCCCGGGAGCGGCGGAGGAAGCGGCACGGCGGCCGATCCGTTCAAAGGCATCGCGGAGGCCGAGTCGCGCGCCAAGCCCGGCGACGTCTTCCTGGTCCACGCCGGCGCCTACCCCGGCGTCTTCACGGTGAAGAAGAGCGGCGAGCCCGGGAAGCCGATCGTGTGGCGCGGCGCGGGCGACGGCGACGTCGTGATCGGCGGCGCCGACGCAGCTCCGGAGGGGATCCGCGCGGAGGGCGTTCACGACGTCTGGTTCGAGCGCCTGGTCGTCCGCAACAAGGACTACGGGCTCCTGGCGCACGAGGCGGCCGGGCTCGTCATCCGCCGCTGCCGCTTCGAGAAGGTGAAGAACGGCATCTACAACGGACGGAACACGAAGGACGCGGTTCGTGGCTGGTGGATCTCCGACAACGTCCTCGAAGGCGTGTCGCCCTGGCCGCGTCCCGGGGACAAGCTGGACGAGAACGAATGGCGCGGCATCCAGATCACCGGCGAGGGCCATGTGATCGCGTGGAACCGGGTCCACCAGTTCAAGGACGCGATCGACACGTTTCCGTCCGGCCGCTGCGCCGCGATCGACATCCACAACAACGACCTGAGCGAACTCAACGACGACGGCATCGAGCTGGACTTTTCCCAGCGGAACGTGCGCTGCTTCGAGAACCGCATCGTGAACACGCACTGCGCGATCTCCACGCAGCCGGTGCTGGGCGGGCCCGCCTACGTGTTCCGGAACGTGATGTTCAATTCCGTGAACGAGCCCTTCAAGATGCACAGCGACCCGTCGGGCGTGCTTTTCTACCACAACACCTCGGTGCGGCAGGGGATGGCGCTCCAGCTCTTCACTCCCGCCCATGTCCGCAACTGCGTCATGCGCAACAACCTCTTCGTCGGCACGACGGGGCCGTTCGCGTACGAGAGCACCGCCAAGATGGTGGACTGCGACTTCGACTACGACGGGTTCGCGGGCGGGCCCTGGAAAATGTTCCTGAAGTGGAACGAGGTCCGCTACGCCGCGTTCGAGGACCTGAAGGCGAAGGCGCCGGTCTACCGCCACGCGGTCCGGATCGACGCCGCGACGCTCTTCGCGGGCGCCGTCGCCGTCCCCGCCAACCCGCTCCGGCCGGTCGAGCGCGCGGTGGACCTGCGCCTCAAGCCCGGAAGCGCGGCGATCGACGCGGGCGAGCCGCTGCCGGGCTTCAACGACGGGTTCGTGGGGAAGGGGCCCGACCTGGGGGCCACCGAACTCGGACAGGAACTCCCGCTCTACGGCCCGCGCCCCGAAAAGAAGTAACATGTCTCTATGCGCTGCTTCGTCGCGATCGCGCTGCCTCCGCCGGTCAAAGCGCTCCTGGTCCGGGTGCAGGAGGCGCTGCGGCGGGCCGACGCGGACGTGAAGTGGGTCGAGGAGGAGAACCTCCACCTCTCGCTCAAGTTCCTGGGAGACCTGGAGGAAGACGCGCTGTCCCGGCTGAAGGGCATCCTCTCGGTCGAGGCCCTGCGCTGGCCGGCGATGTCGCTGAGCTACGCGGGCATCGGGACCTTTCCCGAGCGGGGCGAGCCGCGCGTCGTCTGGGCGGGCTGCGGGGGCGACGTGGAGCGGCTCGCGGCGCTGGCAGGCGCGGTCGAGCGCGCCGCGGAGCAGGTCGGGGTGCCGCGCGAGCGGAAGCCCTTCGTGGCCCACCTGACCATCGGCCGCGTCAAGTCGGGCCGCAACGTGAAACGGCTGCTGTCGGCGCTCGCGTCCCAGCGCGACGTCCCGCTGGGCCGCGACGACGTGAAGGAGTTCGTCCTCTACCAGTCGACGCTCACCAGCCAAGGGCCGATCTACGAATCAATCGCGTCCTTCCCTCTAGCGATCGCCCGCTGATCGTTCAGGAGTGGATGAAGTTCGCCGGCTGCTTCAGGCTGGTCTTGAGGTAGTTGTCGAGGCCGATGCGGTGGTCGCGCGTCGCGTAGACCTCACCGAAGCTCCGGGCTTCCACGGCGAGGGCGGGGTCGAGCGGCAGGCGGGCGCCCTCCAGGATCGTGCGGCGGAGGATCTCGTCCACCTTGCGCGAGAGGCCCTTCAGATCCACCTCGGGAAGCACCGCGGGAACCTTGGGTTCGGGCGGAGTCACGGGCTTGAGAGTGCGGGCGAGTTCGACCGCGCGCGCGACGACGTCCCCGTCGAGCTCCTCCGAGATCAATCCCAGATGGAGCGATTCGGTGCCGGACAGAGTGCCGCCGGTGCGGAGAAGGCGCCAGGCGGCCGAGAAGTCGATGAGGCGGGGGAGCCGCTGGGTCCCGCCGGCGCCGGGGATGATCCCCAGGCGCACTTCCGGCTGCCCGAAGAGCATGGGCAGTCCCTTGCGGGCGATGCGGGCGGTGCAGGCGTAGGCCAGCTCGCTGCCCGAGCCGAGGGAGAGCCCGTTGAGGGCGCAGACGACCGGCTTCCCCAGGGTCTCGATCCGCCGCAGGATGCGGTTGCATTCCGATGACGACGCGCGGGCATCCTCGGGGGATGGGATCGACGAGAGCACGCTCACGTCGACGCCGGCGGTGAACGCCTTCGTGCCGAAGCCGGTCACGACGACGCCGCGGATTCGGGGATCGTCCTGGATCGCGACCAGGTGGAGATCAAGCTGCCGGAACGAATCTTTGGTCAGTGCATTCAGGGTCTTCGGGCGCCGCAGTGTGAGGACGGCGACGTCGTCGCGGTCTTCGCGGACGACGACCGGGATCTTCCAGGGGCCGAAGTCCCGTGGGACCCGGAACCCGGGGTTCGCCTGCGCGTAGCCCTCGACGAGGCCGCGCACCTTGCGCGGTCCGAGGTCGTTCATCATCCCGAAGGGCGGCTTGAGCGCGAGGCCCAGCTCGACGCCGATCTCCAGGTCGCCGAGGTCGGCGATGCCGCTCTCGAGCGCCTCGCAGGCCAGGCCGAAATAGGCGCCCAGGAGGGCGGAGGAAATCTCGTCGTACATCCGGGTCGAATAGCTCACGGTGTCGCCGCGGCCGGCCGTGCGCCACGAGAGCTCGACGCCGGCCGTCTCCTCGAGCGCGGGCGGCGGCTGGAACCAGGGCATGATCTTCTCATGGTAGGCGGCGAGGCTCTCGCGCGTGATCAGATTCCCGCCGGCGAGGTTGACCACGGTGAAGGGGCCGGCGCTGGCGCCGAGCGCGCGGCAGGCGATCGCGTCGATGACGGCGGGGGAGTAGCCCTGCTCCTGGATCAGCATCGCGGCGAGGAAGATGCCCTCGAAGATCGGGTTGACGGCGTAGCCGTAGCGGCCTTTCACGCGGATGGGGACTTTGCCCATCGACTCGTAGAAGCGGCAGCACCAGTCGGCCGTGGTGGACTTCTGCCCGGCCACGATCTCGATGAGCGGGTTGCGTTCGGCGGGGAAGAAGAAGTGGTGCACGAGGGTGCGGTCCTGCCGCTTCACCCGCTCGAAGATCCGCTCGGGCTCCAGGTGCGACGACGTCGACGCGAGGATCGCGTGGGAGGGGACGATGCGCTCCGTGCGCTCGAACACGCCCTGCTTCAGCGCCAGGTCCTCGTTGACGGCCTCGAGCACGAGGTCGCAGCCGGTGAGGAAGGACGGGTCGAGGGTGACCTTGATGTTCTTCTCGATGGAGTCGATCTCGAAGGGGCTGAAGAGGCCGCCGGCGCCGCCGCGGCGGAGCTTCTGGTCGATGCGGTTCCGTCCGGCGTCGAGCGCGTCCTGCGAGATGTCGTGGAGGATGACGGGGACGCCGTGACGGGCGAGGTTGCGGGAGAAGAAGAGCGCCACATCCGGCCCGATATTGCCGGAACCCACGACGGCGATTCGCTGGATCGTGCGCCCGGCGAGCGTGAACCCCATGACGAAGTGGCCTCTTCCTCCCTGTCCCGGTACCGTCCTACAACCAATACCCCGGAAAACGCCGAAGCGGCCTCAGGAAATGTCTGAAAGAGTTCGAACCCGCCTTCGCTCATCCCGGCTTTGGGGTATGGCTGGAGCTTCGGCGGGCACGCCCTCCCTGCTCGCTTGATTGGGATGGAACGGGAGCTACGGAGAGCTTGCCCTCCGAAGCGCCTGACGACCCCCAAGCGAAATGCGCGAAGGAGGGTCCCTAGGACCAGTCGGCCCGGCCGAGGCTCATGAGGAACTCGGCGTTGGACTTCGTCTTCTTGATGCGGTCGAGGAACGTCTCCATCGCCTCGATGAGCTTCATGTCGGCGAGCACCTTCCGCAGCATCCAGATGCGGGCGATCTCGTCCTTGTGCAGCAGGAGCTCTTCGCGGCGCGTGCCCGAGCGGGTCAGGTCGAACGACGGGTAGATGCGGCGGTCGGCCAGCTCGCGCACGAGGTGCAGCTCGCTGTTGCCGGTGCCCTTGAACTCTTCGAAGATCACCTCGTCCATGCGCGAGCCGGTGTCGATGAGGCAGCTGGCCACGATGGTGAGGGAGCCGCCTTCTTCGACCTTTCGGGCGGCGCCGAAGAAGCGCTTGGGGCCCTGGAAGGCCGTCGAGTCGATGCCGCCCGACAGGATGCGGCCCGAGTGCGGGGCTTCCGTGTTGTAGGCGCGCGTCATGCGGGTGATCGAGTCGACGAGGATGAGCACGTCCTTCCGGTGCTCGACGAGGCGCTTGGCCTTTTCGAGGACCATCTCGGTGACCTGGATGTGGCGGGAGGGCGGTTCGTCGAAGCAGCTCGCGATGACTTCCGCCTCGCCCTTCAGGTTGCGCTTGAAGTCCGTGACCTCTTCGGGGCGCTCGTCGATGAGCAGCACGATGAG
>Ga0310813_10002806_pt1 | contig 10548 bp, 10 predicted proteins | sample YN3metagenome_FD_203086 | JGI IMG/M metagenome (GOLD analysis project Ga0310813, IMG submission 203086) | Soil microbial communities from experimental microcosm in Duke University, North Carolina, United States - YN3 | ecosystem: Engineered > Artificial ecosystem > Soil microcosm > Unclassified... | reverse complement strand
CCCGTTGAACTGCATCTTGTTGGCGATGAGGTCGTCCGCGCCCAGGTGGCGGGCCAGCGGGCGCACGGTGAAGTCCAGCGCCCCGGTGACCAGGACGATGCGGCAGCCCGCCTTCTTCGCCTCGTCGATGAGGTCCTGGGCCTTGGGGAAGATGGCCGGCTTGAGCACGTCCTCGAACAGGTCCTCCGCCAGGGTGACCAGGCGGTCCTCGGACAGCCCGGCGTAGTACCGGTAGAAGAACTCGTTGAAGACCTTGCGGTTGACCGCGTCCAGCGCCCCGAACAGCGGGAGGGAGGCCACGGCGCCAATGGTCCTTCCCGCGATGCCGGAGAGCGAGCCCCGGTTCATCGCGTAGTAGGCGTAGGTGTGGACGATGTTGGTGCGAACCAGCGTTCCGTCCACGTCGTAGAAGGCGGCCTTGGACAGCATCGGCCGGGGGCTTGTACACGAGGTCCGGGGGAAAATCGAAGGTCGAGGGGGCAGGCGCAGACCCCCCGGCCGGCAGGGACCGAAACTTTGTGGCCTTGACGCCTTGGCCTATCGTTCGGATTCCGTGGCATTCGATCTCGACTCGCTGGAGAAGCGGATCGCCCGGTTGCCGCCAAGGCACCGGGCGGCGTTCGCTGCGCTGTGCACCGAGCGGATGCTGCCCAACTACGCCGCCTTCACGCGGATCTGCCGCTGGGGGGAGCCGCAGAAGCTCCGGGACGCGCTGGACAAGGTCTACGAGGCGCTGGCCACCGGGACGGTGGACTCGGACGCGCTCCGGAAGCTGAAGGCGGCCTGCGAGAAGCAGATCCCGGACCTGGACGACTTCGCGGACGAGAGCGTCTCCTGGGCGGCGGACGCCGGGCACGCGCTCCAGGCCACGTTCGAGTGCCTGCTCACCGGGGACCCCCGCCAGGCGGCCTCCTGCGCCACCGTGGCCAAGGACACGGTGGACAACTTCATCCAGGAGCAGATGGAGCTGTCCTATTCGGACCCGGTGCTGGCGGGGAAGCTGGAGGACGACCCGCTGCTGTTGAGGGAGATGTCCCGGCAGCAGTACTCGCTGGACGCGCTGGAGAAGCTCAAGGCGCTGGACGCCAAGTCCGTCAAGCAGCTCCGCACCGAGTTCGGCGGCCAGGGGAAGAGCAACATCAACCTGGACTGGCGGGAGCAGAAGCGGAAGTAGGGGTGAGGCGGGCGGTCCCGAACAGCACGTCCCACAACGGGAAGGTGCCGGCGAAGTTCCGGTCGTAGTCCGCCCGGTCCGCGCTGTGGTGCACCCGGTGGAAGGCGGGGGTGGCCACCAGCCACTCCAGCCAGCCGAACCGGAACCGCACGTCCGCGTGGAGGAAGGACGTCCACAGCTTGCGCAGCAGCACCACCGCCACCACGTCCGTGAGCGACGCGCCCAGGAGCGCGCCGGGGATCCCCACCGCCAGGCCCTGGACCACGAAGTCCACCGGGTGCTGCCGCCACGCGTCCAGCCAGCTCAGCTCGGTGGCCTGGTGGTGCACGCGGTGGAACCGCCACAGGACCGGCACCCGGTGCAGCGCCAGGTGCGCCCCGTAGCCGGCGAGATCCGCGAGCACGAACGCGGCCGCGATCCGCGCCGCCGACGGCGGGCCCGCCTCGCCGCGGAGCGACTCCAGCCACCCCAGCAGCGGGTCTCCCACCGCGCGCATCAGCAGCGTGTTGACCACGAACAGCCCGGCGCACAGCGCCATCGCCGCCGCGGAGCGCCGCGTCCCCGTGCGGGGGAAGAACCGCTCCAGCGGGCCCAGCAGCCCGGCACAGATCGCCAGGAACACCAGCGCGCCGGCGGCCGTCTCGAGCACGGGCGTGGACCTCGCGGCTCCTTCAGTACCCCTCGAACCGGCCGAGGTCGATCCGCTTCCGCCTGGGCTTTGCCCTGGGCGCGGGCTTCTCCACCTTGGCCTGCACCTGCGCCTGCTGCGTCCCCTGGGCCTGGACGGCCGCCGGGGCCGGCTCCGGCCTGGGCTCGGCCACCGCGACGTCCGAGGTCAACAGGAACGCGACGGCGCCCAGCGACGCCGCCATGGACGCCACGCCCAGCGCCGCCGACAGGAACGTCGGCTTGCGGCGAGCGCGCTGCAGGGATGCGGACATGCGTATGCCTCCGGCAAAAGGGTCTCCCCTGGAAACGGACGGACACCGGATTCGATCTGAGGGTTCCCCGGGGTGTAGGTGCTCGGGCGCCTACAGCCAGCCGTTCTCGCGGTACCAGGCCAGGGAGCGGCGGATGGACTCGGCCACGGTCACCTTCGGCTCGTAGCCGAGCACCCGCCGCGCCTTCTCGATGGAGCACGTCCACGCCGGCGCCAGCAGCTGGCGCGCCAGCTTCCGGTTCACCGGGAGGTGCTTGCCGGTGAGGTTGGACACCGCGTCCGCCACCGCGCCGATGCCGTAGAGCACGGGGCCGGGGATGAGCACGCGCCGGGGCCTGGTCCCCAGGTGCCCGGCCACCACGTCCTGGAGCTGCTCCAGGGTCATGCTCTCCGCGCTGGAGACGAAGAACGCCTCCCCGGCGGCCTCCTTCCGGTCCGCCATCAGCAACAGCGCGTCCACCACGTCCTCCACGTCCACCATGGCAATGGGGCGCGGCCGGCCGCCCACCGCCACCTTCCAGCCCCGCTTCACCAGCTTGAAGAAGGTGAGGTTCTCCCGGTCTCCCGGCCCGACGATCCGCGACGGCCGGGCGGACACCACCTCCAGCCGGTCCCGGTAGCCGAAGGCGATCCGCTCCGACTCCGCCTTGCTCATCCCGTACCACTCGAAGGGGGCGAACGGGTCCGACTCCAGCCGGGGCCGGTCCGGGGTGGACGGGCCGTTCGCCGCCAGCGACCCGCACAGCACCACCCGCTTCGCCCCGCCCGCCACCGCCGCCTCGCACACGTGGCGGGTCCCCTCGCCGTTGACCCGGTCGAAGATCTCCTTCGAGGGGGCGCGCCGGATGCCGGCGAGGTGGAAGACCACGTCCACGCCCTGGGCGGCCGGGCGAAGGGAGGCGGGGTCGGTGATGTCGCCCTGGAAGCGCTGGATGGGGAGGCGGGACAGCCCCCACTCGTCGGCGGAGGAGCGCACCACCACCCGCACCTCGTCGCCGCGCGAGACCAGCCGGCGGGTGAGCCAGGTGCCCAGAAAGCCGTTCGCCCCGGTGACCAGTGCTCTCATCCGGCCGCCTCCTGGAGAAATCCCGAGGTGAAGGCAAGCAAAAAGGGGCTTCTCTCCTCTGAGGGGACGCGTTCCTCCTCTGAACGCCCGCACTCCACGCTGTACTTTCCGTCTGGAGGTGCTACAGGTGCGCTGCCCTAAACGCCCCTCTGAGGGGGAGGAGAGCACGGAAGCATGGCCGCCAAGAAGACCGCCAAGAAGACCACCAAGAAGTCCGGTGGGGCGAAGCGCAAGCCGAACGCCGCATTCATGAAGGAGATGACGCCTTCTCCGGCGCTGGCGGCGATCGTCGGCAGCAAGCCGCTCCCGCGGACCGAGGTCGTCAAGAAGCTGTGGCAGTACATCCGCAAGAACAACCTCCAGGACGCCAAGGAGCGGCGGAACATCAACGCTGACAACCTGCTCCTGCCGGTGTTCGCCGGGAAGAAGCAGGTCTCGATGTTCGAGATGACCAAGCTGGTCAACAAGCAGCTCCGCTGACCCGCGCCTGAAGGATTCGCCGAGGGCCCGCCGGTCCGTTCGCACGACCGCCGGGCCCTTCGTGTCTGCCCAGCACGGGGTGCCCGGGCGCCCCTAGGCGCCCGACAGCTTCCCCCACATCGCCACCGCCACCCCCGCCAGCACCAGCCCGAAGGCCAGCAGGTCAGTGGCCTTGAGGCGCTCGCCCAGCACCAGGGTGGTGAAGGCGCTGAACACGATCAGCGTCACCGCCTCCTGGATGACCTTGAGCTGGGGCGCGCCCAGCGGGCCGCCGAAGGAGGTGTGCCCCAGCCGGTTCGCCGGCACCTGGAGGCAGTACTCCGGCAGCGCCATCAGCCAGGACAGGCCAATGGCCAGAAGCAGCGTCCAGCTCCGCTGCTTGAGGTGGTAGTACCACGCGAACGTCATGAAGGCGTTGGAGGCGATCAGAAGTCCGATCGCCGCCGCCGCACGCGACAGGGCCGAGCTCATTGCCCATAGCGATAGACCATCTGCGGATCCTGGGCCACCCAGATGTCGGCCGGGTTGGTGCCGTGCAGGTCCACCAGGGTGCCGGTGGTGGTGCTGAACAGCCGGGTCCAGGAGACGCCGTTCCACTCCCAGGCGTTCTGGGGGTCGATCACGAACACCGACGACGTCCCGAACGCGAGCACGCCCTTGAGCGCGCCGCCGTCCGGCGGGTCGGGGTGGAGGGCCCACGCGTCGCCGTCCCACTTGAGCACGTGCCCGCCGTCGGTCACCGCGTAGGCCAGTCGCGGGTGGACCACGTAGACCGCGTCCACCGAGGTCCCGTTGTTCCGGACCGGGCTGGGCAGCGTCGCCGGCGCCCACCCGTTGGGGGGCATGAAGCGGAACAGCCGCGCGTCGGGCGGGCTGGACGAGGTCAGCACCCCTGCCGCGAACATCACCTGGGGCGACACGCCATGGACGTCGTTGAGGCGCGCCCCGGCGGGCGCGAGCACGTCCGAGCCGCCGTCCGGGAACCAGCGGACGGCGCCGCCGCCCCGGCCCACCACGTACAGCGCTACCGCCCCGGCGTCCCGGAAGCCCACCAGCGAGACCGGGTCGGCAAGGTTGGTCTGGACCAGGGTGGACTGGTCCTGGAACAGGGTGCCCCCGTCGTGCCAGCAGTAGTTGCCGCCGGTGCCGACGATGTACGCCCGCCCCAGCACCGGATCCGCCCACACCCCGGTGAGCGCGACGTTGCCGCAGTCCCCGTCGTAGTTGGGCGTCCACTGGACGGCCGGGGCGTACGAGTCCGAGGGGAGGTGCTGGCGGATCTTCCCGCCGAGACCGACCACCCAGGCTCCGCCGTCCGCCCATGACCAGATGGACCTCCAGGCGTGGCCGGCGCCGCCCGCCTGGTGGGCGATCCACCCGGCGTCGGCCGGGCACGCGCTGGTGCCCCCGTCGAACCGGTCCACCTGCCCGTCGCAGTCGTTGTCGCGCCGGTCGCAGATCTCCGGGAAGCCCAGCGCGGTGAACGGGTCCCCGTCATCGCAGTCGTCGGCGTTGGAGACCAGCGCCACGCCGCCGTCCAGGGCGCACACCTCGGCGGGGGCGCCGGCGCCGTCGCCGTCCTCGTCCGGGTGCATCCCGGTCCCGCCGCCGGTGGCCTGGCACACCACCCCGCCGTCCGGCGCGCACGCCTTCTGGCCGGGGCAGCCGTACGGGGTGCCGCAGCCGGCGCCCAGGCCCAGCCCGTCGTCCGCGGTCCCCGAGCAGTCGTTGTCCAGCTGGTCGCAGATCTCCGGCAGGCCGGGGTGGACGCGGGGGGTGCCGTCGTCGCAGTCGCCCGCGTCGGGGACGTAGCCCCCGTCCGGCCGCGAGCAGGAGAACCGGACCTCCGGCGTATTCCCCCACCCGTCCTGGTCCCCGTCCCGGTACCAGGCCTTGCCCGGGGCGCACAGCGTCCCCCCGTCCTGTTCGCACTGGATGAAGGACCCGCAGCCGGCGTCGCCGCCGCAGGCCACTCCCACGGTGAAGCCCTCGTCGATGCCGCCGGCGCAGTTGTCGTCCCGGCCGTTGCAGACCTCGGTGGCGCCGGGGTGGACGTCCGCCCGGCTGTCGTCGCAGTCGCTGCCCCGGGGCGCCACCACGAAGCCGTCCCCGTCCGCGTCCGCGGCGTCCAGGCGGAGGGTGAGCGGGACGGTGGTCCCCTTGTGGACGGTGACGCTGGAGACGTCGGTGGCCACCACCGGGCCGTCGCAGTCCTGCTCGTGCGCCTCCACGGAGACCACCACCTCCGGGTCCCAGCCCGGCCTGGCGAAGATGGCCGCCTCCAGCACCCCCTGGGGCAAGCCCGCGGGCACCGGCACGGTGGTGATCTCGGTGACGGCGCCGGGGGCGGTGGCGCTGAGCCTGACGCAGGCGGGCTGGAAGCCGCCGTAGGAGATGGTCACCCGCACCAGCGGAGCCTCCCCGCACTGGCACCCCGGCAGCGACAGCGCGGCCGCGGCTGCCAGGCCGAACGCCAGCATCCCCCTGCCGGTGAACGCGCCCATGCGCCAAAGCGTAGCAGCCCTGGGCGGACTGTTCTCCAGCGGAGACCGCCCCCGCGCCGGAGCTTCCGGGCCGGCGACCGATGCGTACATCACCGGACGCGTGACGTACGAGCGAACCGGCGACGGGCGGGCGGCGGCCGCGCGCGCCCTCTTCGAGGAGACCCGGACGGAGCTGCTGGCGGCGCCGGCCACGCCGGTGTCCACCTACCGGCTGCAGCTCAACCGCGAGCTCACCTTCCGGCAGGCGGCGCAGGTGGCCCCCTACCTGGCGCGGCTGGGCGTCACCCACCTGTACGCGTCGCCGTACCTGAAGGCGTCCCCCGGCAGCGTCCACGGCTACGACGTGGTGGACCACCAGTCGCTCAACCCGGAAATCGGCGGCGAGGCGGACCACGGGTTGCTGTGCGCGGCGCTGGAGCGCGCGGGGCTGGGCCAGGTGATGGACGTGGTGCCCAACCACATGGGCATCGAGCGGGGGAACGCGCTGTGGGCGGACGTGCTGGAGAACGGGCCGTCGTCGCTGTACGCCGGCACCTTCGACATCGACTGGGAGCCGATCAAGGCGGAGCTGAAGGACAAGGTGCTCCTCCCCATCCTCGGCGACCAGTTCGGCCGGGTGCTGGAGCGCGGCGAGCTGAAGCTCCGCTACGAGGGCGGCGCGCTGTCCGTCCGCTACTTCGACCACGCCTTCCCGCTGGCGCCGCGCCAGTACGGGCGGGTGCTGGGGATGCGGCTGGAGGCGCTGGCGGCCCAGCTCCCCGCGGACCACCCGGACCTGCTGGAGCTGCAGTCGGTGCTCACCGCCATCTCCCACCTCCCCGCCCGCACCGAGACGGACCGCGCCAGGGTGCTGGAGCGGCGGCGGGAGAAGGAGGTCATCAAGCGGCGGCTGCACGCGCTGTGGGAGCGCAGCGGGGCGGTGCGCGCGCACCTGGAGGAGAACATCCGCCTCCTCAACGGCGACCCCGAGGACCCCGCCAGCTTCGACGCGCTGGACGCGCTGCTCAACGGCTGCTGCTACCGGCTGGCGGACTGGCGGGTGGCGGGCGAGGAGATCAACTACCGCCGCTTCTTCGACGTGAACGGACTGGCCGCCATCCGGGTGGAGGACCCGGAGGTGTTCCAGGAGGCGCACGCCCTGGTGTTCCGCCTCCTGGAGGAGGGCAAGGTGCACGGGCTGCGGATCGACCACCCGGACGGCCTGTTTGACCCCACCGGCTACTTCCTCGACCTCCAGGAGCGCCACTTCCTGCTCCGCGCGCGGCGGCGGGTGAAGGGCCTGCCGTGGGAGGAGGTGGAGGGGCTGCTCCAGGACCTCTACCGCGCCGAGGTCCGCGCCCAGGAGGACCACCCGCTGCGCAAGGCGCTGTTCGTGGTGGTGGAGAAGATCCAGGGGGGCAAGGAGCGCATCCCCGGCGCGTGGGCGGTGCACGGCACGGTGGGTTACCGGTTCGCCAACGCGGTCACCGGGGTGTTCGTGGACCGGGACGCCGAGCGCGAGCTCACCGACTGCTACCACCGCTTCATCGGCCATGCGCCCGACTACGAGGAGCTGGTGGCGGAGAAGAAGCGGCTGGTGCTGGAGATGTCCATGTCCAGCGAGGTCAACGTGCTGGCCCGGGAGCTGAACCGGATCTCCGAGCTCAGCCGCCTCACCCGGGACTTCACCCTCAACTCGCTCCGGCGCGCGCTGGTGGAGCTGATCGCCCGGTTCCCGGTGTACCGGACGTACGTGGACGGCTGGCGGGAGGTGGACGAGCGCGACGCCCAGTACGTGCGGTGGGCGGTGGCGCGCGCCAAGCGGCACGACCCCGCGTCCAACGCCTCCATCTACGACTTCCTCCAGGACGTGCTGCTCAAGCGGTACCCGCCGCGGGCCACCGAGGCGGAGCGGGCGATGATGCTCCGCTTCGCCATGCGGCTGCAGCAGGTGACCGGGCCGGCCATGGCCAAGGGCCTGGAGGACACCGCCTTCTACGTCTACCACCGGCTCACCTCGCTCAACGAGGTGGGCGGAGAGCCGGAGCGGTTCGGCACCACGGTGGCCACCTTCCACCTCCGCAACCAGGAGCGGGCGGAGCAGTGGCCGTCCTCGCTTTTGTGCACCTCCACCCACGACACCAAGCGGAGCGAGGACGTGCGCGCCCGCATCGACGTCCTCTCCGAGGTGCCCCGGCCGTGGAGCCGGCTGGTGCGGAGGTGGAGCCGGCTGAACGCGCGCCACCGGACGCAGCTGGCGGACGGGAGCTGGGCGCCCGACCCCAACGACGAGTACCTCTACTACCAGACCCTGGTGGGCGCCTGGCCCATGGGGGCCCGCCTCGCCGACGAGGCGCTGCGCTCGTTCCGCGACCGGCTGGTGGCGTACATGACCAAGGCGGTGAAGGAGGCCAAGGTCCACACCAGCTGGGTGAACCCGGATCCGGCCTACGAGGCGGCGGTGACCGCGTTCGTGGAGCGGACGGTGGACCCCGCCCGCGCCCGCGCCTTCTTCGAGGACGCCGAGCGATTCAAGCGCTCCATCGAGCGCGCCGGCCAGCACAACGCGCTGGGGCAGGTGCTGCTCAAGCTGGCCTCGCCCGGGGTGGCGGACGTCTACCAGGGCTGCGAGCTGTGGGACCTGTCCTTGGTGGACCCGGACAACCGGAGGAAGGTGGACTTCGCGCAGCGGGAGCGGCTGCTGTCGGAGCTGGACGCCGCCGCCGCGAAGGACCGCCTCCGCCTCTGCCGGGAGCTGGCGAGCGCCATGGACGACGGCCGGGTGAAGCTGTTCCTCACCGCGGAGGGGCTGCGGCTCCGGCGGCGGCGGGCGGCGCTGTTCCGCCATGGAGACTACCTCCCGCTGGACGTCCAGGGGCCGGCCCAGGCCCGCGCCATCGCCTTCGCGCGGCGCCACGGGAGCGCCTGGGTGGTGGCGGCCGTGCCCAGGCTCACCCACCGCCTGGTGGCGAGGGGGCGCTCCCTGGGCGAAGGGTACCGGGAGACCACCCTCGCGCTGCCGGAGGACCTGGCCCAGGTCCAGCTCCGCAGCGTCTTCACCGGGAAGAGGGTGCGCGTCCGGAAGGGGAAGCTGGCGCCGGTGATTGACCTCGGCGAGCTGTTCGCCGATTTCCCCGTGGCCCTGCTGGAGGCGCCGGCGTCAGCCGAGGGCTGACATGATCTTCTCGATCTCGGAGGGCAGGGTCATGGGGTCGAACGGCTTCTGGATCACGCCGATGGCGCCCGCCTGGAGGTAGTGCTCCAGCTCGCTTCGCTGCACCTTGGCGGTCATGAACAGGACCGGGATGGCGCTCAGCTCGGGCGTCGTCCGCAGCTCGGCCAGGGCGCTGAGCCCGTCCCGGCCCGGCATCATCATGTCCATCAGGATGAGGTCCGGCTGGCTCCGGGCCAGGTGGATGGCCTCGGCCGCGTTCGCGGCGAGCATCACCTGGTGCTTCCCCACCGCCTCCAGGCTCAGCCGCCCGATCTTCCGGATGTCCTCCTGGTCATCCACCAGAAGCACCTTCATCTTGGATCTCCTTGCCGGAGCTGCTCCACCGCCCGCGCGCTCGCCTTCCGGGACTCCCGGAGGGCCGCGTTGATCTCCTCCCAGAAGTAGGGCCTCCACGGGTCGCGCTGGGCGGACGCGTCCGCGAGGAGGTACTCCACCACCCCCATCGACTCGCTGATCGCGGAGAAGCCGTAGGAGCCCGCCGAGCCGCGCAGCGCGTGCGCCAGGTCCCGGGCCCGGGGCAGGCGCTGCGAATCGGTCCTCGCCGCCGCCACCTCCTCCTCGACCACCTTGATCTTGGCGGGAAGCTGCTCCGCGAATTGCCGGTGCAGCTCCGCCAGCTCCTGGGCCAGGTCCCCGCCGCCGGCCCCGGCCGGAGCCCCGGCCAGCTCGGCGACCTTCTCCGCGAAGCTCTCCGGTTCGACGGGCTTGTAGAGCACCAGCGAGACGTCCAGCATCTGGGTGAGGCGCATGAAGGTGTGCGCGTCCCGGTAATACGCCGAGAGGAACACCACCCGGACCTTGCCGTCGTGGCCCCGGAGGCGCTCCACGAACTCCAGGCCCGGGCCGTCGGGCAGCAGCCCGTCGATGACGGCGACGTCGACGGGGCCTTGCTGGAGGAGGCGTTCCGCGTCCCGGACCCGCGCCGCCTCCACCACCTCCAGCCCGCGCGCGGCGAGCGACGTCCGGAGGAGCGCCCGCAGATCCTTGTCGTCGTCCAGGAGGAGGACCTTCTTCACCTTGGCCTCCTCGCCCTCGACAGGAGCGCCAGGATGGTGTCGCGCACGTCGGCCGCGCTCGCCGTCGCCTTCACCAGGCTGGCGGAGACGCGGCGGGCCACCTCGGCCGGCGCCTCGGACGCGGAGAAGATGATCACCTGGGCCGCGCCCGCCA
>Ga0310813_10002804_pt1 | contig 10549 bp, 4 predicted proteins | sample YN3metagenome_FD_203086 | JGI IMG/M metagenome (GOLD analysis project Ga0310813, IMG submission 203086) | Soil microbial communities from experimental microcosm in Duke University, North Carolina, United States - YN3 | ecosystem: Engineered > Artificial ecosystem > Soil microcosm > Unclassified ... | reverse complement strand
CCACCGGGCGCTGCGCGACTCGCGCGAGCCAGGCGCCGACCGCGCTGCCGATGCCGAGGCCAAAGAGGAACGCCGCCGCGATGAGCGAAAACGTATAGACGGTGCCGCCAAACAACAGCGACAGAACGCGTGTCCAGATTACTTCGGCGCCAAGTGCGGCCAGACCTGAGAGCGCGATGGCGACATAGACCGGAAGACGCGAGCTGGTGGCGCGAACCTTTGTGGCTTTGGCGGCCGGCGCTTTGGCTTCAACAGCGTAGTGTGCCGCGCGAGTCGAGAGCACCCACGCGATTGCGGCCATCGTTACATTGATGGCTGCCGCAACGTATGTCGCGTGGGCCATGTCGAACAGCCGCAGCAGATAAAAGCCGGCCAGCAGCGAGCCGACTACGGCACCCCCGATGTTTCCGCCGTATAGAAACCCCAGCCACGAAACACCTTCCGGACTGCTCTCGACCCACCGCGCGATGGCCGGCAGGGTCGCACCCATCAACACCGTTGGCGGGAACAGCAGCACAACCGACGGTCCGCGCAGCGTCGGGACGGCGAGAAGGATGACGATGGCGAAGATCGCGATCCCCAGTTCGAGCTGCGCGTAGAGTCGCAGCGGATGCCGACGAGGGGAGATGAAGCGCGCCAGGAGGAGGCTGCCGAGGCACATTCCGCCCATGAAGGTCGCCAGAAGGAGGCCGATGGAGAGCGCGGTGGCACCCATGACGAGCTCGAGCAACTGGAACCAGACGATCTCGTAAACGAGAGCCGCGCACCCACTTCCGGCAAACAGCAGCAGGAGCCATCCCCGAAATCGCGGCGATGCCATGGAACGCGGCTACTGTATCGCGCTTTTGCCGCGTTTTCGTGGTGTGTACGCCCGATTTCGTCATCCGCAATGCCTTGACAACACCCATGGCCGGCATGCTACAAGTCCCGTCACTTCATACGGCTAGCTCGATTCGCGGCAGCTCTATTCCCTCGGGTTTTCGTTGTCGTTTCCGGTCAGGAGGAGGTACGCGCATGCGGGTGTCGAAGAAGCGCTTGTGCCAGGCGATTATCACGATACTCATCGTGGCCATCGCGGCGTCTGTGGCATACGCGCAGGCAACAAGCACGTTCAACGGGCGGGTGCTGGATCAGGGAGACGCGGTGCTCCCTGGCGTGACCATCACCGCCACCAACGTCATGACCGGTGTGTCGCGCACGACGGTCAGCAACGCGGAAGGCTCTTATTTCATGCCCGGGCTCGATCCCGGGACCTACGAAGTGAAGACGGAGCTCTCCGGCTTCGCGCCCTCCGTACGACAGAACGTGCGGCTCGGCCTCAACGCAACGTTGACAATCGACTTCAAGCTGGCGCTCGCCGGCGTCAACGAGACGCTGACGGTGACCGGTGAAGCGCCGCTCATCGAAGCGACGCAGTCGAAGGTCGCGACCACCATCCAGACTGAAGAAATTCAGAACCTGCCGATGATCACGCGCACGATCAGCGGCATGTTGGAACTGCTGCCGGGCGCCACGCCGATCACGGAGCTGCACCGCACCAAGCAGAACGTCGGCACCGTATCGTTTGGCGGCTCCTCGGGCGGCAATGTCATCCCGACGGTCGACGGCGCGGACAACCGCGACAACCACTACAGCGGTCCGCTTATGAGCTTCACGACCGAGAGCCTCGAGCAGTTCCAGCTCTCGTCGAGCCAGTTCACTGCGGCCGACGGCCGCACCAGCGGCGCGGCGATCTCGCTGGTCACCAAGTCGGGCACCAATCAGCTGCACGGCACGGGCTTCGTCTACGAGCGCGACCGCAAGCTGACGTCGAAGGATTTCTTCACGCGCGAATCTGAGAAGGCGCAGGGTGTCAAGCTGGAGAAGGCGCCATTCAGTCGCCAGCAGTTCGGCGGTTCGATCGGCGGCCCGATTATCAAGAACAAGATGTTCTTCTTCGGCGCCATCGAACAGCAGCTCGAGGACAAGGGACAGTTCGTCTCCGATAACATTTACAACCAGCTCGAGGCACTCGTCGGCCAAGTCCGCCTCGGCCGTGTTCCCGCTGGTTACGTCTACGACAAGCACCCGCGCATCGGCATGACGCCGGGCAGGCTGCGCATGTATTCCGCGAAAGCCAACGCGCAGTTGAATAACGCTCAGTCGATCATGTTCCGCTACGCGGGGCAGGACGAAGGTCGCGACGCGGTTACGTGGAACACGAACAACGACAACGGCCAGCCCGACAACTTCACGATCAACGCGTTCAGCGCGGTCGTGCAGCACAGCTACGTTCTCGGCAACGCCGGTCTGAACCAGATCACCGGTCAGATGAATCAGATGGACTACCTGGCGGACGTCGTCGATCAGGTCACGGGCAAGCACTTCACGCGTGACTTCCCGACCGTCGACATCCTTTCACCGCGCATTTCGTTCCCGACGGTGAACACCGGCGCCGGCGGCGATGCGGGTACGCAGTCACTGCGCCGCGTCTATCAGATTCGCGACGACGTCTCGCTGCTGAAGGGCACGCATGGGATGAAGTTCGGGGTCAACTTCAACTATCTGTGGCATCTCGGCATTCTCAACGGCAACGAAATGTTCGCGACGATCACGTTCTTCGACGATCCACTCACGATCATCAACAACACCAACGGCCGTTATCCGCAGGGCTTCCAGACGCCGGGCATCGTTCGGCAGTGGCAGCAGGCCAACGGCGGTCCGGTCGGCGGCCAGGGCTATTGGGCCGACACGATCAGCAACGCGCAGCAGCTCGGCACCTGGTTCCAGGACGACTGGCGGGCGAACGAGAAGCTGACGTTGAACCTGGGCGTCCGCTACGACACAGATTTCAATCTGATGTACGAGAAGGGCTTCCAGCTGAATGCCACGCGGCAGATCCTCGAAGCGATCGGCGATCCGAACGGCGGCTACCCGAAGACGCCGAGAAATAACGTGTCGCCGCGCGTTGGTTTTGCGTACGACCTGAGTGGCGACGGACGTCGCGTGCTCCGCGGCGGCTACGGCGTGTACTTCGACCAGTACAACACCGCCGCGTCGGCGGGTGACATCACGTCGCAGAGCAAGCGGCCGCTCAACTCGCTGGCGACGATGGTGAACACAGCCATCGGCGTCGGCGCGCTTGCGAATTACCGCTTTGGCATCGATCCGCTGCCGCCGCAGCCGACCGAAGGCAACAAGCTGCCCGCCAATGCGACCGGGCAGTGGATCTCGCCCGACATCAAGTCGGGGCGCACCTATCAGTCGCACGTCGGTTACGCGCACACGCTGGCGGCGAACACCACGGTGTCGGTTGACTTCACGCTCAGCCAGGGACGCAACGAGCTGCGCGTCATGAACATCAACCCGATCCTCAACGGCCAGCGCCGCCTCGCGCCGACCCTCGTGGCGCATGGGCTGCCGGCGAACTCGCTCGGAAACGTCAACATCCTGTCGTCGATCAACAAGTCGCGCTACGACGCGCTGACGTTCCTGTTCCAGCGCCGCTTCCCGAAGGCGACGATGCAGGCGCACTACACCTTCGCGCACGCATATTCCTACGGCGGCTCGACGGGCAACCGGTCGGGCGCCGGTGCGCCGATGGTGTGGAACCAGCCGTTCGGTCCGGGTGAGTGGGGTCCGAACGGTCCCGACGAGCGGCATCGTGCCGTGGTCACTGGTGTGTTCGAGCTGAAGTACGGGATCCAGCTCTCGCCCGTTGTGCAGCTGGCGAGCGCACGTCCGTTTAACCTGACGGCCGGCACCGACCTGAACGCCGACGGCAACAACAACGATCGGTGGATCGATCCGTCAGGCCATCAGGTCTCGCTGAACGCCGGTCGCGGCGACAAGACCTTCGTCTTTGACATGCGATCGACGAAGTGGTTCACACTGTCGGGAGACAGACGTGTCGGTGCGTTTGTGGAGGCGTTCAACATCTTCAACACGACGAACCTGGGCGCCTCGTTCACCGGCAACGCCAGGACGTACAGTCCGGCGCCCCAGTCGCCAGAGGACTTCAATGCGCCGTCGGGCACCTACATACCAGGCATTGGGTATCCGAGGCAGGTTCAGCTAGGCGCCAGGTTCCAGTTCTAGATCGAGCAAAAAGAGTAGGACGGGTTTATCCCGTCCTACTCCTCCCGAGAATCCAGCCCACACCCGATAGGTCCACCCTTTCACCGCGCAGTACTGTCCGCGCCAACGCCAAACGTGTCGGCGGAAGGAGGGCGGGATGCGTGTGTGGAGTGCTGTGTGGAAAGCTGCGGCCGTGCTGCTCGTCACGGCCGTGGCGTCATTCGCACAGGCGACGAGTACGTTCAACGGCCGGGTCGTCGACAACAGCGATGCCGTTCTTCCCGGCGTGACGGTGACGGTCACCAACACCGCGACCGGCGTGGTGCGGACCACGGTTACCAACGCGGAAGGCCAGTATTTCCTTCCCGGCCTCGAGCCCGGGACCTATGAGGTGAAGTCGGAGCTCGGCGGCTTCGCGACCTCGATGCGTGACAACGTGAGGCTCGGCATCAACGCGACGCTGACCATCGATTTCAAGCTCGCGCTCGCCGGCGTCAACGAAACGCTGACCGTCACCGGCGAGGCGCCCCTCATCGAGGCGACGCAGTCGAAGGTCGCCAATACGATTCAGACGACCGAGCTGCAGAACCTGCCGATGATCACGCGCACCGTCACCGGCATGCTGGAGCTGCTGCCGGGCGCGGCGCCGGTGGCGGCGCTGCACCGCACGAAGGAGACCGTGGGCTCGGTCTCGTACGGCGGCTCGTCCGGTGGCAACGTGACGCCGACCGTCGACGGCGCCGACAACCGCGACAACCACTACAGCGGCCCGCTCATGAGCTTCACGACCGAGAGCCTGGAGACGTTCCAGCTCGCGTCGAACCAGTTCTCCGCCGCGGATGGGCGATCGAGCGGCGCGGCCATCTCCCTCGTGACCAAGTCAGGCACGAACCAGCTGCACGGCACGGCCTTCGGCTACGAGCGCGATCGGAAGCTGACGGCGAAGGACTACTTCACGCGTGAAGCCAATGGCACCAAGTCCGCCTTCAGCCGCCAGCAATACGGCGGATCGCTCGGCGGCCCGCTGGTCAAGAACAAGATGTTCTTCTTCGGCGCCATCGAGCAGCAGACGCAGCACCAGGGCAACTTCGTGCCGCAGTCGCTCTACAGCCAGCTTGATGCACTCGTACCGTTCCTCGCGGCCGGCAAGCTCCCCGCTGGCTCGATCTACCCGCAGCATCCGCGCGACTTGAACCAGCCGAGCACACTGCGGATGTATACGGGCAAGGCGAACGCCCAGTTGAACAACGCGCAGTCGCTGATGTTCCGCTATGCGGGGCAGAACGAAGCGCGCGATGCGGTGACGTGGCGGAACAATAACGACAACGGCCAGCCGGACAACATGACGATCGATGCTTTTAGCGCCGTGGCGCAGCACAGCTACGTGCTCGGCAACTCGGGGCTCAACCAGATCACCGCCCAGATGAACCAGATGAACTACCTGGCCGACGTCGTCGATCAGGTGACGGGCAAGCACTATACGCGCGATTTCCCGAGCGTGGACATTCTCGGTCCGCGTCTGTCGTTCCCATCGGTCAACACGGGGGCGGGCGGCGATGCGGGCACGCAGTCCAAGCGGCGCGTCTACCAGATTCGCGACGACGTATCGCTGCTCGAAGGCAATCATGCGCTGAAGATGGGCGTGAACTACAACTACCTCTGGCATCTCGGCATTCTCAACGGCAACGAGATGTTCGCGACGCTTACCTTCTTCGACGATCCGCTGACGATCATCAACAACACCAACGGCCGTTATCCGCAGGGCTTCCAGACGCCGGGCATCCTCAAGACATGGCAGCAGGCCAACGGCGGCGCCATGCATGGGCAGGGTTACTGGGCCGACACCATCAGCAACGTGCAGCAGTTCGCCACATGGTTCCAGGACGACTGGCGTGCAACGCCGAGGCTCACGCTGAACCTCGGTCTCCGCTACGACCTGGACGTGAACCTGATGGACGAGCACGGGTTCCCGCTGAACGCCACGCGCCAGATTCTGGAAAAGATCGGTGATCCGAACGGCGGATATCCTCAGACACCCAAGACGAACCTCTCGCCGCGTGTCGGCTTCGCGTATGACCTCAGCGGCGACGGCCGGCGGGTCTTGCGCGGAGGCTTCGGCGTCTACTTCGACCAGTTCAACACGGCGCAGGCGGCGGGTGACATTACGTCGCAAAACCGGCGCCCGCTGAACGCGCTGGCGACGCTTGACAACAGCGCGATTGGCGTCGGCGACCTGGCGAACTTCCGCCTGATGCTCGACCCACTGCCGCCGGCGCCGACCGAAGCCGACAAGCTGCCGCTCAACTCACAGGGTCAGTGGATCAGCCCCGACATCGTCGAGCCGAGGACGTACCAGGCGCACGTCGGATATGCCCACGCCGTGGCCACCAATACGACGGTCTCGGTCGACTACACGCTCAGCGTCGGCCGGCACGAGCTGCGGTCGCTGAACATCAACCCGATCATCAGCGGGACGCGCCGGCTTGCGCCGCGGGCGGTGGCGGCAGGCCTGCCGGCCGACCAGTTCTCGTCGGTCTCGATCCTGTCGTCGATCAACAAATCGAAGTACGACGCGCTGACGTTCCTGTTCCAACGGCGCATGCCGCGTGCGACGCTGCAGGCGCATTACACGTTCGCCAATGCGTATGCGTATGGAGGTTCCACCGGCAACCGATCGGGCGCGAGCGCGCCGATGGTCTGGAACCAGCCGTTCGGTCCCGGTGAATGGGGTCCGACGGGCGCCGACGAGCGGCATCGCCTGGTCGCGACCGGCGTATTCGACCTGGCGTATGGCATCCAGCTTTCGCCCGTGATGCAGCTGGCGAGCGCGCGTCCGTACAACCTGACGGCCGGCACGGATCTGAACCGTGACGGCACCAACAACGATCGCTATATCGATCCAGCGACCGGCAAGCAGGTGTCACTGAACTCGGCGCGCGGCGACAACACGTTTGTGTTCGACATGCGATCGACGAAGTTCTTCAACCTTGGCGCCGATCGGAAGATTGGCCTCTTCGTGGAGTTCTTCAATCTGTTCAACACAGCGAACTTCGGCAACGCGTATGGGGGGAACGCTCGCAGCGCAACCTTCAGGCGGCCGACCGGCTACATACCGAGCATCGGCTACCCCCGGCAGGTGCAGCTGGGGATGCGGTTCTTGTTCTGACGCATGGGCTGGAGGGCCTCTGCTGCCATCCAGCCTGTCCTACCTAATTGTCTTTCTGCCCGGCAACGAACTTCGTGTCGATGCCGGCGCGCTTCAGCAGCGCCTCGAAGCCGGTCTTGTCGACCGACTTCAGGTACGCCTCTTCGGGCGCGACGAGCTTCTTCGCCACGAGATCCATCAGCGCGTCGTTGAGTGCGACCATGCCGACCGATTTCCCGACCTGCATGATCGACGGGATCTGGAAGGTCTTCGCTTCGCGAATCAGGTTGCTCACCGCGCTGGTGACGATGAGCACCTCAAGGGCGGCGGCGCGGCCCCCGCCGATTTTCTTGCACAGGTTCTGGGCGATAACGCCCTTCAGCGATTCCGACAGCATGATGCGGATCTGCGCCTGCCGATCCGTCGGGAACTGATCGATGACGCGGTCCACCGTCGACGCCGCCGTCGTGGTGTGCAGTGTACCGAAGACGAGGTGGCCGGTTTCAGCGGTTTCAATGGCGATCGCGACCGTCTCGAGGTCCCGCATCTCGCCGACGAGCACGATGTCCGGATCCTCACGCAGCGCCGCGCGCAACGCGTCCTTGAAACCGTCGGTGTGCGTGTGCACCTCGCGCTGGTTGATGAGGCACTGCTTGTTCTCGTGAACGAATTCGATCGGATCCTCGATCGTGATGATGTGATCGCGGCGCATGCGGTTGATGTAGTCGATCATCGCGCAGAGCGTCGTCGACTTGCCGGAGCCGGTCGGGCCGGTGACCAGCACCAGGCCTTTGTTCAGCGTGCACAGCTTGAGGATGAAGGGGGACAGGTTCAGATCTTCGGCCGTGAGAATCTTTGATGGAATGACGCGGAACACGGCGCCCGGTCCCTTCCGGTCCATGAAGATGTTCGACCGGAAGCGGCCCAGGCCCGGAACCTGATAGGCGAAGTCGGTGTCGTGGCGCCGCTCGAATTCCTCGCGGTTGCGCTCCGGGATGATCGGATCGAGAAGCGCCCACAGCGACTCCGAATCGAGTGCGGGCGCGCCTTCTTCCAGCAGCTGAATCTCACCGTCCTTGCGCACGAGCGGCGGCATGCCGACGCACAGGTGCAGATCGGATGCGCGAACGTCGCACATTCCGTGGAACAGCCGATCGATTGGTGGTGTTCCGGTGCCGACTTGGGTCGGTCCGACAGGTGCACTAGGTGCACTAGGTGCAACCGGTGCGACAGGTGCTGTAGGTTCTTCGACAGCGAACGCGCTCGTTGCGATTTCGACGACCGGCTTCTCGTCGACGGCCGCGGGTGCAGCGTACGTGTTGTTGGCGGCTGGCGCACCGTAGCCGTGTAGCGGCCCAGGCGGCTCCACGACCGCGCTTACGGACGTCGTTTCGATGATCAGTTCCGGCTCTGGCGGTGTGGGTGCCGGCGGCGGTGGAGGAGGCGGTGGCGGCGGCGGCGGCGGTGCTGCTGCAACCGGCGGCGCGAAGCCCGGATCGATTGAAACCCAGATCTTGTCGCCTTCACGTCGAATGAGGATGTTGAAGAGCCCCACGCCATCGCAGTCGTAATTGAAGGCAACCGACGGCTGCGGCGGCAGCCGCTTAATCGTGTCGGGGACGATCGGCGCAATCGCCGCGGCGATTTCCGGAGATGACAGCGTGCGGTTGGTGACGTCGCGCGCCGCGCCGGCGCCGTCGGTCACGCGCACGGGGGCGCCGCTCTCGAAGCGGATGCCGAGACTTCCGCCGCGCGACGCAACGCGCTTCAACAGGGTGTCGATATATGACGCGGGCGCTTCGGTGGCCATAACGCTAGTCAGCTAACTCCGTGAGCTCGACGATGTGAGCTGCGTTGATGATGAGCGTGTTTTTCTGCGTAACGAGGTAGCGGAAGATTTCGGGGGAGCGTGCGTAGTCGCTCAGGCGGTCCCGCCCCTGCGGTGCGTAGACAGCGACCCGGCCCTTCACGCGCATGCCGGTTGACAGCAGCATGCCGACATTGCGATGCGTCGCCACGTCGTAGCCGGGGTCACGCTCCGCCTCGCTGATGCCCGCGTCGAGCGCGACGGCGACCAGATGGGACCGGTTGTAGAGAACCGTTGTTCCGTCTCGCAGTTCGAAAGGAAAAAAACCGATCTGGGCGTTCAGGAGGTCGCCGATCCGCTCGGCGCCATCGTGATTGGACGTCTGCCCCGCGACAAAGAACGAGCCGCTGACCGACGTTCCGGGGGCGAGTATCAGGGTTGCCGACACCCGCTGTTTTTCGAACCTGAACTCCGACACGTTCTGGTATCGGAGTTAACGGATTCTGGAAATAGAGTTCCAGCTGTCAGGCCTGGTACCGACCAGGCCTGACACCTGATACCTACCGCGAAGGCGTCAGAATGTGAACCTGACTGCGACCTCTCCCTGCTGTCGCGGCTGCGCCGTCGTCAGCTGGCCGAATGTGTTTGACAGCGCGTTGGTGTTGAAGCTGCTGCCGATGCCTCCGAGGTTGGTGCGGCCGAACAGGTTGAAGACCTGGCCGATCAACTCCGCACGGCGGCGACTGCCAAGGTTGAACGCCTTGCTGACGCGGACGTCAAAGCGGTTGTAGCCGTTGGTGTTGTTGAGGAGCGTCACGGGCGCCAGCGCGTTGGCCGCGCGATAGGCATTGACGGCCTTCATCATCGCGTCGTTGTCGCGATTGCCCATGCCCTTGATTGTCCCTGGCACGAAGTCGGTCGTCGCGCCGTCACCATTGAGGTCCCGTCCCGCGCGCGCGCTGAACGGCGCGCTGGTGCGCAGTGTCCACACCATGCCGACAATGACATCGGCCGGCGCCTGATACGCGCCGCTGAAGACCGCAGCATGACGGCGATCCGCGTTGCTGTAGCCGTTGTCCCACTGCCGGTTGTAGGCATCGGTAATCGTGCCCGTCGAGGTGCCGCCGAACGAATTGTCGGTGACCTTCTGCAGCGAATACGACGCCGTGTACTGGTAGTGATTCGAGAGCCGCTTCTCGACGCGCACGAGCAGTGCCTTGTAATCCTGCGTGCCGATCGACTGCACCTGCGAGATGTTGCCCCATGCCGGATAGGGACGCACGGTCGGCGTCGCCGCGATGCCCGGTGAGGACTGCAGCGGCGAATTGATGTTCACGGCGGCGTTGAAGGCGTTCGACTTCGTATACACGCCGTCGGCGTTGATCGCCATGTTCTCGCCAAGCTGGTGTGAGTAGCCGACGTTGTACATGTCGGAGTACGGATTGACCATGTTGTCGTCGACGATGGCGATGTTGGGCGGCGCCGTCGAGGCAAACGACGCGGGCGAGCGGCCGCCGTACGGGTCCGGATACGTCGGGTTC
>Ga0310813_10002802_pt1 | contig 10554 bp, 4 predicted proteins | sample YN3metagenome_FD_203086 | JGI IMG/M metagenome (GOLD analysis project Ga0310813, IMG submission 203086) | Soil microbial communities from experimental microcosm in Duke University, North Carolina, United States - YN3 | ecosystem: Engineered > Artificial ecosystem > Soil microcosm > Unclassified ... | reverse complement strand
CCGCCGGCGACCCAGCCCGAGCCGGCGCCCGACTCGACGGACTTCACCCTGGAGGAGCCCGACACGGACCCGGGGCTTCCGCCGCGGGCCCAGCCGGCCCCGGAGCCGCCGCCTCCCGCGCCCCCGCCGCCCATCCAGCTCCGCGCCCCGGAGCCGGTGCCGCCGGCGCCACCGCCACCGCCCGCGGCGCCGCCCCAGCGGCTGGCGCTCCCCGCGCTCCCGGCGCTGCCCCCGGACCAGGTGCCGGCCCACGAGTCGCTCACCCCGCCCTACGACTCCATCCCCCAGACCTACGAGTCGCTCCCGCAGGCCTTCGAGACGAGGATGCCGCCCGCGCAGGGCCTGCTCCCTCCCGAGTGGGTCCCTCCCGAGCACGGGTCGGCGACGCCCGAGTGGGCCGCCTCGCACGAGCCGGCGCCGCCGCCGGCCCCGGAGGCCCCGCCGGCACCACCGCCGCCGGACCAGACCGCCCCGGACTGGTCGCTCCAGGAGGCCCGCGCCCAGCTCAAGGAGGCGACGGTGGACCGCGACCGCATCGTCGAGGTGGCGCTCCGCTACGGCCGGCGCACGTTCGACGCGGTGGTGGCGTTCGCGGTCATCCGCGGAGCGGCGGTGGGGTGGGACGCGCGCGGCGACGAGGTGGACCCGGCGCAGATCTCCCAGGTGTCCATCCCGCTCGACTCTGCGTCGGTGTTCCGCACGGTGGCGCTCTCGCGGGGCAGCTACGTGGGCCCGCTGCCGCCGGACTCGCTGTCCAAGCACTTCCTGGAGCTGTTCGGGCGCTCGCCGCGGACGGTGTTCCTGTTCCCGGTGGAGGTGCGGTCCCGCCTGGTGGCCATCCTCTACGGCGACAGCGGCGCCAAGCCGCTCTCGCAGCGCCGGCTGTCCGACTACATCCTGTTCTGCCAGGACCTCCCCGGCGCGTTCCAGGAGCTGCTGGTGCGGCGGAAGCAGCGCGCCGGCGCCCTCCTGCTCTCCGAGGAGGCGGAGCCGCCGCGCCCCGGGGCCGCGCGCCCGCCCTCGCCGGAGGCGGCGGTGCCGCGCGGCCTGGGGTGGAGCCCGTTCGCCGTCACCACCAGCGGCGGGCTGGGGCGGGCCGCGTCCGTCCCCGCCCCCATCGCCTCCGAGCGCGAGCGCCCGCCCCCCGACTTCGGCCCGCTGCTGCGCCGCCTCACCGGCCCGGACGCCACCGAGCGCGCCCGCGCGGTGGCGGAGCTGGCGCGCAGCCCCGAGGCGTCCTCGCGGGTGCTGGCGCAGTCGTTCCCCGGCCCCACCGCGTGGTCGCGGCTGCCGGTGGTGGAGCTGCCGGAGGCGGACGAGCTGGGCCCCATCCCCGGCGCGCTGGCGCGGCTGGGCCGCCCGGCGGCGCAGGCGCTGGCGCCGCTGCTGGACGCGGCGGATTCGGACACCCGCTACTTCGCGCTGCTCACCGTGGGGAACCTCCCCTACCCGGAGCTGGTGGACGGCGTGCTGCGCGGCCTGTTCGACCTGGACCCGGACATCTCCTCCGCCGCCCGCGCCGCCTCCACCGCCCTCAAGCGGGTAGGCCGGTTCGAGATGGCGATGAAGGACCTCCGCCAGGAGCTGGCCTCCATTGACGCCATGCGCCGCTCGCTGGCCGCGCGCGCGCTGGGGATGCTCCACGACCGCGACGCCATTGACGGGTTGATCAACCTCACCGGCTCCGACGACCAGATGTGCGCCAGCGCGGCGGCGGAGGCGCTCCGGGACATCACCAAGGCCACCTTCGGCACCAGCCCGCGGCAGTGGACCCGGTGGTGGGCGGAGAACCGGAGCCGGCGGCGGCTGGAGTGGGTGGTGGCCGCGCTCCGCCACCCGGAGCTGGAGATCCGGATCTCCGCCATCGAGGAGCTGTCCCGGGCGTTCAACGACAACCTCGGGTTCTCCCCGGACGGCGCGCCGCCGGAGCGCGACGCCGCGGTGCGGAGGTGGGAGGCGCTCATCCACCAGCGCGGCCGCTGGGAGCGTTTCGACCTCTGACCGGCATGAGCGCCCACGCCTGGCTATCGCTGATCGCCTGCGCCGGCCAGATCGCCCTGTTCCTGCTGGCGGTCACCCGCGGCGCCCGGAGCCCGCTGGCGATGCCGCTGGCGCTGCTGGCCTCCACCTTCTTCTCGTCGTCGTTCACCTCGCTGGGGTGGGACGTCACCGGGCGCATCGAGTGGCGGTACCTGATGGTGGTCCCCATCCCGGTCTCCACCGCCATCGCGCTGCACTTCGTGCTCTCGTTCACCGGGCGGCGGCGGTCCTTGGCGTGGCTGATGTTCACCACCTACGCCGTGTTCGGCGCCCTCTCCGCGGTGGCGCTCCTGGGCTTCGCCCAGCCCCGGGTGGGCGAGTTCGTCCTCTCCTCCCGCTGGTCGCTGCTGGTGGCGGTGCTCATCGCGCCGGCGATGGCGCTGTCGGTGGTCTTCCTCTCCATCCACCTCCGCCGCGCTTCCCGGGAGGAGGCGCTGCGCACCACCCTCATCCTCGCCGCGCTGGCGTGGGTGCTGCTGCTGGGCTCCACCGAGTTCATGGCCGACTTCGGGCTGGACGTGCCGCGGCTGGGCGCGCTGGCCACCCTGGGGGCCAACTTCATCCTCGCCTGGGGCACGCTGCGGCTGCGCCTGTTCGGGCGGGACCTGCACGCGTCCAGCTTCGCCTACGCCAGCGTGGCGGCCGCGTTCGCGGTGCTGGGGTACCTGGCGGTGTTCCGGTTCGTCTCCAGCAGCGCGGGGGCGCGCACCGCCATCGTGGTGGGCATCACCCTGGCGCTCATCGCCACCACCCGGCGGGTGTGGATCGCGGTGGCCGGCAACCGCGCCCGCATCGACCGGCTGGCCACCCTGGGGCGGTTCTCGTCGCAGATGGCGCACGACATCAAGAACCCGCTGGCCGCCCTCAAGGGCGCCACCCAGTTCCTCCAGGAGGAGCGCCGGCGCGGCAACGAGCTGGGCGGCCACTCCGCCTTCGTGGACCTCATCGCCGAGCAGATCGACCGCATCCAGCGGGTGGTGGACCACTACCAGCGGCTGGGCCGGGTGGAGCCGTTCCCGGAGCCGCTCAACCTCAACGAGCTGACCCGGAACGTGCTGGCGCTCCAGGAGTTCGCCACCAGCGGCGCGGTGAAGGTGCAGTCGCAGCTGGCGGACGGGCTGCCCACCTGCCGGCTGGACCGCGACCTGGTGGCGGGCGCGCTGGAGAACCTGGTGCGCAACGCCTTCGAGGCCATGCCCCGGGGCGGCACGCTGACGGTGCGCACCGGCCGCGACGGCGAGGACACCGAGGACCTGCGGGTGTTCCTGGAGGTGCAGGACACCGGGGACGGGATGGACGCCCGCACCCGCGAGCGCGCCTTCGACGACTTCTTCACCACCAAGCGGCACGGCACCGGCCACGGCCTGGCGTTCGTGCGGCGGGTGATGGACGCGCACGGGGGCGACCTGGCGCTGACAAGCAAGGAGGGGTGGGGTACCGTCATCCGGCTGTTCTTCCCCGTCCACTCCAGCGAAGCGCCAATGCCCTGATGAGCCGAGGATCCGTTCTGGTCGTAGACGACGACGTGGCGGTGGCCCGGGTGATGGGGGCGCTCTTGGAGCAGGCCGGGCTCAAGGCGGACCTGGCCTCCTCCGGGGAGCGCGCGCTGGAGATCCTCGCCGAGCGCCCGTTCGACGTGGTGGTGACGGACCAGGCCATGCCGGGGATGGACGGGCTGGAGCTGCTCACCCGGGTGCACGAGCGGTGGCCGGAGATCCCGGTGGTGATGGTGACCGCCCACGGCACCGTGCAGCTGGCGGTGGAGGCGATGAAGCGCGGCGCGGCGGACTTCATGGTCAAGCCGGTGGACCGGGAGCAGTTGCTGTTCGTGGTCCAGAAGGAGCTGCACAAGAGCGCGCGCGACCTGCCCGCCACCACCGACCCCGCGGCCCGCAGCGTGGGGAGCTCCGCTGCGATGCAGGAGGTGCACGCGCTGGTGAAGCGGGCCGCGCCCGGCACCGCCACCGTGCTCATCCGCGGCGAGAGCGGCACCGGCAAGGAGCTGATCGCCCGCGACATCCACGACCAGAGCCCGCGCAGCAAGGGCCCGTTCGTCAAGCTCCACTGCGCCGCGCTCCCGGACACGCTGCTGGAGTCGGAGCTGTTCGGCTACGAGAAGGGCGCCTTCACCGGCGCGGCGGCGCGCAAGCCGGGGAGGGTGGAGCTGGCCCAGGGCGGCACCCTGTTCCTCGACGAGATCGGCGACGTCACCCCGGCGGTGCAGGTGAAGCTGCTCCGGCTCCTTCAAGAAAAGGAGTTCGAGCGGCTGGGGAGCACCCAGACCTTGAAGGCCGACGTCCGCTTCGTGGCCGCCACCCACCGCCCGCTGGAGCAGATGGTGAAGGCGGGGCAGTTCCGCGAGGACCTGTTCTACCGGCTGGCGGTGGTGCCCATCCTGCTGCCGACGCTGCGCGCCCGCCCGGAGGACGTGGAGCCGCTGGCCCGGCACTTCTGCGAGGTCCACGGCGAGGCCAACGGGCGCAAGGGCATCCAGATGGAGCCGGAGGCCATCGCCGTGCTCCGCGCCCAGAGCTGGCCGGGCAACGTGCGCCAGCTGCAGAACTTCGTGGAGCGGCTGGTGGTGCTGTCGGACGGGCTGACCATCGGCGCGCGGGACGTGGAGCGGGAGCTGGCCCGCCAGGTGGCGCCGGCGATCTCCGGCGCGGACCTCGCCGCCCCCGCGGCCGGCGCCTTGCCCGGCGCTCCCGGGGCTGCCAGCGCGGCCGCCGAGCCGGGCACGCCCACGCTGGAGGGCCAGCGGAAGCAGGCGGAGAAGCAGGCGCTGCAGGCGGCGCTCGCGCAGGCCAAGGACAACCGGACGCTGGCGGCGAAGCTGCTCGGCATCAGCCGGCGCACCCTGTACAACAAGCTGGAGGAGTTCGGCCTGTTGTGAGGGAAGCCCAGGCCGGCCCCGCCGGTTTCCATTCCGCCGTGAAGCGCCTCGCCCTCCTCCTCCTCGCTCCGTTTCTGGCCGCCCTGGCCCTCTCCGGCTGCGGCACCGTCCGCTACGTCGCCCAGGCGGCGGGCGGGCAGCTCTCGCTGTTCCAGCGGGCGCGGCCCCTGGGGAGGGTGCTGCGCGACGAGCGCACCTCGCCCCGCCTCCGCACGCTCCTCTCCGAGGTGCGGGTCATCAAGCGCTTCGGGGTGGCGCACGGGCTGCGGCCCACCGACAGCTACGCCACCTACGTCCAGCTGGACCAGCCGGCGGTGGTGTGGGTGGTGAGCGCGTGCGAGCCGCTGGAGTTCAAGTCGCGGGTGTGGAGCTTCCCGGTGGTGGGGGACTTCCCGTACCTGGGCTGGTTCAACCTCCAGGAGGCGAAGGCGTTCGCGGCGGAGCTGGGCCGGGAGGGGCTGGACGTGGACGTGCGCGGCGCCTCCGCCTACTCCACGCTGGGGTGGTTCGCGGACCCGCTGCTGTCCAGCATGGTGCCGGAGGGCGACGAGGCGCTGGGCGAGCTGGCCAACGTGGTCCTCCACGAGTCGGTGCACGCCACGCTGCACATCCCCAGCCAGGCGTACTTCAACGAGAGCCTGGCCAGCTTCGTGGCGGACCACCTGGCGCCGGAGTACCTGGATCGGCGCCGCGGGCCCGACTCGCCGGAGCGGACCGCCTACGTCACCGGGGAGGCGCAGGGCCGCGAGCGCGTGCGCGCGCTGCACGAGGCGTACGACGCGCTGGAGAAGCTCTACCAGTCAGACCTGCCCCGCGAGGAGAAGCTCCGGCGCAAGCAGCAGCTTTTGGCGGAGCTGAAGGAGCGGCTCAAGCTCCGGCGCGAGCCGAACAACGCCATGCTGGTGCAGTACCGCACCTACGACACCGGGACGCCGGAGTGGGAGGCGCTGTACCGGGCGTGCGGCGGGAGCTGGGAGCGGTTCATGGGCACGCTGTCCGCGCTGGGCCCGTCGTCCTTCCCCGGCCAGCACGCCAGGGACCTGGGGCCGGCGCTGCGCCCGCTCATCGACCGCGGGTGCCCGGTCCCACCGGGGCCGGCGGGGGCGGAGGCCGGGGCGCTGGCGCAGGCGTCGCGCTGAGGCGCCTCCCGGCGATCGCCACGTACTCCGGGTTCAGCTCCACGCCCACGAAGCGGCGGCCCATCCCCACCGCCACCGCGCCGGTGGTGCCCGAGCCGCAGAACGGATCCAGCACCAGGTCCCCCTCCGCGCTGGTCAGCGCCACGCACGGCTCCACCAGCGCGGGCGGGAAGGTGGCGAAGTGGGCCTCGCGGAACGGCTGGGTGGGCACCTCCCAGACGGTGCGGAGGTTGCGGCCGTTGGGGCCGCGCACGGCGTCGGCGCGGTAGCGGTACTGCTCGCGCTTGCTGAACAGGAACAGGTACTCGTGCGAGCGGGTGGGCCGGTCCTTCACCGACTCCGGCTGGCAGTTGGGCTTGCTCCACACCACGTCCGCGCGGAGGAACCAGCCCGCGGCCTGGAGCGCGAACGCCAGCCGCCAGGGGACGCCGATGAGGTCCTTGGGCTTGAGCCCGCGCGGGGTGGGCGGGCGCACGTTCATGGCGCGGATGGGGTTCTTCCGGTCCGGCGCGCGCCAGGTGCGGCCGCCGGAGGTGTACGAGTCGCCGACGTTCAGCCACAGCGTCCCGTCCTCGGCGGTCACCCGGTGGACCTCGGCGAAGGCGCGCACCAGCGAGGCCAGGTACCGGTGCAGCGAGCCCTCCAGGCCGATCTGCCCCGGGATGCCGTAGTCGCGCAGCGACCAATATGGAGGCGAGGTGACGGTGGTGCGGAACGTCCCCGCCGGGAAGCGGCGCAGCGCGCGGCGGGTGTCGGCGGTGAGGAGAAGGGCGTGCTCCGGCCCGTCGAGGAAGCGGCGGACGGTGCGCGCGTCCGGGGCGGTGGGGACGGAGACCAGCGGAGCGGCGCGTCCGGCAAGGACGGAGGGGGGCTCTGGTCGTCGCACGGCGTGGCGTCTTACCCCAGGACGCGGTCTACTCCTTGGTATTGATGCGGCCCGCGCTCTCCCCCCGCCTCGCCGTGCTGTTCGCGCTGGTGCTCTCGGCGCCGGGCCCCGCGCGCGCCGCGGTCTCCCGCTCCTTCCGGCAGGGCGTGTCCAGCTACACCGGCGCCCGCGACGTCTCCATCGACGTGCAGCTGTACGGGTTCTGGGACCCGAACACGAATTACAACATCACCTGCGCCGGCTGTAACACGGACCTGGGGGTCGACGGCGCCCCGGTGGACATCGCGGCCCTCATCCGCTGGGACGTGTCGGCCATCCCCGCCGGCGCCACCGTCACCGCGGCGGAGCTCACCTTCCACGTCACCGACAACTCGGGGGCGTTCTCCATCTACGAGCTGAGGAAGGACTTCGTCGACGGCCAGGCCACCTGGAACCAGGCGCGGACCGGGGTGGCGTGGGAGCTGCCCGGCGCCGCCGGCCCCACCGACCGGGGCGGCCTGGTGGGGACGTACGCGCCGCCGACGGGCACCACGCCGTTCACGTACACGCTGAGCTTGAATGCCACCGGGGTCATCGCGCTGCAGAACTGGGTGAACGTCCCCTCCACCAACCACGGGCTGATCATCGTCGACACCTCGGTCTCCGACGGCGCCAGCCTGGGCAGCTCGGACGACCCCACCCCCGCCAACCGGCCGGCACTGGTGGTCCACTACACCACCGGCGCCGGCTCCTTCATCACCACGTTCCAGAACGGCGCCTCCCCCACCGCCGCCTACGCGGGCACGCGCGACACCGCCATCGGCAACGGGCCCAACTCCAACCTCGACGGCCAGGGCCTGTACGTGGACGGCTTCGAGTCGGACAGCGCCGCGCTGCTGCGCTTCGACGTGTCCGCCATCCCGCCCTGGTCCACGGTCAGCTCGGTGTCGCTGGACGGGTACGTCACCAACACCAGCCCCCAGGGCTACGCGGTCTACGAGATGCTCCGCGACTGGAGCGACACCGGGGCCAACTGGCTCACCGCGGACGGGCTGGCGCCGTGGTCGGCGCGGGGCGCGCTGAGCACCGGTGCGCCGTCGCCCGCGGACCACGGCTCGGTGGTGCTGGGCCTGTGGAACGGCCGCACCGGCAACGCGTTCAACGCCAGCACGCTCAACCGCAACGGCGCCAGGGTGGTGCAGGACTGGATCCGCGGGGTGAAGCCGAACTACGGCTTCATCATCCAGGACTACGCGGACACCACCGATGACGGCATCGGCTGGGACGACTCCGGCTCCCAGCGGTGCGACACCGCGGTGCCGCCCAACTGCACCAACACCAGCCCCGGGCTGACGGTGGTCTACACCGAGGGGCGCCTGGTGTTCACCAGCCCGCCGCAGCGCATCCGGGTGGGCGCCGCGTCCGCGCCCCTGCTGGTGCAGCGGCAGCGCTCCGACGACGGGCAGCCCATTGCCTCCGGGGCCCCGGCGCTGACGGTGACGCTCCGCTCCACCGGCACCGCGGGCGTCTTCGCGCCCACCCCGAACGGCCCGTGGAGCGCCACCCTGGTGGTGACCATCCCGTCCGGCGCGAGCGACTCGCCGCCGTTCCACTACCGGGACAGCTTCGCCGGCGGGCCCACCCTGTCCGCCTCCGTCAACACCGCCTGGGTGACCGGGACCGAGGCGATAAGCGTGTCCTCCACGCTGCTGGAGGACGACGTGGAGTCCGGGTGGGTGGCGGCGTCCAGCGGCGGCCAGTGGAGCCAGGTGAACGTCGCCGCGCCCAACGCGCTCTCCGCCAGCACCGCAGCCGCCCACCGGGGCACCTACGGGCTGCGGCTGTCCGACGCGGTTGGCCAGACGGGCGGCGGGCCGCAGGGCTTCGCGCAGTACAGCCACGCGCCGGTGACGTTCGACTACTACTTCCGCACCTGGTTCCGGTACGGCGGCGCCAACCAGTCCGGCGACGCGGAGCTGGCGGGCATCGGCTCCGGGCCCCTGGCGGCGGTCTCGCTGACGCCGGCGAGGACGGTGCGCGCCTCGGGGGCCACCGACGCAGGGGTGGTCACCAGCGAGACCGGGAGCGCCGCGGTGGCGCAGGACAGCTGGCACCTGCTGGAGCTGTTCGCCAACGGCATCAGCACCACCGCGGGCGTGCGGCGCACCTACGTGGACGGGGTGCTCAACACCACCGCCTCCGGGCAGGACTGGAGCGGGCTGACCGCGGACGTCATCGCCGTGGGAGAGCCGTTCTCCGCGGACCGCCAGCTGGTGGGGACGCTGGACTTCGACGACCTCCGCGCCACCACCGTCCTGCCCGCCAGCCACCTGAGCGTCGCCGCGCCCACCACCGTGCCGCTCAACGCGTGCACCCCGGTGACCATCTCGCTGCGGGAGTCCACGCTGAACACGACGGTGGACGGCCCGTACGATCTGACCGCGTCGCTGCGGCTGGAGGGCGTGTCCGGCGCGCTGTTCGCGGACTCCACCTGCGCCCAGCCCACCACCTCCGCCAGCTTCCCGCTCGGGGTCCGCTCCACCACGGTGTACCTGTCGCCGTTCGCCATCGGCGGCGGGACGGTGGTGGCGTCTCACCCGGACCTGCTGGACGGGCGGGACGCGTACAGCGTGGTCACCGGGCAGCCGCTGGCGGTGTCGCCCAACCCGGCCACCGCCAACCCGCACGGGGTGGTGGGCTTCACCGCGGCGGGCGGCTCGGGCGGCGGGTACCGGTGGAGCTTCCTGGTCAACCGCTCCGGCGGGACGCTGGCGCCGGGCGGGGTGTACGTGGCCGGGGCCACGCCGGTGGTGACGGACGTGGTGCAGGTGACCGACTCGCTGGGCGCGTCGGCGACCGCGCAGGTCAACGTGGTGCGCGACCTGGTCATCGCCCCGCCCAGGGGCACGGTGTACCCGTTCGGGCAGATCGACTTCTTCTCCTCGGGCGGCGCCGGCCCGGTGCGGTTCAACGTCTCGGACAACCGGTCCAGCGCGGTGGTCGACCCGGCGTCCGGGCTGTACAACGCCGGTGGGACCGCGGGCGTGGTGGACGTGGTGTCGGTGGTGGACGCGCGGGGCTCGGTGGCCAGCGCCCCGGTGCAGGTGCTCTCCCCCACCGACTTCAAGGTGAACGTGAACGGCTCCGGCGGGTTCACCGCCGGCGGGAGCGCCACCTACACCTTCCAGGTGGTGGACGCGTCGGGCGCGGCGGTGCTGCTGCCGCAGCAGCTCCAGGTCCGCCTCGCCGCCATCCCCGGCGGGCCGCCCCTGGCGGCGACCATGACGTCCACGTTCGCGGGCGCGGACGCCGGCACGGTGCCCTCCACGTCGCTCCAGCTCACCACCAACGGCAACGGCTTCGCCTCCGCGGTGATGACCGGCCGGCTCTCCGAGCGGCTGTTCGTGTGCGGGGCGCTGCTGTCGGACCCGCGGACCGAGGCGTGCGTGCTGGTGAGCCTGAGCGCCGGGCTGTCGCACCACGCCCGGGCGGACGCGGTCTCGGCGACGGCGCCGTCCTGCACCCCCGCCCGCATCGACGTGGCGGTGGTGGACGCGCTGGAGAACAACGTGGGGTTCGCCCAGACGGTGCAGGTGTGTCCCTCCGCCGGGAGCAGC
>Ga0310813_10002799_pt1 | contig 10556 bp, 7 predicted proteins | sample YN3metagenome_FD_203086 | JGI IMG/M metagenome (GOLD analysis project Ga0310813, IMG submission 203086) | Soil microbial communities from experimental microcosm in Duke University, North Carolina, United States - YN3 | ecosystem: Engineered > Artificial ecosystem > Soil microcosm > Unclassified ... | reverse complement strand
CTACGAGTTCCTCGGCCTGCGCTTCGGGGCCGCCACCCGCGGCGTCGCCAGCGTCCTCTTTCTCGTCACCCGCATCCTGGCCAGCGGCGTCCGGCTCACCGCCGCGGCCATCATCGTCCAGGCCGTCACCGGGTGGGACTTCACCGTCTGCGTCGTCGCGTTCACGGTCATCACCGTCGCCTACTCGGTCTACGGCGGGATCAAGTCCATCATCTGGACCGACGTCCTCCAGTTCTTCCTCTTCATCGGAGGCGCGATCCTGGCCCTTCTCATGCTCCGCGGCGCCGGCTCCGGCGGGCTTCCGCCCGAGAAACTCCGCATCGTCGACTCCTCCCTCGACCTCGCGACCACCTACACCCTGCTCACCGCCCTGGTCTGCGGTCCCATCCTGACCTTCGCCACGCACGGCACCGACCAGGATCTCGTCCAGCGAATGCTGACCTGCAAAGGCAGCCGCCAGGGTTCGCTGTCCGTCGTCTTCTCCGGACTCATCAGCCTGCCGATGGTCCTGCTCTTCCTCTACATCGGAACGTCGCTCTTCGCCTTCTATGCGGCGCATCCAGACCTGAAGCCCCCGGCCTCCATCAGCCAGAACCAGGTCTTCCCGTACTTCATCGTCCACGAGCTACCGCTGGGCGTTCGCGGCCTGGTCATCGCGGCCGTGTTCGCGGCGGCGATGTCGACGACCTCGTCCGCGATCGGCGCCCTTGCCCTCGTCGCCGTCGTCGACGTCCTCAAGCGCTGGCGACCCGGCCCCGAGGATCCCGCGAAGGACCTCCGCCTCTCGCGGATCATGACGGGCGTGATGGGTGCGCTCATGATCGTCGTCGCGATCGGGTTCGGCAGCGCGACGTCCCTGCTGGACCTCGGCCTCGAGGTGATGACCTACGCCTACGGCGCGCTCCTGGGCGTGTTCGTGCTGGGCCGGCTGACCGCGGCCCGCGGCTCCGATCGCGGGAACGTCGCCGCGATGTTGCTGAGCGTCGCCGCCGTGCTCGCCGTGCGCTTCGGAGTGAACCGGGAGAAGGTGCTGATCGCGTGGCCCTGGTTCACGGTGATCGGATTTGCGGTGACCTTGGCGGTGGGAGCGCTCTTCCCTACATCTTCCGCGTATCGTGGTGCTTCTGCGCCTCGTCGATGAGGGCCTGCACCTTCTTGTCGCGGGTGGGGTCGAGCTCGAGGCAGCGCCGGAAGTCCTTGATGGCCGCCTTGAAGTCCTTCAGGGCGAAATGCGCCTGGCCGCGCTCGTAGTAGGCGCCGTAGATCCCGCCGTTGAGCTGGATCGCCACGTCGAGATGCGCCACCGCCTGCTCGAAGAGCGCCTTCACCTTCTCGCCGCGCGCCAGCAGCTGCTTCGCCAGCGCCACCTTCACGACGCCCAGGTCTTTGAAGATGTACGCGTACGTCGGCTCCAGCTCCGCGGCGCGCGCGAAGTCGTCGATCGCCTTCCGGTAGTCGGGCTCGGGATCGCCCGTCCCCTTCTTCATTGAGCGCGCCATGTAGAACCGCACGATGCCCCGGTTGTGGTAGGCCGGGCTGCAGGTCGGGTCGAACTCCAGCGCCGCGTCGAGATCCTTGAGCGCCATCGCGAAGACGGGCGCCACGTCCTTTCCGGAGTCGCGGGCGTAGCGGCCACCGAAGATCAGCACGTTCGAGCGGTTGACGCGCGACGGCGTCGACTCGGGCCGCAGCTCGCAGGCGATGACGAAGTCCTCCAGCGCGCTCTTGCAGTTCGCGCTGGGATCGTTGCCCTCGAGAGAGATCAGGATCGCCTTGGCGAAGCGGTAGACGCCCCGCTGCGTGCGGATGTCGTAGTTCTTGCCCTGCTGCTTGATCGCGAGGGTGACGCCGTTCTCGCCCTCCTCGAGCTGCTTCATGACCGACTTGACGCCCGTGTCGCCGAGCCGGCCCGCGGCCTCGAGGCGGATCAGGTCCTTGAACATGTGGATCGCTTCCTCCAGGCGTCCCGCGTGCACCGCGGCGATGCCCTGGGTGAAGCGCATCTGGTCGTCGGAGGAGATCGCGCCGCCCTGGATGAAGCGGTCCAGGTCGTCGGCCAGGTGCTTCGTCGAATCGTAGCGGCGCACCGGGTCCTTGGCCATGGCGCGCGACACGATCTGCTCGAGGTCCGGCTTCACGCTCGCGTTGAGCTGCGAGGGCGGGATCAGCGGGTCCTTGACCACCGAGAAGCACGTCTTCATCGCGTTCCCGGAGTCGAACGGCGGCCGGCCCGTCAGCAGGAAGTAGAGCGTTGCGCCGAGAGAGTAGACGTCGGACTTCTCCTTGATGTCGCCCGTGCGGCCCAGGGCCTGCTCCGGCGACATGTAGGACGGCGTGCCCGCGACCTGGATGGTGCGCGAGAGCAGGCTGTCGTCGGTGGGCCCCAGCGTCGCGGAAACCTGCGCCAGGCCGAAGTCCGTCACGCGCACGCGGCCGTCGAAGCCGAGCATGATGTTCTTCGGCTTGATGTCCTTGTGGAGCACGTTATGGCCGTGCGCGAGGCTCACCGCCAGCGCGGCGTCGCGGACGATCTGCGCGGCCCGCTGGACCTGCAGGCCGCGGGCGCGGACCTGGTCGAGCGTCTCGCCCTCGACGAACTCCGATGCGACGTACGCCCGCGGACCGTCGTGAAGGTCGAGCTGCCCCGCTTCGTAGACCATCGCGATGCCGGGATGCTCGAGGCCCACGGTCGGCTGCGCCTCCTTGAGGAAGCGCGCGATGTGCTCCCGGCCGCCGCCTTCCTTGATCAGTTTCAGCGCCACGTACTGGTTCCGCTCGACGTCCCAGGCCTTCATGACGGCCGAGCGGCTGCCGCGGCCGACGTCCTGGATGCGGACGAACTTCCCCATCACGTTGGCGACGTCCTTGGCGGCCCGCTGGACTTCGGCGGGAAGCGCTGCCGATCCGTGCTCCGCGGGTTCCGCGGCGGCCGGCTCCGGTCTCACGACCGGCGACCGGGGCTCCGCCATCTCATGAGGCGTGCTGGGAACGTCCCCCCCGCGGCCATGCATCCGGTGGAGCGCCTCCTTGCGGAGGCCTTCGATCTGATCGGCCTTGAGCAGCTTCTTCGACTTGAGGATATCGATGAGAGAAGCGCTCCCATCCGAGAGGGCGCTCAGACATTCGTTGAGCGACTCCTGGGAGATCAGGCCCTTCTCCAGGGCCAGAATGCCGATTTCCGCTTCTTCTTCCAACACGTCGGGTTGATTCTAGGCCGGAAATGAGAAAAAGGCAACTTCGCAGACTATTACCCCGGTCACTATAGAAGTTCCATCGGCCAGAAACGCGCCCGACTCCAGCGCTACTTGTCGGCCGGCCCCTCGAATCCAGGACCGCCGGCCGCGACGTAGCCGCCGCTGGCCCCCTTGGCGTCGGCGCTGACCCAGAACGAATAGAGCTTCCCGCTCTTCAGATGGAAGCGGAAGCGAAGCGGCTTGCCCGCAAAGGCGGAGACGTCGCCGACGGCCAGGCGGGTCGAATCCCCTTTCAGCACCGTCGTCGTGTGGACCACTTTGTCCCCGTCCAGGAGCTCAACGCGGAACTCCCCCTGGGGGGCGTCAAGGTTGACGAAGAGCTGCTTCCCCGAGAACGTGAGGGGCCGCGTCGTGAGGCTGCCCTCCTCCGCGCCCGCGTCCATCGACGCAAACCCGTCGCGCCGCAGGGTCGCGAGGCCCGTCACGCAGGTGCCCTGCTTGTTGGATCCTTTCGGCGCCCCCGAACGGCCGCTGACGTAGAACCACAATTCGTCGCCCATCACCAGGCAGCCGCCTCCGACCGATTGGACGTTCGAGTAGTTCCAATCGCCGTAGGTCTCCGACACGGGAAGGAACGCCCGTCGCTCGGGCCGGCTCCAGTTCCAGCCGTCGCGGCTGAAGCCCACGCAGACTTCGTTGGGTTTCTGCCGGTCGGCGAACTGGCCGCGCCAGATCGTGAAGAGGCCGACGATGAGGCTCTCGTACGCCATGCCGTCGAGGTTGTAGAGCTGACACGGGACCTTGTAGTCCTCGCGGATGGGATCCAGGGAGTCCGCCCCCACCCACATCGGGGCTTCGGCGAGCGCGGACCACTGGGGGCCCGTCGCGGGGTCCTTCATCTCCCAGTAGCGGCGCGCGCGAGGCTGCCCCCAGCCGTGGCGGATGCTGTAGACCCAGACCTTGCGGAACGGGTTCCAGAAGACCGTGGAGCGGTCGCCGCAGGAGCCGGTCAGCAGCGGCGGATCGCTCCAGTGGATGCCGTCGGGGGAGAAGAACGTGGCGAGTCCGTAGGCGCCCTTGACGCTGCTCCCACCCGAGCAGGAACGGAACATCTTGAAGCGGCGCTTCGGGTCCTTCTCCTCCTGATCGAGCCAGACCGTGGAGGAATCCCGATTCCCGCTCTGGACGATGTTGGTGCCGGGCTTCACGTCCAGGTTCGGTTTCTCCCAGCTGAGACCGTCCTTGGACGTGGCGTAGCAGGTGTGACGCGCAGCCCCCGCCAGATACCACATCTTGAAGAGCTTGTCCTGCGGGTCGTACCAGACGCCGTCGCTGAACGACATCGCGACCCCGCCGTCCTTGTCGGCCTCCCACTCCTTGTCGGGTCGCAGGATGGGCGTCTTGGCGTGATACGTCGCGGAATGGTAGCGACGCTGCAGCGTGGTCTCGGCGATCAGGAAATCGTCGACGAAGAGCTGCCGGCCGACGTCGATCGGGATGACGGCGGGCGGCGCCTTGACGTACGGCGGCGTGTCGAGAGGCTTTGAGAGATCCGCCGCCTTTGGCGGCCAGGGCGAGGGGAGCCGGATCCCGTTGTAGAGCGTTTCCCCCGGAGGGGCGTCCTGGGCGACGAGGAGCGCCGCGACAAGAATGATGGTCCGCATCGAGGTTGACCTCCCCCTTCCCGCTCCTCTAAACCCTACGCCGAGGGCTTTCAGAGTTGATCCCAGATGGGGCCTCGGCAGTTTACATCTATTTGTTTCCCCGCGCTTCTTCGAGCAGCTTTCGGACCGATTCGAGCGTATCCCCGCCGGCCGGCGCCAGGCGGATGGCCTCGGCGTAATCGTCCAGGGCCGCGTCCTGGCGACCTAGGCGGACCTGCGCCCTCGCACGCTGCACCCAGGCGTCCACGCGGGTCGGGTTCATCACCAGGGCTTCCGTGAAGTCCGCCCGCGCGGCCGCCGCGTTCCCCAGAGCCATGAAGGCGAGGCCGCGGTGGTAGCGCGCCTTCTCGGAATTCGGAGCCCGCTTTAGGTGCTCGCTGTAGTCCGCGACCGCGCCCGACCAGTCTCCAAGTTCGGCCCTGAGAGCCCCTCGAGTGAAGTACCCGCTCGCGAATTCGGGGGCCAACTGCAGCATCTTGTCGTAATCCCGCAGCGCGTCGGCCCGCTGCTTCCCGGCCTCGAGAAATAGCCCCCGATAGTAGTACCCTTCCGCGTTGTCGGGAAAGATCCGGATCTGCCGGCTCCACAGCGTCCCTCCGTTCTCCCAGACGCCGGCCTGTCGCAGCGTCAGGATGCCGCAGAGGACGAAGACGCCGGCGAGCGCGGGTCCGAGCCTGCGCGCCTGCTCCGGTCGAAGCCGCGCGAACGCGCCGCCGAGAAGCGCCGCGAAGGGGAGGCAGGCCAGGTAGGTGTAGCGGTCCGCGGCGACCTGGCGTCCCGTCACCACCAGCCCCAGCACCGGGGAGACCAGGAGGATGTAGGAGACCCAGCCCGTCAGAAGGGCCGGCCATCGCTTCCACCGCAGGATCAGGAGCGCCGTCACGCCGACGATGCCGACCAGCGATGCCACGGTCGCAACGCGCGTCGGCCCCGACGAGACGTCGGAGGGATAGAGAGGCGCCAACCCGAACGGAAGGAGGCTCTTTCCGACGTAGAAACACACCCCGTACCCCGCCTGCAGGGCGCGCTCGAAGAAATCGTATTGATGGATCGAGCGGACTGTTCCGAGCTGCCGCATGGCCAGCAGCATGACGAGGCCGTCGAGGAGGGCGACGAGAACGTACGGAACCTTCCGGGAGAGCGTGGCCGCCCGCTGTCCGGTCTCGAGGCGCCTCAACGGCCACGCATCCAGAACCAGGAGAACCGCCGGAAGCGCGATCCCGAGCGCTTTGGACAAGAGGGAACACGCGAAGAAGACGACGGACAACCAATAGGCTTTCTTCCACGGAAGCCCCGCCGACGCGCGCTCGTGCATCCGAAGGTACATCAGGATCGAAAGCAGGAAGAAGACGCCGCAGAGAACGTCCCGCCGTTCGGTGATCCAGACCACGGACTCCACCCGGAGGGGATGGATTCCGAAGAACAGCGCTCCGATGAACGCCGCCCGGAGCTTCGCCTTCTCGTCAACGCCCTGCAGGCCGGCAACGAGGCCGAACAGGGTGCGAAGGACTTCGAAGAAGACGCAGACGCCGAGCGCGTGAAGGAGCAGGCTCGTCAGGTGATACCCGAAGGGGTTCATGCCCCAGACCACGTAATCCAGGCCCAGCGTCACCCAGCTCAAGGGCTGGTAATGGCCCATGAGAAACGTGCGGAACATCCACTTCAGGTGCGTCGGCGAGAGGCCGCGATAATCGGGATTGTCGAGGAAGTTGATGTCGTCGTCCCAGTTCACGAACTGGCAGCGCAGGGCGGGCAGGAACGCGACGACCACCGACGCGGCCAGGGCCGCCCACCAGGGCCACGACCGTGCGGATCTTCGCTCGTTCGTCACGTCGGGCCCAAGTATACACAGAGGCGCCGCGGCGGTGAAAAATCCGTTTTTCGATAGGGTCGCGCGGCTCGGCGTCTGTCTCATGTACCAGCATGCGCACCTTCGCCGAGGAAGACCTGCTGGGACGGATTCGGGAGGGCGACCCCGCCTCCCTGGAAGAGCTCTACACCCGCACCCGGGACCGGCTCTTCACGCTGCTCCGGCGCCTCGGCGCCGATCCGGACTCCGCCGAGGACCTCGTCCACGAAACTTACCTCCGCCTCTGGAGCCGGCGCGACCAGCTGCCCGCGGTCGGATCTTCCCTCGCCTACCTCTGCACCATGGCGAGGCACCTCTGGATCAATCACTACCGGCATCGGACCTTCGTCCGCAGGCTTCTGGATCGCCTGGCCCGGCGACCCCGCTCGACGACGCCTCCGATCGACCGCGCCGACCTCGATGCCGCGCTGTCGACGCTCGACGACGACACCCGCGAAGTCTTCACCCTTCACCGCTTCGGCGGTTTGAGCTATCGCGATATCGCCGAGGCTCAGGGAGTCTCCATCAAGACCGTCGAAGCCCGCATGAAGCGCGCCTTCGCCGAGTTGCGCCTGAAGCTCGCGATCGAAAGGACGGACCGATGACCTGCGACGACGCCCGCACCCAGACCCTCCGCGAAATCGGCGGCGACGGCGATCCCGACCGGGACGCCCGCGCGCATCTCTCCGGCTGCGCCCTCTGCGCGGACTACCGGCGCGACGCGGAGCGCGTTTGGACGCTATCGGGACGCGCGACCGAGACCTGCCCACGCCGCCGGAGCATCTTCGAAGCGCGCGCGTCGAGACGAGCGCCCTCCTCGATCGCCGCCGCGGCCGCCGCGTTGATCGCCGCCGCGTCGCTCACGACGTGGGCCCTCTGGCCGGCCCGGACCCCGACAATCGCCCGGCAGGACCCCGACGCGAACGCCGAGGATCTGCTCCGCAAGGATCCCGAGCTCCGCAAACAGGTGCTCCGAACCGCCGTTCAGGAGAAGGAACGCCTCGCCGAGTTCGAGAAGAAGCTGGCGGGGACCGAGAACGGGTTTACCGAAGCGAAGGCGCTTCTGGATGCCGGCAAGACCGCTGACGCCACCGCCCGCGGCGAAGCGCTCCTGGCGTCCTACCCCAAACTCAAGGTGGTCGTCCTGGATCCCTCGGAGCTGAAACACCGATCGTCCATGCTCTGGTTTCGGATCCGGGAGCTCGTGTTGACCGGACAGCTCACCCTGCTCCGCGAGCAGCCCGAACCCGAAGAGGACGGCCGCAAGGCCGAACGGACCGGGATTGAGATCCGGCTCATGAACGATCTCCGCGAATCCAAGCGCCAGCAGGAAATCCTGAAGAACGACGGCCCCCAGCCTCGAAAGGACGCCGTCATCGAGCTCGGGGCCGATGACCCGACGCTTCGAAAGCAAACGCTGGATAAGATCCGCAGCATCCGAATGACGGTCAGCATCGCGGACGGATCCGCGAAGGACCTCGTGAGCTACTTTCGCGAAATCTCCAAGCTCAACATCGTCCTCGAAGGGAGCAACGAGCAGCGGGAGGCGAAGGTCAGCATCGAGCTCCAGGACGTGACCATGGAGGCGCTTCTGGACCACTTCTCCAAGCTTGCCGGCTACGCCTGGGAGGTCGACCGCTTCGGGATCCTCTTCTTCAAATCCCCGAAGAAGTAGCGTCCGCTCAAGCCGTCTTCAGGCTCGACAGGTCGATCACGAAGCGGTAGCGGACGTCGCTCCGCAGCATCCGCTCGTAGGCCTCGCCGACCTTCTGGATCGGAATCACTTCGATGTCCGCGGCGATCCCATGCTGGCCGCAGAAGTCGAGCATCTCCTGCGTCTCGCGGAGGCCGCCGATCATCGACCCCCCGAAGCGGCGCCGGTTCTGGATCAGGTTGAACACCTTGACCGGCAGCGGCTCCGCGGGTGCCCCAACCTGGACCAGCATCCCATTCCTGCGGAGCAGCCCCAGGTACTGGTTCACGTCGTGAGGGGCCGCGATGGTATCCAGGATGAACACGAAGCGGTTCGCATTCTTCGCGAGCGCTTCCGGCTCGCGGGTGTTGATGAACTCGTCGGCGCCCAGCCGCAGGGCGTCGTCGCGCTTGCCGTTCGACTGACTGAGGACGGCGACGCGGGCGCCCAGCGCCTTGGCGAACTTGACGCCCATATGGCCCAGGCCACCCAGGCCCGCGATCGCCACGGGGTCGCCCGGTCGCAGCCCCGCCCGGCGCAGCGGCGAATACGTCGTGATGCCCGCGCAGAGCAGCGGCGCGGTCCGGTCCAACGGCAGGTTCGAGGGCAGGCGGTACGCGTAGTCTTCATTGACCACGAGGCAGTCGGAATAACCTCCCTGCGTGATGGACCCGTCCCGCTCACGGGCGGAATACGTCAGGACGACGCCCTTCTCGCAGTATTGCTCGTCGCCGTCGCGGCAGGCCGGGCACTCGCGGCAGGACTCGACGAAGCAGCCCACGCCGACGGCGTCGCCCGCCTTCCAGCGCCGCACGTCCGGACCCGTCGACCGCACCTTGCCGACGATCTCGTGACCCGGGACCATCGGAAAGATCGAGATGCCCCATTCATTCCGGACCAGGTGGATGTCCGTGTGACAGATGCCGCAATACATCAGATCGATCACGATGTCCCGGGGACCGGGGGCGCGGCGATCGAAGTCCCAGGGGGTCGGAGTCGCGCCGGCGCTCTTGGCCGCATAGCCGCGGGCCGGAATTCGTCCGACGATTTCCAAGGGTCGGGGCGGATAATGGAGAATCTTGGTATCGCTCATGGCAGGATCCCTTCTGAAGGTTCTGAACTGCTGAGCCCCCCGAACGGCGCGGGGTTACTCAGAACCGCATGGACCAGACGAGGAGGACGTTATGCGCCTCCAGGCCTACGTTGTTGAGGGTCTCCCGGCGCATGTAGCCGAGTCGGAGGGCGTGGGCGGGAGCGAGGGAGAACCCGAACGTGACGCCGTAGAGCAAGTTGCTTCGAATGTCGCCTGCGCTCGCCCCGTTGATCTCGGTTGCGCCGCCCCGACCGTAGGCCATTCCGGCCGAGACCCAAAACCCTTCTTCGAAGACTCGCACGATGTGGCCCTGCAGCGTCGCCAGCGGATCCTTCCGGAGGGTGTTGCCGCCGAAGAAGTCGTCGTTGGGCGTAAACAGAAAGACCGACGCGGTCAGCTCCCCGGACCAGGGTCCGGAGCTGTGGACGAAGCCAAGCTGGGGCTCGACGCTGAAGCGATTCTCGCCCAGGTTGATGAGCTTGTCGTCCATGTACTCGCCGAGGGGCACCCGCAGCGCCACGCCGGCTCCCAGGGTCGTCCGCGTCTCGTGAGTCCGGAGGTAGTCCCGGAACGCGTCCTCCTCGAGAGCAGGGGCTCCCGAGTAGATCAAGGAGCAGCGCAGGCGCGGGTCGGCCAGGCCGTCCCGGGTGATCGTCTGGGGGACGCCGTCGAGCGTGCCCTTCCAGCGGCCGAGCTGGACCGGCAGTTGCGCGTCGACGCGCGCGGTCATGCCTCCCAGCCCGAAATAGCGGCTGTAGCCGGCAACGCCGGTGTGCATCTCCAGTCGGGCATCGTCAATGCGGAGCACGGGGTCGATGTGGATGTCGCCGGCCGTGTAGAGATAGCTGGCGGAGACCACGTCCGTGCCGACCGGGAGATGGGTCCAGCGTCGAGGCTCCATGTCCTGGGCGAGCGCGCCGGCGGCGCAGCAAAGCAGGAACAGCACTGCGGTCAGGGGGACGTGACCGTGATCTCGTCGAAGAAGAAGGAGGGCCAGGCCGCCCCGGTCCCGAACGTGGCCCCCAGTTCGATCTTCAGCATGCCCGCCGGGAAGCCCGCCTGC
>Ga0310813_10002797_pt1 | contig 10563 bp, 3 predicted proteins | sample YN3metagenome_FD_203086 | JGI IMG/M metagenome (GOLD analysis project Ga0310813, IMG submission 203086) | Soil microbial communities from experimental microcosm in Duke University, North Carolina, United States - YN3 | ecosystem: Engineered > Artificial ecosystem > Soil microcosm > Unclassified ... | reverse complement strand
ACTGGCAGAAAAGGCCCCCGGGCGCCAGGCGGCGCGAAGACTCCTCGAAGAATTCCCGCGTGAACAGGTTCGCCATGCCGCTGACCCAGAGGTTCGACGGCTGCGAGACGATGACGTCGTAGGAGCCGCGGCCGAACAGGATGGCGTTGCGGCCGTCGCCGACCGTGAGCTTCACGCGCGGATCGTCGAGCACGCCGCCGACGGCCTCCTTGAAATGCGAGGCTCCGCGCACGACCGCCGGGGAGAGCTCCACGCAGTCGAGCCGCTCCAGCGGGTGCTTCGCCATGGCCGCGAGCGTGAGCCCGCCGCCCAGGCCGATGCAGAGCGCGCGCTTCGGCGACGGGTGGTGGACGAGCGCGAGGTCGCCGACGAAGAGCATGTTGGCCCGGTCGGTCGGCCCCGTCGACGCATCGGTCTTGCCGTTGACCTTCATGCTCAGGATGCCGTCCTGCTGGCGGTGCAGCGTGACGAGCCCATAGGAATCCCAGTACTGGGCGATCAGCTCGCTGTCCTTGCGAAGGTAGTCCCGGAGATCCTGCTGGAAGAAGCGGGCGCTCCGGACGTCGGCCGCCCCATAGAGAAACGCGCCGCTCGTCAGGACCTGCGGGTCCCACGCGGGGAGCAGGAGCCAGCCTCCGAGCGCGACGGCCGCCGGGATCGCGCCGAGCCAGCGGCGCGGAGCCTCGCGGGCAAGGAGGAACGCCGCTACGGCCAGGTTGATCGTCGCTGCGACCTTGACGGTCGAGGCCAGGCCGATGAGCGGGACGACCACGAACGATCCGGCGATCGATCCGACGATGGATCCCAGGGTGTTGGCGCTGTAGACGGCGCCGACCGAGCGGCCGACCGGACGATCGCCCGCCGAGGCCCAACGGATGGCGATCGGAAACACGGCGCCCATGAAGAGCGCCGGCAGAAGCACGAAGGCTCCGATGAAGCCGGCCTGCGTCGCGAGCATGGAGCCGTAGTCCCGGTGCATCCCTTCGGCGAGCGGCGCTACTCGCAGCGGGAGATCCCCCAGCGCCGGGAGCAGCGCGACCGCCAGTGCGCCGATCGCGATCTGGACGATCGCCAGCGCGGCGGGAAGGCGCGGGAGCCGGGACAGCAGCAGGGACGCCGCCGCGCTCCCGAGCGCGAGCCCGAGGATGAAGGCCGTGAGGATGAGGGTGAAGGCATGCACCGTCGACCCGAGCGCCAGGACGAGCGAACGCGTCCAGGCGATCTCGTAGAGCAGCGAGGCCGTTCCCGACAGGGCGGCCACCACGAGGGGCAGCCGTGGGGGCGGCGCGCCCTCCGGAGGGGCGCTGAGACGTTCGCCGGGCTTTCCCCGGGCGGCCGCTACGGAGGCGAGCGCGATAGCGACGTTGAGGCCGGCCGCGATGAACGTCGTGACACGGAGCCCGAGCCCCGGGATGAGCCAGAAGCCCGCCGCGACGGTGCCGATCACGCCGCCGAGCGTGTTGATCGCGTACGCGCGCCCGGCTTCGCGGCCCGCGGCGTCAACCGACGCGGAGAGGAAGCGGGCGAGGATCGGCAACGTGGCTCCCATCAGCGTCGTCGGCGGCAGCAGGATAAGCGCGACCAGGAGGGCGCGCAGGACGCCGTAGACGACGGGCGCGCCCGCAAGGGCGCTCCAGAGGATCCGGAAGAGCGGTTCGGAGGCCGTGATCAGCAGGGGAACCGCGAGCGCCAGGAGCGCGACACCGCCTTCGAGGAGGCCGTAAAGGGAGAGCAGGGCGCTCCCGCTGCGGCGGTCGGCCGCGCGGCCGCCCCAGCAACCGCCGAGCGCCAGGCCGCCCATGAAGACGCCGACGACGGTGCCGACCGCGTGCGTGGTGTTCCCGATCACCGTCCCCGCGGCACGGATCCAGACGACCTCGTAGAGAAGGCCGCAGAGGCCGCTGACGAAAAAGAAAGCCAGGACCAGGGGGCGCATGCTGCGGCCAGTCTACATCAATCGAGTTCTTTGATGAAAAGGTTGGCGATCTGAACCGGACCGCCCGACGCGATGCAGAACGGACCGCGCTCCGGAAGACCTTCCGAGCGATCGTCGATCTCCGTCCTGGAGTCGCGGAGGACGATCACGCGCTTGCCCTGCACTCGCACTTCGCTACGGATCCATTCGCGCGACTTCTCGGCGGGGGTCAGTGGGAACGTCTTGGTTCCGCGGATGCAGATGGCCGGGGCTCCCAGTGTGTTCTTGTCGTTCCAGCGCCAATCGAAGATCAGCACGAAGTTCGCATAACGGCCTTCGGTGGCGATTTTGGCGCCGCCCTTGCCGTCGAAGTCCAGCACCCAGTCCTTTGGCTTCCAGTGCTCCTCGCCGCCGACCTCGATCACCCAGCCCCTCAGGTCCAGGCCCGAGTAGAGGGACTTGAAGCCCTGGTCGGCCGCCGCGACCTCGTCGGCCGGCGGGTTGGTCGACGGGAGCTCCTTGATCTTGAGATTCTTGAAGTGGCACTCCGAGCCTTCGGACTCGAGGCAGATGTAGCCCTTGCGGGGCTTGCACTTCGTGCCGCCGGACACGTCCTTGCCGTTGACCGCGAGCTTGATCGTCCCGTCGTTCACGACGACGCGGTAATGGTTCCACTGGCCGGCCGGATTGGCGCGCTTCTCGCTCGGGAGGCAGCGCATCCAGCCCTTCGGGTGCGGCCGGTCGGGTTCAAACGTCGCGCCGTGGATCGAGAAGACGTCCCCGTGGCCGGTCCAACTGCCGTCCTGGCTGTCGCCGTCGAGGACCTGGATCTCGTGGCCCTTGGTGAAGGGCACGCCCTTCGACGGCATGGCGCCGCTGTGGACGAAGAAGCCCGAGTTGCCGCGCTCCTTCAAGTGCATCCAGTCGAACTCGACGATGTAGTTCTCGTACATCCGGACGCTGCGCAGGACGCCCGTGGGCTTGCCGGTGGTGATGATCATCCCGTCCTCGGCGCGGAACGTCTCGGGCGCGCAGTTGACCTGCATCCAGCCCGAAAGGTCCTTGCCGTTGAAGAGGGGGACGAAGCCGTCGCGGTCGGCGGACGGAGCGGACGCGCAGCCGAGGGACAGCAGCAGCCCCGCGGCGAGGATTCGACGCATGGAGATCTCCTTAGAGGGACCCGAGCGGATGCTTGCGGTTCTTCAGCGGGAACGCGGCCCGCCCGCCGGAGAGATGCGCCGCGTAGACGGCCTGAATCATCTCGAGCGTCGCGCGCGCCTCGTAGATGTCGACGGGCGAACGCTCCCGGGTCCCGCGGATGCGGATCAATTCCTCGACGATATAGCGATTGGCGGCGGCCGTGCCCTTGAGCCCCGACGGGTGATCGTTCGAGGGCGCGCCGGGCAGCGGCTGCCAGGCGCTCTTGCCCGGGATCCAGCGGGGCTCGGGCAGATAGGCGACCGGGGCGTCCGTGCCGATCTCGACGTGGGCGATGCCCTTGGAGCCGTAGAGCGTGCACTGGAAGCGGCCGCCTTCGCCCTTCGGGACTTTTTGAGAGGCGAAGTAACCCTGCACGCCCTTGTCGAACGCGTAGGTGGCGTGGATCGTGTCGCCCGCAATGGGTCCCAGCGGCTCCGTGGCGGCCCGGCGGTCCTCCGGCGTGACGTCCCGGCCGTCCTGGGTCACGCGGGCTGTGCAGCAGAGCGGATCGCCGGCGAAGAAGCGCATCAGATACATACAGTGCGTGCCCAGCACCATCAGGTCCTCGCCGCCCGCGCGCTGGTCTTCCTTGCCGCGGGTCCGGATCTCGAGGAGCTGCCCGATCAGGCCCTCGTCGAGGAGCTTCTTGAGCTGCCTCATGTGGGGGAGCAGCCGATACTGGTGGGCGACGACGATCTTCGTCCCGTGCTTTTCCGTCACGGCGACGATCGCGTCGGCCTCCTCGAGCGAGAGCGCGATCGGCTTTTCCATGTAGACGTCGACGCCGCGCTCCGCCGCGATCGTGAGCATCTCCAGGCGCTTCTCGACCCAGCGCGGTCCGTGCGACGCCAGCTGCGGCTTCTCCTGGTCGAGCATCTCCGCGAAGGACGAGTAGGTCCTCATGATGCCGATGCGCTTCGCGGCCGCCTCGCGGCCTTTCTCGTCGGGATCCGCGACCGCGACGACCTTGACGTTGTCGATGCCGCTGAAGCAGACATCGAGGCCGTGGCCGTAGCCGCCCCGGCCCGTGTGGCCGTAGACGCAGGCGCGCAGGACCTCGGTCTCCGCTGGAAGGGGAAGCGAGGCGGCCAGCGCCCCTGCGGAAAGCAGGAACGTGCGCCGCTTCACTTCAGGAGCTCCTCGATGCCGGCCTTGAGGCGCGACTCGCTCGGCGGGCCGACGAAGCAGAACGTCGGCTCGTAGCCTCCTTCGGCGATCGCCGCGTCGCTGCAGATGTAACCCGGGCCGCCTTCGCCGTACCCGGCCACCGCGACGAAGCGGTCGGGGCGGACGGCCTGCGCGTGCAGCTGATACTCGACGAACGGCTCGCCCGGGAGGTGGAGGATGTCCGCCGGTCCGATCCGGAGCCGGCTGAGCTCGACCGCCGGGCGCGTCTTCAGCCGCTCGGCCCACGCCACGCCCATGGCCGCGTGGAGGCGCTTGGAAACGGTTGCGGCGGGATCGGACATTACCTGGCGCAGCGCCGCCTCGGAGAACGCCGCTTCCCGGCGCGGCGCGAACGAGACGTCGACGGTCTTCCACGAGAGCGACGTCACCGGCACCCGGCGCGTCGCGGCGATCGAGCGGATCATGCCGGAGTAGAGCTGCTTGGAGAGCGAGACCCTCGCGGCCGGGATCCCCGGGTTGTACTTCCCGGCGGTCACGTCTCCCGCGCAGCCGGTGAAGTAGAGCTGGGCCACGCCTTCCTCGTTCTCCAGGTACGCGCGGGCCATCGCGGGCGTGTCGGGGTGGACCTCGCCCTCGCCGTAGTGGCTCTGCGGGTGAGACGCGTAGTAGTGCAGGCGCACGAGCGGCGTCTCTTGGTCGTAGAGCGTCACCGTCTTGAGCCACGGATCGATCTTGCCCTCGGGGGCATCCCGGATGGCGGGATCCTTCGTGGTGCTGAAGCGGACCTGGATCTTGCCGTCGGGTCCCACGATCCGTCGGTTGGAGGCGAACTGCTCGACGCGCGCCTGCCCGACGCCGACATGGGTGAACGGCTGCAGGTGGTGGAGGGCGGTCTCGAGGGCGCTCCCCGCCTCGCGGGCGATGCGGTCCAGCCACTCGAGATCGAGGTGGGGCGGCGGCTTCTCGGTCGCGGCGATCAGTTTCTCCGCCAGGGCGTCGCCGATCGGCGCGCTGTGCGTGTGGGTCGTGTGGACCGCGACCTGGCCGACGGGGATGCCCGCGGCGCGCGCCAGCTTCTCCCGGAAGAGATCGAACGCGGCGCCGCGCAGGAGGCACCAGTCCATCGATGCCAGCACGTAGCGGGTCCTGCCGTCGTCCAGCACGACGCCCTTCAGCACCAGCGGCTGGCTGATGACGGCGACCGGCTTGATCCATCCGCCGCAGAGCGGATGCCCGATCGCCGGCGTCACGTCGGACGCAAAGATGGCCATCCGGAGCGTCGTGGCCTCTCCGTGAGGATGGGTCTCGGCGCTAGAGCACCCGAGAAGAAGGAGGATTGCCGCCATCGACAATCCTCGGGCTCCGGGCTTCGGATTCCGGGCTTCTAGTTTGGTTTCGGCCATTTCAGCTGCTTATGCAGGAACTCGAAGGTTCCGACTCCGTTGATCTTATGGGGTCCGTCAAACACCTCCATCTCCGTGCGGTCGCCGATCTTGAGCTCGTCGTAGAAGCGCTTCACCTTGGCGAACTCGTAGAAGACGCGCTCGTCGGGGGCGACGCCGTCGCCGTGTCCGCGCTCGACCATGAAGGGCCGCGGCGCGATCAGGGCCGCCATCTCGGCGTAGTTGAACGTGTTGCCGAGATTCCACTCGAACATCTCGTATTCCTGGGTCGTGACGTACGTGTAGGGGTTGTCGAGCGTCACATTCTTCCAGATCCACTCGTTGAAGTCGGCCGAGCAGATCGAGAGGCAGTAGCGCTTGATGACCGCCGGCACGCGCATCGCGGTCTTGCCGCCGTAGCTGATCCCGTAGAAGCCGATGCGCTCCGGATCCACGAACGGCTGCGCGGCGAGCCAATCGGTGATGACCTGGTGCTGCGGGATGATGATCGAGAAGAGGTGCTTGCCCAGCAGGTTCGCCTTCCGCTGCAGGGTGCGGAAGAGGTCCTTGCCGATGTACGGATTCTGCGGCGCGAAGACCACGAAGCCGCGATCGGCCAGCTTGCAGGCGTACTGGCCGTAGGCCGGGACGTTCTTCTTGGGATCGGCGACGTCCTGCGGGCGTCCTTCGAGGCCGTGCTGCGTCACGACGCAGGGCCGCCGCTCGCCTTCCTTCAGGTCCTTCGGCAGCAGCAGGATGCCGTACGCGTAGACGTCGGGGAAGACGTCGAGCACGACCTCGTAGCCCCGCCACTTGGGCTCGTCGTAGACCAGGCGGCTGCGGGGATTGGGCGGAAGGAAGGGCAGGTCGAACTTCCCAATGACGTCGTTGTAGAACTCCTCGCGCAGCGGCGCCGTGGATTTTTCGAAGTCGGCGAGCGTCTTACGGTCGGTCCGTTTCCAGAAGGACGCGTCGCGGACGCGCTCGCTCTGCCGGAACAGGACTTGAGTGTCCTCGAGGAGCTGGTCCATCTGGCGCTTCATCCGCTTCTGCGGATCCGGCCCTTCCGACTCCTTCTTCACCGCGCTGAGCGGCTTCTTGAGGCGCTGCGGGTCGAGCTGTTCCGGAAGTTCAGGCGCCGGGAGGCCCTTCACCAGCCCGAGGAAGCGATCGAACTCCTTCTGGGTGGCCGCCGAGTCCGGCGTGCTCCAGATCCCAGGAGCGGCGCCCGAGCGGCCCTGACGCGGCGCCGGCGGGCCCTTGATCTCGAGGGCGGGCCCGTTCGACGTGATCAGCGCGCGCGGCGCGATCAGGCTCGCGATCTCCGCGTCGCCGAACTCGCGCAGCAGCCCGAAGACGTTCCGGTAGATCGGCTCCTGCCAGAGCTTCTGGCGGGAGTCGAAGTAGCCGCCGACCCAGGTGACGTCGATGCGCGGGTCGACGGCGCCGGCGTAAAGCGCCAGCAGACCGCCTTCACCGACGCCGAACACGCCGATCTGGAGCGACTTGTTGCGTCCCGCGCGGTCCAGGTAGTCGATGAAAGCCAGCGCCTTCTGGATCTCGTAGCCGATGAGGGTCCGGCCCATTTCGAAGGCCGGCCGGTAGATGAACTCCCGATGCGGCTGGTTCGTGGCGCGGCCGATCTGGGAGACGGAGAACGCATCGCTCCGGTCGATCAGGGAAAGGACGAGGACATAGGCACCGTGCTCCGCCAGGCGCCGGGCGATCTGGTGCTCCTCGGGAATGCCCGGGGCGATTCCGGCGATCATCTCGGGCGTCTGGTCCGCGTCGGGGAACACGATGGCGAGCGGAGCATCCGGCGTCTTGGGGACCATCAGCAGGCCTTCCGCCTCGACGTTCCGGAACACGGGCCAGCGGACGTGGCGGACCTGGAACGCGCCGGAGGTCGCGAGCGCGGAGCCGAGTCCCGCCTGCGACGCGGGAACGGGGAACTCCGGCACGCCGTCCTTCGTGCGTTCGTCGACGAGGCCGAGAATCTTCTTCAGGTGCTCGCGGTTGGGCGCGATCGACTTTTCGTACGCCTCCTTGGAGCTCGGGTCGCGCTTCCAAAGCGCGGCGCGCTTCTCGACGGAGGCGTCGATCTCGCGAAGGAGGAAGCGGTCGATGCCGGCAACCATCTCGGCGGAGAGGTCGCCCTGCTTGTCCAGCGCGGCGGTGCCCGGGAGGGTGTCGGCAGGCTTCCACGCGATCTGAGATCCCTTGCTGGGGGCCGGAGCAGCGCTGAGCGGCCCGTCGCCCATTACGTAGGCGAAGAAGTCCAGGATTTCGGGGTCGCTCAGCGGATTGAGAAGCTTCTCCGGCATGAGCGAGAGGGCCGCGGGTTTGCTGACCTCGATCTTGTCTTTCGCCAGGACCGTGCGGACGTTGTTGGCGTCGAGGAGCGTGACGGACTGGGCGTTCTGCTCGACCAGGAGACCGACGAGGATCTGGCCGCTCGTGGTCTTGATCTGGGTCGCCCCGAACTCGGCGCGGATGACCGCGCTCGGGTCGACGATGTTCATCGCGAGCACATCGATGTTCTTCCGGTCGGCGCCGGTGAGCTCGGGCCCGATCTTGTTGCCCTCGTCCCAGAGGGTGTGGCAGACCGCGCAGGTCTTGAGGAAGATCGCGTGCCCGCGGACCCGGTCGCCTCCGTACTTGCCCTTGCTGAGGATGTTCTTGATGCTCCCGATCTGCGCGCGCTTCTCGCCGTCGGTGGCGGGGCCGACCTTGCCCCAGTGCTTCTGGAGGATCGGCGCGATCTCGGGGTCCTCGAACGCGGCGATGCGTTGAAGCTCCGGGACGGGGATTTCGGCGGGCTTGAGGATGCCGCCGTCGACGAGGCGCACGAGGCCGAGCGCCGATTGGGGACGCGCGGTCAGGAGCGACAGCGCGCGGCTGCGCAGCTGGCCCGTCGTGCCGGGGAGCGCCTGGAGGATCGCGGCCGTGACGGAGGGGTCCTTATACGACTGCAGCGCGGCCAGCGCCGCGCCCTGCAGGGTGGCGCTGCGGGACTGGAGGAAGGGGAGCAGGGCGGATAGCGCGTCCGGCTTGCCGACCTGTCCCACCATCGCGATCAGCGTCGCCGAGTCGGACTCCTTGAGGGCTTTCGGTCCCTGCAGCTGCTGGACCGCCTGGGCGTAGGCATCGTCGCTGCCCAAGCGGATCGCGAACGAGAGCAAGGCGAGTTGCTCCGGCTGCTCTTTCAGCATGCCGACGACAGGTTTCGCGAGTTCCTCGGGCATGCGCTCGAGGCGGCGCCCCTCGAGGGCCTTGTCCATGCCCTTTACCAGGAGCAGTTGGAACTCGTAGCTCGGCGCGTTGTTGAGCAGTCTGGCGCAGGCCGCGTAGTCGCCTTCGACCATGTAGCGGCGCCCGATCCGTTCGATGATGAACTTCTCGGTGATGGGCGCCTTCCAGTCCGCGGCCTTGTCGAACAGGGCGAGCGTTTCCGGTCGGAAGTGAACGGATTTGTCCTCGATCGCCCACCAGAGCAGCAGCGGGATTTGAGGGTCGTCCAGGTCTTCGCTCCGCTTCAGAAGGGCGCGAACGATCGGAAGGCCAGCCGCGCGAGGCAGCCGCTTGGCCGTGCAGGCGAGTTGGTTTCGGACGACGGGGCTGGGATCGGACTTGGCCAGGGAGATGAGCGCTTCAACGAATGCAAGATCGTCGTGTCCGGCGTCTCCGAGAAGGCGAATCGTCCAGGCGCGAACATCCTCATTCGGATGCCTCAGCAAGTCCGGGTTGAAAAGATCCCCTCCGGAAACGTAGAGCGTCCAAAGCGCTTCGGCATTGGTTGCGCCCTCGAGCGCTTTCTGGAGAGCGGGCACGACGGCCGGGTCCCGACGCTCGGCGAGCAGACGTCGCGCTTCGCCGCGGTACCAGACGTTCGGGTGCTTGAGGACCTCGACGAGTTCCACGCTCTTCATGTTGGCCAGGTCGAGACGCTCGTATTTCGGCGCGTCCTTGTGCGAGATCCGGTAAATGCGGCCGTTGCTCTTGTCCCAGTTGTCGCGCGGGTCGACGTGGTTGGCACGCGCGTCGTACCAGTCGACGATGTAGACCGCGCCGTCGGGGCCCGTCAGGGCGTCGATCGGGCGGAACCACTTGTCGTTGGAGACGAGCAGGTCGCCGCCGAAGCGGTTGACGAAGCTCGACCCCTTGCGCTCGATGACGTGCCAGTACACGTCGTTCGAGAGGACGTTGCAGGCGATGTACTGGTCGTCGAACTGCTTGGGGAACGCGCCGCCCTGGTAGACGATGCCGCCGCAGGTGACGTGGCCGCCCTTGAAGTTGGCATAGGGCACGTGCTCGAAGTACCCGTAGGTGTTCGGGTTGTGCAGCGGGCCGTGCTTGGCGAAGCCTTTCAGGTAGTAGGCACCCTGCACCTGGTGGAGCATCGCCCAGCCGCCCCAGTTGGTGCCGGCGATCACGTTGCCGTGACGGTCGAAATCGAGCCCCCAGGTGTTGCCGCCGCCCTCGGAGAAGAGCTCGAACTTCTTCGTGACCGGGTGGTAGCGCCAGATGCCCTGCTGGAACTCGATCCCATTGATCTTCGACGTGCTCGTGCTGCCGGCCGCGCCGTAGAGCCAGCCGTCCGGCCCCCACTGGAGCGAGTTGGCGAGCGAGTGCGTGTCCTCCATGCCGAAGCCCGACAGGAGGACTTCGGGATCGCCGTCGGGGGCGTCGTCGCCGTTCTTGTCCGGGTAGAAGAGCAGGAACGGGACTTGGACGACGAAGACGCCTCCATACCCGAGGCACATGCCGGTCGTGATGTTCAGCCCACGGACGAAGTCCTTGGCCGTCTCGAAAAGACCGTCGCCGTCCTTGTCCTCGAGGATCGTGATCTTGTCGGCGCCCTTGGGCCCGCGCGGCGGCGGCTCGGGCACGCGGTCGTAGGTGGTTCGGAGGTACTCGTCGACCTTCACCGCCTTCAGT
>Ga0310813_10002794_pt1 | contig 10566 bp, 18 predicted proteins | sample YN3metagenome_FD_203086 | JGI IMG/M metagenome (GOLD analysis project Ga0310813, IMG submission 203086) | Soil microbial communities from experimental microcosm in Duke University, North Carolina, United States - YN3 | ecosystem: Engineered > Artificial ecosystem > Soil microcosm > Unclassified... | reverse complement strand
CTTCGCGCAAGACCATCTCAGCGGTCGGGACGATCACGCCGTCAACCCAGACGACCACCAACAACGCGGCGGTGCCGAACTACCGCACCGGGCTTAATCTGCTCATCAAGATCGGAAGCACGACGGCGACGGTGGACTTTTCCGGCAATGCCCAAGACATCCATGATGCGCTTGTCTCGGCTTTCGGAACGACCGTAACCGGCGTGACGGTTGGCGATCACAGCGCGACGTTCACCACGACCGGCACCGTGGTTTCAATCTCGCCGACCATCGTTGGGTTTGACGTGACCGGCAGCGGGGCGACTTACAGCGTAACCGCCAATTCTGTTGACACCGCCGCGACGAGCGTCATCGCGCCGTCAACCAACCCAAGCGAGCGGGGCTTCACCGTAACAAGTCACGGCATGGCGGTCGGCCAGCGCATCGCCTTTTGGAGTGGTGACGTGGTGGTGGCGCGCAGCATTATCCTGTCGGTGCCAGACGCGAACACGATTGGCGTGCGGCTGGCCGACGTGGACGGGGCCAACTTCACCGCCTCGCATTGTGCCGTCACGAGCACCCGCTACATCAACGGGCTGAAATACTGCTCATCGCGCATCACTCAGACTTTCTATCTGCCTGGCGTCACGACTGGCATCGCAACGCCCGTGGACATACCCCAGCCGGACGTGATCATGTCCGCGCAGGGCTGGCTCGACGCCATCGTTGCCGGAAGCGCCTACGCGACCGTGCAGGTGTCCTCCCTCGCGTCGTGGAAGGGCAGCATTTACGCGCAGGAAGTCACCGACCTCCAAATGGCCGACGCGATTGAAACCATCTGACGCCCCGCCCGCCATGCCCGCCAACCTTCCCCAGCCGCGCAAATTCGCCGACATCGTGGGCGATATGGCCGCCGTCGCCGCTGCCTTCGCGCTGCTCAACCAGCTTCAGAACCTGCGGGTTTATGTCCGGCAGGCCGACGGCTCGATCACGTCGCACGCCATTCAGCTTTCCGGCGGTAACGCCGTCATTGACCTGACGCAGGGGACTTTCGCCGTCGCCGCGCCGCCGGCCGCGCTCACCCCCATTGCCCCGGACGAGAACAACGCGAAGCCAAAGCCCGCCGTTCTGCTCTCGGGTGATAGCCTCTAACCGGCGAACGAACCGCCCTTTTTGACCGGCCATGACCACCCTTGACCTCACCATCGTTCGCGGCAAATCCGCCTCATTCGACATCGCCGTGACCACCAATCTGGCGAACGGGTCAACCGTGGCGGCAGACCTGACGGGCGCGAGCGTGGAATTTACGGTCAAGACGAGCATCGCCGACGCCAACAACCTCTTTCAGAAAACGGCGGGCAACGGCATCACCGTGATCGACGCCTCCGGCGGGCTGCTCCGGCTCGACCTGCTCCCGGCGGACACCTACGACAACGGCTTCAGGGACGAGCTTTATTGCGACCTGCAAATCTACTTCCCGACCGGGAGCTACGTTTACACCGCCGGGGCCGGGAAACTTTCGTTTGAGCAAAACGCGCCGGTCAACTTCGCCAACTCGTGAACCGTGAACACGCCGCCGCATGAGTCCAAACTGCACCTTCACGCCGACCGCCGGGACGCTCTACGGCTCGGCCTTCACGGCGCACGCCGGCACCGCGCCAAGCTGCACGTTCACCTCGCACGCGGGCACGGTTTTCTATGCGGAGTTCACGGATAACACGACAAACACCATGGCCGTCTCCGTTCTCAACCGCTCCGAAATCACCGGCCTGACCACCGGCACCGCGCTGGCGGCCATCAGCCTCGCCAACCTCACGACCAATGCCGTCGTTGTCATCTCCATCCCGCTCACGTCGCCCTACTCCGGCGTGGCCCAATGCACCTACCGGCTGCGCGCGACGGGCGGGGATAGCCAGAGCCTTCCCAAACGCGTCACCTCGACCTACTCGACGGCTTACCTGTGGGAGCTGACCGCCTGCGTGTTCAGCGGGGCAATCTGCACGCTGAACGCGACGGACAACAAATTCTATCCGGCGGTGGCGCAGACGGTGGACGGCGTGCCGTCGTTCGCGCTCGCCGACACCGGCTTTACTCTCCCATGAAAATCCTCCGCAAACTCCTCGAAAAGGCCCGGCGTGCGCTGGCGGGTGCGCTAGTGCTCGCCGGGCTGGGCGCGGCGCACGCGCAGACGGCCAGCAACTTCCCGGTGCAGAAAACCGTTCCGGGCAACCTGCTGGTCGGGAGCCTGTCGCTGGGCAGCGGCGTCGTTCTGACGGCCAGCAACGGCTCGGAATTTCTCGCGCTGGCTGGCAGCGTCGTTGACCTCCGGCTCGCCACCGTTTCGCTCGGTAGCGGAGTGGGGACGGTCAATAGCGTTTCGCTTTCCTCGTTTGGCACGGGCATTTATGGCGGCATCGTCAACCCGACGACGACGCCCGCAATCTCCCTGTCGCTCGATGCCAATCTCGTCTCTATGTCCGTCGCCGCCGGGAGCGCCACCGGCTTTCCCAAGTTTGTTCTCGGCACGCTAACCTTTGTCGGCAACACCGTCGCCAATGGGTTCACGGGCGCGGCGACGTTCGCCAGCGGGCAGGTTCTACTCGGCAACGGGACTGGCGCGTTCACGAGCACCAGCAGCGAGCCGCCGTCATTCATCTCCGGCACGATCCAGACCCTGAGCGTGAGCGGCCAGCAGCTTGTCACGTTGACGAGTGGCGGGACGCTCGCGCTGGTGGCGGGCGGCAACATCACGCTGACGACGAACAGCACGAGCCGCACGGTGACGATTGCCGAGACGGGTAGCAACGCGGGCACGGTGACGAGCATTGCTGGTGTGGCCGGGCGGACGACGGTGACGGGTAGCACGAGCGCGGCGACGGTGACGCTGCCGACGACGCTTTCACTTTCGGACACGACTCTTTATCTTGGAAGCATCAGCGGAACCATGCTACTCGGCACAACTTCCTTTGCCGTGTCTGGCAATCCTCTCCTTAATAGCGCGAGCACCGCCTCGACCAACTTTGGCGGCGTGTTCCAAATCGGCACGCTATCCAACAGCAGCGGCTACGACTATCCCGGCTACACGCAGCAGGGGTTTCTAAACGGCACCGGCATGAACCTTTTCCCCGGCGGCTTCACCGGCCCGGTGGACACGGTGAGCGCGTGGTGGAGGCGGCTCTACGGCGTGATGACGACCAGCAATTCACAGTTCCCGATGCTGCACTTTGGCGACTCATTTGGCGTTCAGGTGTGGGACAGGGTTGACCCGCAGATGCAGGCGGCGGTGGGCTTCGCTGGCTTGGGCGGCTATGATGTCTCGGTGTCCTACTCTGGAACGGCCACGACCTCAACCACGGCCTATAATTTCAACCCTGCTGGAACGGTGGAAGTCCTGACCGCCACAAATGACGCCGTGACCTATTTCGTAAACGGAAACAGCAATGGCATGGCGGACGCGCCGAAATTCTTCTATGCGGTGCGAGCCAACGGGCCGGTGATCAAAGTCAGGTCGGCAAGTGCCAGTCCTCCCACCTACACGTTCGGCGCGTTTTCCGATGAAGCGGGCTACACCGCTGTCAGCACCAGCGGTTCGCCCACCACGGCGGTTGTCACGCTGCCCAAGACTCCCGGCTACGCTTGGAAGCTGCAATTTATCCTGACGGACACGGGCGGCGGTCAGCCGGGCGTCATCAACTTCCGTCCCGCCTTTTGGAGCGTGAGCAACAGTGGTGTGCAGACCTACAACCTAGCGGTCGGCGGCATCTCGCTATCGGACAGCAACACCGTCAGCACGGCCTACCTGACGCCGTTCCTGAATGCCATCAACCCCGCGCTCATCACCTACCACATGAGCGAGAGCGACACTTTCCTCGGCTCCGCGCTGGACACGATGAAAACGCTATGGAGCACCAGCGTCAGCAGCACGTCTTGGCTCATCATGGGCAACCCGCCCAATGGGACACCGGGCGGCGGCGAGAACAACAATCCCACCACAGCGCAAGAAGTGCAGAACGGCTACCTTTCCAGCTTCGCCGAGCGCAACGCGCAGAGCGGATTCCAGTATTACGACATCTACGGCTTCATGCGGAACTGGCTTTTTCTCGACTCCGTTCAGATGGGCGGCGATGGGACGCATATCAGCAATACGGCTTTTGACCTTGTGGCAACAAAGCTCATCCGCGACATGGGAATTACGGGAGCCGGGTCGGGTATCTATCCCAACGGCAGCGCGCCTTCCACATTGGGCGCGGCGGTGCCGCAGTCGGTCTATGGCCCGACCGTGACCACTACCGCAACCGTCGCTTTCACATTGAATCCGGCTGGAACCGTCGCCCCGTCCTACTACACTTTTCGGCTTCGCACCGACCATGATTCCACCTACACGAAGGACAATGCGGTTTTTGACGTTAGAAATAACCTGCTCATTGGCGATGGCACCAATACGCGTCTGACGTTAACCCTTAGCAGCGGCGGGATGCGCTTGGGCGCGGCGGGAAGCTCGGTCACGTTCTATCCGCCTAGGACTGCTTCTGGAACACAGGACATACTGATTGACCAGTCGGGAAGTTCGTCCGCCGTGCTGGCCGGAAGTCCAGGCATCATAATGACAAATGGAAATACTGACAGCGGTTCTTTTCTTTACCGCAGTCTCGCCACGTTCTACATCAGAAGCGGCTCCATATCCGGCCAAGTGCCAGCCATCAAGCTGGTCACAGATGCCACAGAAGTTGTGACCATCACCTCGTCCGGCGTCACCATTTCCGCCCCAATCAACGTGCCATCGGCCACCAGTCCGACAGTCACGACCTCAACCCTGTCGTTTAACAGCGGTCTAAAATTCTTCGGCGGCACAGGCACGTCTAACACCGTTACATTGGCCGCCTCCAACAGCAATGTGGCTGAGTTCTATTTCACAAACACCAAGACGGACTCGGCCACGCAGATGCTATTTAAGAACAGCAGCGGCGGCTTGGCGGTTGTGGGCGTCTATGGCCCGAACCAGACCACCTACCGGGCTATCAGCGCGAGTGACAGCAATCTCTACGGAACAAACAACGTCGCATTGCAGGCTGATGGTGGCACTATCAAGTTTGGCGCGAGCACGACCATCATCGCCACTATGTCAGCGACCGGCGCGACCGTGGCGGGCACCATCGCGGCCACCGGCACGGCCAGTCTGGCGAGTGTGAGCGCGACCACGACCAGCGTGAGCAGCATTCGCGTGGGCAACACGACCAGCTTCACCGGGATGCTCGCCTACTCAGTGAGCGCAAGCACGGGCGTCGCAACCGTGACCAACTCGGCTATCACGACGAACAGTGTGCCCGGTGGAGACCCAGCACGAACCAGTTCTTCTGGAACGGTTCTTGGCCCTCCAACTGTCGTCACCATGTTCAATGGGTCAATGTCCTTCACCGTTGGGTCGTTGGATACATCCACCTACTCCGGCGTCATTTTCATCAAGCCGTAATTGCTATGGATGGCACAAACTAAGGACTTGCCTTTTATCACCGTTACTTCGTCCTATCCTTACTCCCATGAAAACCAACGCTACTCCCATCCACCGCACCGGCCTGCTTGGCTGGCTGCTGCTCGCCCTCGTCGTCGGCCTCGCGGCTCTCCCCCTGCTCGTCAACGCGGCTGACGCGGATCCGGCTACGCTCTACGCCAGCGGCACGACTTCGTTTGCGTCCACGGTTTCTTATTCGGGCGGCGTTGCCGTCTCCCCGCCGGCTGGCGGGGCTGTGACCATCACCGGCCTGCCGCCCGCGTGGGAAGCCGTCTGGCTGAAAATACTGAGCATCGCCGGAACGGTGGTGCTCGTGGCGCGGGTCATCGTCAAGATCACGCCGACGCCCAAGGATGACAGCGTGCTCGACTCAGTGATTGGCTTCCTGAAGCATCTGGGCTTGAGCACGCCGCCCGACAAGCCCGCCGCGCCGTAATCGCCGTGCTTCCCCGCCATGATCGCCATTCTCGCTGCCATTGCGACCATCCTCGACCGGCTCTCCCGGCTCTGGCCGGCCTTGGCGGCTGAGTTGCAGGCGGCGCGGGACAGGGCGACGGCGGCGCAAGGGCGGGCGATAGACGCACGGGCCGAGGCCGACCGTGCCGGCATCGCGGCAGACTTGGACGCAGCGGCGGTTGAGCGGGCGAAACGGCAGCAAGCCGCATGGCTTGCCGACGCGGACAAACGGGCGGCGGCGGAACTGGACAGGGCGCGGGCCCGGAGCGAAGCGGCAGACGCCACCCCGAAAGGGCCGACGCCATGAAGCCGACCCGCGCAACCGCCCTTTCCCTCGCATTTGCGGGCCTCGCGCTCCTGAGCGGCTGCCAAGCCCTCGGCGTCGCCCCGCGCCCCGTGGCGGCAAGCGAAGTGGCACGGCTGCGCGCTTTACCGGACGCCAAGGAAGCCGCGATTGCCGCTCCGGGCTTCTACCGGGACGCGCTCGAGACGGTCAGCCGACTCCAAACCGAGGCAGAAAGGGCACGCCCATGAAAGCCTGCGCCTACGCCCTCACAGCTGACGACAAAGCCAAGCTCCGCGCCCAAGGCGTGCGCTGGGCGGAAGACGAGCCGCTGGAGAGCACACACGGCAATTGCCGGCGCAACCGGCTCGCGGCCCTGAATAGCGACCAGAAGGCGCGGCTCGTGGCCCGCGAGGCGCGGGTAAGACTTGAAAGGAAGCCCCTGTCATGAGCGGAGACAAATACGACGCCAACTCGCACGACGCCGTGCTTTCCCGCATCCTCGCCAACCAAGAGCACGCGGCAGAGCAGGCGCGCGTCGCCTCGGAAACGATGGAGCAGCAGATCCGCGAGCTGCGCGGTGAGACGCAGGCCGGGTTTGCCCGTTTGGACGGGCGGGTCGGCGCGCTGGAAATCTTCCGGGCCAACCTGAAAGGCAAGGTTGCCGTGATCTCGTCGCTGGTCGGGCTGGGCGGGGCCGGGCTGGGCGAGTGGCTGAAAGCCAAATTTGGCGGCGGCGACCATTGAGGCTGGCCTCCGGCTGCGGGCGCTCGGCATCACCGCGGCCAAGCCCTACCATGAGCTGCGGAAGGCCCATGCCCAGTCCTTTGCCCAACGCTTCGGCATCGCCGAGGCCGGCCTGCGCCTCGGCCACAAGCCCCAGGGAGTGACCGCCGGCAACTACCTGGAGAAAATCCCCGTCAGCCGGATCGTGGCGCGGATGGCGTGAGCTTTCATGGCGCGGACGAGCTGGCGGTTGCGGGTGCGGGTGGATTAATGATGGGCGCGGACGTTGAGCCGGTCGCTGGTTTGACCTCCACGAACGTGATTTCCCAAACGCCCGGCGACTTCTCGCGCACGATTGGCTGCGCGCCGGTCACCGTGAACACGGTATTTGCTGGCGTCACCTCCATTCCGCTTGCGAATGTGGCAGTCATCCACGCTGGGCCTGGGTTGGGACGTAGCACAATCGTGCCTATGGCGGGGCTAACTGACTCAGCGGTACCCGCGTAGCAGCACAGCAGCGCGGCGAGGATTAGGACGATAGCGGTTTTCATGGTGTGTTAGCGGAAGGTTTGGCGATGGCGGCGGGGAAAAGTTCAGTGGTGGGGGTCATAGATTGTTCCTCCGTGCCGCCTGCTGTTCGTCTATCTTACGGATGCGAGCCGCCTGCTCAATCGCACGGGCGGCAGCCGCTTCGTATTGCTCTGGTGTCGGGTAGCTTGCCACTTGACCGACTGAAACCTCGGTAGCGGCGTGTCTTTCGGCGACAACCTTGCCGTCGCTGCGGAGCAACCGCATCGCATTTCTCGGAGCGTTGTATTGGCAGGCGGTCAAGTATCCGAGGCAGAAGTCTCGTGTGTCTCGGACGATGATGCGCCACTCGCCTAGATAGAGTGATTCCAGACGGTATGTATATTTCATTTCGCGGCCCTCCGTTTCTTGCGCGCGGGGAGCGGCGTGACGCGACGCATCCTGCGCTGTTCCTCGGCGTCGTTTATTTGCGTGCAAACGAGACTGCCGATAAAATATGATGTCAGTGCGAACCACATGAGGGTTTGAAGCCGGATTGAATTTAGCAGGACAGAGAATGGCTCTCCGTCAGGCTCTGGCGCCCACCACATCCACATGGTTCCCCAAAGGAAGACAGACAACGCTGCGCCGTAGATGAAGCCTTTCATGCTATGCCCTCCTTTGGCGCGTGCTTGGCTGCGGCCTGCCAGCCGGTTTGAAGAATGTCCAAAATCTCTCTGTCGCTATCACCCCGCAAAAGGCGGTCGTGGGCGCGCTCGCAGACGCCGCGCAAGACGCTAACCGCCGCGTCGCGCTCTGCCAGTTCAGCCCGCAGCGCGGCGATGGTCTGGCCGTCGCTCGTGGCTCGCGCCAGCAAGTCCTCAAGCTCGGCGGACGTTACTAGGTGTCGGCCCCAGCTTTCTTTGGGGTGCGCGGCAGCGTATTCAATCGCGCCACGTTGGGCGGCTACCTTTTCGGCGGGTGTGCTCATAGTTTGTCCTCCGATTGCACCGATGCGGGTTCGGCGAGGGCGTGGGTGAGGTGGTCGTAAATAGTCTTATTTCCCCAATAATGTTTGCTTGGGCCATGCTCTGCTAGTTCTCCCAGCAGCTTCTCGACGCGCGCGATCTTGGCCTCGGCGGCGGTCAGCTTTCGGCGCAGAACGCACGCGGGCCGCTGGCAGCCGTCGTGACATGAGTGGATGTCGCACGCGAGCGCGTTTTCTGTCGCCTCCCACTCAGCGGCGGGGACGATGACGACTGGATGGTTTAGCAGGTCAACCACACGGTTGCCCGGTTCACACGCTATGACCGCCTGAAAACCCTGTGGCGGCACGGCACGCTTTAAGTTTATCAGCGTGCCTTTGATTACGGCGGTGCTCATTTGCGGGCCTCCCGTGCGGCGAGCATCGAGGCTGCGAACGCGAAGCCAGAAACCATCAGCGTGTAGATCGCGCCTTTGCCGACGTCCATATCGCGGTGGTCAAAGTTGTATCCGTTCATCCACGCGAGGAACGCGCAGGTGGCTGCTGTGCCGACGAAGGCCAGCGCGGAGAGGAGTATGCGGGTGCGGAGTTTCATGGTTAGTCCTTCCAAAGTTTCAGCGCGCGTAGAAACGCCTCAGCCCGTTGCGCGGCGGTGGCGCGGAATGGCTGTTGATTGAGCGGCACAACGACCGAATAAAGCTCATGCGAGTAGCGAAACGCTATGTGGTTAGCGTCGCTTGATGTTTCTCCCATGATGCAATTCTCCGCCTCGTGCATCGCGTTCAGGTCTTCAAGCGGGTCACTGAACATCATTATATTTGATTTTGTGTCCATCCACTCGCATTGTGTGGTCATAACGTATGGTGGCTTCCATTTCAGGAAGTCGCATAGGGCGATACGTTGTGCTTCGGGGGTCACGACGCACCTCCGTTCTGGCGGGCGATGTGAGCCGCGTCTTGCCGATCAATCATCTCGACAATGGCGACAGACACAGCGGCGCATTGAACCGCTTCCTCTCGCGCGCCTGCCGACTTGTCGCCTCCAAACTTGGCATGGAGCGCGGCCTGTGAAAACTCGCCTAGTTCTTCCGCGAGGATTGCCGCCCAAAGCGTAAGTTCGTGGTTCTGCTCACCCCATTTCTCATCCTGTCTGGCGCGCTCAGCAGCTACGTCGGAATAAGCACGACTCCTCTCCTTGTCCGCGCGGAGGGCGGTGAGTTCGGCCTGCGCCTCTCGGCACTCGATAAACAGCTTTGTGAACGCCTGCTTGGACGCCGCCAATTCCTCCCGCAACTCCTTCGTCGCCGCTTCCAAGGCGATGGTCGGCGTAATGGGCGGCTGTCCCTCAATGACACCGTATTCCTGAGCACTCGGCGGCGCGGGCACGTCCTCGCGCGGGGTCATGGCGGACTTCGGCGCGGCGGGCGCGCACGTCGGGCAGGTTTCGTGAATCTCGCAGACACAGGCTGGATTGTCGGGGGTTGGGTTGGCGGGCGTTTTCATGGTGGAATGGTGGGTTACGGGTTGGTGATCTCAAGATTTAAGCCGGCCTACAACGTAAGCCTCGATGTAGGACTGCGCTTCAACCGCGCCTTTTGCCACGGCCACGGCGTAGCCGCAGCGGGTCAGCATGGCGATGATTTCCTTCTGGGCCGGCCGGAGCGTGCCGCCGCGCACGCGCTTCATCTCGATGAACAGCCCGCCGTAGGGCGCTACGGGGTGGGCGAGGAAGAGATCCGGCGTCCCTGTCTGTTGACCTTCCTTCTTGAACCGAGCGGCGCGGGCAAAGGCTTGGGGGGTGCGCCCGCCCAGCATGGCCCCGCCTTGGCTGGCAAAGAGCTGGCGGGGGTCGCGGAGGCCAAGATTGGCGTAGCTTGCCCGGAACCAAGCGACGAGCGCAGCCTGCTCGGCTGACTCGGTAGGGCAGGCAACCGGCGTTCCTTTGCGCTTTACGGGCCTCGGCTGGCGCGCGGCGGTCTTGGGGCTGGCAAGCGCCGTTTGGCCCGCCACGGCCACAGGGCGGCACTCCTCGCAGCCTTTGGCGGTGGCGGCGATTAGCGCGCGGGACTGCGCGAGGGTTAGCTGGTTGACGGGCGCGCTCATGGGTTGTGCTCCTCCATCG
>Ga0310813_10002793_pt1 | contig 10569 bp, 10 predicted proteins | sample YN3metagenome_FD_203086 | JGI IMG/M metagenome (GOLD analysis project Ga0310813, IMG submission 203086) | Soil microbial communities from experimental microcosm in Duke University, North Carolina, United States - YN3 | ecosystem: Engineered > Artificial ecosystem > Soil microcosm > Unclassified... | reverse complement strand
AAACAGGACGCGCGGGTCCTTCTCGATGCCTTCGTCCCCCGGATACTGCGAGGCCAGGCCCCGGGGTTTCGAGTCCTGCCCGACCGCGGGCAACGGCAGGAGCAGCGGCGCCACGAGCAAGGCCATCCGGACGCAACGGTGAAGCATGGCGGACCTCCCCTTCAGCGAGTTCGCGAAGGCATCGCACGTCGCCTTCGTCAGAGGAAAGCGTCCGCGTCCGGAATGTGGGCGGAAATGAGCTAGCGCGGCGATTTCGGCAGCAGCTTGAGCGCGGCGATCTGGGCCTGGCGCGCGAAGTCGATGGCTTCCGCGAGGACGCGCGCCGATTCCTGCGGCGCATGAAAGCCCATCGAGTTCTCCGCCGCGACGAAGTCCAGGCGCCACTGCGCCTTCCGGTGAAGCTCCAGCGCGGGCGCGAGCTGCTCCTCCTTCGCCCCCCCGTCCTTCGCCTGGCGGATCGCCCCCAGCATGTCCAGCAGCGCCGTCCCCCCGCGCTCCAGCAGCGCGGAGTTCCGCGACTGGATCGTTTCCGCGCGGAGCCGGAGCTCGTCCTCCGACACGGCGTGGCAGGGCTGGCACGCCCGGGCGATATTGAGGAGCGGCGAGCGCACCCAGTGGTCCGACACCTTCGTCGCCCCCTGGCGCTCGTACGGCATGTGGCAATCGGCGCAGGCGACTCCCGACTTCGCGTGAATGCCCTGCGAATAGAGCTCGAACTCGGGATGCTGGGCCTTCAGCATCTCCGCGCCGGTCTCGGCGTGCTTCCAGTCGTAGAAGCGGCGGCCCTCCTTCTCGCCGGCCTCGGGAGGGAACCGGTAGCTGTCGTAATACGACTCGATCTCCTCGACCTTGAGGCCGTTGTTCCACGGGTAGAAGAGCGTCGTCTTCGGGCCGCAGTAGTACTCCACGTGGCACTGCGCGCAGACGAACGTCCGCATCTCCTGGCGGGTCGCGTCGCGGTTGGGATCGTAGTCCTTCTTGCCCTGGCGGGCGAGGAGCGCCGCGATCCCGCGGAGGAATCCCGGACGCGTGACCCGGAGCTGCATCGTCGCGGGATCGTGGCAGTCGAGGCAGGAGACGGGGTGGGCGCCCTCGACGCGTTGCGCGGACGGCACGGCGCCCTGGAGGATCGGGTTGAGCGAACCGGTCTTCGTCACCTCGGCGTGGGCCTGCGCGTAAGTGAGCCGGCACATCGCCTCGAAGCCTTTCATCACGTCGCCGTCGCCGAGACGCCGGTACGTGGGGATCACCGACGAATGGCACTGGAGGCACGAACCGGGCTGGGCGCGCTCCGTGACCCGCTTCGTCATTTCCTGGTCGGAGAGCATGTAGGCGTGTCCGCGCCGGTCGCGGTAGTCGATCGCGAAGGCGTAGCCGGCGAACGCGCGGCTCAGCCAGGGGCTTTGCTCCGCCTTCTCGCGCGGCATCGCTTCGGAGCCCCCGTGGCCGCCGAACCGGGTGCGCGACGCCGTGGACGTGAGCTTGTAGGTATCGAGCTCGCGGGGCCAGTTCACGCCCCAGGGCGCGGGGTCGGTGGTGTCCTCGGTGACCTGGACGAAGCGGATGTACGGACTCTTCGCCTCCTGCTTGTGCTGGAAGATGTTGGTGAGGAGCGCGGTGACGAGCGCCGTGACGAGCGCGGTCGCGGCGACGGCGATCGCGAAGCGCTTCTTGGCTGCGGCGGTCGGCGGGGGCGCGGGGTCGGTCATGGAGATTGTCCTATCCAGATCATGGGGCTCGTCGGACGGGTCGGCGCGTGGCCGACGCCCTTGTGGCAGTGGACGCACGACACCGACTCGCTCAGGACGTCCCCGGGCGATTGCATCCGGACGATGTCGTGCACGAAGCTCTCATGGCAGTGCAGGCAGTTCTCCTGGAGGATCTCCGCGTTGCGCGGCCCGATCCGGATCGGCTCCGGAAAATTCTCCAGCGTGAAGGCGGACGAATGGTTCCAGCCGTTCCTCGCCTTGGCGACGAGCTTCGGCACGACGGACCGCGGCAGATGGCAGTCGTTGCAGCCCGCGACGTGATGGTGTCCCGACTTGGACCAGGAGTCGTACTGCTCCTGCATGATGTGGCAGTTCGCGCACGCTCGGGGATCGCTCGAGAAGTACGACAGCCCTTCGGCGTACCGGAACGTGAAGAGCGCCACCCCGATCGGGATGCCGAGGAGGACGGCGTAAGCCAGCGGAACCCGGCGCGGCCACGGAATGCGGAGCAACCTCAATCAGATCCCCTCTCGCATCTTAAGGAGCAGCCTTAACCGCCGCAACCGGATTGAAGCGTGGACAGCGTGTTCTCCACCTGGACCGCGAGCTCCTGCGCCTCGTCCACGGAAACGGGACGGAAGGCGACCGTCGCCCCGAAACGGGCCTGGGCGATCGCGGGAAGATCGGCCGAGATCACCGTCGCGATCTTCGCGTAGCCGCCGGTCGTCTGACGGTCCGCCATCAGGACGATCGGCTGGCCGTCCGCGGGAACCTGGACCGATCCCGTCGCCACCGCGTCCGACAGGACGTCCGCGGCGCCGCGGAGGCGAAGCGCGGGACCGGAGAGTCGATATCCCATGCGGTTGGACTGGGGCGTCACTTCGAACGGGCTGCTCAGGAAGGTCTGCACCGACTCGTCCGGAAACATTTCCTCCTGGGGGCCCAGGACGACCCGCACCGTCACCGCGTCCGGGTAGTCGGGGATTTCACTCGTGACCAATCCGCGGCCGTCGCGCGTCGACGGGCTGGGCGGCCCGGCCCGAAGCAGATCCCCCTTGGCCGCCGGCCGTCCCCCGAGCCCGCGGAGGCAGGTCGACTTCGATCCCAGAACGGTCTCGGCCTCCGCGCCTCCGGCGAGCGCGAGGTACGCCCACGCTCCGCGGACGGCGGACTTGAAGAACAGTTCTTCGCCCTTGCGCACGCGGAGGCTCTTCCAGAGCGGAAGGCCTGAGCCGAGATCCGCGCCGCAAATCGCCACGATCCGATCCTCGAGGCAGCGAAGCCGGAGTCCTCCGAGACCGATCTCCAGCGCGGCGGCGCCTCGGGGATTTCCGACCAGGAGGTTCGCCACCTGAAGCGCGAAGCGGTCCATCGCGCCCGCCGGTCCCACGCCGTGGCGCTGCCATCCCGGCCGACCCAGATCCTGGATCGTGGTCAGGACGCCCGGGTGGAGGACTTCGAACACCGCCGTCACGGCGTCCCGAACCTTCGAAGTTCGATGCCCTCGCGGATCAGCGCCTCGCGCAGCGCGCGGAGGTGCTCGGGGGCTCCGGGCGTGTCGCCGTGGATGCAGAGCGTATCGGCCCGGATCGACACCTCGCCGCCGCCGTGGGCGGCGACTTTTCCTTCCTTGACCAGGCGGACGGCGCGGCGCGCCGCGTCCTCGGACGCGTCGATCAGGGCGCCGGGCTGTCCGCGCGGAACGAGGGTTCCGTCGGACTGGTACGCCCGATCGACGAAGGCCTCCTCGGCGGCCGGGAGCCCGAGGCGACGGGCGGCCCGGATCATTTCGCTTCCGGCCAGACCGACGAACACCAGCTTCGGGTCCGCCGCCCGGACCGCGGCCGCCAGCGCGTCGGCCAGCGCGGCATCGCGAGCCGCCATGGTGTAGAGGGCGCCGTGCGGCTTCACGTGGACGAGCCGCGCGCCGTGAAGCGTCGCGAACGACTGGAGCGCGCCGATCTGGTAGAGGGTGAGATCGAACGCCTCCTGAGGCTCCACGTTCATGGCCCTTCGACCGAATCCTTCGAGGTCGCGAAGGCCGGGATGGGCCCCCAGCGCCACGCCCTTCTTCAGGGCGAGCTCGACGGTCCGACGCATGACCCCGGGACCGCCCGCGTGGAATCCGCAGGCGATGTTGGCCGACGTGATGCCGTCCAGGAGCGCCTCGTCGAAGGCATAGCCCTCGCCCAGATCGCAGTTCAGGTCCACGCGCAGCGTCATGGAACGTACGTCCCCTTCTTCACCTTCGCGTCGATGTCCGCGTACTCGGCCGCGTCGACGGCCCGGAAGCGGAGCCGGTCTCCGGCCTCGAGAAGGGCCGGCGGCTGCTGCTTCGGATCGTAGAGCGGGACCGGCGTCCGGCCGATCAGGCGCCACCCGCCGGGGCTGTCGACGGAGTAGACGCCCGTCTGGGAGCCGCCGATGCCCACGGATCCCTTCGGCACGGAGATCCTCGGCTTCTCGAGTCTCGGCGTCGCCAGCTTCTCCGAAAGTCCCCCGAGGTACGGGAAGCCCGGAGCGAAGCCGATCATGTACACGAGGTACTCCGGCCGGCTGTGAAGATCGATCACCTCTTCGACGCGGAGCCCATGATGTTCCGCGACGAACGTGAGGTCGGGCCCCTGTTCGCCCCCATAGAGCACCGGAAGCGTCACGGTCTTCCCCGAAGGGACCGGAGCGTCCGCGCCGGCGGCGAGGGCCGCCTCGAGCCGGCGGCACAGCTCCGGATAGCGCACGACGTGGGGATGATAGTGGACGGTGACGGCGGTGTAGCCCGGGACCCACTCGACGACGCCCGGCAGGGCGGCGCGCTCGAGGGCCGCGCACGCGGCGCGCACGCGCCGGTTCAGCTCCGGGTCGACGCCCTCGCCCAGCTGGATCCGAAGCGCCGTGTCGCCCAGAGGTTTGATCCGCGAGTCCGCCATCGGACCTCTATGTGAAGAATATCCGGCCCAAATGTCAAATCGGGCGCTCCGATAGCGGGGTTCAGCTGAAGACCACGGTCTTGTTGCCGTGGATGATCACGCGATCCTGAAGGTGGTACCGGACGCCTCTGGCCAGGACCAGTTTCTCCACGTCCCGTCCCAGGCGCATCATGTCGGCGACGGTGTCGCCGTGATCGACCCTCAGGACGTCCTGATCGATGATCGGACCTCCGTCAAGCTCCTCGGTCACGTAGTGGCAGGTCGCGCCGATCAGCTTCACGCCGCGCTCGTAGGCGGCGTGGTAGGGCCGCGCGCCCGAGAACGAGGGCAGGAAGCTGTGGTGGATGTTCAGCATGCGGCCCTCGTACTTCCGCGTCAGCCACCCGGGAAGGACCTGCATGTATCGGGCGAGGACCACGCAGTCCCCTCGGCCCTCGGCGATGAGGGCATCGATCTTGCGAAACGCCTCCTCGCGCCCCTCCGGGGAGACCGGGACGTGGTGGAAGGGAATCCCGTGGAACTCGACGAAGCTCCGGAGCGTCTCGTGGTTCGAGATGACGCAGGGGACGTCGAACTCCATCTCCCGATTCCTCCACCGGTGAAGGAGGTCGGAGAGGCAGTGATCCTCCCGGCTCACCAGGAGCGCCACGCGCTTGGGGACCGAGGTGTCGCTGAGTCGCCAGGTCATGGAGAACGAGCGGGCGAGCGGCTCGAACTTTTCCCGGAACCCGTCTCCGCCGAAGGGAAGCGAATCCGCCAGAATCTGGTCGCGCATGAAGAACCGCCCGGACTCCACGTCCGAGTGGTGGCTGGACTCGGTGATCCAGCCCCCGTGAGAGGCCACGAACTGGCTCACCGCGGCGACGATGCCGACGCGATCGGGGCAGTTGAGGCTCAGGACGTACGAGCGTCGGCTCATCCGAGTGCCTTATGGATACCCGACGGGAGGTCCTGTGACAACGGTTCGGACTAGACGAACTGCTGGAGCTTTCGCGAGCGGGTGGAATGCTGGAGTTTCTTCATCGCCTTGGCCTCGATCTGACGGATCCGCTCCCGCGTCAGACGAAACTTCCCGCCCACTTCGTCCAGGGTCGACGCGCGGCCGGTATCCAGCCCGTACCTCAGCCGCAGGATTTCCCGCTCCCGGGGCGTCAGCTGACCGAGGACGGAGGCGAGCCGCTCCCGGAGCATGCTCCGGGCCGCGCCTTCGACCGGGCACGGCGCATTCTCGTCCGGAACCAGCCGCGCGAGCGACGAATCCCCCTCCTCGCCGATCGATCGGTCGAGAGACACCGTGGTCCGGCGCAGGCTGAGCAGTTCCCTCGCGTGGTCGACCGGGACGTCCCCGAACTGGGCAAGCTCCTCCGGAGACGCCTCCCGGCCGAGTTGCTGAGCGAGGGCCTTCGCGGCCTGCTTCAGGCGAGCGGTCGCGACGACCAGGTGCAACGGCAGCCGGACGGTCCGCGACTGTTCGGCGATCGCCCGGGTGATCGATTGCCGGATCCACCAGGTGGCGTATGTCGAGAACTTGAAACCGAGCCCCGCGTCGAACCGGTCGGCCGCCTTGAGCAGGCCGATGTTGCCCTCCTGGATCAGGTCGAGGAAGGCCAGGCCGCGGTTCCGGAAGTGCTTGGCGATGGAGACGACGAGCCGAAGATTCCCGGCGCACAGCTCGCCCACCGAGCCCGAGTAAAGCCTGAAGAGGCAGCGGATGTCGCCGACCCTCTCCCGAAAGGATTCGGCTCCTTCCATCGCCTGAACCAGGTCCTGGTCCGCGGTGGCCGCCGGATGCTGCGCGTACCGATTCGAAAACGCCTCGAGGATCTCGAGGAGGTCCTTTTCCCTTTCGGGCTGGAAGTCGACCTGGCCGAGCAGCAGGACCCATTGGCGCCGGACCTCCGCGACCTCCTCCCCTCCGGCGGCGATCGCCTCGTCGGGGCCGAGTCGACGCAGGAGCGTTTCGAAGGTTTCGCGGGCGGATTGGAGCAGAGGACGAAGCTGCAGGATCAGTTCCGGAAGACGCGCCCTTTCTTCCCTGGTCGCGGGATCGTCCGCCCGGCCCGTCCTGAAGGTCCTTCCGAACGAAGCCCTCCCGTCCTGCACCTTTTCCAGCATTTCCAGGGCAGCGGCGGCGGCGACCGGCGATTCGAAGAGCTTCGACCTGAATCTCCGCCGGGCAATCTCGATCGCCTGGGAGAGACGGCACTCCTCCTCCCGGTCCAGGAGCGGAGTCGCCGCCATCTGTTTCAGGTACAGCTGCAGGGACTCGGTTCGAGCCGGCGGGCGGGACGAGTCGCGCCGGGCGCGAGCCGGCAGGACCTCTTCCGGCGGTGCGATCCGGGAGGGGCTTTCCTCGTCCGCTTCCGCCAGAGCAAAGATCTCCCGGGCAGTCTCCTCCGTGAGCACCGTCACGGCGATCTCTTCCGGCAGATCTTCGCGAAGAGCAGAGTCGTCCGTCCGGACTTCCTCGATCATGCGGCCCATCCCCATGTATGCGTAAGCGAGAAACCTGGACATCGCGGAGGTGGGAAAACATCCCTGGAATTGCGAGGAAAGACCTGGAGGCTCTGGTCCCCTCTCATCCCCAACCCGGCGCGTTCCCCCTCTCCGGAGAGAGAGAACTATACAAGGCTTTGCAGCCGACACAACAAAAACTATGGAGAGCCGGGCCGTATTGTTCGAATGTCCGAAAGAATACGGTACTCCAGGCAAACACAATTTTGGAACAGGGAAGCCTTCATCGGATATCTGATTCCAGGGCGGCCAAGGAGGAAACCATGTCGACGCTGATCCTGGCCGCCTTCCTCGCCGTTTCACCTCCCCAGGACGCCCGGCCGAGCGTCCAGGAAGTCCTCAAGGAGCAGGGGCCCGCGATCCGGGCGCTCGACGGCGTGATCGACGTCGCGGTCGGCGGCACCGCGGAGGATCCCCGGATCATGGTCCGGGTCTCGAGCGAAGAAGCCAAAGCCGCCGTGAGCCAGAAGATCGGCGGCCACGCGGGAGGCTACAAGTTTTACCTCTACGTGGCGAAGCCCGCGGGTCAGACCGTCGTCGCCCCCGCGTCCTCGACGGAAACGGCCAAACTTCCGCCGCCGAAAAAGACGGAAGTCGAGAAGGAGCCCGAGACGATCGAGGACTGCGACATCTTCCGCGACCACCTCAAACTCAAACCCATCATTCGGCACAAGGACAAGCTGACGATCGACGGCTGCAAGCTGATGCGTCGCTCGCGCGTCGGGGGAGGCGGCGGCCACGCCTTCTGGTACACCCGCCACCGCTTCGACTGCCCCCTCCGCACGAATCGACTTTCGATCCCCGCGAAGGCGGACGAGTTCACCACCTGGGTCTTCACCCGCGGCTTCCAGCCGGCCAGCGAAGGCAGCTTCCTGGTCTTCGAGCTCAAGGGCAGCGACAAGCTCTGGTTCGACGGCGTGAAGGACGATCTCACCGCGCTGCTCCCCTACATCCGCGAAGGGGCTCGATGGGTCAAGGCGGACAAGGAAGACGCCGGCGTCGGCTGGAAGTGGGAAGTCCGCAAGGAATAGGCAGCCCCTTCACGTCCCCACCCCCCGCCGCGGCCGATCCGCGTTGCGCGCCGGCGGTTCATCCGGGTAGAGTGGCCGCCCTAGGGAGGGCCCCATGAAGAACACGTACGGGACGATGTACTACGTCGACGACATGAAGAAGTCGGTCGCCTACTTCAAGAAGCTCCTCGGCACGAAGCCGCGCTTCCAGAGCCCCGAGTGGACGGAGTTCGCGATCGGCAAGCACGGCCTCTGCCTTCACGACAAGGGCCGCGGCGGCAAAACCCGGCCGAATGGCGTCCTCATCATCAGCGTGAAGGGCGTCCAAACGCTCTTCGAGAAGCTGAAGAAGCAGAAGCTCGACGTGTTCGGTCTCCACGAGGTGCATCCCGGTGCGCGGACGTTCACGCTCCGGGATCCGAGCGGCAACGAGCTCAGCTTCTATGGGCCCTAGCGAACCGCCGGCTCCAGCACCAGGAGCGTGAGTTCCGGGGGCGAGCCGACGCGGACCGGCGGACCCCAGTAGCCGGTCCCGCGGCTCACGTAGATCCACAGGTCGCCCAGCCGGTGCAGGCCGGCGTTGAAGCGGTGGACCCACGACGCGACCAGCGTCCAGGGGAAGAATTGTCCCCCGTGGGTATGTCCCGAGAGCTGCAACGTCACCCCGCGCCGTTCCGCCTCGGCGGTGAGGATCGGCTGGTGGCAGAGAAGAACCCTGGGGAACGCTTCGTCGGGGATTCCGGACAGCGCGAGGCCCAGGTCGGGGCCGGCGAATCCGAACCCTTCGGCGGTCGGATCAGGAACTCCGGCGATGGCCAGCGCGCGTCCACCCTTTCGGATGACCTCGTGCGCGTTGATCAGCGGCGTAAACCCGAGCTCCCGGGCTTTCTCGATCCACGATGCGCCGCCCCAGTAGTACTCGTGATTGCCGGGAACGTAGTACTTCCCCAGGGGCGCGTTCAAGGCGGCCAGCGGGGCCACGTCCGCCGCCAGCTCGCGAACCTTGCCGTCGGCAAAGTCGCCGGTGAACACCACGAGGTCGGGGGCGGCCTCGGCGCCCATCCTGACGAGGTTCTCGACGAACCTCTTCCGGATCGTCGGCCCGACGTGGAGATCGCTGATCTGGAGGATTTTCAGGCCGGAAAGCTCCGGCGACAGATTCTCGACCGGAACCGTCACGCGACGAAGTTTGACCCCGTACTGGGCTCGCACGAATCCCATCAGGAACATCGACACCGATGCCGCCAGGATCAGCAGGCTCATCGTTTCCGTGCGCAGATCCGTCGGGACGACGAGCGACGCGAGATCGCGCGCGAGGAGAAAAACGAGGGCGAAGCTGAGAGTGCCCATGCCCGCGCCCCCAATCCACCGGACCGCCTGCCGCAGGGTCCCGGGAGTTTCCGAGTCTCGCCCCCTGGCGAGCAACGGAATCGAAAGGGTCGCCAGGATGCCGGCCCCGATGAAACCGGCAACGACGCCCCGTTCCCAAGGGAGCTGAATCGGCGCCGCCAGGCCCAGCGCCAGATAGGCGAAGAGCAGCCCGAACACGAGGACGACGACGGCGAAAATGCCGACGGCGGGTCCCCGCCTGCGGCCTGGCTCTTCGGTTGCCGGATCACCGTCCAGCCGGATCTGCTCGCTGTTCGCGTCGCCGCCCATGAGCGCTCTCCTCCGTCGGGACTTCCTGTAAAACGGGAGAAGGGAGCCGAATCATCCATGCGCGACCAAGCCAAGGGGGGACGGTGCAGTGCGGGATCATTGCGAGAACGGAACGAATTCGGTCACCCCGAAGAAGTTCAAAGAAAAAGTGGCTAAGTCTTGACTGGGTGCTGGGACCGAGACAAACTTCTACTGCGACCGGCAAGCAAGGAAGGAATTACTCTTGGTCGCGGCACGCGGTCATCGGGCAGGCATCCCCATTTCCTTCGCTCCCGGCCTCACTCCTTCGCAGCTCACGTTCACAGAAGAGTGGATCTTGTATCCGCGGAGCTTATGGCCGACCTGAAAGGCGTGTTCATCTCCCATCGCAAGGCCGACACGCTTAACGCGCTGGCTGTTTCTCTCCGACTAACTCTTAGGAACGTGCCCCACTACCTTGACGAGGTGGATTCGACCCTCGAACAGGATCCCGATCTCCTCACGCAGCACCTGACGGATGCCCTATACCGATGCACTCACCTGCTGGCGATCATCTCGGGAAATACCCAGGGCTCCTGGTGGGTGCCGTTCGAAATCGGGATGGCGACCGCGCGCGGATACCCGATCGCGACATATCTGCTGGAAGACGTTGTGACGCCCGAATACCTCCGTCCCTGGCCCTACCTTCGTTCATCTGATGATCTCGAGCTGTACGTCCAGGAGCTGCGCCGTCACCCGGGCATGCTCACGGAGGCATACATGCTGAACAAA
>Ga0310813_10002792_pt1 | contig 10569 bp, 14 predicted proteins | sample YN3metagenome_FD_203086 | JGI IMG/M metagenome (GOLD analysis project Ga0310813, IMG submission 203086) | Soil microbial communities from experimental microcosm in Duke University, North Carolina, United States - YN3 | ecosystem: Engineered > Artificial ecosystem > Soil microcosm > Unclassified... | reverse complement strand
AAGCGCCGTGCTCGTGGCCATGCGCGGACGCTAGGAGCGTCCCGCGTTTGGCGCAACCCCGTGCCCGGATGCTAGTTTCGAGGCTGCCAACGCCCCGGAGGCGCCCCGATGCCCGTCACGGATACCTCGCTCGCCGAGATGCTCGAGCAGCTCGTCAACATCCCCAGCGTCACCGGGAACGAGCAGCAGATCGTGGACTGGATCACCCGACGGCTTGCCGCCTCGAGCCGCGGCGAGATCATCCGCCACGGGCTCTCGATCGTGTGGCGCGCGCCGCGCAAGGGCCGGCCCCTGATCGTGCTCGCCGGTCACACGGACACCGTGCCGCCGCAGGGGAACGCCACCGCGAAGCGCATCGACGACCGCCTCTATGGAGTCGGCACCACCGACATGAAGGCGGGCGACGCGGTGATGCTGGCGCTCGCCGAGTCGCTGGACCTGAACGCGCTGCGCTTCGACCTGGCGTGCGTGTTCTACGAAGCCGAGGAGGGCCCCGCCGACGGGAACGGCCTGAAGCGGGTGCTGAACGAGTCGCCGTGGCTGCGCGACGCGAGCCTCGCCGTGATCCTCGAACCCACGGACGCCGCCGTGGAGATGGGCTGCAACGGCAGCATGAACGTCCAGGTGCGCGTGCCCGGCGTCGCCGCCCACGCGGCGCGCCCGTGGCAGGGGAAGAACGCCGTGGCGGCGGGGGCGCAGTGGCTCGCCGAGATCACGCGCTACCCGTCGACGCCGCACATCATCCAGGGCATGGAGTTCCGGGAGACGCTGCAGGTGACGAAGGTGCGCGCGGGCGTCGTGCACAACGTCATCCCCGCGGAGATGCTGGTGGTGCTGAACCATCGCTTCCCGCCCGACCGCACCATTGAGCAGGCGATCGCGAACGTGCGCCAGCGCGTGCCGCAGGAGTTCGGGTTCGAGGTCGTGAGCCAGTCGCCGCCGGGCCAGGTGTGCGCCGACCACGACGAGGTGAAGCGATTCGTGCGCGTGAGCGGCGCGAAGGTCGCGGGCAAGCAGGGCTGGACCGACGTGGCGCGCTTCACCGCCGCCGGCGTGCCGGCGTTCAACTACGGCCCCGGACTGCCCGACCTCTGCCATCGCGCCGACGAGTACTGCCCGATCCCCAACCTGGGCACGGTGTACGAGAACCTGGCGAGGTTCCTGAGGGAGTCCGCGTGACCCAGCACGGCCCGCTGCACCCGCTGCTCAGCGGCGACACGGAGTATCCGTTCGTGCGGCTCGAGCGGCTGCGAAAGCAGCTGGCACCGCCCGGCGTCGCCAGCATCAACTTCGGCATGGGCGACCCGCGCGAGGAGACGCCGCGCTTCATCCGCGACACCCTCAAGGCGGCGCTGCCCGCGGTGTCGAGCTATCCCGCGACCGCGGGCAAGCCCGAGCTGCGCGCCGCGTGCGCCGCGTGGATGAAGCGACGATACGGCGTGGACCTGGATCCCGAGCGGCACGTGCTGCCCGCGAACGGCACCAAGGAGGCGGTGTTCACGATGGCGTTCGCGGTCGTCGCGCCCGGTGGCGCGCGCGACACGGTGGTGATCCCCACGCCCGCCTACCCGGTCTACGAGGGCGGCGCGCGGTTCGCGGGAGCGAAGCCTCATTTCACGCCGCTCCAGAGTTCGGACGGCTGGCGCTTCAACCCCGACCGCGTCGGCGACGAGGTGTGGAAGCGCACCGCGCTCTTGTGGCTCAACTCGCCGCACAATCCCACCGGCGCGGTGATCGATCCCGCGACCGGCGCGCGCATCGTGGCGCTGGCGCGGAAGCATGGTTTCTGGGTGGCGAGCGACGAGGCCTACGGCGACCTGTGGTTCGAGGGCGGGCCGCCGGGCACGCTGCTCCAGCACGGTGTCGAGAACCTGATCGGGCTCTACACGTTGAGCAAGCGCTCGGCGATGACCGGCTATCGCTCCGGCTTCATGGCCGGCGACCCCGCGCTCATCGACGCGCTCCGGCGCTTCCGCCCCAACGTGGGCGTGGCGACCCCGGACTTCATCCAGGACGCCGCCATCGCGGCGTGGAACGACGACGCACACACCACCGCCACGCGCGAGGGGTATGCCGCCAAGCGCCGGCTGTTCCTGGACGAGTTCGCGCGCCGCGACTGGAAGGTGGAGGCGTCGCAGGCCACGTTCTACCTGTGGATGCGCGCGCCGGGCGGTGACGACGTCGGTTTCGTCGAGGCGCTCTTGAAGCTCGGCATCGTCACCACGCCGGGCTCGTTCCTGGGCCCGGGCGGCGAGGGCTACGTGCGCTGGGCGCTGGTGCCGACGCTCACGCAGTGCCGCGAGGCCATCGCGCGACTGGAGCAGTGGGCGGGGGTGAAGGCGTGAGCGCCATCGACACCTATCCGATCGAGCGCTGGGAGCAGGCGATCACCGAGGGCTTCTCCGGCACGCGCCCGCTCGACGACGCCTCGCTCCGCGGCGCCGTCGAGGGCGCGGTCGCCGCGCTGGATGCGGGCGACTTGAGAGTTTGCTCGCCTCCGGCGAGCGCCGGAGGGCCGTGGCAAACGCACGCGTGGCTCAAGCAGGCGATCCTGCTCTACTTCCGCATGCACGTGAGCGCGCCGCTCCGCGCCGGGGACGTGGAGTTCTTCGACAAGGTGCCGCCCAAGCGCAACCTCGAGGCCGCCGGCGTGCGCGTGGTGCCGCCGGGCGTGGCGCGCTACGGCAGCTTCCTGGAGAAGAACGTCATCCTGATGCCGGGCTTCGTGAACATCGGCGCGCGCGTGGGCGAGGGCACCATGGTGGACACCTGGGCCACGGTGGGCTCGTGCGCGCAGGTGGGCAAGCGCGTGCACCTCTCGGGCGGCGTCGGGATCGGTGGCGTGCTGGAGCCGCCGCAGGCGCAGCCGGTGATCGTCGAGGACGATGCGTTCATCGGCTCGCGCGTGATCGTGGTCGAGGGCGTGCGCGTGGGGGCGGGAGCGGTCCTCGGCGCCGGCGTCGTGCTCACGGCGAGCACCGTGATCGTGGACGTGACCGGGGAGAAGCCGCGCGAGTCCAAGGGCTACGTGCCGCCGCACAGCGTCGTCATCCCGGGGTATCGTCCGAAGACGTTCCCCGCGGGCGAGTACGGCGTGCCGTGCGCGCTCGTCATCGGCAAGCGCAAGGCGAGCACGGACACGAAGACGAGCCTGAACGATGCGCTGCGGGAGTTCGGTGTGGCGGTGTGATGCCGCGGGGGGGCGAGATGTGGACTCGTGATGGTTTCCGGCTCGTGGGTGTCGCCGCAGCATCGCTCGCGCTCGTCCTGTCGCTCTCGTCCTGCGGTGACGACGAGAGCTCGACCGCCCCGATCGTGCCGCCGACGTCGCCGACCGGCTGGTTCGCACAGTTCTCGAACACCTCGTTCGCGCTGCTCTCCGTGCGCTTCGTCACCCCGCGAACGGGCGTCGCCGTGGGCGTGGGCGGCACGATCCGGCGCACGACCGACGGCGGGAACACCTGGTTCACGCCAGTGAGCGGCACCTCGGACCGGCTGAACGCGGTGGCGTTCGGGGACTCGATGACCGGCGTCATCGTCGGCCTCGGTGGCTCGGCGCTCCGTACCAGCGACGGCGGCGTGACCTGGGTGAAGCCCGATTCCGTGGTGAAAACGGTCTTGAATGGCGCCGCGTTCACGAGCCCGACCGAGGTGACCGCGGTGGGCGCGAGCGCGCGCATCTTCCAGTCGCTGGACGGCGGCAACACGTGGAAGCTCCGCTTCAGCAACAGCAACTCGTCGCGGAGCCTGGTCTCGGTGTCCTTCGGCGATCCGGCCGATGGCACGGCGCTCGGCTTCCTCGGGATGATCGTGCACACCACGGACGGCGGCCACACCTGGCAGCAGCAGTTCGGCGGCACCGAGCTGTTCCTGCGCAGCGTCTGGTTCAGCGACGCGAACACCGGCACGGCGGTGGGCGATGGCGGCACCATCCTGCGCACGCTCGACGGCGGCCTGACCTGGGAGCCGCAGCGGAGCGGCGTCATCGCCGCGCTCACCGGCGTGTGGTTCGCCGATGCCGATACCGGCACGGTCGTGGGCTATGCGGGCACCATCCTGCGCACCACGAACGGCGGGCTGACGTGGTTCCAGCAGAACAGCGGCACGGTGCAGAACCTCTACGACGTGTTCTTCACCGACACCCATCACGGCACCGTGGTGGGCGAGAACGGCACCATCCTGCGCACCGTGAACGGCGGCGAGGAGTGACGCCGCCCGCTCAGCGCCGCTCGTAGATCGTCTTCCAGGCGGGGAGGAGCGAGCCGACGAGTCCGCCGGCGAGACCGCCCACGCAAGCCCCGACGACGCCACTGGCGACGAACGTGAGCACCGGCCAGCCACCCTCCGGTCCGCTGCCGTACGCTCCTGCGTAGGCGTAAGCGCTGGCGGTCGCCCCGAGGGCGAGCAGGCAGCCGATCGATGCGCCCACCTTCGCCGCGTTCCCCGCGCTCGAGGTGTGCCGATCGATGCGCCCGATCTGTGACCAGTCGATCGATTCCGTGCGCGGCTCGCTCCAGAAGCTCTCGGCGTCGATCCTGAGGCGGACACCGAACGGGTCCACCATGCTCACCGCGCCCCGCGTCGCGCCACGGCCGCTGCGCACGACCACGAGATCCCCCGGCTTGAGGAGCGGGGAGACGACCGAGGCCAGCACCGAGTCGTTCGCGGTGGGCACGTGTGCGGAGGTGTCGAGCGGAGCCGCGAGCGCGGCGAGCAGGAGCAGTGCGGTGGGGTCGAACATGCGTCAAGCGCCTCCTGGGTCGACCGGGGCCTCCACGGACCAAGGATCGGCCACGACCGCCCACCACACTCGTCGCACTGGCCGGCCGGGTGTGAGGACAATCTGCCGGAGCGGCGGGGGCGGCGCCTGGAACCGCCTCCAGCAGCGTGGCTCGGGGCCCTTGACCCCCCTCCTTGACCGACCCTAGACTCGCCTGATCCCCGCTGCCACGGACACGAGGTTCGGCGCGGAGCGTGTTCGGAGGCAACGACTTGGCGACCATCCGGCTCGAAGGCCTCTCGGTCTTCGGGCACCACGGCGCCCGCCCCTATGAAAAGGAGGCGGGCCAGCGGCTCGAGGTGGACCTGGAGCTGGTCCCGACCGACGACCGGGCGGAGGAAAGCGACCGGCTCGCGGACGCCGTGGACTATGACATGCTCTACCGCACGGTCCGTGACGTGGTCGAGGGTCAGAGCTTCCATCTTCTTGAAGCGCTCGCGGCCCGGCTCGCGAGTACAATTCTGGAGCAGTTCCCGATCCGGCGCGCGCGCGTGCGGATCGCCAAGCAGAACCTGGGCTGGACCACCGGCGGACGTGCGGTGATCGAAGTGGTGAGGGAGCGGAATCCTTGAAAGCGTTCATCGGCCTGGGCTCGAACCTCGGCGATCGCGAGGCCAACCTGCGCGCGGCGCTGGAGCACCTGGCGCACACGCCGGAGACCACGGTCGTGCGCGCGTCGTCGCTCTACGACACCGAGCCCGTGGGCGTGGAGGAGCAGCCGCATTTCCTCAATGCCGTGGCGCAGCTCGAGACGCAGCTCCCGCCGCACCAGCTGCTGTGGAACCTGATGCTCATCGAGCGGCGGCTCGGCCGCGTGCGCACGCAGCGCTGGGGCCCGCGCACGCTGGACCTGGACCTCCTGCTCTACGACGACCTCGTGCTCGACGACGACGATCTCGTGGTGCCGCACCCCGAGCTGCCGAAGCGCTCGTTCGTGCTGGTGCCGCTCGTCGAGCTGGACCCGATGCTGGTGCACCCGGGCACCGGCGAGACCATGCTCGCGCTGCTGCAGAAGCTCGGCGCGCGTCCGCTGGTCAAACACGGCTCGCGGCTCTGGAACTGACCGCTCGCGATGCCGCGGACCGCGTCCTCGGACGCACGGTCATCGCACGCCCGGGGCCGGGTGCTGCCCCCGGCGAGCACGAGGACGAGCGCATGAGCGTCGGCGAGAACCGCTACCTCGTGATCGAGGGCGTGATCGGCGCCGGCAAGACCAGCCTGTCGCGCATGCTCTCCGATCGCCTCGCCTCGCAACTCGTGCTCGAGGAGGTGGAGGAGAACCCGTTCCTCAAGGACTTCTACCGCGACCGCGCGCGCTACGCGTTCCAGACCCAGATGCACTTTCTGTTCAGCCGCTACCAGCAGCAGCGCAATTTGCGACAGACCGACCTGTTCAGCGACAAGCTGGTGGCGGATTACCTGTTCCAGAAGGATCGCATCTTCGCCAGCCTGAATCTCGAGGGTAAGGAACTGGCGCTCTACGAGCGGCTGGTGGGCTGGCTGGAGCTGGACGTGGTGCGGCCTGACATCGTCGTGTACCTCCAGGCCAGCACCGACACGCTCATGGAGCGCATCACAAAGCGCAATCGCTCGTTCGAAAAGGACATGGACCGCGGCTACATCGAGCGCTTGAACGAGGCGTACAACCACTACTTCTTCCACTACCACGACTCGCCGCTGCTGGTCGTGAACACCAACCGCATCGACTTCGTGAACCAGCCCGACGATTTCGAGGACCTGCTGAAGCGCATCCTCTCGCACCGCCAGGGGACGCTCTACTACACGCCCCTGGAGAAAGGCGGTCCGGCATGAGTGGCGAGGCCCGGGTGGGCGCGGGTGCGCCGCGCGCGAAGATCACCGCTCCGGCGATCGTGGCGCTCAAGCGCAAGGGCGAGCCAATCACCGTGGTCACCGCGTACGACTTCCCGACCGCGCGCTACGCCGACCAGTCGGGCGTCGAGATCCTGCTCGTCGGGGACTCGGTGGGCACGGTGATGCTCGGCTACGAGAGCACGCTGCCGGTGACCATGGAGGACATGCTCCACCACGTGCGCGCGGTGGCGCGCGCGAAGCCGAGCGCGCTGGTCGTGGGCGACATGCCGTTCATGAGCTACCAGGTGAGCACCGAGCAGGCGGTCGCGAACGCCGGCCGCCTGGTGCAGGAGGGCGGCGCCGACGCCATCAAGCTGGAGGGCGGCGCGCGTGTCGCCGAGGCGGTGCAGCGCATCGTCGAGGCCGGCATCCCGGTGATGGGCCACCTCGGGCTCACGCCGCAGAGCGTGCTCGCGTTCGGCGGCTACAAGGTGCAGGCGCGCGGCGAGGCGGACCAGGAGCGGCTGCTCGCGGATGCCAGGACGCTCGAGCGCGCCGGCTGCTTCTCGCTCGTGCTCGAGGGCATCCCCGCACGGCTCGGCGCCGCGGTGACGCGCGAGCTCACGATCCCCACCATCGGCATCGGCGCCGGCGTCCAGTGCGACGGCCAGGTGCTGGTGACGCACGACCTGCTCGGGCTCTTCCACGGCCACCAGCCGAAGTTCGTCCGCCGCTACGCCGAGCTGGGCGCGGGCATGCGCGACGCGTTCGCGCGCTACGTGGCCGACGTCAAGGCGCGGCGCTTTCCCTCGGACGCCGAGAGCTATTAGTGGCGAGCGGCCGCCCGGCGCGCGCAGGGACGCGCATGCCCCGCGTGCGCACGCTCGTCCAGCTCCGGAGCGCGGTCGCGAGGTTCCGCGGTCGCGGGGAGACGGTGGCGTTCGTGCCCACGATGGGCGCGCTGCACGAGGGGCACCTGTCGCTCGTCCGCCTCGCTCACCGGCACGCCGACCGCGTGGTGGTGAGCATCTTCGTCAACCCGCTCCAGTTCGGGCCGGGCGAGGACTACACGCGCTATCCGCGCCCGGCGGCGCGCGATCGCGCGCTGCTCGCGCGCGAGGGCGTCGACCTGCTCTGGGAGCCCGCGGTGACCGACGTCTACCCCCCGGGCGACCTCACGCGCGTGCACGTCGCCGGGCTCTCCGACGTGCTCGAGGGCGCCTCGCGCCCCGGGCACTACACCGGCGTGTGCACGGTGGTGACGCGACTGCTGAACGCCGTCCGCCCGGACGAGATGTGGCTCGGGCAGAAGGACGCCCAGCAGGCGCTGATCCTCGAGCGCATGGCCACGGACCTGCTGATCCCGGTGCGGCTGCGCCGCGGTCCCACCGTGCGCGAGGAGGACGGGCTTGCCATGTCGAGCCGCAACGCCTATCTCTCGCACGCGGAGCGCCAGCAGGCGGTGGCGCTGTCCCAGGGGCTCGCCGCGGCGTGGATCCTGATGCGCGGCGGCGAGCGGAACGCGCAGCGGCTGGCCGCGGCCATCCGCCGCGAGTGGGACGGCTATCCGCTGGTGCGCGAGGACTACATCGCGGTGGTGGATCCGCACACGCTCGAGCCCTTGAAGGCCGTGCGCCACGAGGCACTGGTGGCGGTGGCGGCGCACGTGGGGCCGGCGCGATTGATCGACAACTTCCCATGGAGGGGGCGGTGACAGCGAAGGGCAGGCACACGGACGTGGCCGCGGTCGTGCTCGCGGCGGGCATGGGCAAGCGCATGCACAGCGACCTCGCCAAGGTGCTGCACCCGATGCTGGGCCGGCCGCTGCTCGCGCACGTGCTGGACGCACTCGACGAGGTGGGCGTGGGGCGCACCGTGGTGGTGATCGGCCACCAGCGCGAAAAGGTGCTCGCGGCATTCGCCGACCGCCGTGGCCTCGAGTGGGCGGTCCAGGCCGAGCAGCGCGGCACCGGCCACGCGTTCATGATGGCCGAGCCGGCGCTGGGCGACTTCCGCGGCACCGTGCTCGTGCTCCCCGGCGACACGCCGCTCCTCACCGCGCGCACGCTGGGCGCGCTGCTCGAGCGCCACGCGAAGAGCGGCGCCCAGGTGACCGTGCTCTCGATGCGTCTCGACGATCCCAAGGGCTACGGCCGCATCGTGCGCACGCGCGACGGCGAGGGCATCGAGCGCATCGTCGAGGAGAAGGACGCCACACCGGCCGAGAAGGAGATCGACGAGGTGAACTCGGCCATCTACGCGTTCGACCACGCGGCGTTGAAGGGGGTTCTCGACGCGCTCACCGCGAACAACGCCCAGGGCGAGTACTACCTCACCGACACCGTGTCGCTGCTCCAGGCGAAGGGCGCCAAGGCCGCGGTGTGGTGCGCCGAGGACGCGCGCGAGCTGCTCGGCATCAACACTGTCGAGCAACTGGCCGAGGCGGAGCAGGCGTGGCTGGCGATGCGGCGGGGGAGTGCGCGGTGAGCGACACGCTCTGGGCCCCGTGGCGAATGAAGTGGATCGCGGGGGCGGCGGGCAAGGGGCCCAAGGAATGCCTGTTCTGCCGGGTGGCAAGGACGAACGCCGACCGCCGCGACCTGGTGCTGGCGCGGCGACCGCACGCCCTGCTCATGCTCAACCGCTATCCGTACGCGAGCGCCCACCTCATGGTGGCGGTGAAGCGCCACGCCGCGCGCTTCGTGGACCTGGACGCCGCCGAGCGCGCCGATCTCCTGGACCTCGTGGCGCTCGCCGAGCGCGCGCTCGAGAAGGAGTACGAGCCGCACGGCGTCAACTACGGCCTGAACGTGGGCCGCGTCGCCGGCGCCGGGTTCCCCGGCCACCTGCACATGCACCTGGTTCCGCGCTGGGACGGCGACACCAACTTCATGCCGGTGATCGCGCGCACGCGCGTGCTCCCCGAATCGCTCGTCGCCACCTGGGCGCGGCTCCAGCGCGCGATCGCGACGCTCGAGCGCGGGAAGGGCGGGCGGCGTGGCTAAGAAGGCCAGCGGCGGCTCCGGATTCTGGCTCGCGGTCCTGGCGCTCGGCGTGGTGGGCCTCGCGGTGTCGTGGGCATGGACCGCGTTCGGCGGCCGCGACCCCGGCACGCGGCGGAGCGGGCGCCACGTGGTGCGGGTCCAGGTCCTGAACGGCTCCGGCGAGGCCGGCGTGGGCACGCGCGTGGCCGCGTTCCTCCGCGAGGGCGGTTTTCAAGTCACGGACGTTCGCAACGCCGACCGGAACGACTACTTCGCCACGTTCGTCGTCGCCCGCCGGGGCGACCTTTCGCTTGCCGAGGAAGTGGCGCATTATCTCGGTGGACCACCGCTCGTACGTCAGGAGTGGAGCTCGGAGCTGGCGGATGTCTCGGTCGTGGTCGGCAGCGACCGCAGCAAGCTCGCGATCGAGCCCTGAGAGCGGTGGCCCGGCAAGTGACCCAAGAAACGCGGAGGAACTTCGGTGAATCTCGGTTCGACTGAAATCCTGCTCATCGTGCTCGTGATCCTGCTGCTGTTCGGCCCGAGCCAGATCCCCAAGATGGCCCGGGGTTTCGGACAGGCGATCCGCGAGTTCAAGAAGGCCCAGCGCGAGATCGGCGACGAGCTCGAGCGCGACCCCCCGCCCCAGCCCCAGGCCCCCAAGGCCCCGAACGGCGACAACAAGCCGATCCACTGAGGCCAGGCGCCCGACCCTCAGAGCGGTCGCCCGCTATCGGCTTCGAATGTCCGCACCCGCCTGCATGCGGGCAAGGCGCGGGGGGCATTCGCCGAAGGCGAATGACCATCCCCCCGCGCCTTGCGTGAGTCGCAGGTGACCGCAGAAGTCCCTGCGTGACGTGCGGCGTAAGCCTCAGTAGCTCCGTTCGCCAGCGCGCAGATCCGCGATCTGCGCGTTCGCCCGCAGCTTCTCAACGTAGCTCTCGAAGAACGCCCGCTGCCGCCCCTGCAGGATCTCGTTCGTGATCTGCCCCT
>Ga0310813_10002791_pt1 | contig 10570 bp, 8 predicted proteins | sample YN3metagenome_FD_203086 | JGI IMG/M metagenome (GOLD analysis project Ga0310813, IMG submission 203086) | Soil microbial communities from experimental microcosm in Duke University, North Carolina, United States - YN3 | ecosystem: Engineered > Artificial ecosystem > Soil microcosm > Unclassified ... | reverse complement strand
ATTTCGGGAATTGGCGCGTGCCGCACTTGGTGCAGCGGCCGCCGTTCAGCGCCGTGAGCATGTCGCGGTTGCGGTAGAGCATCGAGAGCGCGGTCTGGCGGTCCATCTCGGAGCGCATGCCGCCTTCTTGCACGACGAGGCTGTTGAACGCCATGAAGCGGTTGTAGTTGGTCTCGGCGCGGCCGCGCTTCAAAGAGCCAACGATGCCCTGGCGCGGCGAGAGCGATGCGATCGCGGGCGTGGCCTCGAACAGCAGCGCGTCGCAGCCCTGGCCGAAGCCGACGACGAGGATCTTCTCGCCCGGCTTGGCTTGCTGCAGCGCGTGCACGAGCATAACGATGGCATGCGCGGCGCCGGTATTGCCGAGGCCGGCCTGGAGATTGTCGCGCACTGCCGTCTCGGGGATGCCGAGGCGCTTGGCGATATTCTGCGGCACGCCGCCATAGAGGCACGGCAGGATGAAATGCGCGATGTCGGCGCCCTTCACCTTCGCCTTCTCGGCGAGGCCCGCGAGCGCCTGCGGCACGATCTTCATGTAGCCCTCGTCGCGGATCCAGCGCTCCTCCCACATATAATCGAAGCTCTCGTTCTCGCCGCGATAGTGGTCGACGAAGTCGTTGCTGACCGAATGGGTCGCAATCAGCTTCGCAATCCCCTCGCCGGGGCCGAGCAGCAGCGCGGCGGCGCCGTCGCCATAAAGCAGCTCTAGCTGCGACGCGGCCTTGGTGCGTCGGTGCTCGGAGGCCGCGAGTAGCACGCTGCCGCCGCGGTTCAAACCCGCGATCAGCGCGCTGGTGGCGGCACGCTGCGACGTGGTGAGGTCGAGCGTCTCCAGGCCTTCGGGCAGGTCGAGCGCCGTCGCCAGCAGGGTCGCGCACTGGCGGTCCTGGAACGGCAGCGTCGTCGACGCGAAGTAGACGGCGTCGAGCTTGGGCGGTTCGGTGCCGAGGCAATCGCGCGAAGCGGCGACGGCCATCGTGACAGCGTCCTCGTCCCAATTGCAGATCGCGCGCTCGCCCTTGGCGTAGCCGGCGAGGCCAGGATTGAACCAGGCATTGGCCTCGACCATCGATTTCCGCTGCAAGCGCAGCCGCGGCACATAGCCGCCGTAAGCGATAATTCCGGGCATCACGTCCTCTTCACACTCTTAAATCTCGCGGGTTCGACGAAGCGAAGGATAACAGGAGGCGCGGAGGCCTGGAGAAGAAAGAGGGAGATGAAATCTTGAGCGCCAAGGGCGCGCTATTCATTCTCTCCCTCTTCCACCACGTCTCCACGCCTCCTGTAAACTTTGCTCACTATCTTCACGCATCCACCTGGAACGACGCGCCGACGGCGGAATGGGCGTTGGCGTGCGGCTTGGCGCCGGAGAGATCGCTGATCTCGGCCCAATGCGCGGCGACGGCTTCGGGTGTCACCGCGTCGGCGGGCGAGAGCGTCGCGCCGCGCGCCTTGACGAGCCGCGCAAGCGCGAAGTGGTTGTCGCCGGCCTCGAGCACGCAGCCGGTGGCTTTGCAGTCTTCGCTGGCGAGATAGAGCACGCCGGCCGTCGCCACTTCGGGGCGGAGGCGCTGCTCCAGCTGCTGCGGCACGATGGTGGCGAGCATGCGCGTGAAGGCCACGGGCGCGATGGCGTTGGCGAGCACGTTGTGCTTGGCGCCCTCCTCCTTCAGCGCCAGCATGAAGCCGACGAGACCGGCCTTCGCCGCCGCGTAATTGGTCTGGCCGAAATTGCCGTAGAGGCCGGCGGCCGACGTGGTGACGACGACGCGGCCGTAGTTCTTGGCCTTCATCACCGGCCATGCGGCCTTGGTGACGTAGACGCCGCCCTGAAGGTGCACCTTCAGCACCGCGTCGAAATCGGCCAGTTCGATCTTCTCGAAGCTCTTGTCGCGCAGGAAGCCGGCATTGTTGATGACGATGTCGACGGTGCCGAAAGCGTCCAGCGCCGATTTGACGATACGCGCGGCCGAGTCCGGCTCGCTGACGCTGTCGTAATTGGCGACGGCGGTGCCCCCGGCGGCCTTGATCTCGGCCACAACCGCGTCGGCCGCCGCGCTCGACGTGCCGCCGCCCGCGACGTCGACGCCCAAATCGTTGACGACGACCTTGGCGCCGCGCGCGGCCAGTGCCTTGGCGTGGCTCTTCCCCAGGCCCGAACCGGCCCCGGTCACGACCGCCACCCGCCCGTCGAATCGGATCATCCGCCTCCCCTCAAATCTCTGTTAGCGCGCCATTGGTGGGCGCGCGATGGGTCTAGCGTATTTCGAAAACGGATCATATTCTGAATTGCGAGACGCCGGGACGCACCCGGCGCAGATGCGCCCCGGAAGGGGCGCTTCGGTTAGAGCCCGCCGCGCCGGGACAGTCTGGGAGGACGGCTTGGAAGTTTTGCAGCTGCTGATCGGCGGCGTGGCGCAGGGGTGCGTCTATGGCCTGATCGCGCTCGGCTTCGTCCTCATCTACAAGGCCACCGAGCAGGTCAATTTCGCCCAAGGCGATCTCCTGATGCTCGGCGCCTATGTGGCGCTGACGCTCATCGTCGAGGGCGAGTCGCGCGGCTGGAGCATCCACCTCTCGTTCTGGCTCGCGCTGCCGCTGACCATGGCGATCATGGCCGTGTTCGGCTACCTGCTCGACCGCGTGGCGCTGCGCCCCATCATCGGCCAGCCGCAATTCGCGGTCGTCATCCTCACCATCGCGATGGGGTTCGTGTTCCGCGCCGCCGCCGGCGCGATCTGGAGCACCGAGCCGCAGACCCTGGCGACGCCGTTCACGGGCAAGAAGATCGTGCTGGGCGGCCTCGTGCTCGGCGCCGAGAACCTCTCCATCATCGCCGGCACCGTGATCCTCTCCTGCGTGCTGTTCGCTTTCTTCCGCTACACGCGCGTCGGCGTCGCGATGCAGGCAGCGTCGCAGAACCAGCTCGCCGCCTACTACATGGGAATTCCGGTCAAGGTCATCTTCTCGATGATCTGGGCGATCAGCGCGGCGGTGGCGGCGGCGGCCGGCGTGCTGCTGGCGCCGATCGCGACGATCGATCCCAATATGGGCTTCATCGGCCTGAAGGCGTTCGCCGCGGCGGTGATCGGCGGCTTCGGCAGCCTGCCCGGCGCCGTCATCGCCGGCCTCATGCTCGGCGCCGTCGAGCCTTTCGCCGCCGCCTACGGCTCGCGCGCGGGATTGCCGAAGGGCGTGCCCGAAGTGTCGTCGTACATCTTCATGCTGGTCGTGCTGATCGTCCGTCCCCAGGGCCTGTTCGCCCAGATCTACAAGAAGAAGGTCTGAGGGCCGGGCGATGCGCAACATCTTCAAGACCAGCTACGTCCAGGACATCCGCCTCTTCGAACATGGCGGGCACGTGTTCTGGTACGCGCTGCTGCTGATCGCCGTATTCGCGGCGCCACAGGTGCTGCCCGAATTCTTCCTCGGCGAAATGTCGCTGGTGTTCATCTATGCCGTCGCCGGCATCGGCTTGATGGTACTGACCGGCTTCACCGGCCTCGCCAGCCTCGGCCACGCCGCGTTCCTCGGCATCGGCGCCTACGCGCATCTCTATTTCGTCAAGCAAGGCATTCCGTTTCCGGCCGCGATCGTCATGGGCGGCGCGGTATCGGCTGCGTTCGGCATCGCGTTCGCGCTGCCGGCGTTGCGCATGACCGGCATCTATCTCGCGATCGCGACGCTGGCCTTCGCCCAAATCATGGATCAGGTGTTCACGCACTGGGCGGCCGTCACCGGCGGCGCGCGCGGGTTCGCGGTCACCAAGCCCAACCTCTTCGGCTGGCAGACCACGACCGAGACGCAGTTCTATTACATCTGCCTCGCCGTGCTCATCCTGATCACGCTCGGCACGCGCAACATCCTCAGGAGCGCCACCGGCCGCGCGATGATGGCGATCCGCGATTCGGAAATCTCGGCCCAGAGCATGGGCATCCACATCGCGCGCACGAAGGTGACGTCGTTCGGCATCAGCACCTTCATCACCGGCATCGCCGGCGCGCTGCTCGCGCACAAGCTGCAGTTCGTCTCGCCCGAGGCGTTCGACCTCATCCTCTCGATCTCGCTCCTGCTGATGATCGTGGTGGGCGGCTTGGGCTCGCTGCACGGCTGCTTCTACGGCGCCATCGTCGTGGCGTTCCTGCCGCAGTTCCTGGCACTGGTGAAAGACGTGCTGCCGCCGTCGATCGGCCAGATCCCCGGGCTTCAAGGGGGCGTGTTCGGCCTGATCCTCGTGCTGTTCATCCTGCTCGAGCCCTACGGCATCTACGGCCGCTGGCGAAAGGTGCGCCTGTTCTTCGAGGTCTTTCCGCTCTACCGCCGCGCCACGTTCAAGCGCCAGCGCGGTTACCTGAAGACGGAGCGGATGCGATGAACCCCAAGGGAAACGGCACCGCCGGCGGCGTCCTGCTCGAAGCCGACAAGCTCACGATCCAGTTCGGCGGCTTGCGCGCGGTCGATCAGGTGTCATTCGTCGTGAAGCCGGGCGAGGTCTACACAATCGTCGGGCCCAACGGCGCCGGCAAGACGACGGTCTTCAACCTCATCAGCCGCATCTACGACGTGAGCGAGGGCCGCATCGTCTTCCAGGGCCACGACATCACCGAAGTTCCGCCGCACCGCATCGCGCGGATGGGCATCGCGCGCACGTTTCAGAACATCGAGCTGTTCGAGCATACGTCGGTGCTGCAGAACCTGCTCGTCGGCCGCCACTGCCGCAATCACACGAACCTGCTGGCGGAGGTGTTCTTCACGCCCGGCGTCATGCGCCAGGAGCTCGAGCACCGCCAGCGCGTCGAGCGCATCATCGATCTCCTCGAGCTGCAGCACTACCGCGACCAGATCATCGCCAACCTCCCCTACGGCGTCCGCAAGATGGTCGAGCTGGCGAGGGCGCTCAGCACCGAGCCGACGCTGCTGCTGCTCGACGAGCCGGCCTCGGGCCTCAACATCGAGGAGACCGACGACCTCGCCAACTGGATCGACGACATCAAGAGCGACTTGAAGATCACCGTGCTCATGATCGAGCACGATATGCGCCTCGTCTCGCGCGTCTCGGACCGCGTGCTGGCGATGAACCAGGGCCGCGTCCTCGCCGAGGGCAGCCCCGCCGAAGTGCAGCGCCACCCCGAGGTGGTGCGCGCCTATCTCGGGGCTTGAGCCATGGCCGAGCCGATCCTCGTCGTGCGCAACATCGAGACCTTCTACGGGCCGATCATGGCGCTGCGCGGTGTCAGCCTCGAAGTGCCCGAGGGCAGCATCGTGACCGTGCTCGGCGCCAACGGCGCCGGCAAGACCACGATCCTGAAGACGATCTCGGGCATCATGGAGCCGAGCAAGGGCTCGATCGTCTTCGCCGGCAAGCCGATCCACAAACACGAGCCGGATTGGGTCGCGCGCCAAGGCCTCGCGCACGTGCCCGAGGGGCGCGAGATCTTCCCGTTCCTCTCGGTCTACGAGAACCTGATGATGGGCGCGTTCACGCGGCCCGACCGCGGCGCCGTCCCTGCCGACCTCGATATCGTCTACGGTTACTTCCCGATCCTGAAAGAGCGCGCCGACCAGCCGGCCGCCTATCTCTCGGGCGGCCAGCAGCAGATGCTCGTGATCGCCCGGGGCTTGATGGCCCGGCCGAAGCTCATGCTCTTGGACGAGCCCTCTTTGGGCCTATCTCCGCTGCTCGTTCAGGAGATTTTCGGCATCATCCGGCGGTTGAACAGCGAGCGCAAAGTGACCATGCTGCTGGTCGAGCAGAACGCCAACATGGCGCTCCAGGTCGCGCATCACGGCTATGTCTTGGAGCTCGGCCGCATCGTCATGAACGACTCGTGCGAGCGCCTGCGCCAGTCCGAGGACGTCAAGGAATTCTTCCTCGGCATGAAGGACGAAGGCGCGCGCGGACGGCGCCGCTGGAAGCGCAAGAAGACGTGGAGGTAGGGACATGAACGCCCCCGTGCTTCAGCAGCCGATCCTGCGCGACGGCCACGCGACGCTTCCCGGACTCTTCCGCCATCGCGTGCAGGAAATGGGCGAGCGCGTGGCGATGCGCGAGAAGGCGTACGGCATCTGGAAGCCGATTGCGTGGACCGAATACGGGCGGCGCGCGCGCTGGATTGGCCTCGGCCTCGTCTCGCTCGGCCTCGAGCGCGGCGACGTCGTCGCCATCCTCTCCGAGAACAACAAGGAATGGATCTACACCGACCTCGGCTCGATCTGCGCCGGCGGCGTCGCCTGCGGCGTTTACCCGACCGATTCGGCCAACCAGGTCGAGTACATCGTCGCCAACTCCAAATCCAAGTTCCTGTTCGTCGAGAACGAGGAGCAGCTCGACAAATACCTTTCGATCCGCGACCGCGTGCCGTCGCTGGCGAAGGTCATCGTCTACGATATGGAGGGCCTGCGCGACTTCGCCGACCCGATGGTGATGACGATCGACGCGCTCTACGCGCTCGGCGCCGAATACGACAAGGCGCATCCTGAGGAATGGGACAAGCGCATCGACGCCGCCCAGGCCGAGGATCTCATGATCCTCATCTACACCTCGGGCACCACGGGGCCGCCCAAGGGCGCGATGATCAGCCACCGCAGCGTCATCTTCCAGATGACGGCCAGCGAATACGTGTTGGCGGTCAACGAAAACGACGAGCAGATCTGCTTCCTGCCGCTCTGCCACATCGCCGAGCGCAGCTTCTCGGTGCACCGGCCGCTCGCGTCCAAGAGCATCATCAATTTCGTCGAGAGCCCGGAAACCTTCGCCGAGAATCTGCGCGAGGTTTCGCCCACGATCATGTTCGCGGTGCCCCGCATCTGGGAGCGGTTCTATTCGGCGATCGCGATCCAGTTGAAGGAAGCGACCTGGATCGGGCGGCTCTTCTACGCCTGGGCGATCGGCATCGGCCGGAAGCGCGCCGATTACGTCATGAACGGCAAGAAGCCGCCGGCGCCGCTTCAGCTTCTCTATCGCCTCGCCAACTGGCTCGTGCTCGACAACGTGAAGCGCGTGCTCGGCCTGCATCGCGCGCGCTGGATCGTCACCGGCGCGGCGCCGATCGCGCCCGATCTCATCCGCTGGTACTTCGCGCTCGGCATCGACATGTACGAAGTCTACGGCCAGACCGAGAATTGCGGCGTCGCCACCGGCACCAATCCGCAGAGCCTCAAGGTCGGCACGGTCGGCGTCTCAGAGCCCGGCACCGAAGTGAAGCTCTCGCCCGAGGGCGAGATTTTACTCAAAGGCCCGCATGTGTTCATGGGCTACCTCAATCAGCCCGACAAGACGGCCGAAACGGTCAAGGACGGCTGGCTCCACACCGGCGATGTCGGCGTCATCGACAACCAGGGCTTCGTGCGCGTCACCGACCGCATGAAGGACATCATCATCACCGCCGGCGGCAAGAACATCACGCCCTCGGAGATCGAGAACCAGCTCAAGTTCTCGCCCTACATCTCCGACGCGGTCGTCATCGGCGACCGGCGGAAATTCCTGACCGCGCTCATCATGATCGACCACGACAACGTGGCCAAATACGCCCAGGACAAGGGCGTGCCGTTCTCGAACTACGCCAGCCTCTGCCGCGCGCAAGAGGTGCAGGATCTCATCCGCGACGAAATCGACAAGGTGAACAAGACGCTGGCGCGGGTCGAAACGGTCAAGAAGTTCCGCCTCATCGACACGCTGCTGACGGCCGAGGACGAGGAATTGACGCCGACCATGAAGTTGAAGCGCAAGCTCGTGAACAAGAAGTACGCGCCGCTGATCGATTCGATGTACAAGGAAGCCTGAACCGCAGCGCCGCCGCCGCACGCCGCGGCGTACGGCGCGGACACAACCTAGGGAGGTAGAACATGCGACGACTTACGACACTCATCGTCGGCTCGGTGCTGCTCGCCACGGGCCCGGTCCTCGCCGACCAGGGCATCAGCCCCACCGAAATCGTGATCGGAACCCACACCGCACTCACCGGGCCGGTGGCGCCCTGGGGCATCGGCTCCACCAACGGCATCCGGATGCGCTTCGACGAGGAGAATGACAAAGGCGGCATCTACGGCCGCAAGATCAAATACATCGTCGAGGATCACGGATATCAGGTGCCGCGCGCGGTCCAGGCGGGCAACAAGCTGCTCAACAGCGACAAGATCATGCTGATGGTGGGCGCGCTCGGAACCCCGATGAACAACGCGGTGTTCCAGCAGCAGCTGGCGCTCGGCGTCCCCAATCTGGGACCGTTCACCGCCGCGCGTTCGATGTATCACCCGTTCCACAAGCTCAAGTTCGCGACGCTTTCGAGCTACTACGACCAGACCAGGGCCGGCTTCAAATACTTCGCCGAGAAGAAGGGCATGAAGACGCCCTGCGTGATGTACGAGGACAACGATTTCGGCCAAGAGATCCTCGAGGCGGTGCGCGACGAGGCCAAGGTGATGAACATCAAGGTCGCCGCCGAATCGGGCCACAAGCCGACCGACACCGACTTCACCGGCGCCATCACCAAGCTGCGCGACGCCAAGTGCGAAGTCGTCTTCATGGGCACGATCGTGCGCGACACGATCATTCCCTACTCGACCGCGCGGAAGCTCGGCTGGAACGCGGCCTTCGTCGGCACCTCGGCCGCGTATGAGAACGTCGTCGCCACTGCCCAGGGCGGCATCACCGAAGGCTTCTACACGCTGAACGGCCAGGAAGTGATCTATGCCGACCAGGTCGAATCGCCCGAGGCCAAGGCGTTCTTCGACAAATACAAGGCCAAGTACAACGTGGATCCCTTCTACCCAGCCCAGCTTGGCTACGGCATCGGCGATCTCGTGGTGGGCGCGCTCAAGGAAGCCGGCAAGGACCTCACGACCGAGAAGTTCCTGAAGGCTTTCGAGAGCATCAAGGACCGCGTCGGCCCGGTGGGCGGACCGCCGATCACGTTCACGGCGACGCAGCATCTCGGCTCGAACCTCGTCTTCCTCGGCGTGGTCGAGAAGGGCCGCTGGAAGTCGGTCGAACGCAATCTGAAGTACTGAGCGGCGCGCGCTGCGCGGCGCAACCAAGAAAGAGAGGCCCGGCGGCGGCATGGTGCGGCCGCCGGGCCCGCGTCAAAGGAGAGGAAACATGAGAACGCTCGCGACATTGCTCGCCGGGACCGCCCTCGCCGTCGCCGCCGGCGGCGCCGCGCTGGCCGAGGTTCAAGGCGTCACCGCCACCGAGATCCTGCTCGGCACGCACACCTCGCTCACGGGGCCGGTGGCGCCCTGGGGCATCGGCTCGACCAACGGCGCGCGCCTGCGCTTCGACCAGGAGAACGACAAAGGCGGCGTCCACGGCCGCAAGATCAAGCTCATGGTCGAGGACCACGGCTATCAGGTGCCGCGCGCGGTCCAGGCCGGCAACAAGCTGCTGACCAACGACAAGATCTTCGCGATGGTCGTGGCGCTTGGCACGCCGATGAACAATGCGGTGCTGCAGCGCCAGCTCGAGATGAAGGTGTTGAACTTCGGGCCCTTCACCGCGGCGCGCTCGATGGATCAGCCGCTGCATCCGCTGAAATTCGCGGTGCTCTCGACCTATTACGGCCAGATCCGCGCCGGGCTCAAATATTTCGTCGAGAAGAAAGACGTCAAGGCCCCCTGCGTCATGTACGAGGACAACGAGTTCGGCCAGGAGATCGTCGACGCCGCGCACGACGAAGGCAAAAAGCTCAACATCAAGATCGCCGCCGAAGCCGGGCACAAGCCGACCGACACCGATTTCACCGGCTCGATCAGCAAGCTGCGCGAGGCCAAGTGCGATCTCGTGCTGATGGGCACGATCGTGCGCGACACGATCATCCCCTACTCGACCGCGCGGAAGCTCGGCTGGAACGTGCCGTTCCTCGGCAGCGTCGCCACCTACGAGCACGTCGTCGCCTCGGCCCAGGGCGGCGTCACGGACGGCTACTTCGCGATGACGTCGCAGGAAGTAGCCTATCCCGACACGGCCACCGGCAAGGCCAAGGAAATCCTCGACGCCTATAAGGCCAAGTACAACGCCGACGCGGCGTTCCCGGCCCAGCTCGGCTATTTCGTCGCCGACATCTTCGTCGAGGGCCTGAAGAACGCGGGCAAGGACTTGACGCCGGAAAGCCTCGCCAAGGGGCTCGAGAGCATCAAGGGCTACAAAAACCCGTTCGGCGGCTCCGACATCAGCTTCGCCGCCGACAAGCACCTCGGCGCCGAAGACATCTTCCTCGCCGTCGTCGAGAAAGGCCGCTGGAAGACGCTCGAGAAGGGGCTGAAGTTCTAGAACCGGCGCGCATCCATTAGCGACTCGTCATCCCGACCGGAGCGAGCCGTCTTCGGCTCGCGGAGAGGAGAACGCGAGCCTGTTGTCGTCGCTTACGCAGAATCGCGCCGATTGGCGCAATTCTGCCGAAGGCCCGCACTTGCGGGCCGCCGCGCCTGCCGTCATCTGCGATTTTGGAGGATTGGGGCGAATGAGGGGATTCGAACCCCCGACCCCCGGAATCACAATCCGATGCTCTAAACCAACTGAGCTACATTCGCCGCCGGGGAGAACCGCGGAACCGGAGCTTGAGCGCGGCTGCCG